>Ga0209466_1000022_pt1 | contig 33459 bp, 34 predicted proteins | sample PanSoiPlo30MoBio_FD_188323 | JGI IMG/M metagenome (GOLD analysis project Ga0209466, IMG submission 188323) | Tropical forest soil microbial communities from Panama analyzed to predict greenhouse gas emissions - Panama Soil Plot 30 MoBio (SPAdes)... | ecosystem: Environmental > Terrestrial > Soil...
GAGATGATGAGGGGCGTGCGCGCCTCGTCGATCAGGATCGAGTCGACCTCATCGACGATGGCGTAGATGTGCCCGCGCTGAACCATGTCCTCCAGCCGGTACTTCATGTTGTCGCGCAGGTAGTCGAAGCCGAGCTCGTTGTTGGTGCCGTACGTGACGTCGCAGTCGTAGGCCTTCTTGCGCTCCTCGTCGTCGAGGCCGTGCACGATGACGCCGGTGGTCAGACCGAGGAAGCTGTAGATCTGGCCCATCCATTCGGCGTCGCGGCGGGCGAGATAGTCGTTGACGGTGACCACGTGGACGCCGCGGCCGGCCAGGGCGTTGAGGTAGACCGGCAGGGTCGCCACCAGCGTCTTGCCTTCGCCGGTCTTCATCTCGGAGATCTTGCCCTCGTGCAGGATCACGCCTCCGATGAGCTGGACGTCGAAATGGCGCTGCCCGATCGTGCGTTTGGCGGCCTCGCGCACCGTGGCGAAGGCCGGAACCAGGATGTCGTCGAGCGACGCGCCGTCGGCGACCTGCTGCTTGAACGCCGCCGTGCGCGCGCGCAGCGCTTCGTCGGAGAGCTTTGCGACCTCGGGCTCGAGCGCGTTGATGGCATCGACCCGCGGCTGGTACTTGCGGACGCGGCGGTCGTTGGCGGAACCGAAGAACTTGCGGGCAAGGGCGCCGATCATACGGAAATCCTTTCAGCCAGCCTGGCGCGGAGGGTGACGTTGCCGGATCGACGCAATGATCTGCCTCGGGCGCGCGTCCCGTCGCCGCACGCGTTCCGGCTGGTTCCCCTCATGCACCATGCAATCCGGCGCTTTTTAAGGCTGAACCGACGCACAATTCCGTCGCCGGCGAAGTCTTGGGACACATAGGTGCGGGTCATGGGCTTGTCAATCGACCGGCCCGGTTCTGGCGCCGGGACAGGCAAAACCTTCACGTGCTCGTTAGCCGAAAGGGACAATCTGCCATTGCCAATCATGACCGATTGCGCGAAAAGTCCGCCAACCTGGGCGGAGGGGACCACCCGAAACGCAAGGATTTGTTGCCATGAACTCCATATTGCCCCTGCTCCGTTCCGCCCTGATGCCTCTGGCGCCATGGCGCACGTTCGTGCTGGTCACCGCGCTCGCATCCGTTGCCGTCACAGGCAGCGCCTGCGCGCAGAATACCGACCCGGTGGTGGCGCGCGTCAACGGTGCGGAGATCCGGTCGAGCGATCTTGCCATCGCCGAGGAGGAGGTCGGCTCCAACATGCCGGCGATGTCGCCGGAGGCAAAGCGCGACTATCTCGTCACCTACGTCTCCGACATGATCCTGGCGGCCAAGGCGGCGGAAGACAAGAAGCTGACCGAGGACGACGGGTTCAAGCGCCGGCTCGCCTATCTGCGCAACAAGCTCCTGATGGAGACGATGCTGCATGCGGAGGCGAAGACGGCCGTCAACGACGCGGCGATGCACAAGGTCTATGACGAAGCCGCCAAGCAGATGGCCGGCGAGAAGGAAGTGCGCGCCCGCCACATCCTGGTCGAGACCGAGGACGAAGCCAAGGCGCTGGTCGACGAGCTCAAGAAGGGGACCGATTTCGCCGAACTCGCCCGGCTCAAGTCCAAGGACCCGGGGGCTGCCTCCGAAGGCGGCGATCTCGGCTACTTCACCAAGGATCAGATGGTGCCGGAGTTCGCCGAGACCGCGTTCAAGCTCGACAAGGGCCAGCTGTCGGATCCGATCAAGACGCAGTTCGGCTGGCACGTGATCAAGGTCGAGGACAAGCGCGACCGCCCGGTTCCGTCGTTCGAGCAGGTCAAGGACCAGATCGAGACCTACGTGGTGCGCAGGGCCCAGGCCGAGGCCATTTCCAAGCTCCGCCAAGGTGCGAAGATCGAGCGCGCGGACACCAAGGGCGCGGCGCCCGCGCCCGCGCCAGCGCCCGCGCCCGAGAAGAAGAATTGAGCTGTTCGCACAGGCGCTGCGGGATCGGCTGGCGCGACCCGGCGTGCGCGTCACGCCGGCGTGACGGCGCCTGTTCGTGCCCGAACGCGTAGAACCTTTCGTCCGATGGCTGTTTCCCCCCTCGCACCGCAGCACGTGCCCGCCATGCCGGCCATCGCCGGCGTGCGGCTGGCCACGGCGCAGGCTGGCATTCGCTACCGCGGACGGACCGATGTGCTGCTCGCCGTGCTCGACAAGGGCACCACTGTCGCGGGGGTCTTCACCCGGTCCAAGTGCCCGTCGGCGCCGGTCGAGTGGTGTCGTGCCCAGCTTGGCCGCGGAGCCGCGCGTGCGCTGGTGGTCAATTCCGGCAATGCCAATGCGTTCACTGGCAAGCATGGGCGGGAGGCCACGAAACTCACGGCCGATGTCGCCGCCAAGGCGGTGGGATGCCGGCCCGGCGAGGTGTTTCTCGCCTCGACCGGCGTGATCGGTGAGCCACTGGCGGCGGAAAAATTCGCCGCCGTCATGGATGACATGGTCGCGCGCGCGCAGCCGGACCCGTGGCTGGATGCGGCCGGCGCCATCATGACCACGGATACGTTCCCCAAGGTGGCGACCGCGACCGTCCGGCTGGGGCCGGCCAACGTGACCATCAACGGCATCGCCAAGGGCGCCGGCATGATCGCGCCCGACATGGCCACCATGCTGGCCTTCGTGTTCACCGACGCGCCGATCGCGGCTGCCGCCCTGCAGGCGCTGATCGCGCGCAGCGTCGAGGACAGTTTTAACGCCGTGACGGTCGACGGCGACACCTCGACCTCCGACACGCTGCTCGCCTTTGCCACCGGGGCCGCGGCCGCGCAGGGCGCGCCGCTGATCGCGCGGGCAGGCGACCGGCGGCTTGCGGATTTTCGCGTCGCCCTGGATGGGGTTCTGCGCGATCTGTCGGAGCAGATCGCGCGCGACGGGGAGGGCGCACGTAAGCTCGTCGAGATCGTGGTCGAAGGCGCGGTGTCGAAGCGCTCGGCGCGGCGCATCGCGCTGTCGATTGCCAATTCCCCCCTGGTGAAGACCGCCATCGCCGGCGAGGACGCCAACTGGGGCCGCGTCGTCATGGCGGTGGGCAAGGCCGGTGAGCCGGCCGACCGCGACCGCCTCGCCATCTGGTTCGGCGACATCCGCGTCGCCCACAAGGGCGAGCGCGATCCGGGGTATGACGAGGCCGCCGTGTCGGCGCTGATGCGGCGGCCGGAAATCAAGCTGAAAGTGGCGCTCGGCCTCGGCCAGGGCCGCGACCGCGTGCTCACCTGCGACCTCACCAAGGAATACGTGGCCATCAACGGGGACTACCGGTCCTGAGCGGCCGGCCGCCTGGGGTTTCCACGCGTCTTTAGGCGTCGATTAACTAGCCGCAATAAGACGACAGTTTATTCATTTGTGTTAACGCGACCTCAACCGCGGCGTCCGTAGCATCGGGGCATCGATCGTGAGCGTGAAACTGGTTCTGGTCGCGGCTTGCGCTCTCATCGATGTCGACGGACGCGTGCTGATCGCGCAGCGCCCGCCGCACAAACCGATGGCAGGCTTATGGGAATTTCCAGGCGGCAAGGTCGAGCAGGGCGAGCGCCCCGAGGACACGCTCATCCGCGAGCTCAACGAGGAGCTGGGCATCGTGGTGGACGAGCCGTGCCTGGCGCCGTTCGCGTTTGCGAGCCACACCTATGCCGACTTCCACCTGCTGATGCCGCTCTATCTGTGCCGGCGCTGGGGCGGAACTGTCACGGCGCGCGAGCATGCGCGGCTGGCCTGGGTCCGGCCCAATCGTTTGCGCGACTATCCCATGCCGCCGGCCGACGAGCCGCTCATCCCACATCTTGCCGCGCTGCTGTGATGGCCGCAGCCGGGCTGCGAGCCATGAAGGAAACGAAGATGCCTGCGTCTCCGGGAGTCGTGCTGCTTCGCCGCTTTCTCTGCGACATCAGCGGCGCCACCGCCATCGAGTATGGCCTGATGGCTGCCGGCATCGGCGGCGCGGTCGCGGCGACCGTGTGGGGCCTGGGCAAGGACGTCAAATCGGTCCTCTGGGACAAGCTCGCCAACCTGTTCTAGAGCTTCTTCCGATTGGCTCGACGCAGCCGCGTTCGTCATTGCCGGGCTTGACCCGGCAATCATCACATTGAGCGCCCTCGTCCTCCTCTGTTCGCCAGCCCACTGGCGCGATAGACTTTGCTCCCCGACGGCGCACCGGCCGGGAGAAACGCATGAGCTTCTTCGCGCAGCAGCTTGCCACCTACGCAGCCTATCATCGCGATGCGCGCAACCGCGCGACCCACTTCGTCGGCATCCCGGCGATCGTGTTCTCGCTGCTGGTGCCGCTCGCGCTGTGGCCCTTAAGCCTGTTCGGGCTGGATGCCTCCGCCGCATGGGTGGTCGCGATCCTGGCGGTCGCCGGCTGGGTCGCCCTCGACGTCACCATCGGGCTGGCCATGGCGGTCGTGATGCTGGCAATGCTCCTGATCGCCGAATGGGTCGCGGGCTTCGGTACCACGACCGCGTGGGTCGTGTTCGCGATCTTCTTCGTCGGCGGCTGGATCTTTCAATTCGTCGGGCACGCCTGGGAAGGGCGGCGACCGGCGTTTGCCGACAACCTGTTCCAGGCCTTCATCGGCCCGATGTTCATCATGGCGGAAGCCCTGATGGCGCTCGGCCTCAAGCAGGATCTCAAGGCCGTGATCGAGCGCGGTTCAGCCGAGGCGGCCTAACCGGATTGGGTCAGAAGCGGCGCGAGCGCGCGCCGCAGCGCGTCGGGCAGCGCCACCGGCCGCCGCGTCGCCCGGTCCACATAGACGTGCACGAAATGGCCCTGCGCGGCCGCCTGCGTGTCCTCGCCACGGAACAGGCCGATCTCGTAACGCACCGAGCTGCCGCCGATCCGGCCGACCCGCAGGCCGGCCTGGATCTCGTCGGGAAACGTCAGGCTCTCGAAGTAATTGCATTTGGTCTCGACTACGAGGCCGATCACGGCGCTGGCCTGCGGATCCAGCACCCCTTCGGCGATGAGGTAGCCGTTCACGACCGTGTCGAAGAACGAATAGTACTGGACGTTGTTGACGTGGCCGTAGACGTCGTTGTCCATCCAGCGCGTCGAGATCACGCGGAAATGACGGTAGCCGGCACGCAGTTCGGGCAGCGGGCGGGCGCTCATCGCTCTGCCTTCTGGCCGGCGGACATTTCCTGCGTGCCCAGCGCGTCGGCGAGACGGCGCGCCGCCGATCCCGGGGCGAGCGGCTGCTGCTGGCTGGCGTGCGGCGCCCAGCCGGACAGCCACACGATCTCGAAGGTCGCGCGGATGCGGCCGTCGGCGTCGGCAAAACGTTCGCCGTAGTGTTCCACCATGCGCATCAGCGTCGCGCGCCTGAGCGGCACGCGGCGGCGCTCGACCAGCGCATTGGTCGCCCCCATGCGGCGCAGGTCGTCCATCAGCCCGAAGGGCGACGCATAGCGCACGACCAGGCGGTCCACGTCGGTCACCGGTAGCGCAAAGTCGGCGCGCTGCAGCAGCGCGCCGACGGCGCGCACGTCGGCGAACGGCGCCACCCGCGGTGAAGCCCCGCCCGCGGTCTCGGCCTCGGCGGCGGCAAAGGATTGGCGCAGCTCGGTGAGCGTGTCGCCGCCGATCAGCGCGGCAAGAAACAGCCCGTCCGGCTTGAGCGCGCGTCGCACCTGGGCGAGTGTGCCCGGCAGGTCGTTGACGAACTGGAGCGCCAGCGCCGACACGACGAGATCGAGCGACTCGTCGCGGAACGGCAGGGCCTCTTCGTCGGCGACGACGCTTGGGCCCGGGTGCTCGCGCGCGCGGTCCGCAAGGGCATCGACCGCGATCAGCGCCCCGATGGCAGGCGTGCCGGCGAGTGCACGCCGCACCGCCCCGGTCGGTGTACCGAGATCGACCGCCAGCGCGAACGAGCGGCGCACCGCCGCCAGGCGATCGACCAGATCGTCGGCCACGCGATCGACCAGAAAGGTTGTCGCGCCAAGCGCTGCGGCGCGCCGGCGCCGCGCGCGCAGCAGGGGGCGATCGAAGACGCGGGGAGCCGGCATGGGCACTCGCGCGAAGGATTGAACTTGCCGTCGTCTCGGCAGTAGCCTGATACGATGGAGTCCACAACAGCGATCGCGCCGCCTCGCCCGCGCCGGTTTCCGCGCGTGGCTGGCATGCTGCGCGCGAGCCTGCGGCCGCTGCTCGACGTCGGCCTGCCGCCCTTGTGCCCGGCGTGTCGTGAACCCGTCCGCGATGCCGGAGCCCTGTGCGCGCCGTGCTGGTCGCGCCTGAATTTCATTACGCGGCCCTATTGCGAGCGGCTCGGCATTCCGTTCGCCTTCGATCCCGGCCCCGGCATCCTGTCGATGCAGGCGATCGCCGATCCGCCGGCCTATGCCCGGGCCCGCGCGGCGGTGCGCTTCGACGACGTGGCGCGCTTGCTGGTGCACGCGCTCAAATACGGCGACCGGCTCGATCTCGTGCCCACGCTCGGTCGCTGGATGGCGGTCGCCGGAAGCGAGCTCCTGGTCGGCGCCGATGCGCTGGTTCCCGTGCCGCTGCATTGGCGACGGTTATGGGCGCGGCGCTTCAATCAGTCGTCGGCGCTGGCCCATGCGGTATCGGCCGAAGCCGGCGTGCCGGTGACGACGGCATTGAAGCGCGTACGGGCGACGCGTTCGCAGGTCGGCTTGTCGAAATCGGAACGCGCGCAGAACATCCAGGGCGCTTTTCGCGTTCCGCCGGGGGCGCGGGCCGAGGTCGCCGGGCGTCGTCTCGTCCTGGTCGACGATGTACTCACGTCCGGTTCCACGGTCGACGCCTGTGCCCGCGCGCTGTTGCGGGCAGGCGCCGCACAAGTTGATGTGTTGGTATTTGCCCGGGTTGTGGACGCCGTGCGGCTGCCCATATAGTCCGAGGCGGACGAGCAGGGTTGGGAGCCCCGATGGCGGCGGTCGAGATCTACACGCGGGATTACTGCTATTATTGTCATGCGGCGAAGGAATTGCTTAAGCGCAAAGGTGTTTCCTTCACCGAGATCGACATCACGGGCAGGGCGGAGCGCCGAAACGAGATGATCCAGCGCGCCAACGGACGCACGACGGTACCGCAGATCTTCATCGGCGAGATGCATGTGGGCGGCTGCGACGACCTTCATGCGCTCGAGGCGGAGGGGCGGCTCGACGCGCTTTTGTCCCGCGAGGAAGCGCCGGCATGAACGCCACCAGTGGGCAGGCGCCGACGTTCCGCGTCGGCCTCATCGCGATGCGCTCCGGCCGCAACCCGAGCGACAATCTCTTCATCACCACCAAGCTCATCGAACAGGCCAAGAAAGGCGGCGCCGATTACGTGCTGACGCCGGAAATGACCAACGTCATGGAGATCGATCGCGAAAAATTGTTCGCCGCGATCGTTCCCGAGGAGCAGGATGCGACGCTTGCGACGTTGCGCGAGGTGGCGCGCGCGCTCCGCCTGCACATCCATATCGGCTCGCTGGCCGTAAAAGTGTCGCACGACAAGGCCGCGAACCGCTCCTTCGTCATCGACCCCGGCGGCGAGGTGATCGCGCGCTACGACAAGATCCACATGTTCGATGTCGATCTCAAGGATGGCGAAAGCTATCGCGAGTCGCGCAACTTCCGCGCCGGCGATCTCGCCGTGGTGGTCGATCTGCCGTGGGGCCGTCTGGGCCTCACCATTTGCTACGATCTGCGTTTCCCGTCGCTCTATCGCGCCGTGGCCGAAGCCGGCGCCTCGTTTCTGACGATTCCCTCCGCCTTCACCCGGCAGACCGGCGAGGCGCACTGGCACGTCCTGGTGCGCGCGCGCGCGATCGAGACCGGGTCGTTCGTGTTCGCCGCCGCCCAGGGCGGCAAGCACGAGAACGGGCGCGAGACCTACGGTCACTCGCTGGTGGTGGATCCCTGGGGGCGCGTGCTCGCCGAGGGCGATACCGAGCCCGGCGTCGTGTTCGCCGACATCGATCCGGCGGAAGTGGCCGCCGCCCGCGCCCGCATCCCGTCGCTCGACCACGGCCGGCGGTTCGAGATGCTCGAGCCCATGGCAGAGCCGGCGCATCTGCACGCCGTGCGAGGCTCGGTGTGATCCGCTACGCCCTCGTCTGCGCGGCGAACCACACGTTCGAAAGCTGGTTCGCCAATTCCGCGGCTTATGACAAGCAGCTCAAGCGCGGGCTGATCGCATGTCCGGTGTGCGGCTCGACCGAGGTCGACAAGGCCATCATGGCGCCCGCGCTCGGGCGCAACAGCAAGACGGCGGCGCCCGAGCCGGCCGCGTCGCCGGCACCGGCTGCAGCCCCCGCGCCGGCCGAGAGCGCCGACAAGGCGCCGGTCGCCATGCTGTCGGAGCACGAGCGTGAACTGCGCACCAAGCTCAAGGAATTGCGCGACCACCTGGTCAAGAACGCCGACTATGTCGGCCAAAAATTTCCCGAAGAGGCGCGGCGCATGCATTATGGCGAGATCGAGCACCGCTCGATCTACGGCGAGGCCTCGCCCGACGAGGCAGAATCGCTGCACGAGGAAGGCATCGAGTTTCACCCGCTGCCGCGCCTGCCCGAAGAGCGCAACTGAGCGCGCGGGTCAATACGACCACATCAGCAGCACCACCCCGATCACCACCAGCACGATGCCGATGAGCTCGCGCGGGGTAGTCGACTGGCCGAAGACGAAGCGCGAGATCCCCTGCGCGAACAGCACCTCCACCAGCGCCAGCGTGCGCACGCTCGCCACGCTGGCGAGCGCGAAAGCGAGGAACCAGAACTGGGAGGCGAGCGCCCCCATGAACCCGGCCAGCATCGACGGGCGCCAGGCGCGAAATATGGCGGCCAGCACGGCGGATTCGCGCCACGCCAGGTAAAGCGACAGGGTCGCCGACTGGATGACGAGGCCGACCACCAGCGTGAACGTCGCGGCCATGACGTAGCCGTGGCCGCCCAGGCTGAGGATGGCGCCGCGATAGCCGGTGGCCGAGAGCCCGAACATGGCGCCCGCCGCCAAGCCGAGGAGCGTTGGGCGCAGGCCGCCCGGCATGCCGGGCTTGAGCGACATCACGATCACGCCGGCGGTGGCGATCAGGATGGCGATCGCCATGGGCAGCGTCACCACGTCGCCCAGGAGCACGAACCCGAACAGCGCCACCTGGACCGGCTCGGTCTTGATGTAGGCGATCGTCACCACGAAGGAGCGATCGTTCATGGCAGCGAGCATGAGCGCGGTGGCGGCGATCTGCGCCAGTGCGCCGTCGAACACCCACGGCCAGAACACCCAGCCGGGTCGCGGCAGCGGCTCGCCCGAGACCAACATGATGGCGAGGAGCGAGAGCAGCGCGAACGGAAAGCCGAACAGAAAACGCACATGCGTGGCGCCGACGGTGCCGAGGGTCGCCGTGAGCTCGCGCTGCATGGCGTTGCGCGCTGTCTGCGCGGCGGCCGCAATGACGGTGAAGAGCGCCCACAGCCAGGCCGAATCCCTCACGCCGGCCGCTCCGCCAGCACCATGTAGTTCACGTCCATATCGTTCGAGAGCATCAGCTCGCCGGCCAGAAAGTCGAGCGCCACGCCGCGCTCGTCGACGACCTTCAGGCCGTTTCTCTCCACCGCGGCTTCGAGCTCGTCAGGGCGCACCAGCTTGTCCCACTGGTGGGTTCCGCGCGGTAGCAGGCGCAAAATGTATTCGGCGCCCACGATGATGAAGGCGAAGCTCTTGAGCGTGCGGTTGATGGTGGCGACGACCATCAGCCCGCCGGGCTTCACCATCTCGGCGCAGCGCTGGACGAACAGGCCGACGTCGGCGACGTGCTCCACCACCTCCATCGCCAGCACGATGTCGAAGCGCTCGCCGGCGTCCGCCAGCGCCTCGGCGGTAACCGCGCGGTAGTCGATATCCAGGCCGGATTGGGCGGCATGGACCTTGGCCATCTTGATGTTGGTCTCGCCCGGATCGGCGCCGACCATGGCGGCCCCGAGGCGCGCCAGCGGCTCCGACAACAGGCCGGCGCCGCAGCCGATGTCGAGGATGCGCAGGCCCTGCAGGCAGTCGAGACGCCTGGGGTCGCGGGCGAAATGCCGGCAGGCGGCGTCGCGGATATAGCCGATCCGCACCGGATTGATCATGTGCAGGGCGCGCATCTCGCCCTGCGGGTCCCACCAGTTCGCCGCCATGGCGTCGAAGTGCGCGACCTCGGCCGCATCGACGGTCGAGCCCCCAGCCTGGTGTGGTTCGCGGTTCATGTCGGTCCTGCGCCAAACGCCCCGCGGAGCGGGACAAGGTGAACGATCCGGGCGCGGTTGCGAGGGGCAGAGCCCGCCGGTATGTATACGCGCCTTTTCGCGCGGGCACTCAGCCTTGCCGAAGCTTCCCCTCTGCTGCTGCGCCGCAGCCCCGTCGGAATCCGCATGGCTCGCCTGGTGATGAAATTCGGCGGAACCTCGGTCGCCGATATCGACTGCATCCGCAATGTGGCGCGCCACGTCAAGCGCGAGGTCGACGCCGGGCACGAGGTCGCTGTGGTGGTGTCGGCCATGGCCGGCAAGACCAACGAACTGGTCGGCTGGTGTCGCGACGCATCCCCGCTGCACGATGCCCGGGAATATGACGCGGTGGTGGCGTCGGGCGAGCAGGTGACGTCGGGCCTGCTCGCCATCGTGCTGGAAGGGATGGGGGTCAACGCCCGCTCGTGGCAGGGCTGGCAGCTGCCGATCCACACCAGCAATGCCCATGCCGGCGCCCGCATCGTCGACATCAACGGTGACGAGCTGATCAGGCGATTCAAGGAGCGCGGCGAGGTCGCGGTGATCGCCGGCTTCCAGGGCATCCACCGCGAGACCGGCCGCATCACCACGCTCGGCCGCGGCGGCTCCGATACGTCGGCGGTGGCCATTGCGGCCGCCGTCCAGGCCGATCGCTGCGATATCTACACCGACGTCGATGGCGTCTACACCACCGATCCTCGCGTGGTCCCGCGTGCGAAACGTCTCGACAAGATCACGTTCGAGGAAATGCTGGAAATGGCGTCGCTCGGCGCCAAGGTGCTGCAGGTGCGCTCGGTCGAGCTCGGCATGGTGCACAAGGTGCGCATCTTCGTGCGCTCGAGCTTCGACAAGCCGGAGGATATCGATCCGCACGGCATCCCGCCCGGAACCCTCATTTGCGATGAGGAGGAGATTGTGGAACAGCAGGTCGTAACCGGCATCGCCTATTCCAAGGACGAGGCGCAGATCTCGATCCGGCGCGTGCAGGACAAGCCCGGCGTGGCCGCGGCCATTTTCGGCCCGCTCGCCGAAACCAACATTAACGTCGACATGATCGTGCAGAACGTATCAGAGGACGGTCTCACCACCGACATCACCTTCACAGTGCCGGCCGCCGACTACCAGCGCGCCTGCGACGTGCTCACGCGCCAGAAGGACACGATCGGCTACGACCGTCTCGACGGCGCCAACGACGTGGCAAAAGTCTCGGTCATCGGCATCGGCATGCGCAGCCATGCCGGCGTGGCCGCCAAGGCCTTCAAGGCGCTCGCCGAACGGCAGATCAACATCCGCGCGATTTCGACCTCGGAAATCAAGTTTTCGCTGCTGATCGATGCCGATGCGGCGGAACTGGCCGTGCGGCGGCTGCATTCCCTGTACGGCCTCGACAAATAATGGACTACGAAAGCAGGGCTTGGCCTGCTCGGTGGCTCCCCCCGGAGCGTTTCGCCCGCACCCGCCAAATGACAGAACGTGCGAATGAGGCCGGAATCACGATGAACGGAGCGCATCGTGAAGCGCGATTCGCCGCTTTGGCTTGCATGGCGCGCGCCGCATTGGCTATAGCCAGGGCCAGTACCCCACGGGGAGCCGGGCCCCGCGGTTCACCGTCCGACCTGGGGGCCTTCAGCGCGAGGCCCCAGCCGTGCCGGGGATCAGAGGTCCGTTGAGCCAGTAATCAGTGCCTGCCATTGGCGCGGCTTTTGTGGTTACTGAACACTGACTGACTGCTGATTCCCGCTGTCGCCAGAGGACCTCACGCCATGCGTGGCGCGCTCGGCGGTCCGCGCGTGCTGCTGCGCCGCCTCCGCGAGGTGATGGCGGAGCCGGTCAGCGCGCAGGAGCGCCTGGACAAGATCGTCGTCCTGATCGCCGCCAACATGGTGGCGGAGGTCTGTTCCGTCTACGTCCTGCGCGTCGACGGCAGCCTCGAGCTCTACGCCACCGAAGGCCTCAAGCGGGAGGCCGTCCACCTCACCGTGCTGAGCGCCGACGAAGGCCTGGTCGGCCTGGTGGCGCGCGAGGCCAAGTCGGTCAACCTGTCGGAGGCGCACGAGCATCCGGCCTTTTCGTACCGGCCGGAGACCGGCGAGGAAATCTATCACTCGTTCCTCGGCGTGCCGATCCTGCGCGCCGGCAACACTCTCGGCGTCCTGGTGGTGCAGAACCGGGCGCGCCGCACCTATTCGGAGGAAGAGGAGGAGGCGCTCGAAACCATCGCGGTGGTGCTCGCCGAGATGATCGCCTCGGGCGAGCTCGCGGCGCTCGCCAAGCCCGGGCTCGAGCCGGCGGTCCGCCGCCCCCTGCACTTCGTCGGCCTGGCGCTGGCGGACGGGATCGCGCTCGGCCACGTGGTGCTGCACGAGCCACGCGTCGTCATCACCAACTACATCGCCGACGACATGCAGCGGGAGCTCAGGCGGCTCGAGGAGGCGGTCGACATCCTGCAGTCGGATCTCGACGTGATGCTCGAGCGCGGCGACGTGGCGGCCGGCGGCGAGCACCGCGACGTGCTGGAGGCCTACCGCATGTTCGCCTCCGACCGCGGCTGGCTGCGCCGCCTGAGCGAAGCCGTGATGACCGGGTTGACGGCCGAGGCGGCGGTGGAACGCGTGCAGTCCGACACCCGCGCCCGCATGCTGCGCCAGACCGATCCGTTCCTGCGCGACCGCCTGCACGATCTCGACGACCTTGCCCACCGGCTGATGCGCCAGCTCACCGGCCAGGAGCATGCGCCCGCGCGCGAGCAGCTGCCGGAAAACGCCGTCATCGTCGCCCGCTCCATGGGGCCGGCGGCGCTGCTCGACTATGACCCCAAGCGCTTGCGTGGCCTGCTCCTGGAGGAGGGCGGGCCCAACTCGCACGTCGCCATCGTGGCGCGCGCGCTCGGCATCGCCACCGTCGGGCAGATCGAGAACGCCACCGGCGCAGTAGACCCCGGCGACGCCATCATCGTCGACGGCACCACCGGTGACCTGCATGTGCGGCCGCCGCCGGACGTCGAGAACGCCTACATCGAGCGCGTGCGGCTGCGGGCGCGGCGCCAGGCCCAGTATTTGGCATTGCGCGAAAAACCGTGCGTCACCCGCGACGGCCAGCCGGTGACGCTGATGCTCAATGCCGGCCTCATGGTGGACCTGCCGCACATCGCCGAGACTGGCGCCGCCGGCATCGGCCTGTTCCGCACCGAGCTGCAGTTCATGATCTCGCCGGCGTTTCCGCGCGCCAGCGAACAGCTGTCGTTGTACCAGGCCGTGCTCGACGCCGCCGACGGGCGCCCGGTGACGTTCCGTACGCTCGACGTCGGCGGCGACAAGGTGCTGCCCTACATGCGCAGCGTCGAGGAGGAGAACCCGGCGCTCGGCTGGCGCGCCATCCGCCTCGGCCTCGACCGGCCCGGCCTGTTGCGCAGCCAGATCCGCGCGCTGCTCAAGGCCACGTCGGGCCGCGAGCTGAAGGTGATGTTCCCGATGATCGCGACGGTCGACGAGTTCGACCGCGCCAAGGCGATGGTCGAGCGTGAGCTCACCCACCTGCGCCGCCACCACTATGTGCTGCCCGAGCGGGTCGAGGTGGGGGCCATGGTCGAGGTGCCGTCGATCCTGTTCCAGCTTGACGAGCTTCTGGAGCGCGCCGACTTCCTGTCGGTTGGCTCGAACGATCTCGTACAGTTCCTCTACGCCGCCGACCGCGGCAATTCACTCGTGGCCAACCGGTTCGATCCAATCTCGGCGCCGGTGCTGCGGGCGCTGAAGGACATCGCCGACAAGGGCCATGCCCACGGCAAGCCGGTGACGCTGTGCGGCGAGCTGGCCTCCAAGCCGCTCGGTGCGCTGGCGCTGGTCGCGCTCGGCTATCGCTCGCTGTCGCTCACCGCCTCCGCCATCGGGCCGGTCAAGGCGCTGCTGCTCGAGCTCGATGCCGCCAAGGCGGCCTGCGCTCTGCTGCCGCTGCTCGACAGCCCGTCGAAGGGCCTGTCGCTGCGGGCCAAGCTCGAATCCTTCGCGGCCGCCGAAGGCCTGCAGCTCTAGCGCGCTCCGTAGCCGGCATGCAGCGAATCGAAATGCAAGAAGATGCCGGACAATATGGGGGAGGTCAGACGGATCTGCCCGTTTGTTGGAGTGATGACCGGCGTGCGGTTGTCCACAACAGATCCGATCGGCTGCCCCGTAACTATCAGCGAGATGCTCGATTATCTGCGCCCGTTACTGTCTTTCGAAGTTTTCTTGCGGCGACTGCGTGCGCGCCATTTACAATCAAGAGCATTGATTTCGCTGGCCCTCCGGATGTTGCCGCGGATCCAATTGCAGCCGCCGCCGGGACGTTGAATGCGAGCCCGCACCCCGTTTTCGCGCCTGCGGGCTCAACGGTGCTCTAAACTATCGCTCCTTTTGGCGCCGCAGCGCCGTCTCGGTGAATTTGTTCTGCGCCGCGAGGAGATATTTTTCCAGGTCGCCACCGACCGCTTTGTTCAAGTCCGTAGGACTGATCCCGTCGACCTCGGCGGCGGCGCGGCACGTAGCGGCGTCGTCCGCCATCTCACTCTTGTCCTTAAAGTAATGCGGCACCTGCAGGTTCTCGTCGATCCAGTCGTGCAGCCACTGCTTGGCATCCATCGTCGTCTCCTGTCTCGTGTCTATGCGCTTAACAGCAAGGCTTCGCGTCGCGCGCATCCCGGACACCGGCGCCATCGAACGCTCCGCCGTTGTGCAAAAAAGTCGCCGGACCCGGTGAGTTCCGGCGCTCGACGACTCGGTTAGTCGGCGGGTGGCACAGCGCGTTCAAAATCACAGGCGCGCGCCGGGAAATCGGCGCATGTGTCGAGGCAATTGTCAGCTTCCCGGCAGACCATACAGCTCGGGGAAGAACATGTCCTTCCACGAACCCGGACGTGCCTTGATGAGGCCCTGCTTGGCCATGAACTCGGCGAACGTCATCACGTTGGTGGGGGCCGTGGTGAATTTCGCGCCCGGATCGGTGATCATGGTCACGGCTTCTTCGAGCGTGATCGGGTCCTTGGAGGCCTCGAGGTAATCCTTCGCGGCCGCCCGCGGGTCGCGGTTGATGTAGGTGATCACCTCGTCGAGCGCGGCGACGAACGCGGCGTAGGTTTTTGGATTATCCGTGCGGAATCTCTCCGTCGCATAGGCCACCATGTAGCTTGCCGGCGAACCCAGAATGTCCTGCGCCGTGGTGATGCGGCGCACGCCGGGCGCGCGCGCCTCCACGTACTGGAAGGGCGGCGCGCTGAAGTGGTTGTTGATCTCGTGCACGCCCGAGACCAGCGCCGCCACCGCGTCGCCGTGCGAAATGCCGACGGTGAGCGCATCGAAGCGGCCGGACTGCGCCGGCCCATAGATTTTTTCCGCCGCCATCTGCAGCAGGATGGCGTGCACCGAGACTTTGACGGTAGTCAGCGCAATCTTGTCCTTGTCGCTCAAATCTTCGAGGCGGTTGACGTTCGGGTTGCGCGTCATGAACCACAGCGGCAAGGCCGAGATGGCGCCGATGGAACGCACCGCCTGCGGGCTGCCCTTGGCCTTGGCCCACAGCGTTATGAACACCGTCGTGCCGCCCGACACGATGTCGAGGCTGCCCGACAGCAGGCCTTCGTTCATCGGATTGCCGCCGGGGAACTGGCGCCAGCTCACCTTGGTGGCGGGCAGGCCGGCGGCCGCGAGCTGGCGCTCCAGCACCTGGTTCTTCTGCATGAGGATCATGGCCATGGCGCCGATGCCGAACTGGGTCGCCATGCGCAGCTCGGAGACTTCTGCGCGTGCCGCGCCGGCTGGCGGCACCAGTACGAGCGCCAGCACCGCCGCGATCATCCACTTGCCCATGGTGCAGTCCTCCCGGGGGTTGTTTCTTGATGTTCGGTCGTCCCCGCTTGCGCGGGAACGACGAGAAGCGATTTGGCGGCGCGTCACGCGCGCGCGGCAACCTTGCGGCGCTCGCTCGGCGCGGCCGCGCTCAAGGCCTGCATCAGGCTGCGCACCGAGCTAAGATCCTCCAGCCTGTCGACCGCCGCGAGGATGGTCTCGATGGCGGCCGAGCCGAGTCGCGCCGGCGCGTAGGTGCGGAATTTCTTTTCGATCTGGGCGCGCGACAGCGGATTTTCCGCCGAGCCGCGCGGATGCTCGCAGCGCCCCGAAAGTTTCGAGCCGTCCGTTGCCTCGATCTCGACCGTCGCCTGCACGCCGCTCAGCGCCGGATCGGGCCTGATCTCCACCTGCTCGGCTGCCGCGCTGCGCAGCTTCGCGTCGTCGTAGCGCGCCGGCTCGAACTGGGCGAGCGTGAGCTCCTGGTCGTGCAGAATCACGGCAGCCGTGTAGTGGGCCGAGATGAGGGCGTCGAACTTGCCCTTGTAGCGGGCCAGCCCGCCATGCAGGTCGAACACGGTCTGGCTCAAGCCGATGCGCAGCTTCTTCACCTGGGCTGGATCGATGCGGTGCTGCTCCACCAGGTCGAACAGCGCCGTGTTCATGCCCTGGATCGACGAGGCGGACGGCCACAACCGCAGCGCAATCTGCATGAGCTCCCAGCGTTGTCCGAGATCGGCGATCGCGACGTCGGGTTTTCCGCCGTTCGCATAGGTGTTGTAGAGGCCGCCGTCCTTGGCGGTGAGGAATTCGCGCGTGGCGAGAAAATCCTGCTCGGCCAGCAGCGCCGCCAGCAGGCCCGACAGGGCGCCGCGGCACTGATGGAATTTGACCGTCGGCGTCGCCCAGGCGGCAAACGTGCCGGCCGCCTGGCTGCCGGCGAGCCCGAACGCCTTGGCCATGGTGTCGGCGTCGAAGCCGCGCAGGCGGCCCACCGCCGCGGCGGCGCCGAACGGGCCGAGCACGCCGGGACCATGCCAGCCGCGGGCGCGAAAGGCCGGGGGATCAAGCCCGATGCCGATCCGTGTCGCGACCTCGGACCCGGCCGCCAGCGCGACCAGCAGGTCGCGGCCACCGAGCCCGTCGCGCTCGGCGATGGCCAGAGCCGGGGGCACCACCTCTGGCGTGATGTGGGTCAGCGTCGGCCGGTGCACGTCGCACATGGTCACGGCCGTGATGAGATAGCCGTTGAGCAGGGTGGCGCCGGCGAGCGACAGCGATCCGCCACCGATCACGCTGGCCTCGTCCGATTGCGCCAGCGCCGAGGCCAGCGCCGCCACCTGATGGGTCTCCTCGCCCTGGTGCCCGGCCAGGGCACAGGCCAACGTGTCCAGCAGCACGTTCTTGCAGTGGTCGCTGACGTCCTGCGGCAGATCCTCGGGGCGCAGGGAGGCGGCAAATTGGGCTAGGGCCTGGGTGGCTTCTTGCGGCATGGGCTTCCTTTCCGGCGGCGTGATCCGATATGGGGTGATGCTGTCGGGCGCAGCCTATCTGCAAGTCGGAACCGCCTGCAATCTTGCTGCAGGTTGCCGGGTGCGGGGCGGGCTCGCTCGACAGTTGCCATCAGGGGCCATGAAAGCGCTCGCATGACGTCCATGTTGCCGGAAGCCAGGCTCGATGCGCTCATCGCCCGCCACCGGGCGGTCGAGGACGAGCTCGCGGCCGGCCCCGACCGTGATGCCTATGTGAAACTCTCGCGCGAATTCTCCGAGCTCGGTCCGGTGGTCGAGGCCGTGCAGGCCTACCGGGCCACCACCACCGAGCTCGCCGACATCGACGCGCTTATCGCCGATCCGAAGATCGACACCGAGATGCGCGAGCTCGCTCAGGCTGAGCGGCCGGCCGTCGAGGCCAGGCGCGGCGCGCTCGAGCAGCAGATCCGCGTGGCGCTGATCCCCAAGGATGCCATGGACGAGCGCAACGTCATCCTCGAGATCCGCGCCGGCACCGGCGGCGACGAAGCCTCGCTGTTCGCCGGCGACCTGTTCCGCATGTACGAGCGCTACGCCGCCAAGGAGGGCTGGAAGGTCGAGATGATCTCGGCGAGCGAAGGCACGGTGGGCGGCTACAAGGAGATCATCGCCGAGATCCGCGGCCGCGGTGCCTACGCCAAGCTCAAGTTCGAGTCGGGCGTCCACCGCGTGCAGCGGGTGCCCGACACCGAAGGCTCGGGCCGCATCCACACGTCGACCGCCACCGTGGCGGTGCTGCCCGAGGCGCAGGACGTGGACGTGGCGTTGAACGAAGCCGACCTCAAGGTCGACACGATGCGGGCGGGCGGCGCCGGCGGCCAGCACGTCAACAAGACCGAATCGGCGGTGCGTCTCACCCATGTCCCGAGCGGCATCGTCGTCGTCGTGCAGGAGGAGCGGTCGCAGCATCGCAACCGCGCCAAGGCGCTGGCGCTGCTGCGCGCCAAGCTCTACGACGCCGAGCGCTCCCGGCGCGATGCCGAGCGCGCCGCCGATCGGCGCGGCCAGGTCGGCACCGGCGACCGCTCCGAGCGCATCCGCACCTACAATTTCCCCCAGGGGCGGGTGAGCGACCACCGCATCAACCTCACGCTCTACAAGCTGCCGCAGGTGATCGCCGGCGAGGCGCTGGGCGAGATCATCGACGCGCTGATGACCGAGCATCAGGCGGCGCTGCTCGCCGCCGAAGAGGCGTGACGGCATGGATGTCGGAGCGATGCGGCGCAGCCTGGCGCGGGCGTTCCGCACCGCCGGTCTCGACGCGCCCGAGCTCGAGGCGCGCGTGCTCGTCGGCCACGCCCTTGCCCTCGATCATGCGGCGCTCGCGGCCGCGGCCGGACGGCCGCTGTCCGGCGTCGAGACGGCGGAGATTGACGCGCTCGCCCGCCGCCGCCTCGCCGGCGAGCCGGTCGCGCGCATCGTCGGATGGAAGGAATTCTGGGGTCTGCCGATCCGGCTCGGTCCGGCCACGCTGGTGCCGCGGCCGGAGAGCGAGATCGTGGTGGAGACGGCGCTCGCCCTCGTCGATGCTCAAGGGTTGCGCCGGCACAAGCTGCGCATCGCCGATCTCGGCACCGGATCGGGCGCGCTGGTCGCGGCGCTGCTCAGCGAGCTGCCGCAGGCCTTCGCGGCCGCAACCGACATCAGTGCCGCGGCGCTCGCGGTGGCGCGCGGCAACTGCGTCGCGCTGGGCGTGGGTGGGCGCGCTGGCTTCGTCGCCTGCCACTTCGGCGCCGCTTTGCGCGGCGCATTCGATCTGGTCGTGGCCAATCCGCCCTACGTCAGGAGCGGCGACATCGCGGCGCTGGCGCCGGAGGTGCGCGAGCACGATCCGGCGGTGGCGCTTGATGGCGGCCCCGACGGTCTGGCGGCCTACGCGGCCCTGGCGCGCGATGCCGCTCGGCTGCTAGGGCCATGCGGCCAGCTCGTGGTCGAGCTCGGCGCCGGCATGGCGGCAGAGGTCTCCGCGCTATTCGCCGCAGCCGGGCTGAACCCCTTGCCGCCGCGTCCGGATCTCGCGGGAATCGCGCGCGCTCTTCCCGTTTGCCGCACGGAATGCGTGTGATCACGTACTTGAATGGCCCAAAAAAGGACTTGGAAACTGCGAAAAGACCCACTACGTTACAGGTCAAGATTGACCCGAGGCGAGGGTTGTGATGCCGCCACTGAGGCCCGGAGCTCGAGGCTCTGCGTGGCCCGCGGCACGACGAAGCGAACGCCGTTTGATCGGTTCACCGTCTCGGGTTTGGCTTCTCCGGTGAGCGCGTGTCGGGCCAAGGAGGCTTGGTCGCGCAGGATGAAAGTGGAGCAACACCGCGGCTCAAGGTCCGCGAGTGAAAGGTTGCTACGGCCATCGAACAGGACAACAGCGGGTGATTTCAACGCCTGCAGGGCGGCGACGCAGTTGCCGAGGGGGGTATTGCATAATGTTGACTAGGCGTTGGGGAATCAACGGGCGGGGACGTCGAGCCGCCATAATTGGGAGTGTGTAAACAACAAGCCATGAGAAACGGTCAAAACAAGCGCATGCGGGGGCGCAACCGCAAGGGTCAGAACCCGCTCACCAGGGTCTACGAGTCCAATGGGCCGGACGTGAAGATCCGCGGCACGGCCTCTCACGTCGCCGACAAATATGTCCAGCTCGCGCGCGACGCGCAGGCGTCGGGCGATCCGGTGGGCGCCGAAAATTATTTCCAGCACGCCGAACATTATTACCGACTGATCGCGGCGGCGCAGGAGCAGTTCCGCCAGGCCAACCCGTATTACCGGCCCGAGCAGGAACCGCGCGACGATTTTGGCGACGACATGGAGGAAGACGGTACGGAGCAGCCAGCCGCTGGCGCGCCGTCCGAGCAGCCGTTCGGGACCAGCGAACCGCAGCCCTATCTGCCGCGCGAGGCCCAACCGTTTCCGCAGCGCGAGCAGCCCTATGGCGGCCGCGATCAGCGGCAGCACGGCGGCGGCCGCCCGCAGCAGCCGGCGGGTGAGCAGCCGTCGACCGATCCCGGCCTGCCCGCCTTCATCACCGGCGGACAGCAAGGCGACAGCTTTCAGGGACATCGGCAGACCAATGGCTTCGAAGGGCAACCCGATCGCTTCCCGCTGCACCGGCGGCGGCGGCGCCATCGCGGCCCGCGGGGCGGCGATCAGCCGGGCGGGCAGCAGATGGGCGAGGGCGCCGACGAGGGGCCTGGCCGCGACTAGGATCTGACGACGACGCGTGCTCCGCCCGGCGAGGGCGCGAGCACGGGCTCGAGTTCCGGCACCAGTCGTCGCCGTTCGCGACGGGCCGGAATGGCGCGGTAGACCTGCTTGCTCGCCTCGACGATGTGCACGCCGGCGAAGGGGGCCGACAGGCTCGCGCCGGTGCGCTCCCATGCGATGGCCGAGCGCAGGAACCAGCCGCGTGCGATCGGCGGCACGTAGAGCGCCTCACCCCAGCCGGTCGGCGTGAACCAGGTCTCGCGCAGGAGATGCGTGATCTGCGAACGCGAATAGGGTCGTCCGTGGCCGAACGGCGTCGTGTCGGTACGCGCCCAGATGCCGCGCCGGTTGGGCACTACGGCCAGCAGCCGGCCGCCCGCCGCAAGCACGCGCCATGTCTCGCGCAGCAGCGCGAACACATCGTCGGCCATTTCGAGCCCGTGGACGATCAGCACGCGGTCCACAGCCGCATCCACCAGCGGCAGCTCGGTTTCCTCCACCAGGGCCGTCAGGGTCGGCCGTGCCGACGGCCATTTCACCACGCCCTGGGCGGCCGGCATGAACGCGAGGCAGCGCTCCGCCTCCTCGCGGAACAGGCCGAGATAGGGTGTCGGATAGCCGATCCCGACCACGCGCTGGCCGCGCAGATCGGGCCAGCGCGCCCGCACGCCGCGGCCGATGAAACGGCGGGCCACGACCCCGAGCGGCTGGGCGTAGAAATTGCGCAGATCGACGACGTCGAGCGACATGGGGCAGGGTTTACTTCATCTCGCTTCAGGTGCTCTGTCGCGGCCGGACGCCGAACGCTGCGGCGACCGCGCGATCCGATTTTCCCGGACATGCTCTAGCACGGAATCCGTTCCGGCAACGCCGTGACATCGCGGGTCGGCTCCTGTAGGTTGCCGGCATGTCGGCGGAAACACACCTTTTTCACTGCCTGCAGGACAATTTCGGCGTCCTGCTGCACGACAAGGCAAGCGGCGCCACGGCGGCGATCGACGCCCCGGAAGCCGCGCCGGTGGACACGGCGCTCAGCCAGAAGGGCTGGAAGCTCACCGATATTTTCGTCACCCATCACCATGCCGACCACACCGGCGGCATTGCCGAGCTCAAGAAACGCCACGGCTGCCGCGTGACCGCCCCGCGCGCGGAGGCGCAGCGCATCCCACTGGTCGACGAGACCGTCGCCGAGGGCGACGTGGTCAGGCTCGGCGAGCTGTCGGGCCGTGTGCTGGAGACGCCGGGCCACACGGCCGGCCACATCGCGTACTGGTTCGCGGCCGACAGTCTCGCCTTCGTGGGCGACACGCTGTTCTCGATCGGCTGCGGTCGCGTCATCGAGGGCACGCCGGAGATGATGTGGGCCTCGCTCCTGAAGCTGCGCAGTTTGCCGGGCGACACGCGCATGTACTGCGGCCACGAATACACGCTGGCCAACATCCGCTTTGCGCAGACCATCGAGCCCGACAATCTGGCGCTGATCGCGCGAGCGGCGGAAGCGGCCGAGCAGGTCGCACAGCACAAGGCGACGATCCCTACCACCCTCGATTCTGAGAAGGCGGCCAATCCGTTCCTGCGCGCCGATCTGCCCGAACTCGCCGCCGCCGTCGGTCTGCCGGGCAAGCCCGCCGCCCAGGTGTTCGCTGAAATCCGCGCGCGCAAGAATAAATTCTAGAGCATGATCCCGAAAAGTGGGCACCGGTTTTCGGAAAAGATCATGCTCCAAGCATGACTTAGAGCGAGATGACGATTCGAAGAAAAGTCATCTCGCTCTAGGCTAACGATGATCGCGCCGTAGGGTGGGCACGGCGCGACCAAATTGCATCAAACGTTGGGAGCACAGCGTAGCGCGCCTTTGCCCGCCCTACGGCGCAAGAAAGCTCAATCCTTCGCCCGTTCGACATACGAGCCATCGGCCGTCATCACCACGATGCGCGTGCCCGTGCTGATGTGCGGCGGCACCATGGTGCGCACGCCGTTGGACAGGACCGCCGGCTTGTAGGAGGACGATGCGGTCTGGCCCTTCACGGTCGGCTCGGTCTCGACCACCTCGAGCACGGCGCGCTGCGGCAGCTCGATCGCCACCACCGTGGCTTCGTGGACGCTGAGATTGACCTTCATGTCCGGTTGCAGGTAGGCCGCCTGGTCACCCACCACGTCGGCCGGCACGGTGAGCTGGTCGTAGGTCTCCATGTTCATGAAATGCGCGCCGTCGGCGTCGCTGTAGAGAAACTGGTATTCGCGGTCCTCCACGTGGGCGCGTTCGACCTGCTCGGTGGTCTTGTAGCGCTGCGACACTTTCACGCCGTCGCTGATCCGGCGCATGTCGAGCTGGGTGACCGGCGTACCCTTGCCGGGATGAATGTTCTCGGCCGCCAGAATGACGTAGAGCTTGTCGTCGATCTCGACGATGTTGCCCTTGCGGAGCGAGCTGGCGATGACTTTCACAGGGTTCTCCGGGGTCTCGACGGACGGTGATTCTGAACGCTAATGCGCCGCAACATAGCGATTTCCCGCGCCATGGCCAGCCACCCGATGACTGCCCCCGACCGTTCCCCTGACCTAGCGTCACCCTGGTGGGCGCCCTCCCGGCACGCCGATCGCCGCCCGTTCCTGCTGGCGCGCGGCCGCATGACCGGGGCCGTCCGGCAATGGTTTCGGGACCAGGCCTTCGTCGAGGTGGAGACCGCCATCCTGCAACGGTCGCCGGGTAATGAAACCCACCTGCATGCCTTGGCCACCACGCTGCAGAGCCCGGCGGGCGCCGCTGCGCCCCTCTACCTGCACACCTCGCCGGAATTTTCCTGCAAGCGGCTGCTGGCCGCGGGCGAGAAAAAAATCTTCACCTTCGCCCGCGTGTTTCGCAACCGCGAGCGCGGCCCGCTGCATCATCCCGAGTTCACGCTGCTCGAGTGGTACCGGGCGAACGAATCTTATGAACGCCTGATGGCGGACTGCGCCGCGCTGCTGGCGCTGGCGGCTGGAGCAGCCGGCACGCGCTCGCTCGCCTGGCGCGGGCGCACCTGCGATCCCGCATGCGATCCCGAACGCGTGACTGTTGCGGAGGCCTTTTCCCGCTTCGCCGGCCTCGACCTGATGACGACGCTTTCCACCGGCGTCCCCGACCGCGACCGGCTGGCCGCCGCGGTGGCGGGGGTCGGCATCCGCGTCGCCGCAGACGACACTTGGTCGGACCTGTTCAGTCGGGTCCTGGTCGAGCGGATCGAGCCCAGACTGGGCCTCGGCCGTCCCACCATTCTCTGCGACTACCCGCTGCCGGAAGCCGCGCTGGCGCGGCCGAAAACATCCGATCCGCGCCTGGCCGAACGTTTCGAGCTCTATGCCTGCGGCGTGGAGCTTGCCAACGGCTTTGGCGAGCTCACCGATGCGGCCGAGCAACGCCGCCGCTTCGAGGCGCAGATGGCCGAGAAGGGGCGGCTCTATGGCGAGCGCTATCCGGTCGACGAGGATTTTTTGGCCGCGCTGGCGGTGATGCCGCCAGCCAGCGGGATCGCGCTCGGCTTCGATCGTCTGGTGATGCTGGCGACCGGCGCGCCCGCCATCGAACACGTGCTATGGACGCCGGTGATCGAACCCGGGCCGACATGAGCCGTTGATTGAGTCGGCAGGACACAGATGGAAGACGCGACATGCGAGTGACGGAAAAAACGCTTCGAGGCGCCGCCGATCTGGCCGATGCGCGGTTGATCGCGCGCGAAAAATTACCCGACCTCGAACGCGTGGCAGCGCGTTATGCGGTGGCGATCACGCCGACCGTGGCCGATCTGATCGCGCCCGACAATCCGGCCGATGCGATCGCGCGCCAGTTCGTTCCCGACGCGGCCGAGCTGGAGGCGCACTCGGAGGAGCGCGCCGACCCGATCGGCGACGCGGCGCATGCGCCGGTGGAAGGCGTGGTGCACCGCTATCCCGACCGCGTGCTGTTGAAGCTCACGCACATCTGCGCCACCTACTGCCGGTTCTGCTTTCGGCGCGAGACGGTCGGAGCGCCGACTGCGCTGTCGCGGCGTGCCCTGACGGACGCGCTGGATTACATCGCCGGGCGGGCGGAGATCTGGGAGGTCATCCTGTCGGGCGGCGACCCGCTGGTGCTGTCCGATCGGCGGCTGCGCGAGGTGGCGAGCCGGCTCGCCGCCATCCCGCACGTCAAGATCCTGCGGGTGCATACGCGCATGCCGGTGGTCGATCCGGAGCGGATCACGCCGGCGCTGGCGCGTGCGCTGAAAGCCGGCGGCAAAGCAACCTATGTGGTGCTGCATGCCAACCATGTGCGCGAGCTGAGCGCGCCGGCGCGTGACGCCTGCGCGAGGCTGATCGATGCCGGCATCCCGATGCTGAGCCAGACGGTGCTGCTGCGCGGCGTCAACGACGATGCGCAGACGCTCGGCGACCTGATGCGCGCCTTCGTGGAATGCCGCATCAAGCCCTATTACCTCCATCATTGCGATCTTGCGCCCGGCACCTCGCATTTCCGCACCACCATCAGGGAGGGCCAGGACCTGATGCGTGCGCTGCGCGGACGTTATTCCGGCTTGTGCCAGCCGGCCTACGTTCTCGACATTCCGGGCGGCTATGGCAAATCGCCCGTCGGCCCGAACTACCTGCACGAAGCGCGACGACCCGGGCAGCACGCGGTCGAGGATTTTTTGGGCCGCTGCCATGCGTATCCGCCGGCCTGACGCGATGTCGCTCAGCGCCGCCGCCGTCATCCGCCTGTTCGATCTGAAGCCCCACCCGGAAGGCGGGCACTTTCGCGAGATGTTTCGCGATACGCGCGCGGTCGACGCACGCGCGGTGTCGACCGCGATCTATTTCCTGCTCGCGCGCCACGAGCGCGCTCACTGGCACCGCATCGACGCGACGGAAATCTGGCACCATTACGCCGGCGCGGCGCTGGCCCTGAGCATCGCCGATGGCGGGCGCACCGCGGTCATTGACCTGGGCGTCGATCTGGCCGCCGGCGAGCGGCCGCCGGCCGTCGTGCCGGCCGGCGCCTGGCAATCGGCGGAGAGTCTCGGCGCGTGGACGCTGGTGGGCTGCACAGTGGCGCCCGGCTTCGACTTCACGACGTTCGAGCTTGCCGCGCCGGGCTGGTCGCCGGACGCGCCGGCTTGAGCAGCAAATCCTTGGCGGCCAGCAAGCCGCCGCCAGCGATCAGCGCCGCCGCCAACGCCAGCGAGAGTCGCGGCGGCGCGTAGCCGGCCAGCACCAGGAACAGGGTCGACAGGATCGGCGCCGCGTAGGAGGCGGCGCCGAGCACGCGGATGTCGCCGCGCTTGACGCCGAAATCCCAGGCGTAGAAGGCGGCCCCCACCGGCCCGAGGCCGAGCGCCGCCACGGCCAGCCACTGGCCGGCATTGCTCGGCCATACCGTGGTCTCGAATGCGACGTGGCACATCGCGGCCAGCGCGGCGGTGGCTAGGCAGAAGCCGGCCACGGCATCGCTGGGCACCGAGGCGAAGCGGCGCGACAGGACCGAATAGGTTGCCCACACGAAGGCCGCCACGAAGGCGGCCGCATAGCCGGGAACGGAGTCGGCCGCGAGCGACAGCGCTTCCTGGCCCGCGAACAGCAGCACGGTGCCGAGTAATCCCAGCAGCGCCCCGACGACATGGTGGAGGCGCAGCCGCTCATTGGGCAGCAGGGCGGACAGCAGCACGATGAGCAGTGGCCAGAAATAGTTGATCAGGCCGGCTTCCGCCGGCGGCGCCAGCCGCATGGAGGAAAAATACAGCGCGTGATAGCCGAACAATCCGCCGACGCCGAGCGCCCATACCTCGGGCCGTTGCCGCAGCGCCGCCGCCGCGCCGCGCCGAAACAGCCAGGTTGCGGCGCCGACGGCACCGCCAATGGCAAACGTCATGGCGGCGAGCTGGAACGGCGGCACGCGCCCCGACGCCACCGTGAGCAGCGCCAGGAACGACCACATCAGGATGGCCGAGAACCCGATCAGGGTGGCGCGAAGCTTGGACATGGCGGACGTGAAGCGTGCGGCGCTGCCGTGCCCCGTCATTCGAACAGCATCGGGATCGTGTGCCGATCGCGTGGGCGCAGGCGCAGCATGGCGGGCAGCACGATCAATCCCATGACCAGAATCTGGAGAAAGCCGGTGGCTGTGGACGTCAGCTCACGCGGAATCCCCGCGATGTCTGGAATGACCAGCAACCAGCAGGCGCCCGCCAGCGCGCAGTAGGCGATCCATGTTCCGGCGCCGTAGGCAACCTTGCGCAGGATCAGCGCCTGCACGGATCCCTCTACGGCGTTCACGATCGCGCCCATGATCAGATACCCGGCCGCCAGCGACGCGCTTGTCCATGGATTGGCGTCGGATTCCGTCGGCATCATCGCGCCCAGGCCGATGAGCGGCCCGTAGACCAGCCCCAGCAGGACGTTGATCGCGATCCAGCTGCGCAGCGGAAAGGCCGGAAGCTTGCGCTCGAACACCTGTCCGGTGAGAAATCCGAAAAACGCCGTGGCAACCGCCGTGATCACCGCCGCCAGTGACAGGAAGATCGCGTTGAAGACCGCGGACGCGGAATCGCCGGCCGACAGCATCCGGCCGAGGATGATGACGAGCGTGGTTGCGGCCGTCTGGATGGCGGCGCTGAGCACGATCGCATCGATCCACCGGCGCGCGAGCACACGAGACACAGCATCCATGACACCAGCAGCCATCATTCGAACAGCAACGGAATGGGGTGAACGCCGAGCGGGCGCAAGCGCAACAGGGCAGGGAGCAGCATGCATCCCGCCACGACGCTTTGGACGAAGTCAGCCCCATTGGCAATGAGGTCGTGAGCCGTTCCCGCCTGAGGTCCATAGAAGTCGACCAGGAACGTGATGACTGAGGACAGGCCCGCCAGGGCCGAATAACCGACCCACAGAACTGAGCCGCGTGCCGCCTTGCGCAGAACGAAGGCCTGAATGCCTCCGATCAACAAGCCGACCATCAGTCCAAGAGCGGCGCCGCCGGCCACGTACCATACGCTGTCGGAGGCGGTCGGGGGGTCGTCGGACGGCGCTGAGGCCACGAAGAGAATCGATCCATACACGAAGCCCAGGATGGCATGCGCTGCAATCCAGCTTCGCATCGGAAACGCCGGAAGTTTGCGATCGAGCACGCGACCGGTGAGCAGTCCGAAAATGGCCAAAGCCATTGCCCCGATGACGCCGGCCAATGCGAGAAAGCCGGTCCTGAAGAGCGCCTCGAAATCCGACCCGCCAGTCCACGCCGTCCGGGTGAGCAGAGGGATGAAAGCGGCGGCGGCAGTCTCAGCAGCCGCGGCGAGAACGATGGCATGAATCCACAGGCGCGCGAGTTTTTTCGACTCTTCGTCCACGCGTCAGATCATGACCTGGCCACCATTCGCCGTCAGCGTCGAGCCGGTAATGAGGCCGGCTTCGTCGGAGGCGAGAAACACGACGCAGCGCGCGATCTCCTCGGGTTCGCCCAGGCGCCCGATGGGAATCTGCGGGAGAATGCTCTTCTCCAGTACGTCCTTGGGCACCGCCTGCACCATCTCGGTGTTGATGTAGCCGGGAGCGATCGCGTTCACCGTGATGCCGCTGCGCGCGCTTTCCTGCGCCAGCGCCTTGGTGAAGCCGATCTCTGCCGCCTTGGAGGCGGAATAGTTCGACTGGCCCATCTGGCCCTTCTGGGCGTTGACCGAGGAGATGTTGATGATGCGACCGAATTTGCGCGCGCGCATGCCCTCGATGACCGGGCGGCACATGTTGAACAGCGAGTTGAGATTGGTGTTGATGACGGCGTTCCACTGGTCCGGCGTCATGCGGTGGAACATGGTGTCGCGGGTGATGCCGGCATTGTTGATCAGAACCTCGATCGGCCCAAGGTCGCTCTCGACCTGCTTGAGGCCGGCCACACAGGCATCGTAGGACGAGACGTCCCATTTGAACACCGGGATACCAGTCTCGGTCTTGAACTTCTGCGCCGCCTCTTCATTGCCGCCAAAGTTCGCCGCGACCTTGTAGCCGGCTGCCTTCAGCGCCTTCGAGATCGCCGCCCCGATGCCGCGCGTCCCGCCACTGACCACTGCAACCCGTGCCATGGCCTGATTCCTCCCTGCTCATCGCGGCCGAAGGGCAGGCGGCGGGCCGGCCGCTTTTATGTCCCCACCGCCTGTATCGCGCGAAACTTCAGCGCTCGACGCACATGGCGATGCCCATGCCGCCGCCGATACACAGCGTCGCCAAGCCCTTCTTGGCATTGCGCCGCTGCATCTCGTGCAGAAGTGTCACCAGCACGCGCGCACCCGAGGCGCCGATCGGATGGCCGAGGGCAATGGCGCCGCCGTTCACGTTGACCTTGGAGGGATCCCAGCCGAGGTCCTTGTTGACGGCGCAGGCCTGGGCGGCGAACGCCTCGTTGGCTTCCACCAGGTCGAGATCGTCGATCTTCCAGCCGGCCTTCTTGAGCGCGGCGCGCGAGGCCGGGATCGGCCCCGTGCCCATGATGGCGGGATCGACGCCGGCATGCGCCCAGGACACGATGCGGGCGAGCGGCGTCTTGCCGAACTTGGCCGCCTCGCTCGCCTTCATCAGCACCACGGCGGCGGCGCCGTCATTGATGCCCGAGGCGTTGGCGGCCGTCACCGTGCCCTCCTTGTCGAAGGCCGGCCGCAGCTTGGCGATGCCTTCCATCGTGGTGCCGTGCTTGGGATATTCGTCGGCATCGACCACGATGTCGCCCTTGCGCGACTTGATGGTGACGGGCGCGATCTCGTCCTTGAACTTGCCCGCCTTCTGCGCGGCTTCCGCCTTGTTCTGCGACGCCACGGCAAACTCGTCCTGCTGCTGGCGCGTGATCTGCCATTGCTTGGCGACGTTCTCCGCCGTGTTGCCCATGTGGTAGCCGTTGAACGCGTCCCACAGGCCGTCCTTGATCATCGTGTCGATCATCTCGTAGTTGCCCATCTTCACGCCGCCGCGAAGGTGCGCGCAGTGCGGAGCCATGCTCATGGATTCCTGGCCGCCGGCGACCACGATGTCGCAATCGCCCTGCAGGATCTGCTGGTAGCCGAGCGCGACCGCGCGCAGCCCCGATCCGCACAGCTGGTTGATCCCCCAAGCCGGGCTCTCGACCGGGATGCCGGCCGCGATCGAAGCCTGGCGCGCCGGGTTCTGTCCCTCGCCGGCCGACAGGATCTGCCCCATGATGACTTCATGGACCCGCGCCGGCTCGACGCCGGCCCGCTCCATGGCGGCCTTGATCGCTACCTTGCCGAGGTCGTGCGCCGGCAGGTTGGCAAACGCCCCATTGAAGCTTCCGACCGGGGTGCGCGCGGCGCTGACAATGACGATACCGTCTTTCATTGTGAAAACTCCTCTGTTCCGGAACGGAGCCACCCGCCTGGTTTCCGATTTACGTAACCCGCATGCGTCCCGGATGCTAGTGCCTCCTCATGAGCCGTGATCTGCGATGGAACCCGCATTGATCCGCCTCAGGGGCTGCCCCTGTCACAAAACGGTGGCTCCCGGGTAAGGAAAGTGCTTATTTTGGCGGCGGGGTCCGAACCGACACGATCGACATGGCCAAGTCCGCAGAACCGGTCACTATCAAGAAATACGCCAACCGCAGGCTCTACAATACCGGGACCAGCAGCTACGTGACGCTCGAGGACCTCGCCGCCATGGTGAAGGATGGCGAGGATTTCGTCGTCTACGACGCCAAGACCGGCGAGGACATCACCCGCTCGGTCCTGACCCAGATCATTTTCGAGCAGGAGAACAAGGAAGGTGGCCAGAACCTGCTGCCGATCACGTTCCTGCGCCAGCTCATCCGGTTCTATGGCGACAGCATGCAGATGCTGGTGCCGCGCTACCTGGAGGTCTCGATCGAGTCGCTGACGCGGGAACAGGAGAAATTCCGCAACCAGATGGCGCAGGCCTTCGGCGTCGGCGGGTTCGGCTCGCTCGAGGATCAGGTCCGCCGCAACATGGAAATGTTCGAGCGCACCTTCGCCATGTTCGCCCCTTTCACCCGGCGCGAGGCCGCGGCCGACGAGGCGGACAAGCCGCATGCAGAGATCGACGAACTCAAGCGCAGCCTCAACGATATCCAGAAGCGGCTCGACAGCCTGACGGCCCCCGGCAAGTCGGAACAGGCGGGCGGCGAAATCGACGACCTCAAGCGCCAGCTCGCCGACATGCAGCGGCGGCTCGCGCAGCTCACCGGCGTCAAGGATTGATCTGCCTCGGCCGTCATCCCGGCCGAGCGCGAAGCGCGAGAGCCGGGATCCAGGTACCCCCGTCGTGCCTTTCTTCTGATGCCGGGGTACTTGGGTCCCCCGGATCGGCTCGCTCAGCGCTGCGCGCCGCTCGCCGTCCGGGATGACAACGGAGTGGTGGAACGACGCAGGCTACCGCGCGAGCAGCCCGGCGACGGCCGCACGGGCGGCGGGGTGCGGCGGCTCCATGGCCGCCATGCCGGTCAGCTTGCCCTGCAGGTAGTCGCAGCCCCAGCCGATCAGCAGCGCCGCCGCTTCCTCGTTCTGCACCCACTCGGCCACGGTCTGAAGGCCGAGCCCGTGCGCCAACTCGATCATGCTGCGCACGAACAGCCGGTCGTCGTCCTGCCGCGACAGGTTCTGCACGAACGAGCCGTCGATCTTGACGATGTCGACGCCCAGCTGGCGCAGGTTGCGGAACGAGGTGCTGCCGGCGCCGAAATCGTCGATAGCGATGCGGCAGCCGAGATCCTTGGCGCGCGTGACGAAGCCGCGCGCGTCCTCCACATTGTGGACCGCCGTCATTTCGGTGATCTCGATGACGATGCGCTCCGCCATTCCGGCATGACGGCGCATGTGCCCCGCGAACGTGTCCCACCAGTCGGGGTCCATGGTCGAGGCCGGCGAGACGTTGAGGCTGACCTTGAGCTCGGGCGCCGCCGCCAGCACCGCCACCACCAGTTCGACCACGCGGTGGTCGATCAGCCGGATGAGCCCGAGGTTTTCCGCCACCGGAATGATGTCGCCCGCCGCCAGCAGGCTGGCATCGGCGCGCTTGATGCGCATGAGGCATTCGTAGAACGCCGGCTTGCGCGAGCGCGCGGCGACCACCGGCTCGAACGCCAGCATGATACGCCGCTCGTTGAGCGCGGTCACGATCTCGTCGGTGGCGCGCACGTTGTCCCGCCGCGTCTCTTCGCGCTCGGGGTTCGGCCGATAGGCGAAGAACGAGCCGCGCCGCTTGGCCTTGGCGGCGTCCAGCGCTTCCTGCGCACGCGCCAGGATCTCCGGGACGGTCAGGGAGTGGCGCGGCGCCGCAACGCCGCCGATGGTGGCAGTCACGGCCACCGGCGCGGTCGAGGTCTTCACCACCTCGTCGCGCACCACCGCGAGCAGGCGGTCGGCGGCGATCGCCATGTCGTCCGGCGTGCACTCGCGCAGCACGACGCCGAACTTGTTGCCGGAAAAGCGTCCGAGCGTGTCGCCGCCGCGCATGCGCGAGCGGATGCGCTTGGCCACGGCGGCGATCACCTCGTCGGCGACGTCGAACCCGTAGGCCTCGTTGATGCGCGCCAGGTTGTCGATCGCCACCAGGAGGAAACCGCACGAGGTGCGAAAGCGGATCGCGTCCTGCAGCGTCTCGCCGAGCACGTCGGTGAGATTCCACCGGTTCATCTCGCCGGTCAGCCCGTCGTAGCGCGACAGGAAGGCGAGCCGTTCCTGCTGCGCGTGCCGCTCGTTGATGACGCGGATCACGCCGTGCGCGCGCAGCGGCCGCCCCTCCGGCCCGGCAAACCAGCGCCCGGTGTCCTCGACCCAGGTCTTGTTGTGCGCCTCGGGGCCGAGCACCAGGCAGTACTCGACCTGGTACGGGACGCCGGTGCCGAAATCGCGCTGCGCCGAATGCATCACGGCGTCGAACCGTGTCTGGATGTTTTCGGGATCGAGCAGCTGCGCGTACATGCGGCCGGTCGCGATCGTGGCGACGTCGATGCAGCCCAGGATGGTCTTGATGTTGCCGCTCCAGGTCAGCGCATCGCTCGCCACGTCCCAGGCATAGAACGCTTCGCCGGCCGAGGTGAGGATCTCGGCGACTTCGGCGGGAGCGACGTCGGACACGTTGCCGCTTGCCGCGCCGGATCGATCCAGGTCCGCGCGCTCCTGGAAAACAGGCGTGTCGTCGCCGGTCACGATTGGCCCCTGTCCGCTGAAATACGGTTGTGCCATCCCATAGGACGGAACTTTTAAGATTTTGGAAACCGATTGCCCGTCGCCCGTCGTTACGTTACGTCAGGCCATGCCCCGGCACGCCGCTTGCGACCGCGAGGAACGCAACGGCGCAGTGTGTCCCAAAATGGCACAGGGAGGCGGGCATGCCGACGCAGGCTGAGAGCTTCGAGCCAGACCCGCAGCGTTCGCACCAGGATGCCGCGACGGCTGCGCCTGCGGCGACCGGCCGGGCGCTGGTGCCGGTCTGTCCCGTCGAGGCCGCCACCCGGCGGCGGAGTGCCGGCCGTTATCCGGGCGCGGCATTCCTCGCCCATCTCATCGCCGCCGACCGCCGGCTGCCGCAGACGCGCCCGCGCGGCCGCGCCGCGCCGGCCGATGCGGCCGCACTCTATGGCGCCGCCGTGAAGAATGCGCCGGCGCGCACCGGGCGCCGCATCCGCCGCTCGGC
>Ga0209466_1000023_pt1 | contig 32473 bp, 28 predicted proteins | sample PanSoiPlo30MoBio_FD_188323 | JGI IMG/M metagenome (GOLD analysis project Ga0209466, IMG submission 188323) | Tropical forest soil microbial communities from Panama analyzed to predict greenhouse gas emissions - Panama Soil Plot 30 MoBio (SPAdes)... | ecosystem: Environmental > Terrestrial > Soil...
GGTAGGGTTGGCGCCTGGTCGGCCGGCAGCTCTCCCGGAACGTAGTTCGGCAGCCGTCCGGCCGGAATGATCGTCAGCAGCGCAAGGCCTGCCATGATGAGGAGACCGATCTTCAGTGCACGCAGCCGCGCCTCGGTGTTGACGCGCACCGCCTCGGCGACCTGCTGCGGCGTGGCAGTGGTGCGCTCCATCACGGCTCGCAGCCTGTCGTTGTTGACGAAGGTGATATTGTCAAGATCGACCTGCCCCTGGATCTCGCGCGGCAGCAACGGATTCGTGGCCAAATTGCTAAGGATGATGCTGCTCAGCAGGCCGACGAGGAGCGCACCCGCCACCGCCGTTCCGACGGCGGAGGCGAGATTTTGCGTGGTGCCGCGCAGCGATCCGACGTCACCCGCGAGCGCCTTGGGCGAGGCGGTGACCAGCACATTGAACACCAGTGTGACCAGCGAACCCTGCCCGATGCCGAACAGGACGAGCCCGAAGAGAACGGGGACTTCGGTCCAGTCGTTGCGTACGACGAACGCCAGCCACACAAGCGCGAGCGTGCACAGGATGAAGCCATAGCGACCGATCTGCCGCGGAGTGAGCCGATCGAAGAACCTGACGATCAACATTGCGGCGAAGAAGACCGTCAGGTTGAACGGCATCATGGCGATCGCAGTGGCAAGGGGCGAACGGCCCTGTACGATCTGAATATAGAGGGGCACTGAGAAATTGAGCGCCGCCTCCAGGGCGACGACGGAAAACATCGCGTAGACGGCAGCCCGCTCCTGCGGCGAGTCGATCACCGAGAGCGCAAGCAGCGGCGTCTTCCCTGCTTCCTGACGCCTCCGCGTCCACATCAGGAAGGCCTGGCCGAGGACGATGCCCAGCACGATCATGATCGGCGCCGGTGAAAGGCCGGCGAGGTTGAACGGCGCGTTGGCGGTCGCCAAGCCCAATCCCCACCGGTTGAGGTTGTTGAAGCCGAAGCTGATGAGGATGATGGCGGCCGCCGCCAGAACGACGCCGACCAGATCGATCTGCACGTCCGGGTGCCCGTGGTCCGGCTTGAGGCGGAAGCTCAGAAGAAAAACGATGGCCGAGACGGCGATCAGAATTCCGAATGCCGGACGCCAGCCGATGTAGGTGCCCAGGATACCGCCAATCAGAAATGCCAGCACGCCGGCGCCGGCACGCGCCGAGCCAAGCGCGCCGAGTGCCGTCGCCTGCTGTTGGCCGCGGTAGTTTTCAGCGATCAGCGCGACCAGCGACGGCACGATCACGGCGGCGGACGCTCCGCAGAGGCCTTGGGCCGTGATCATCAGGGCGGCATTGGGACTGAACGTCATCAACACCTGCGAGGCGCAGAACATGAGCACGGCGACGCGGAAAACCTGTAACGCCCCGTAGCGCTGGATGAGTTTTGCGCCGAGCATCACGAAGCCGGCAACCAGCATCGAATACGCCACGATTCCGGTGGCGACGGTCGTCGGCGGAACGCCGAAACTGTTCACCATCCCGGCCAGCGCGACCGGCAAGGAGGCGACGTTGAATGACATGATCATCTGGCCGAGCGCGATGGCGATCATCGGCACCCAGGATGCCTGCGGCTCGGATCGCGCGCTTGCGACTGGGATGGAGTGTACCGACATGGCTTGCTCCCGGTATGAGTGAAGCGAGCTGCGCGGCGAAAGCGCCGGATTCAGTCCGCAGGCTGCGAGACGAACAGGTCCATTCCCAACCGCTGGGAGAGGAACCTGGCCACGAGCTGGCCCTTGATGCTGTTGCCGGCGTTGTCCAGCCGCGGCGCGAAGGTGCCCATGCCGCCCTTGCCGGGCGAGACGGTGACGATGCCGCCGCCGATTCCGCTCTTGCCGGGCAGGCCGATTTCGTAAAGCCAGTCGCCGGAGGTCTCGTACAGGCCGGCGGTCGTCATCACCGCCAGCGCGTAATGGCAAACGACGGCGTCAACCACCCGCTCCCTGGTGACCGGATTCACCCCACCGTCGGCCAGGGTCGCGCCCATCACGGCCAGATCCCTGGCGCTCACATTGAGCGAGCATTGCTTGGTGTACAGGTCGGTCGCCTCTGCCGGATCGAAGTAGATCCGGCCAAAGCTCTGGAGCAGCCGGGCGATGCCCTGGTTGCGAAAGTTGGTCGCCGAGGCGGATGCGTAGACCTCCTCGTTCAACGGAAGCTTACGTCCGGCAAACCGGGACAGTCCGTCGTGAATGAATCGCCACTTCGCGTCCAGGGTCTTGCCGGGAACGAGGCTGGTCGTTGCAATCGCGCCCGCGTTCACCATCGGGTTCGTCCGCCCGTCCGCGCTGCGCTCCACTGCGCCGAGCGAATTGAATGGCATGCCGGTGGCATTCGCGCCGAGCTTCTCGCGCGCTTGCTCCGCGCCGATCTCCTGACAGACCAGCGCGAAAATGAACGGCTTCGACACGCTCATGATCGAGAACTCGTAGTCCGTGTCTCCGAGCGCGTAGACGTCGCCACTGGTCCCAATCACGCATATGCCAAACAGATCGCTCGGCACCCTGGCCAGGGCCGGGTAGACGTCCGAGTTCTCTCCTTCGGTGTTGGACTTGAAACGCTCGTATGCCTCGGCCACCAATGCCTGCACCTGCTCACGTGATGGCAGGTGTCCGGTCGAGACATAATCGCGTCCGGCGACCTCGCGGACCGCGGTTCGCGTTTCCATCTCCCTCCCCCACCAGGCTCAGAGCAACAGCAACCGCGAATCTTTGCGTCAAATCGTTTCTTGCGCGCTCGTTCGTTGCCGCACGATGTCGTTACCCGAGCTTGCTCAGCGCTGCTTTCAGCTTTGCTTCGGCTTCGTTGGACAGCGACGTTTTCAGCACCCGAGGCTTGTAAGGCTCGATTTCGGGCAGCACTTTGTCTTCCGTTATGCTCTTGAATAGCACGAAAAGCGCCGAAGACCCCGCCGGAATCGTTTGGCTGAGCTTCTTAATGAAATCGTCGCGGATGCCGTAGTCGGTGAGTGATCCCGACAAGGCACCTGCGCCGGCTCCGGCAATCGCGCCGAGAGCCATTCCGGCGAGCGGATTCAAGAAGAGGAGCCCGACGAGCGCTCCCAACAGGGCGCCCCTGCTTCCGCCAGCTGCGGCACCGATGGCCGTGAGGTTGACGGCTTGCTTGATGTGAACCTTGCCGGCCTTGTCACGCTCGACCACACAGGAGTCTTCCAGGTCGATCAGGTATTCCTTTTGCAGCGCGCGTAGCTTGTTCAGCACCTCGTCGGCCGTGTGAATTCCGTCAAAATCGAAGACCACCAGATTGCTCATGATGCTCTCCTTAGAGGAAACAGCACGCCGCCCGATTCCACCCTGAGCAGCGCGGCAGATAATTCATCTTCGGCTCGGGACCTGTCACCTGCAATCAGGCTTTCCCTGAGACTACCTCGGGAAAAACCCTGATTGGCCTTACGTTGCAAGCCTCGATCGGTGTGTCTTGCCGAAGGACAGCCGTGCGAATGGCGCTGGCGCGGGAGCTTAGCTGTCCAGACTGCGCTCGTCTGCGTCAGGATCAACGCGCCGGCAGCATCGCCGCACCGAAGAGGATCGCCAGCACCAGGAGGGAGAGGCCAGCCGCCGGCCATTGCCGCAGCGTGCCATCGGCCCGCTCGATGATCCTGCCCACGACATCGGCCGCCCGCCGCAACGGTCCCGCCGTCGCGACAAGAAACCCGGCAGGTGCACATGCCAGCCGCTTCCCCCAGCGTCCGAGCAGGACCGCCAGCACGGCGCCACCGACGATCGGCCAGAACGCCGCCGCGAACGCCTTGAGGACGAGCGGACCCGACGGCGCAGCACGTGACGCCGGAAGATACGCTTCCCAGGGAGCGAGCCCGAGCACCAGCGAGCACAGCGCGAGCGCCAGTGCTGCTGCTTCCCGAGTCCACGGGACACGGACCTGCAACGTGACGGGTTCGTCGGCAGGCGCGAACGCGTGGGCGAGCACGAGCACCAGGTAGCCGGCGGTAAAAATTCCGCCCGCCTGGATCACGGCCGCCCACCACCATTGTTCCGTCTCGCCGGCCGCCTGGAGCAGCAATTCCTTCGCGAGGTAGGCGCCGCTCGGCGGCACGCCGACCAACGCCACTCCGCCCGCGGCGAACGCGAGGACGCTCAGGGGCAGGGCCCGCGCGACGCCGCCCAGCCCGGTGATGCGATCGTGCCCCAGCCCCGCGTAGATCAATCCGGCCGCCATGAACATCGCGGCTTTCGCGGTGGCGTGGGAGATCGTCTGCAGCAGCCCCCCCGTCAATGCGCCACCGCTTTCGAGCTGCGCCGATCCCGCATTGAACGCGAGAGGAAACATCAGGAACAGGTAGCCGATCTGCGCCAGGGTCGAGTAGGCGATCAAGAGCTTCAACCGCTCCTGCCGCAGCGCGACGATGCTGCCGAAGGCGATCGCCGCGCCACCCAGCCCGGCGAGCAGCTGCGCGGCGGTGAAACCCGGCAGCCCGGGCATCACGTCGAACCACAGCCGGACGACGATGAAGAAGGACGCCTTGACCACCAGCGCCGAGAGCACCGCGCTGCCGGCCGCCGGCGCGCCGGCGTGAGCGGGCGGCAGCCACAGGTGCAAGGGGAAGACCGCCGTCTTGGCAAGGAGTCCCACGGTCATCAGCGCGGCCGCGACGAGCGTCGCAGCATCGGGATGGACCCGCCGCGACAGCAGGACGATGTCGAGCGTGCCATAGGCGCCGTAGAGCAGCACCGTGCCGACCAGGTAGAGGACCGACCCGAGCAGCGCGAAGAGCAGATAACGCAGCGCCGCCTGCAGCGTCTCCGCCCGGCCATCGAGGCAGACCAGCGGCACCGCGGCGAAGGTCACGAGCTCCAGCGCCACGTACAGCGTAAAGAGGTCCCCGGCCAGGAAGACCGTGTTGAGCGCCCCCCAAATCGCCAGCAGCAGAATCCAGAACGCGAACGGGGCGCGGGCCTCGAGGGAACCTGCAGGGGTGCGGAAATCTGCATGGGCAAAAACGCCGATGGCACAGATCACCAGGGCGGTGATCGCCATCATGACGGCCGACAGCCCGTCGGCGCGCAGCGCCACGCCGAGCGGAGGCGCCCAGGCGCCGAGCAGATAGACCAGCGGCGCGCGGGTCTGCCCCATGACGACGGCGATCGCGACGGCAATTGCGAGCCCGAGCGGCATGGTTGCGAGCGCGATGCGCTCGACCTGGCGCCCGCCGGCAGCGAAGGCGAGCAGCACGCCCACCAACGGGACGACAAGCGCAAGCACCAGCAGGGACCCGCCCGTTGTCGCCGCCTCCAGGACCGGGCCGGAATGGGGAATCATGCGGCGGTCGCGTCGCTGCCCGTGCGCGGCGGCGCCTCGGCGCGCAGCGTCGCCGAGCCGGTCGCCTGGAACAGCCGCAGCAACAGCGCGACCGCAAGGGCGGTGGCGGAAAAGGCCACGACGATACCGGTGATGACGAGGGCCTGCGGGACTGGATCGCCGCCGAACCCCGACGCCGCACCTCGACGTGCAACGACTCCGAAGACCAGGAACACGCCGCTGCCGAGCAGATTGAAGGCGAGGATCTTGCGGAGCGGCTGCGGATTGGTGATCAGGCCGTACAATCCCAGCCCCACCGCCGCCGCCGCACACAGCCCGAATATGGTTGCCGCGCTCATGGCTCGGCACTCCGTTCGGGCGCCCCGGCCAGCAGCAGGCCGAGCGTCACGGCGATCGTCAGCACCATGGCGAACTCGATCGCCAGGATCAGCGGCTTGGCGTGGCCCGCCGGATAGGCGAGGAACGCGTCCCACAGCCAAAGTCCGGCGAGGCCGACGATGAGGAAAACCACCGGGCCGGCAATCAGCAGCAGCCGCAGCCATCTTCGGCTTACGGGCGGGGCATCCGCGAGCCCCGCCATCATGGCCAGCAGCCACATCGCAGCGAGGACCGTTCCGCCTTGAAACGCACCACCGGGATGATCGGCACTCACCCAGAGAATGTAGATGCCGAAGACGATGCCTACCGGCGGCAGCAATCGCGCCAGGAAGGCAAGCACGCCTTGCGGATCGGCATAGTGAAGCAGCCCGGGACGCCCGCCCCAGAACCGATCGGGCGCCAGCGACCACACACCCACCAGGGCGAGCAGGAGCACGACCTTCTCCAACAAGGTATCCATGGCGCGAAAGGCCATCAGCACGTTGGTGACGGGATTGCCGAGGCTGGTCGCGCCGGCGTTCGCAGCGGCTGCCGGCGCCAGCGTAGGCACCGGGTCGGGCAGGAACAGCACGGCGGCGGCGATCGCCGCCGCGACCGCTGCGGACAGCAGCGCCACCTCCAGGCGCAAGACCCCGCCGGGGCGCTCCGCCGACGCCAGCGTCTCGCTGCTGCGCAGGCGCGCTGCCGCGCCGAGCAGCAGGACGCCGCCCAAGCCGCCGCTGATCGCAGCCTCCGTCAGCGCCACGTCGACGGCGGCGAGACGCACCCAGACCAGCGCGAGCAACAGCCCGTAGGCGATGAACCCGGCGACGGCCGCAAAGGTGTCGCGCGCGGCAATCGTCCAGACGGCGAGGCCCAGGACCACTGCGGCGAGCACCATCTCGAGCGCCGACGCGGTCGTCATGGCGGCTGCGGTCCATCGTGACGCGCGGTGGGCGCCGGCGAATCCGGTCGCTGGCGAGTACCCGGCGCGCCTGCTTCGCTCGCCAGGGCGACGCGCGCAATGAGCTGGGAGACGGTCGCCCCCGCCAGCAGTACGAGCAGCCAGATGCAGATCAGCTTGAGACCGTCGCGCAGGCTGTCGGCGCGCGGCAACAGTCCGAGCACGACGAGACCCAGGCCGAGATTGTCGGCCTTGGTGAGCGCGTGCAATCGCGTCAGTGCATCGGGGAAGCGCAGCAGGCCGACGGTGCCGGCGAGAAAGAAGAATGCGCCCGCCGAAACCGCGGTGATCGTCACGATGTCGAGCGCGACACTCACTCGGCCTCCCCCGATTCAAGAGCATCCGCCCCCAGGCCAGGGGTGCCCTTCTTGACGAAGGCAATGGACGCGAAGGTGGCGAGGAGCGCCAGGGTCAGCGCGACGTCGATCGCCGCGCGCACGCCGGACACCGCGCCAAGGAGAAGCAACGCCGCGATGCCTCCGGTTCCGATCAGCTGCGCCGCCATCATGCGGTCGGCGTCTCCCGGACCGCGCAGGATGCGGACCAGGCCGAGCGCCAGCATCGCCAGGATGAAGCCGAGTGCGGCGGTCAGGAACTCAGTCATGGCGGAGCGCCCGCGACAGCGCCCCCTCCTCGGCCGCCAGTTGCGACACCACTGGCTGGTCGATGTCGAGGCAGTGGTACAGGAGGTTACCGCCCTCGTCGCCGGCCGGCACGGTGCCGGGCAGCAGACTGGTGAGCGTGGTGAACACGTTGCGAGCCGTGCCGGGCGCAAAGCCGGTCCGATAGGTCACGAAGCCGGGGCGCAGCGGCAGCCGCGGATCGAGGGCGCGGCGCGCGACATCCAGCCCAGCGACGACGGACTGATACAGGAAACGCACCGCGAGCCGGGCGACGGCGACAGGCGCACGGCGCGCGCCGCCCGGCGGCAGCAGGCGCAGGCTCGTCCAGGTGGCCGCGACGATCGCCAGCGCTGCGGCCGGAAGATCGGCAAGGTCGGCGCCGGCAAGCACGAGCCACAGGCCGAGGAACCAGGCCGCGCGCGCAATTACGGCGGTCGCGCCGGGGGCGCGCGCAGGTGCCCGCGTGCTTGCATCTCGTTCGTCCGATGAATGCATTGCAGTTCACCGAGCTCCGTGACGGCGCACTCCGAGCCTACGACATTTCAAATTGAAACACGACTGGTGCTCTTGCGAGTTGTCGCTTGAACGCTCCAATATGCAAATATGGTAGAGGCGGGCCCCGCGGAATGCGCTCATTTGGCGCTCCGCCATGATAGCGGAGCCTTATGACGGCAGATCGGGGCTTTCGCACGGCAGTCGTTCTAATCGCGACGATCGCGATTCTTGCTGCCATCCACTTCGCCAGCTCTGTCTTCGCGCCGCTCGCATTCGCCCTCTTCATCATCGCCATCGTGTGGCCGCTGCAGAACAGGCTGCAGTCGCGCCTGCCGAAGCTGATCGCGCTTGCGATCGTCATGGTGGTTGTCGTTGTCGTGCTTGTGGCGTTCGCTTCGCTGATCGCCTGGGGTTTCGGACGGGTGGCACAGGGGCTGCTCAGCGACGCGGCGCGGTTCCAACTCCTCTACGAGCGGGTGACCGCGTGGCTGGAGGGTCACGGCATCGCTGTTGCAGCGCTGTGGGCCGAGCATTTCAATATCCGCTGGCTCGTGCGCGCGGTGCAGGACGTCACCGGACGTCTCAACACGACCCTAACGTTCTGGCTGATCGTGCTGGTCTATGTGATCCTTGGGCTCCTGGAGGTCGACGACGCCGGCCGGAGAGTCCGAGCAATGGAAGACCCGGAGGTCTCGCGGGTTCTTCTTGACGGCAGCGTAACGACTGCCGTCATGCTCCGGAAATACATGCTGGTCAGGACTCTCATGAGTGCGGTAACCGGCGTGCTGGTCGGGGCCTTCGCCGCGCTCGCCGGACTGCAGTTTGCAGCCGAATGGGGTGTCATCGCGTTCGCGCTGAACTACATCCCGTTCATCGGGCCGTTCATCGCCACGCTGTTCCCCACCCTGTTCGCGCTGGCCCAATTCGAATCCTGGCAGGCCGCCCTGGTGCTGTTCGCCGGCTTGAACGTCATCCAGTTTGTCGTTGGCAGCTATATCGAGCCGCGCATCTGCGGCATCACACTCGCCGTCTCGCCCATGGTCGTGCTGTTTGCCGTGTTCTTCTGGACGTTCCTATGGGGCCTGTTCGGTGCCTTCATCGGTGTTCCGATCACCATCGCCCTGCTGACCTTCTGCGCGCAGCACGCCTCGAGCCGTTGGCTTCCGAACCTGCTCGGCGCGCCGGTCGGCGCGGACAAACGCTGAAGCGGAGGTGTCACACCTCAGAACGATCCAAATGCGGAGCCCAGGGCGATGACCACGACGAGCGCGATGATCGCACCGACGATTCCGACCATCACGATATCGAGATAGCTCTCGCGATGCGTCGATCCGCAGACGGCGAGCAGCGTCACGACAGCGCCGTTATGCGGCAGGCTGTCGAGCGTACCGGAGCCGATTACGGCAACGCGATGCAGGAGCCCGGGGTCGATACCCTGTTCGGCGGCAAGGCGCATATAGGTCTCGCCGAGTGCGTCGAGCGCGATCGTCATTCCACCGGACGCCGAGCCGGTCAGAGCCGCAAGCACGTTCGTCGCGACAGCAAGCGAGACCAGCGGTCCGCCCCCGATCGACAGGACCCACTCGCGCACCACGGCGAAGGCGGGCAGCATCGCGACGACGGCGCCGAAGCCGACGAGACTGGCAACCGTGACGACCGGCAGGACACACGCGTTGGCGCCAGCATCCATGCTCTCGCGCAGCGCCGGCAGCCGGCGGCGGTTGACGAGGATGAGCGTCAGGATCGCGGCAGCGAGGGCCATCGCCACCGCCCATACACCCATCACGCCGGACAGCGTGGTCGCGCCCCAGCGCTCCTCGGCCAGGAATGAGAAGTCGAGGCGCGGCAGAACGAACAGCGACATCAGGAGATTGACGCTCACCACCACCGCCAGCGGCAGCACCGCGACGCCGATCGGCGGCGCAGTGTCGGCGTGGCGGCCGTGACGGATCTCGGCTGGATCGAACTCGCGAGCGGTCGTCGCGCGCTCACGGATGATCTGATCGTCGGCGACGGCGTCGGCAGTGGTATCGCCACGGTCGCCATAGCCCTCGCCTGCCCGCCGCGCGGCCGCTTCGGCCCGGCCGAGCCACCACAAGCCGAACCCCAGCATGACGGCCGAGGCAATGATGCCGAGGCCGGGGGCGGCAAACGGCGTCGTGCCGAAGAACGGCATCGGAATGGCGTTCTGGATCGCGGGCGTGCCCGGAAGCGCCGACATGGTGAACGTCATCGTGCCGAGCGCAATCGCCGCCGGCATCAGCCGGCGCGGGACGCCGGCAGCGCGAAAGAGTGCCTGCGCCATCGGTGCGATGACGAACAATGCAACGAATAAGCTGACGCCGCCATAGGTCACCACGGCGCCGGCGAGCACCACCGCCAGCATGGCACGGCCGGTTCCCAATCGCTCGATCATGAAGCGCGCGATGGCCTCGACCGAGCCGCTGTCCTCCATCAGCTTGCCGAACAACGCGCCGAGCAGGAACAGGGGGAAGAACTGGGCGAAAAACTGCGCCGCGCTGCCCATGAAGGTCTGCGTCCAATGGGCAAGAAGCGGCTCGCGCGCCACCGCGGCGGCGACCAGTGCGGTCGCGGGCGCCAGCAACAGAACGCTCCAGCCGCGATAAGCCAGCCAGATCAGCAGGGCGAGCGCGAGCAATATGCCGAGGAGGCCCATCGCTCAGCACTCAGCCAGGAGCACATCGAGATCGGCGGTCGAGCGCTGTCCGAGGTCGTCGGCGTGCGCGTCGAGAAAGGCGCCGGCTGCCCGTCGCCCCTCGTCGCGCAGCATTTGCAGGAAGGCGCGCTCGGCATTCAGCTTCGACGAGTAGCCGAGATCGGTCATCATCTCCGTCATGACCCGGTGCATGCGCATCCCGGCCCAGCGCGCGCCTTCACCCGAGCCCGGATCCGCCACCTGGCGCAGCAGCGCGATCATCCGCAGCTCCTTCATGAGTGTGGCATTGAAGGACACCTCGTTCAGGCGATTGAGGATTTCGCTCGCCGATCGCGGCGTACCGGGACGCTCGCGCGGATTGATCTGCACCAGGATCGTGTCCTGCGCGTTGCTCTCGCGTATGAGCGGGGTAATCGTAGGATTGCCGGCATAGCCGCCGTCCCAGTAGGCCTCGCCGTCGATCTCGACCGCCTGGAACAGCGTGGGCAGGCAAGCCGAGGCGAGCAGGACGTCCGGCGTGATCTCGGCGTTGCGAAAGATCCGACCGCGGCCGGTGCGGACATTCGTCGCCGTGACGAAGAGCTTGATCGGGGACTGCGTCAGCCGCGCGAAATCGATGCTTTCGTCGAGGATCTTTTCCAGCGGGTTGAAGCCGTGCGGGTTGAGAGTGTACGGCGAGACAACCCGCGCCATCAGGTCGAAGCCGATGAAGACCGGCGAATGGTCGAGCGTCCAGCGTCCAAGCGCACGGTCGAGCGGCGTCCGCTGCAGCGGGCTGAACACTGCGGCGCTTGCGACGCGGTCCCAGTAGGCGTCGAGCGCGGCGCGCGCACCCGACGCTCCCCCTTTGGTCCAGCCGTCGGCGAGCACTGCAGCATTCATGGCGCCGGCCGACGTGCCGGAAATTGCATCGATGCGCAGCCACGGGTCCTGAAGCAGGCGGTCGAGTACGCCCCACGTAAACGCACCATGCGAGCCGCCGCCTTGCAGCGCGAGATCGATCAGGAGCGGCTCGCGATCGAGCCTGACCGCAGGATCGGCAGGGGCAGTCTGCATTGGGCCTCGGCTAGGGTCCATCCAAACTTATGGCAACAAATTTGCGGATCGATGACGGCCATTTGTTGGAGCTGAAGGTTGTCGCCTTCGAGCACGATCTCGGCTTGGCAAAACTACGGGGTGCACCGCTCAAGTGGCTTCGGGCACCGTGCCGGCGGGGTGGCGAACCAGCGTACCACCGTCGGCGCGAAGCGGCCAACAGGGCGCTTATCGAGTGCGGACCGGATTTATATGCAACAGGTGGCCCTCGGGCGGCTAACCTCGGAAACTGGACTCGCGTTCAAACGATTAGGGAGGTTGCGCCATGTTGAGCAGAGAGACGCTCGCCCGCATCGAGAAATACGTCCAGCCTTTCCGCATCACCAAAGGCAAGGGCTTCCAACTGAAGGACTTCGACCCCGGCGAGACCCGCGGCTTGAACCTGGACAAGGACGAGGCGGCCGAGCTCCTCCAAAGTGGCACCAAGTGGCTCGCAGAGGAGCAGAACATGCTCTATGCCCAGGATCGCTGGTCATTGCTCCTCGTGTTCCAGGCGATGGATGCGGCCGGCAAGGATGGCACGATCAAGCACGTCATGTCAGGAATCAATCCGCAGGGCTGCCAGGTCTTCTCATTCAAGCAGCCTTCGCGGGAGGACCTCGAGCACGACTTCCTGTGGCGCTACGCCAAGTGCCTGCCCGAGCGGGGACGCATCGGAATTTTCAACCGATCCTACTACGAGGAGGTCCTCGTCGTGCGCGTGCACGAGGACATCCTGAAGCGGCAGAAGCTGCCCCCGGCGCTCGTAAGCGAGCGCATCTGGGACGAGCGGCTTGCCGATATCGCGCACTTCGAGGACTACCTCACCCGGCAGGGGACGATCATCCTCAAGTTCTTCCTGCACGTGTCGCGCAACGAGCAGAAGAAGCGGTTCATGGAACGCCTCGACAAGCCGGATAAGCATTGGAAGTTCTCGGCTGCTGACGTGCACGAGCGCCAGTTCTGGGACGACTACATGCGCGCTTTCGACGAAGCGATCCGGGCCACCGCATCGAAGCACGCGCCGTGGTACGTCGTGCCGGCAGACAACAAGTGGTTCACCCGGCTCGTTGTCGCTGCGGCGATCGTGCAAGCGGTGGAAGCGCTCGAACTTACGTACCCGGAGATCGACGCTGAGACGAAGAAGGAGCTGGTTGCCGCACGTACGGCGCTTGCCCGCGAGACGTAGCGAGACAGGTCGCGTCGTCGACGCGTAAGTTCGTGCCTGCGATCCTGCTGCCCTCCCATTGTCGTCGCAGGCTTTTATGGTCACAGTGGTCGGCTACGTTGTGGATTCAGCCCGGGGGCGCACATGTCGACGGCGATCGCGGTCCTCGGCGGCGTGGGTCTGTTTCTGCTCGGCATGACTGTGATGACCGCCGGCTTGAAGGCTCTGGCCGGTTCCGCGCTGCGCACCGTGCTTGGCAAGGCGGCAGCGACGCCAGTACGCGGCGCTCTCTGGGGCGCCATCGCCACGCTCATCGTGCAATCGTCCAGCGCCACGACCATGACCACCATCGGTCTCGTCAGCGCGGGCTTGCTGACGTTTCCGCAAGGGCTGGGCCTGGTCTTCGGCGCGAACGTTGGCACGACGGGCACCGGTTGGCTCATTGCACTCATCGGCGTCCGCGTGTCGCTCACCGCTGCGGCGCTGCCGATGATCTTCGTCGGTGCGCTGACCCAGCTGTTGGGCCGCGGGCGTGTGTCCGGGGCCGGTGCGGCTCTCGCCGGGTTCGGACTTGTGCTGTTTGGGCTGACGACGCTGCAACAGGGCATGGGCGGCCTGGCCGAACGGCTACACCCAGCGGACCTGCCCGCCGTCCTCGCGAGTCCGGACGCCGGCTGGTGGGTGGCCTTGTTCGGCGTCCTGGCGCTGGTTGTGGTCGGGCTCGTGATGACCGCGCTGATGCAATCATCGACCGCGGCCATCGCCCTGACGCTGTCCGCTCATTACGCCGGCGCCATAGGGCTGGACCAGGGTTGCGCGCTGATCATCGGGCAGAACATCGGAACGGCAACCAGTTCCGCAATGGCGGCGATCGGCGCGAGCACCACCGCCAAAAGACTGGCCCTTGCCTACATCATGTTCAAGCTGATCGCCGCCGCGATCGCGCTGGTGATCTTCCCCGTCGTCACCCCACTCATGGTCCGTGCTTCGGGCACCATCGATGGAGTGACGCTGCTGGCCGGCTACCACACCGCGTACAACGTCGTCGGTGTCGCCGTGCTGCTGCCGCTGAGCGGCAAGTTCACGCGCTTCGTCGAGCGTCTTCTGCCCGAGCGCGGCTCGCCGCTCACGCGCTGCCTCGACCCCTCCGCGCTCGCAACGCCGATCGTGGCCGTCGAAGCGGTACGGCGGACGGTCGCGCGTGCGCTGCAAGCGGTGTGCCAATCTGTCGACGCGGCGCTGGCGGCGGCGAGCGGCGGCGGCCTCGTCCGTCAGGCGAAAGATGCCATATCAGTGCCCGAGGCGGCCGATGCGCTGCGCCAGGCACAGGTGTTCATGTCGGAGGTCAACGGACCGCCTGAATCCGACGACGAGCAGCGCCGCCTCACGAGCACATTGCACGCGCTCGACCACGCGTCTCGGCTCGCCGAAACGGTGGGCGAGGAGGCCGCATTCGGGACGGTGAGCAGCGGGCCGGACGACGTGCGCGCCGCGCAGCTGTGCGCGGAGGCGATGCGAAACGCAGCCTCGATCGCAGGCGGCGTGGCGGCGCTGCCTGGGCACGAGATGCCCGGGTCCTCCGAGGCCGCGCTCGACGCACCCGCGACGTCTGCCGAGGACGCGCTCGTCCGGCTGGAGCGCTGCGCGAAAGCGCTGGTCGACCTGCGCCGCACCCACCGCGCCGAGACGCTGAGCGCGGTCGCGAACGGAGGACTGACGGCCGGCGAGGCGATTGTTCGCGTCGACAGGGTGCGAGGTCTCGAGGCGCTGGCTCATCACGCCTGGCGTTCTGCCGCACACCTCGTTGGCCGCGGCGAATAGCCTACCTCCTCGCGCGGCCGCGTTTACGCTCCCGCTTCCACTGCGGTGACGGCGCTTCGCAAGTGCCCCGTTGAGCGGATGATCAGCTTTTCCGCCTCCACGACGAGGAAGAAGACCAGGCCGCCCGCGAGGAGCCAGGGCCACACCCAGAGCGGGATGGGCTCGTTGCCGAATATCGCCTGGAACGGCGGTGTGTAGGTGAATAGCAGCTGCAGGATCACCACTGCCCCGATGCCGACCGGCAGATACGGGTTGTCGAGATGCGCCTTGAGGGACAGCGAGCTGTCGAGCAGGTAGCGGCTGTTGAGGAGATAGAACACCTGACCGATCGTGATGGCATTGACGGCGACCGTCCGGGCGAGCGGGTCCGACGCGCCGTGCGACTGCATCCAGAAGAACGCCCAAAGGGTGTAGGCGAGCAGCGACAGACCAACGAAAATAATGCGCCAGATCCCGAATCCAGTCAGAATCGGCCGGTCGACGGCGCGCGGCGGCCGGGTCATGACCTCGAGCTCATGCGGCTCGAACGAGATGACCAGGCCCAGCGCGACGGAAGTCACCATGTTCACCCAGAGGATCTGAGGCGCCGTGATCGGCATGGTGAAGCCGACAAAAATCGCGGCCATGATGACGAGCGCCTGGGCGACATTGGTCGGCAGCATGAACAGCATCGCCTTCTCGATGTTGTTGTAGACCGTCCGCCCCTCCTTCACCGCCGCCGAAATCGAAGCGAAGTTGTCGTCGGCAAGCACCATCTCGGCTGCCTCCTTGGTGACCTCGGTACCCTTGATGCCCATGGCGACGCCGATATCGGCTTTCTTCAGCGCCGGCGCATCGTTGACCCCATCTCCCGTCATCGCCACGATCTGCCCGTTCGCCTGAATCGCTTTCACCAGGCGGAGCTTGTGCTCGGGACTCGCGCGGGCGAACACGTCGACGGTGCGAACCCGCTCCTGCAGCGTGGCAGTGTCCATCTCCTCGATTTCAGCGCCGGTGATCGCCGTCTTCCCGTCGCCGATGCCAAGCATCTTGGCGATGGCTGCGGCGGTGATCTTGTGATCGCCCGTGATCATCGTGACGCGGATGCCGCCGCCATGGCATTCGTTCACGGCCTCAATCGCCTCTTTGCGTGGTGGATCCAGCAGGCCGATCAGGCCGAGCAGGACGAGGGTCTTGGGCAAGTCGGCTGGACCGAGGCTGCCGACTTTGAGGCCCGGATTCTCGAGCCACGCCAACGCCAGGACGCGCTCGCCCTGGGCGGCAAGCTTGTCGGACGCCTTCATGAAGTGCTCGCGCTTGAGCGCCGTTGGCTGGCCGCCCGCGGTCTGCTGGCGATCGCAGTGATCGAGGATGACTTCGGGCGCGCCCTTGGCGAACAGGATCTCTTTGCCCGCGGCAGACTTGTGCAGCGTCGCCATGAACTTGTGTTCCGATTCGAACGGGATGGCGTCGATACGCGGCGACGCGGCCTGCTCGGTCTGCCGATCCAAGCCGAGCTTGCTGGCGAACGGATAGAGCGCGCCCTCGGTCGGGTCTCCCTCGACCTTCCACTTCCCCTCGTGCCGGACCAGCTCGGCATCGTTGCAGAGCATGGAGACGCGCCCCATGAGCGCGAGCACCGGTTGCTCGCCCGCGGGCTTTCCGTCCTTCCTGACCTCGCCCTCCGGCGCATAGCCGTCGCCGGTGATCTGATATTCTGCGTCGGCCGTCGCGACCGAGACGACCATCATCTCCATGAGCGTCAGCGTGCCGGTCTTGTCGGAGCAGATGCGCGACACCGATCCGAGCGTCTCCACCGCAGGCAGCCGCCGGATGATCGCGTTGCGCTGGGCCATGCGCTGCACGCCGATCGCAAGCGTGATCGTGATGAGTGCCGGCAGGCCTTCCGGAATCGCCGACACCGCGATGCTGACGACCGCCTGGAAGAGCTCGACGAAGGGAATTTCCGTCACCCACTTGCCGTAGGCAAAGACCAGCACGCTCACCGCCGCGATCACGACGGTGATGGCATAACCGAACTGCTTGATCTGGCGCAGGAGCGGCGTTTCGAGCGCGCTGACGCCGGCGAGCAGCTGATTGATGCGGCCGAGCTCCGTTCCGCTGCCGGTCGCGACGACTACCCCGGTCGCGCGACCGGACACGACCATGGTTCCAGAGAACGCCATGCTTTCGCGATCCCCCACGGTTGCGTTCGCCGGTACCGCGTCGACAGTCTTCTCCGCCGGCACCGATTCGCCGGTGAGGGCCGCCTCTTCGGTCCGCAGGTTTTTCGCGTCGACGAGGCGCAGGTCCGCAGGAACCTTGTCGCCCGACTCGAGGAGCACGACGTCCCCCGGAACAAGCTGCTCCGCCGGAGTCATGCGCGCCTCGCCGCCGCGCACAGTCCGAGCCTCGGCGGACAGCATGTTGCGGATCGAATCCAGCGCCTTCTCGGCCTTGCCCTCCTGGATGAATCCGAGCAGCGCGTTGAGGATAACCACGCCGAAGATGATCGCCGCATCGAGCCAAAGGTTCAGCATCAGCTTGGTGAAGCCGGCAACTAGCAGGACGTAGACCAGAATGTTGTTGAACTGGGCCAGCAGCCGCATGACCACCCCCCGCTTCTTGCCTTCAGGCAAGCGGTTGGGGCCGTATTTCTGCAGGCGGCTGGAGGCCTCGGCCGGATCGAGGCCCGTGTTTGCCTTGGTGCCGAGCCGCCCGAGAACGTCTTCGACGGCCATGGCGTGCCAAGCCGCAATGTCGCGAGCTGAGTCCGAGTTCGCTCCGGCGATCATGTGCGCGCTCCGTTTTGCCGAGGGCTCTCGACGATACGCTCCGGATCAGTCCTTCCGCGCCGCTCTCATCGTGAGGAAAAAGGTGAGACCGGCGATCATGAGGGCAAGCGCCCGCCGCAATCTAGGCCGGCACCGCAGCGTTGCGGTCATGGTCCGCCGCCAGAGCCCTCGCTCTTAGCAGCCGGGAAGAGGCCGCGCCACGAAATGAGTTGGCGCAATCACGAACGAACTTGCAAGCCCTGTTCTTTCGAGCGCGACGGAAACCCGCCCGGCCAGCGATTCGACGCAATGGTGGCCGGTTCGTTTCGTGCTTTTGCGCGTTCCGGCTAAAACCCGGGATGCCCGGAGGCCTCTGGCGAGCACGTCCCGGGCCGCGTCAACGACGTCACGGCGGGGGGCGGCCCCACGACCACCGCATGAAAATCGCGACCTTCAACGTCAACAACGTTCGCAAGCGCCTGGCCAACCTGCTGGAGTGGCTGCACGACGCCGAGCCCGACGTCGTGTGCCTGCAGGAACTGAAGACGACGGATGGCGAATTCCCTGCCGCGGCGCTGCACCAGGCCGGGTACGGCGCGGTCTGGCGTGGCGAGAAAACCTGGAACGGCGTCGCCATCCTGGCGCGCGGCAGCGAGCCCGTGCTGACGCAAACCGAATTGCCGGGCGATCCCGCCGATACGCACAGCCGCTATGTCGAGGCTGCCGTGCGGGGCGTCCTGATCGGCTGCCTGTACGCGCCAAACGGCAATCCCCAGCCGGGACCGAAATTCACCTACAAGCTGGCCTGGCTGGCGCGCCTCGCTGCGCACGCGCAGGCGCTCTTGCGCTCCGGCGCGCCAGTGGTTCTGGCCGGCGACTACAACGTGGTGCCGACCGACCGTGACATCTACGCGATGCGGTCATGGGCCGACGACGCGCTGGTGCAGCCCGAGAGCCGCGCGGCGTTTCATGGCATCGTGGCCCAGGGCTGGGTCGACGCGATCCGCACGCTGCATCCGGACGCGCCGATGTATACGTACTGGGACTACAAGCGGAATCGCTGGCCCCGCGACGCCGGCTTGCGCCTCGACCATCTGCTGCTCAGCCCGGATGTGGCCCACCGCCTGGCCGCCGCCGGCGTCGACCGCGACATGCGCGGCAGGGCGAATGCCAGCGACCACGCGCCGGCCTGGGTGATGCTGCGGGAGCGAAAAGTGAAAACGACGGCACGCGCGCCCCGGGAGGCCGCCAAGGCGGCAAAGACCTCCAAGCTGCGCCGTGGCACACGGCGACCGGCGCAGCGGACCAGACCCGCCATTCCGCGCCGCCCCTTGCTGGTCGTCGACGGCGATTCGTTCGCCCACCGTGCCTATCACGCGCTGCCGAAAACGATCCTGCGCGCCGGCCGCAAGGGCGGCGGCGCGATCCTGGGCTTTGCCAACATCCTGCTGCGGCTCTACCAGGCGGAGCAGCCGCGCGCCGTGCTGGTCGGGTGGGACACGCTGAGCGCGCCGACGTATCGGCACGAAAAGTTTCCGGCCTATCAGAGCGGGCGTGACTTCGATGACGCGCTGGTCGAGCAACTCGACTTGCTGCCGCAGTTCGTGGCCGCGTGCGGCTTCGCCAACGGCAAGGCGCCCGGCTACGAGGCCGACGATTTTCTCGCCGCCGCGGTCGCGGCCGAGGAGCGGCGCGGCGGCACCGTGCTGGTGGCGAGCGGCGACCGCGACACGTTCCAGCTCGCCTCCACCAGCACCACGATCATCTATCCGGTGCGCGGCGCCGAGGCGGCGCGTATCGGGCCGGCGGAGGTGCGCGAGCGCTACGGCGTCGAGCCAAAACAGGTGCCAGATTTCATCGCACTGCGCGGCGATCCGTCCGACAAGCTGCCGGGCGCGCGCGGCATCGGGCCAAAGGGCGCCGCCGACCTGCTCCGCCGCCATGGCACGCTGGACAAGGTGCTCGCGGCCGGCCGCTTTCCGACCCAGGCCGAGGCGCTGAGACTCTACCGCTCGATCGCCACCATGGATGCAGGGGCGCCGCTGCCTCCCCTGCCCGACCAGGTGCCGACCTGGACCAAAGCCTCGGCCCTGGCGCGCGATTGGGAACTCAATCAGCTCGCCGACCGGCTGGCCGAGCTGGCGCAGGCGCATTCCGGCTGAAGGCGGCCGGCGCCATAGCGCTCTGCTGCCAATCGCTTGCCCACGAGCGCAGCACATCCAAGGCTTCGGCCATGCGCGACGCGGGGATCTGAATCGCATCCGCCAGGCAGGCAGCCTAGCCCCGCTGCCACGCCTCAACGTGGGCGGCGGGAAGCCATCCGATCCGGCCGAACACATCGACGGCGCTGACATAATTGTCCGCCGACAGTGCGTCCTCGGCGGCCTCGATCACGCGTTCAGCCAGCGACCTGTGATTTTTTCGGCTCATGGGCCCGACGCAGGCAGATCAGCCGGGGTCGTAGATTATCGCCCGGGTGATCGGACGCAACCCTCGGCCCGTGGCGCTATTCGACGACGTCGAGCTTCACCTTGGCGGTGCCGCGATGGACGATACCTAGCGTCTCGGCGGCGCTGTGCGACAGATCGACGTCGCGTCCGGCAACGAACGGGCCGCGATCGTTGATGCGCACCGTCACCGACTGTCCGGTGGCGACATTGGTGACGCGCAGGCGCGTGCCGAACGGCAGCGTGCGGTGGGCCGCCGTGAACTCGCCCGGATCGAATTTTTCGCCGTTCGCCGTCTGGGTTCCCTGGCTGTAGAAGCTGGCAACGCCGTGCTTGCGATTTTCGGGCTCGGCGGCAGGCTTTTTATCAGTCGCGATCCGATGGAAGCGCTTCTTCATTGCGACCCGGCGATGAATGATCGACCATGCGGTGCGGCTGGGTCGTACCGGCCTGGTTTCCGGCACTGCCTCGTAGTTCGCGACCGCCTGACGATGCACGGCCAAAGCGGCCGACCTGTTGTTGCCGGTTGTCTGCGCGCAGGCGCCAAGCGTGGCCGCGGCGAGCGCGGCCATGCACAAACGAAGCACTTTCGCGATGCCGATCGCTGCGGCGTTCGGTATGCCGCCCCCACGCTCGCTATACGAAGACCTTCCCGCCTGCATCGTCGCCCCCCTTCGCCGGAGACCTGAGGCCCAGGGGAAAGGGCAACCGTGGCCACATGGCGCCACAGATGTGGCCAACTCCACATTTCGTTTCAGTGTGATTGTTTTGCCACAGCCCCGCTGTTCCGCCGTTGCGGGCTCGGTGCGCATCCAAATCCCGTCGCTATTCGGGGCAGCGGCGCATAAAAGAAAGCCTTGCTCGAACGATCAGGGAGGGAACGACGCCAATGCGTGCTATCGCGATCATCCTGGGTCTGGTGTTCGTCGCCATCGCGGTCGTCTACTGGCTGATGCCGGCGGACTCGCTGCCCGCCTTCTTTCCCGGTGCCGAGGCCGGCCTGGCGCGCCCGCGCGTGAAACACGGCATCGCGTCGGCGGTCGTGGGGGTGCTGCTGTTGGCATGGGCCTGGTACGCCGGACGCGCGCCGCGCGGAGCGTGACAACAGCGGGCCTTAAGGCGCGAACAGGTAGCGGCAGCTCGAGTCGGCCGGGTCGTGCGCCATGATGCGGTCGTAGAGGCCGCCTGCCTCGCTCACCAGGCGCTCGATCTCATCGGGCAGCAGGAAGCCATCCTTGGCAACCTGTGCGGCGGCCGCGCGCACCTTGTCCTCGTACGCCGCGCGGGTGGCGTAGCGCGCCTCGAGCGACGGGCGCGGGTCGCCGGCGGCGCGGCGCTCCGCTTCGGTTCGCGGAAACGGCACAAACGAGCCGTCCCAGCGGCCGGTCGCCCAGGGAAAGCCGACCGCTTCGCGCCGCGTGTTGAACCCCGTGCGGGTGCCGAGCGGGACGACAATCTCCGGCAGCGCAATGCCGCCCTCGTCGAGCCCGTCGGCGTTCGGCTTCGGCACCAGGGCCTCGAACGGCTTGCCGAACGCGGGCGGCACCCGGTCGGCGATCCGCTCGGCGGCGAAGTGCGGCCCGAAATCGAGGCGTGGTGGGCGCAGGTCGCTGTCCGGCAGCCGGACGCCGGGAATGCGGGGAAACACCTCCTTGTAGGCCTCCGCCGTGATCAGCGTGCCGTCGGCGACGCGGGGATAGCGGCTTTCCGGCGGCGCCACGCCATCCTGCACCCAGCGCGTCAGCGCCACCACGAGGGCGCGCATGACGCGGTAGTGATTGAGCGGGTTGACGCAATTGTCGAAGAGGACGCGCTCGCGCAGCGCTCCGATGTAATGCTGCGCGCCAGCGATGAGATAGACGCGCGCCTCCTCGGCCGGCGGCACGTCGCGGGTCCCCTGCGGGTCGGTGGTGATCAGCCCGGCGGCGCGATTCCAGTATTCCGAGGAGTTGTTCACGTAGAACAGCTTCGGCACCTGGCCGAGCGCACGGGCGCGGTCGAGCACCGAGGCATCCTCACCGGTGACCGGATCGCGCTCTGGCGTCGTGGTGAAAGGAAAGAAGTCGGTCGGGTAGATGTGATCCTCGAGCACGCTGGCGTGCCGCGTCGGCATGGCGAAGCGGTAGTCGAAGCCGCCCTTGCCGCCGCCTGCCACATGGATGAAGGCGCCGTCGAACACCGGCGCGCCCTCCTCGTCCACGTGCAGCCCGCGCAGCAGCATGGTCTGGATCACGCGACCGGATTGCGAGATGCCAAAGATCAGGCGGCGGCGCGGCGGCGCCGCGTCAGCGAGTTCGTGCGTGCCCAGCCAGGACATCAGGTCGCGGATCGCGGCCATGCCGGCGGCGACCACCATGGGATCGCGCGCCGTGTAAGTGAGCTGATAGATGCGGCCGGGTTGGAATCCGCCTTCGAGCCGGATCTCGGTGGGCGCCCCCTCGCGCGGCGGCAGGAACGACCAGGCCGTGCGCGCAATCGGCTGCGGTTCGCCGTCAGGCCGCTCGCGCCAGGTGAGCGTGGCGTCGGGCGCGCCGGCCTGAGCAGGCCAATAAGCGGTGCCGGCCATGCCAGCGAACCGCGCGCTGTCGCGTGGTGAATCGACGATCAGATCGTAGGAGACCTTTCCGGTGATCGGCGCTCCGTCCTGCGTGGCAACCGGAGCCTTCAGCACCAGGCGATTGTCACCCGCGGCCGTGGTCACGTCGGGCGCCCAGGCCGACCACACCAGGGTATAGCCCTGGCGGAACAGGAAGCCGTTGCCGGCGTCCTGGCGCTCGGCCGGATCGTTGCTGATCGGCGCGTCGGCAAGCTGGCGCAGCATGACGATGTTGCCGCGGTTGTTGACCTCGTAGAGCAGGACGTCGTTGCGATGCGCGGCATCGACCGGGCGCAGGACCAGGAAGTCGGCGCTGAACGTCACGAGGCCGCGCGCATCGCGCGGCGCCAGTGGAAGGTCGGCGATCGGTCGGTTCGCCGCTGCCTCCGGGTCGAGCGCAAACCAGGCGCGGCCGCGCAGCTTTTCGTAGGCACCGGCGGTGCCGAAGGCGGCGCCGCCGGCGAACGGCTGACGGCTGAGAATCTCAACCCGCTCGACCTTGGCTTGTGCCGCAGGCGAGAAGGAGACCAACACAAGGAGTGCCGGGATGATCAGGCGGCACTTGAGGCGGCTTTGCCGATCGGCCTGCATGGGTCCAGCCCCGAAAAGTGACCGCCGCAGTCTATACCGGCGCTATCGATCTGTGACCGGCCACCACGTCATGCCGGCGCTGCGCCTGTCGCCGCGCTGCCGGCAACAGCGCCCACCGCAACAGCCTCAAGCAACCTCCCTGCGCAGGCGCTGGCTCAGGGCCACCTCCATGTCTTGAACCACCGAATCGATTTCGCTCCGGTACAGCCCGATGTCGTACAGGATGCGGTCGTCCAGCGATCCAAGAATCTTTCGCGTGGCGCGGCGGCTCTGCCAGGCGAGGCAGCGCAGCCAGGCCGCACCCATGACGCGAACGACCCTCCTCCCGCGATCGCTCCAGCGTGAGTTGCCCGCAATGGACGCGGGCGAACCCGTCGCTCCGGTGGTCATCGTCATGCTTGCCTCCTTCGGCTTGGCGCCACGCAGCGCCTAGGACAGGGCGACGGTGGTCGACGCGACGGCCCAAGCCGCATCGCGCCACTCGATGAACAGCAGATAGAAACCCTGGATCAGGTAGAACGTGGCGGTCGCGGTGATCAGGCGGCGCGACCACGTCCTGAACTGATGGTCGTTCATGGCGTCGAGGACGCGGCGCGACAGGTGCGTGCCGACCACTGCAAGCGCGATCGCCAGGAGCGCCGCCACGGGTGCAACCTCGGCATTGTCCCCGGCCAGCACGCGGCCGAAATAGGCGATCTTCAGGAGGTGGCCGAGCACCTGGACCGTCGCCTTGGTGGCGACCAACTGCTTGCGGTCGAGGTTCGAGCGGACGAAGAAGACGTCGAGGATCGGACCCGTGACGCCGGCGAGCAGCATCAGCACGGTGCAGACCGCACCGCAGCCGAAGGCAGGCAGGCGGCGCCGGACGTCGGGCACGAAGCGGCTCGGCAACAGCAGCCCAGCGAACGGCGTCAGGCCAAGGATAATTAGCGTCACCGGCTTGGTCGGGGTGAATCTCAGGGCGGCCAGGGCGAGGGCCGCCGCAATGGCGCCGGCAGCGTAATGGATAGCGATCGGCCAGTTGATATGGGCCCGCCACAGCCAGGCGCGCCAGCCATTGGACGCCATCTGGGTGATGCCATGCAGCACCATGGCGGCTGCGACCGGCATGAGAGCCAGCAGGATTCCCATGAGAATCAGGCCACCGGCCATGCCGAAAATGCCCGACAGGAAGGACGTGCAGAGGACGGCAGCGGCGAGCGCGGCGGCAAGCGGCAAGGTGATCATGGCGGGCCTCGTGCGTTCCCGATGCCCGCCTCTGTGCGCCTTTGACAGCCCCTGAGCAAACGCGTTTACTTCGGCCCCAGGCTCAGGAAAAGTTGGGCTCATGCGTCGCCTTCCCTCACTCAACGGCCTGCGCGCGTTCGAGGCGGCGGCGCGCCACGGCAGCTTCGTGGCCGCCGGGGGCGAGCTGCACGTGACGCAGGCGGCGGTGAGCCGGATGGTGCGGTTGCTCGAGGAGCGGCTCGGCTTCCCGTTGTTCGAGCGGCGGCCGAACGGGCTTGTGCTCACACCGCAGGGCAAGGCGCTGCAGCCGGGCCTCACGGCGGCGTTCGACGCCATCGCCGGGATCACCGAGCAGGTCGCCGCGATGCGCACCACGCCGGTGCTCACGCTGGGAGTCGGGCCGTCGTTTGCCATGCGCTGGCTGATCCCGCGCCTGGCCGGCTTCTATCGCCAGCATCCGGAAATCGAGGTGCGCCTCGCCACCGGCGGCGCCACCAACCCGTTCAAGGACGACTGGACCTGCGGCATCCTGCTGGGCAATGGCGACTGGCCCGGCTACGCGGCGGAGCCGATGTTCTCAGCCGATCTGTTTCCGGTGTGCACGGCGACGATCGCGCAGCGGCTATCCGATCCGGCGGATCTCGCCAGGGAGACGCTGCTCCAGGTCGTGCATTCGCCGGAAGAATGGCCGCTGTGGCTGGCGGCGGCGCGGGTGAGGCTCGGCGGGCACATGCTCGGCCCGCGCTTCGACAACTACGCCATGGCGCTGCAGGCGGCGATCGACGGCGTCGGCGTGGCAATGGCGTTGCGCCCCTATGTGGAGGACGACATCGCGGCCGGGCGGCTGGTGGCGCCGTTTCGGCTGGCCGTTCCCAAAGGCCGGGCCTGGTATCTGGTCTATCGCCCGTTCCGCCAAGACGAGCCGGGCCTCGTCGCGTTTCGCTCCTGGCTCGGTGCGAGCTTCAAGCCCATGTAGCCCGCATGAGCGCAGCGATATGCGGGACGTCAGCTCCCGGATTTCGCTTCGCTCATCCGGGCTACGAGGCCCGATTGAACCGCCCCAGCCGGAAGCGCGAGATGTCGTGCGCTGTCGCGCCGGCCGTGGCGAGATCGGCGACGATTTCTCCGACCACCGGCGCGAACTTGAATCCGTGGCCGGAGCACGGCGACGCCACGATGATCTGCGAGTCCGGTCGATCGATGATGAAGTCGCCGTCAGGCGTCATCGTGTAAAGGCAGGTCTTGGCGTCCAGCATGGGCCCGTTGGCCTGGGGCAGATATTGTTCCAGGGCGGGACGGATGAGCGCTTCGTCGGCGGCCGACACGCCTTGGCCCGGCGCATCCGGATCAACAGCTTGGTCGGCGTGATAGTGCTTTGCAAACTTCACACCCACGTCGTCGACCGGAAATCCGTAGTGCATGCCGAGCGGGCTTTCGAGCAGAAACACGGGAAACCGGTCGGCAGCAAACAGGGCCGCGTCGCGCGGCGCGAACCATGCCATGACCTGGCGCGTCACCCGCAGCGGCGCCGGCAGATCGGGCAACAGCTTTTTGACCCAGGCGCCGGCCGCAACGATTGCCGCGCCCGCGTCCACCTGCTGGCGATCGGTAACGATGCGCACGCCGCCGGCGCGCGGCTCGATCGCACGCACGGTCTCGCCGAGGCGCAGTTCGGCTCCTGCCGCACGCGCCTGGGTCAGGTGTGCGCGCAGGGCCGGCTCGACGCGCAAAAACCCGCCGTCCGGCTGGAGCACGCCGACATAGTCCGCCGGCAGGCGAAAGGCCGGGAAGCGTTGCATCAGTTCGGCGGCCCCGAGCACGGTGTGCGGCAGGCCGTGAAGGCGCGCGGCGGCAAGCGTGCCGCTCACCAGCACGCCGCCCGGCGGCCCCATCTCGGCGATTCCGGTGATGTGGAGGATTCTCTCTGCGGCCGCGGTCTCGAGCTCGCGCCACAGCGCATAGGTCCTGCGCAGCAGCGGCACATAGGACGGATGCTCGAAATAGCCCAGCCGGATCATGCGCGTCGCGCCGTGCGACGAGCCATGCTCGTGTCCCGGCGCGAAGCGCTCGAGGCCGAGAACGCGCTGTCCCCGGCGGGCGAGATGCAGGACCGCGGCGCTGCCCATGGCGCCGAGCCCGATCACCACGACATCGTAAGCCGTCATCGCGTTTGTGCACCGAGCGATCCGCTGCCGCCTGCGGCGGCCATGGTCGCGATCCTTGACCTAACAAGGCTGTCGGGCGATGCAACATGGTCCAGAAGCCGTCGTCATGCCGCTCGGGGAGCGAACCATGGAGGCGAGGCTTGCGGCATTGATCGCGGCCGGCTGCCTTTGCCTTGGTGCAGACGGAAGCGCGGCGCAAACCTACCCGTCGCGCCCGATCCACATCGTCGTGTCGTCGTCGCCGGGCGGGGTCACCGATCTGCTCGGCCGCTCGCTCGCCGTGCGGTTCGGCCAGGCGTGGGACCAGCAGGTCGTGGTCGAGAACAGGCCGGGCGCCAACAATCAGCTCGGTGCGGAATTCGTTGCCAAGGCCGCGCCCGACGGCCACACCCTGCTGGTCACGCCGGAAACCACATTCGTGGTCAACCCGACCCTCTATGCCCGGCTGCCCTACGACGCCGAGAAGGATTTTACCCCGGTGGCCGGCCTCGCCTTCGTGCAGCAGGCACTGGTGACGCACCCTTCCCTCCCGGTCGGCAACGTCGCGGAGCTGATCGCGCTGGCCAAGGCCAAGCCCGGCAGCATCAACTATGCCAGCGCCGGCATCGGCGCCGGCAGCCATTTGAACATGGAGTTGTTTCAGCTCCTGGCGGGCGTGAAACTGGTGGCGGTGCATTACCGCAGCGCGACGCCGGCCCTGACCGACGTGATTGCCGGCCATGTGCCGATGATGTTCATCAATATCGGTTCCGCGCTCGAACCGTGGCGGGCGGGACGCCTCAGGCTGCTGGCGATCGGCAGCAAGAGCCGCCTGCCGGAGTTTCCCGATTTGCCCACCGTCGCGGAAAGCGGCATCCCGGGCTTCGAAGCGAGATCGTGGTTCGGCCTGTTCGCGCCGAGCGGCACGCCGCGCGACGTCATCGCGAGACTCCATGGCGAGGTCCAGCGCCTGTTCGCTGACGCCGGCTACCGCAGAAAGGTGCTGGTGCCGAACGCGCTGCAGCCGATCGCCGACTCGCCCGATGAATATGCGGCGCTGATCAAGGCCGACGCGGCCAAATGGAGCAAAGTCATCCGCGCCGCGAACATAAAGGTGGATTGAGCAGCTGGCCGATCCGGCCCTCGGACCTTCGTGCGCATTCGCAGGACGCACTCGCTGTCGTCGGTCGCCGTTGCGCAGATACGGGATGCCGACACGCCGCCAGCCAAGCCGACGCGGTCAGTGCTTCTCCTCGATCATCCGTCGGGCGCGCTGTCGCGCCGCCGCCAGCATCTGGCGGGAGAGCCTGGAGCTGCCGGCGGCACGCGCCATGACCACGGCTCCGGTCAGGAGCGCCTGGAGCTCGGCGGCACGCGCCCGCCTCTGCCCTCTCGGACACGCCATGCCTTCGGCCGTCAGAGACAGCATCTGCTCCATGCCGTCGGCAAAGACCTGCCGCACCGCGCGGCTTTCGCACGCAGCTTCCGCACCATAGGCGGCGACGGCACAACCCTCCTCCGGGGCAGCAACGTGGCGGCTGGCCAGGTACTCGTCGACATAGGCCAGGAGAGCGGCCTTGGGACCGTCCTTTTCGCTGCCGGCGCGGAACCGCGCGATGAGCGTGCGGAAGATGGCGCGCGTGGATTCCGCCACCAGCTCCTCCTTCGAGCCGAAGTGGCGGTAGAAGCCGCCATGCGTCAGGCCGGCCGCGCGCATCAGGTCCCCGACGCTGGTGCGCTCGACGCCCCGCCGGCGCAGCATGTTCGCCGCCGTGGCGACGATCTCCTCATGGTGTTGGGCCTTCACCGCGCGCGATGTCCGCATGTCGTACCTCTCCGCCGCCCCCGCCGCGATCACAATTAGATGATGTACGACATCTAAGCTCTTGTTAGATGATAATCAACATCTAAATGGAGGACCGCAAGGCAATCCAGCCGATCAGCGGAGCATGACATGACACGTTTCCTCAGGGCCGCCGGTGTCACCGGCATGTTGTTCGTTCTCGGGATCGGCGGAACCGGCCTAGCCGACGCTCGACCCGAAAGCACGCTGCGCGAGGGCCACGCCGCCGTGACCCGGTTAAGCGCCAATGCCTCCGCCATCACCTACTGGGTGAACACGCGCGACGGCTGGCATGTGGTGACGACCGTCGACACGGTCGTCGCGCAGGATGGCGAAGCTGAAGAGCACGCCGTGGTGCGCTTTTCCTCGGTGCTGCAGCCCGGCCAGTCCCAGGCGATCTCCGTGCCCTTTGCGCCCGGCGAGCAGCAGCAGATCCTGCGCATCCGACGCCTTGGCGAGGGGATCGAGGTGGCGCGGGTGCCCGGCTCGCCGTGACAAGCGGAATGGCAGCACTTGCGGATTCGGTGGGTGACAAGCTCGATTGAGGTCGAGAACAATCAACCGCGCGAGTCAACGTCTGTGCGTTCAGGTTCTAGTCCAGCTGGATGCTGGATTGGCGCGCCACCTTGGTCCACAGAGCGAGCTGGCGCTCCACCAGGGCGCGCATCTCGGCCGGCGTGGTGCCGCGCACCTCGGCCCCAAAGCTTTCCAGGCGGCCGTGCACGTCGGGCACCGCGATGGCGCGCTGGATCTCGGCGTGGAGGCGATCGACGATCGCTTTAGGTGTGTTGGCCGGCGCCGCGATGCCCGACCAGGAGATCACCTCGAATTCGGGCAGGCCGGATTCCGCAATCGTGGGTATCTCGGGAAAATCCTTCCACCGCGTCTTGCCGGTGATGGCGATCCCCCTCACCTCGCCGCTGCGCAGATGCGGCACGGCGAGCGTCGAGGTCGCCACCACGAAATTGACATCGCCGCTGAGCAGGCCGGTCATGGCGGGCGCTTCGCCGCGGTACGGCACCGGCAGGAGCTGCACGCCGCCCAGGGAAGAGATGAGCTCGGTCGTCATGTGGGCGATCGAGCCGAGCCCGGCGGTGCCCGACGTGATGCCGCCGGGCTTGGCGCGTGCCGCCTGCAGCAGGTCGGACAAGGTCTTGAGCTCGGAATCCTTCCGCACGCAGACGACGAACGGATAGAACGCCGCAGTGGAGATCCAGGCGAAGTCGTCCACCGGCCGGTACTTGAGCTTCTTGTAGACGGCGCCCGTGGCGGGATGCGCGCCGGTCACCAGCAGGAGCGTGTAGCCGTCGGGCTCGGTGCCGGCGAACGTCTCGGCGGCCAGGCTGCCGGCCTGGCCGGGTTTACCCTCGACCACGATCGATTGGCCGAGGCCTTTCGCCATCTCGTTGGCCAGGAGCCGCGCCACCACGTCGACGTTGCCGCCCGGCGGAAAGCCGTGCATCAGCTTGATCAGCCGGTTGGGATAGTCCTGCGCCTGCGCCAACGGAGCGGCCGGTAGCGCGATCGCGAACGCGAGGTAAACGAGGACCGCTCTGCCCTTCATGCCAGCATTCCGTTGTCTAGCGTTGCACCGCCGTTCCGCCGCGATTCCAGCCGCGCGCGCCCTCGCCGTAGATGTCGAAGCCGTTGTCGGTGACGACGACCGTGTCCTCGAGCTTGATGAAGCCGCGGCGCGGATGCTTCAGCGTGGTCTCCACCGAGATGACCATGCCGGTCTCGAGCGGGCGCCGCGCATCGTCGTCCGGGTATGGCACCGGGCCCTTGCTGGTGAGATGCGGCGCCTCATGACTGACCAGGCCCATGCCGTGCGCCAGGAATTCCATGTGATTGTGCAGCTTCGACTTGAGCATCAGGCCCTCGCCGGCGGCATAGATTTCGCCGCCCATGGCGCCGGCCTTGATCGGCTTCATGGCGGCGCGCTGGATGCGCTCGATCTCGCCGAGCAGGTCCTCGAGCTCGCCATCCGGCTCGCCGAGAATGGCCATGCGCGCCACGTCACCGATATAGCCATGATAATTGCCGCCCGAGTCGAGGGAGAGCACATCGCCCTCCTCCCAGCGCTGCTCCGACGGCGCGCGGTTGTGGCTCGCGCCCGCCGCGACGAGGCAGTAGTCGAATGTGAGGCCGCGTAGGACCTCCTCGCGCTTGAGGGCGTCGGCCAGTTCCTGCTTGGTCGTTCCCGGGCCGTGGCCGGCGATCACTGCTTGCATCGACTCGATGACGGCCTCCGAGGCAAGGCGCAGCATGTGCAGCTCCTGCGCCGTCTTGCACGCACGCAGCCGCTCGAGCACCGGCAGAGCGTCGACGATCTCGCTGCCGGAATATGCCGCCTGCAAAACTTTTCCGGCATCGAGCGGCAGAAACGCCGTCTCGGCGCCGATGCGACGCGGGCGCAAGCCGGCGCGGCGGAGGTAGTCGATCGCCTTCTCGATCGAGTCGACCGAGCCGTTCGACGAGGTCTGCACCTCCGACACCCACAGCGGCCGCACTTCCTGCTGGAATTTTTCCAGCCGGGCGCCGACATAGGCGGCCTTCCCGGGCGCGCCCTTGGGATAGATCATCACCGGCAGGTAACGGCTCAAGCCCATCGCATCCATGGTGTCGAAGAAGAAGGCGCGATGACCGCCGAGCAGGTATTGGACGTTGTGCTTCGACGTCGCCAGGAGGACGTCGATGCCGGCTTCGTCCATCAGCCGGTCGAGCCGATCGGAATCGAACGGAATGGCATCCGATCGCTTCGTGATGTCGAGCATGATTGGAGGCTCCTGGGTGGCGACGAGTCCTGTCGCAATTCGCGCAGGCCCGCGGCGGGCAAAGTGCCCTATCTTACGGGAAAGCGCCGGCAACTGCCATCAGCGGCCAGTGCCTCACTTTTGAATTTTTGCGAGCTTGGTCGACTGCCCAAGTTTCGCACAACTCCTACGATGCGCCGCATCGTCAGCTTGGGTCTCGCTCTCCTGCTCGGCACCTTCGGTGGGGGCGGCCTCCTGGACCCGCTGCTGTTTGCGGCGGGCTGGAAGGGCTGGATGGTGAGTGCTCCGGCTCTACTACGATTTCGCCAATCCGGCACCCATCGAGAGGAACAGTGAGTGCGACAGTTTTACTGAATGAATTCGCACAATGGTTGTAGCGTGGGACGGGTTCCCCTGCATCAGCGCCGTACCGCAAGGGCTTTTCAATACCCCCTCCGCCGTCATCGCCTCGCGCGAGGCACTCCTTGTTTCAGGTGCACAACAGCGTTTTCCAAGCCGGCCCCTTGGCGATTAACCGCGACGGTGGAATCAGCTTTAGATTGGTAAATTTTGTGTTAAGGCTTGCGCGCACGTGGTTGCTATGTCTGCAGAGTTCATGACGGGCGTTTTGGGCGAATAATAATCAACAATGCGCCTCACCCCTGATTCTCCCGTTTCTTCATCCTCGTCCTCCCCGAGCCAGTCCAGCGTTCTCCATGTCGTACCGGTCGGACGCGCCGACCCGGCCGGCCGTGAAGACGCCGGCCGCGTCGAGGTCTTATACGCGCCGCGCCGCACCAGGTCTGCCGGACACGTTGCGATCGGGCCCTACCGCCAGCTCGAAACGCGGCTCGACCGCAAGGACGGGGCGTTCTGGTACTACCTGCGTCCCGACGGGGTACCGAGCTTCACCCACGGACTGCTGCGCGACATCGCGGACATGCAGCGAGCGATCATGCGCGAGTTCGATGACTGCGAACCGGATTCCACGCCGCCGTTTCGCCACCTCGTGCTCGCCTCGCGGCTCCCCGGCATCTTCAACATGGGCGGCGATCTCGCCTTCTTTGCCGGCCGCATCCGCGACCGCGACCGCACAGCGCTCGCCGACTACGCCCGTGCCTGCATCGAGGTGGTCTACACCAATGCGATCGCGCTCGATCTGCCGATCGTGACCATTGCCCTGGTGCAGGGCGATGCGCTGGGCGGCGGTTTCGAGGCGGCCTTGTCCTGCAACGTGATCGTCGCGGAAAAGAGCGCCAAGCTCGGCCTGCCTGAGATCCTGTTCAACCTGTTCCCCGGCATGGGCGCCTACAGCCTGCTGGCGCGCAAGCTCGATCCGCGACGGGCCGAGCAGATGGTGCTGAGCGGCCGCATCTATTGCGCCGCCGAGCTGCACGAGATGGGTGTCGTCGACGTGCTCGCCGAGGACGGCCAGGGCGAAGCGGCGGTGCGCCAGTACATCGGGCAAAATGCCCGCTACCACGGCGCGCATCGCGCGCTGGCGGCCGTGCGCCACTTGGAGGCTCACCCCGAGCTCGTGACGCAGCTGCACCAGAACGCGCGCTACTTCCGTGACCAGCTCCTTGCGCTCGGCTTCAAGCCGCTGCCGGGTGATACG
>Ga0209466_1000024_pt1 | contig 31499 bp, 31 predicted proteins | sample PanSoiPlo30MoBio_FD_188323 | JGI IMG/M metagenome (GOLD analysis project Ga0209466, IMG submission 188323) | Tropical forest soil microbial communities from Panama analyzed to predict greenhouse gas emissions - Panama Soil Plot 30 MoBio (SPAdes)... | ecosystem: Environmental > Terrestrial > Soil...
ACATGCTGGCGACCTGCGACACCTACGGCCGCCACGTGTTGCGCGCGAGCCCGGTCGACCGCTTCATCGGCTCGCCGCCGCTCGCCTTCACGTTCGGGCTGGGCGGGCTGGTGCTGTTCCCCATGCGGGTGGGCGCATCGACGGTGCTGCTGGAGAAGGCACCGCCCGACGAGCTCCTGGCGGCGATCGCCAGGTGGCGCGCCACCGCCTGCTTCACGGCGCCGACCGCCTATCGCGCCATGCTGGGCAAGCTCGGCGAGCATGACGTATCTAGCCTGCGCAAGTGCGTCTCGGCCGGCGAGGCCCTGCCCAAGGCGACCTTCGATGCGTGGCTGGCCGCCACCGGGCTGAAGCTGATGGACGGCATCGGCGCGACCGAGATGCTGCACATCTTCATTGGCTCGCCGCAGGAGCAGATCCGCGCCGGCTCGACCGGCAGGCCGGTGCCCGGCTACGTCGCAAAGGTGATCGACGACGAAGGCCGCGAGATGCCGCCGGGCGTCGCCGGGCGCCTCGCGGTGCGCGGCCCGACCGGATGCCGCTATCTCGCCGACAACCGCCAGCACAACTACGTGCAGAGCGGCTGGAACATCACCGGCGACACCTATGTCATGGATAAGGACGGATACTTCTGGTACCAGGCGCGCTCCGACGACATGATCATCTCAGCCGGCTACAACATCGCCGGTCCGGAGGTTGAAGCCGCGCTGCTCGAGCATGCGGCGGTGGGGGAATGCGGCGTGGTGGCGGCGCCCGACGAGGAGCGCGGCCATATCGTCAAGGCCTATGTCGTGCTGCGGCCCGGCCATGTCGGCGACACCGCGCTGACCCTGGCGCTGCAGGAGCACGTGAAGGCCACGATCGCACCGTTCAAATATCCGCGCGCCATCGAATATGTCGCCGGCCTTCCGCGCACGCAGACCGGAAAGCTCCAGCGCTTCGAACTGCGGCGCCTCGCCGCCGCCGACGCGGGACGCGCGCTCGCCTCGTGAGGGAACCATGACCAAGCCGCGCGACGCCCACACCGTGCTGCAGCCGGTCGGCTGGCGGCGCCCGCAAGGCTATTCCGACGGCATCAAGGCGCGCGGCGAGACGATCTTCGTCGGCGGCATGATCGGGCGCAACCCGGAGGGCGAGTTCCGCGTCGGCCTGGTGGCGCAGGCGCGCCAGGCGCTCGCCAACATCCTGGCGGTGGTGGTCGAAGGCGGCGGACGGCCGGAGCACATCGTGCGGCTGACCTGGTACGTGACCGACATGGACGCCTACCTCGCGGCGCGCGAGGAGCTGGGCGACGCCTACCGCGCGGTGATGGGCAAGCATTTTCCCGCCATGGCGCTCGTCGAGGTGAGCCGCCTGGTCGAGCCCGAGGCCCTGGTCGAGATCGAAGCCACCGCGGTGCTGCCGGATTAGAGCGAAGTATTGAAGTCGTCATGCGCGGCTCGACCCGCGCATCCATCAAAAAGGGATCCATGCAATTCGATGGATTGCCGGGTCAAGCCCGGCAAGGATGAGCGGAGCAAAACCTATCGTGGTCCGCTTCAGAGAAGTCGGCTGGAGAGCACGCCGGAGACGCCTGGGCGCGACGGCAACTCACTCCGTCTTCGGGCCGAAGAACGTCGATCCGTAGAGCACCAGCACCCACAGGAACGCCAGGAATCCGAACGCGACGGCGAGCACCAGGACTCCATCGACCACGTGACCCTCCCCCTTGGGCGTCATCCTCATTGGCTCTTGCCGTCAGGATGAACCCCGAGTGGGGACAATGCAATGCCGCCGGGACGGCCTCGGCGGCTGCTCATTGACGCACGCGGGAGGGTCGCGCGGTCCTACACAACACCGATCAGGCTGAGCACCGCGCAAACCACGGCGCGCCGTGCGCCTGCTCCGCACGACGGAGCAGGCGCACAGGCCTCAGCCTCAGTCCAGTGGCTCCACCTTGACCAGGGCGGCGCCATGGTTGCTCCCGACCCAGAACGTGACCGGCGTCGTCGAATTGTCGACGAACACGGTGCGCATGTTGGTTTCGCGGGGCAGCAGGTACTCGACCGTCTCGCCGGTCTTGGGATCGAGCCTGACGGCGCGGTCGGTATGCATGCCGCCGGTCCATATCTCGCCGTTCTTGTCCATGGCGGCGCGATACGGATAGGTGTGCGGCGGCAACGGCCACTCCGTCAGCTTCTCGGTCTTGGTGTCGAACAGCGCGACCTTGTTGCCGCGATATTCGGTGAACAGGATGCGATCCTGGTCGTCGATGTTCATGCGCCGCGCTCGCGCATTGCTGGTCGGCAGGGGGAACCAGGTGACCTGCCCGCTCTTGGCGTCGATCTTGCCGATATGGCCCTTGGTGAACTCGGCCATCCACAGATTGTTCTGTGAGTCCGAGATGACTTGGTAGATGCTGTGAGTCCCACCAGCCAGTTCCTTGAGCGGCTGGAACCGCTCCCACTTCTCGGTGGCGAGATCGAGCCGGAAGACCTCCTGCGTGCCCACGCTCTTGGTCCACACCTTGCCGTCGACGTCGTGGCGCAGCCCGACGAAGTTCAGCTGCACGCGCACGTCGTTATATTCGGGCGCCAGCGGGTAATATTTGACCTCGCCGGTCTTGGGATCGAGATTGCCCAGGGCGCCCTGGAACATGGTGTCGAACCACAGTGTGCCGCGCTTGTCGAACTCGAGCGAAAGGTTGCCGACCGGCGCGCCCGGCTTGAACTCTTTGGTGGGATATTCGGTGAGCTTGAGCGTCTTGGGGTCGAACTTGGAAATGAACAGCTCACCGAAATCCGAATACCAGACCATGCCCTGGGCATCGACAATGACGTCGTGCGGCTCGGTGGTCGGCCGCGGCATGTCGTATTCCGTGATGACGACGCGCGTCGACCGGCCGGTCGGGCGCGCCAAGGTCTTCAGCGGATATTCCCATTGCGCGGTGTCGCTGAGATTGATCTTCGCCAGGTACTCGGCCTCCTTGCGGAATTGTTCCGGCCGGCCGGAGCGCTCCGGGTCAAGCATGCGCTGCGGCTTGATCGGCTGACTCACCGGGCCGTAGCCGCGCATGCGCACGATGGTCTGCGCCCATTGCTCCGCGTCATGGCTCGAGCGGACGATGCGCTCCACGGTGTGACAGCCGACGCAGTTGAGCAGGAAGGCCTTGTCGCTCTCGGTGCCGGGCAGGGTCATCATCCATTCGCCGTTGCTCATCTGCGCCGCCAGGTTCCTGGCCTTGCGCAGCTTGAGGTCGACATTGGCGGTCTGCTCGTCGGCGACGTCGGCGGTGGCCGGGGCGGCCAAGTCGTAGCCAGCGGCGCGGATTTTCAGCGTGTACTTGCCCGCCTCCAACCGGTTGGCCGGAAAACTGTAGCGGCCCTTCGCATCGGTGATCACGCTGACGGTGACGATCGAGCCGGCCTTCTTGGCGCTGACCACCACGCCCTCCATGGCGCCTTCCTGGTCGGAGGTCACCAGCCCGGTCAGGACCGTGGCGGGCGCGGTTTGCGCGCCGGCCGATTCGGGGATTGCCAAAACGACGATGGCCGCGACAGCGACGGCCAAGCTGAGCCTTGCGCGCATCGAATTCTCCTTGTTCGGTGGCCAAACGCTTTGCGCGCAGGCCTCCTGCGCGCGCTGCGGTGCGAACGGATCGACGAAAAATACCGGTCGATGAAGGCGCGGCGCCTGCCGATGGCACCACCGCTGCCCGTTCACCCGGCGGAAACTTCGGCCAGTCCCGCGACAGGCAGCTCGTTGGCAAGTCTATACGAGCGCGGCCGTCGCAGCTATTGCGGGCGTGCACAGCCGCCATGCTTGCCTGCCCTGGCAATCGCGCCGCGTCAGCTCAGGCGGATCAGCACCAGCCCGGCCACGATGGCGAGCGCCGCGACGATGCGCACCGGCTGGAGCGGCTCGCCGAGCGCGGCCACGGCGATCAGCGCGCCGAACAGCACGCTGGTCTCGCGCAGTGCCGCCACGATGGCGATGGGCGCGACCGTCATGGCCCAGATGGCGATGCCGTAGGAGCCGAGCTGCAGCGCACCGCCGGCGAGGCCGGTGCCCCAGTGGCGGCGCATCGCGGGCATGACGCCACCGCCTCGCCGCGCCAGCGCATAGGCGAGCATCACCGGACCGATGCCGACAAACAGGGCGGCCGAGTAGGCATGGGCGGTGCCGGCGAGCCGCGCCCCGATACCGTCGACCAGCGAATAGGCGCAGATGGTGATGGCGGTGAACAGCGCGAACCCGACCGCGCGGCGGTCGAGACGGGCCAGCTCGCGGCCGCCGCGCAGCGACATGAAGAGGACGCCGCCCGCCAGCAGGACGACGCCCAGCCAGGCCTGCGCCCCGATGCGCTCGCCGATCGTGAGCGCCGTCCCGGCGGCGGTGAGCAGCGGCGCCGAGCCGCGCGCGATCGGGTAGACCTGCCCCATGTCGCCGGCGCGATAGCTCTCGATCAGGGCGGCGAAATAGACGAGATGGATCAGCACCGAGGCGGCGACCCAGGGCCATGCCGCCCCCGCCGGCAGGCCGGTGAAGGGCACGAGCGGCAGAGCGACGAGCGCCGCCCCGATCGAGATCAGCACCGTGGTGGCGAGCGGATCAAGTCCCTTCTTGACCGCCGCGTTCCACCCCGCATGGCAGGCGGCGGCGAACAGCACGGCGGCAAAGACGAAGGGATCCATGACTCATCATGGCATAACGCAACCGGCGGGTGCCGGGTGTTGCCCCGCCGGCTGGTTCAGCTATGTCTATCGTCCGAGGGGAGCCGGCATGCTGACAACGCCGCGACTGATCGTGATCGCCCTGTGCGCCGCGCTCAACTTTTCCATCGGCACCATCGTCTACCTGGTCAAGCTTCCGATCTATCTCGATTCGATCGGCACCATCCTGTGCGCTCTGCTGCTCGCTTCCGACCGCAAGGTCGCGTTCGTGTGCGCCTGGCTCGCCGCCACCGTGAGCACGATCATCAGCGTGCTGATCAATCCGTTCATTCCCTGGTTCGCCCTCACCGACATGACGATCGCGCTGGTGTCGGCGTTCGCCACCTCGGCGGCGGTCGCGAGCTTCCGCGCCCGGCCGATGCGCACCGGCGCCTTCATCGGCAGCGTCGTGCTGTACGGAGTGCTGACTGGGATTGCCGCCGGGATCGTCTCGGCCCTGATCGTGGCCTACGTGTTCGGCGGCGTCACCGGCAGCGGCTCGGCGGCGATCGTCGCGCTCTACCTGCGGCTCGGCTTCACGGTGGAAACCGCCTCGCTGCTGTCCGGACTGACCATCGAGCCGGTCGACAAGACGCTGCAGGTGATGCTCGCCGCCCTGCTCTATCGGGCCACGCCGCGCGAGTTCGTGGCCATGCTGCAGGCGCCGATGCCGGCCGCGGAAGCACGATGACGCCGAACGGCGCGATCGTCCTCGCCGCCGTTCTGGTGGGCGGCGCCATGCTGACGCGCGATCTCGTCGGCCTCGCCGCGCTGTCGCTGTTCTGCCTCGGCTTCGGCGCGATCGAGCTGCGCGGCCGGACCGTGCGGGCGCTGGCCTGGTCCGCCGCCATCATGGCGCCGCTCGCCGCCTTCATGGCCGTCGTCTGGGTCGGCGTCGTGGGGCGGTCGCCGGGCGAGATCGCCGCCGGCGTGACCGGCACGCGAGCGGCGGCGCTGACCCATGTCACCGTCATCTGCACGCGACTGTTCCTGATCGCCCTGGTGACTCAGCTCGTCATCCTGCGGTTCGCCGACATGACGCCGCTTGCCTTCACCCGCGCCTTGCGGGCGCCGGTCGTGCTGAAGAAGCTGATTGCGCTCACGCTGTCGTGGATCGATACGATCCTGCACGCGGTCGACCGCTCGCGCACGGCGCTGATCACGGCCGGAGTTATCACGCCCCGCTTCTCGGCGCGGAATGCCGCCAACGGCTGGATTCTGGTGCAGACCGTGTGGCTCTCGGTCATCACCATCGCGATCGGACGCCTGCGCGACAAGTGGCCGGCCGAGAACACGCTGGCGCGGCTCGACGAGGCGCTGGCCGCGCCGGCGCCGCCGTTTCGCATCGGCGACGGCGCGTGGATCGCGGCGGCCATCGCCGCTGTCGCGACTGCAAGAGTCGTCTGATGCGGCGCGACCTCATCGTCGGCGACAATTTCTCCGGACGCAGCGCGGCGCTGCACGCAGGCCTGAAGCAGGGGGAGACATTCTTCGTCGGTCCCTACGCGGAAGCGGCACTGTCGGGACTTTCCAGCACGGTCGCGGACGAGATCGCGATCTATGCGCGCCGGCCCGACGACGCATTCGCCGCCATCGACTGGACGCGCTTTGCCGGCCGCAAGCCGGCCACGCTGTCGGGCGGCGAGCAGGTGCTGCTGGCCCTGCACTGCTTTTCCCGTTCGGCCTATCGGGCGATTGCCATCGATACCGCGTTGGAGCAGCTCGACGCGCAGAACCGCGCCGCGGCGCTCGCTTGGCTCGCTGCCTGCAGCGACGTCACTTTGATCGACAACAGGATCGACCATATCGACGGCTGGACGCGGCGCGCCCAGGCCGGTGGCGCGTCCGACCATGCCTGCGATCTTGCCGCAATGATGACCGAGCTGAAGCCTCGCGCGGCGCCGGTGGTCAGCATCCGCGCCGTGGATTTCGCCTACGCGCCCGAGCGGCCGATCTTCCGCGCCCTCGACTTGTCGCTGCCGCCGAGAGTCTACCGGCTGCTCGGTGCCAACGGCTCCGGCAAGAGCACGTTTTTCAAGATCCTGGTCGGCGTGCTGGGGACCGCGCGCGGCGCCTTCCTGCTGGACGAGCGGTCTTATGACCCTCGGCGCGAGGGAAACCGCGTGTTTGCGCTCGCCACCCAGAACCCGGACCACCAGTGGTGCGGCGCGACGCTCGCCGAGGACATCGCCCGCCGGCGGCGCGCGCTGAGGGCGCACGGCGTGGCGCCGCCGTCCGACGCCGCGCTGGCGGCGCTGGCCAGCAAGCTCGGCGTCCGATCCGCCGACCAGCACCTCTATGAACTGCCACTGGCGGCGCGCAAGCGCCTGAGCTGGCTGTGGCCTTTTTCCGGCGCCATGCCGTGGATCATGCTGGACGAGCCGACGATCGGGCAGGACCGCGCCACCCGCCAGGCCTTGAGCGCAGTGATCCTGCACCTCTCCCGCATCGGCCATGGGATCATCGTCGTGACCCATGACGACGAATTCGCCGGCACTATCCCGCACCAGCCCCTGCGCATCACCGACATGACCATCCGCGCCGCGTGATGCGGCGAGCCGGGGGAGCACCCCTTACCGCCCCTGCTGGCAAAAGCTCAAACGCCGCCGAGGCTTTACGTAGGCTTTGGTTAACCATTTCTTGCATTAATCCGAGCAAATCGATTGCCCCTTCCATGACGCGCGATCTTGCCATTGCCGGAGTCTTTGCGCTGCTCGCCGGGAGCCTGCCGGCGGCGCTGGCGCTTGCGCCGAAATCAGGTGCGCCAGTGGCGGTGATCGCCGCGCCCTGGTCGGAGGATGGCGCCGCACTGCGCATCGTGGCCGCGGCCGAGGGTACGGTTCTGGACACGGCACGCGACGGCGGCATCGCCATTGCGGCCGCGGCCGGCGACGATTTCGTCGGCCGGCTTTATCGATCCGGGGCAGTTCTGGTGCTCGACGGCGCCGCGCTGTCCGCATGTCTCTCGATCGCGGGCGAACACGCGTTCTCCGCCAAAAGGACGACGATATGAGCAAGGGACTTTTGGAGCTGAGAACCACATTCGGCCGGGTGTTGATCTGGATCCTGTGGTCGATGGTGGTGCTCGTCGCCGGAATCTCGGGCGTGCACGGCAACGCGCCGGTGCTGACGTCGGTGATCGGCATCCTCCTGGCCGGCGCCGCGACGGCGGCATGGCTGCACGATCCGATCGGCCCGCTCACGCGCTACGTGTCGTCGAGCGCGGTGTCCGGCATCGTCGCCCTGCTGGTGCTCGAGTTCTCGCGCCATCAGTTCCAGATCGACATGCACATGGCGTTCTTCGCCGGCTTGGCGGTGGTGGCGGTGTGGTGCTGCTGGACCTCGATCGTCGTTGCCGGCGCCGTCGTGGCGCTGCATCACCTGATCCTCAACTTCGTCTATCCCTATGCGGTATTTCCCGACGGCAGCGATTTTTCGCGCGTCCTGATCCACGCCGTGATCGTCGTGGCGCAGATCGCGGCGCTGGCCTATCTGACGCACCGCATGGTCCTGGCCCTGAGCGAATCCGAAGCGGCCAGTGCCGAGGCCCAGCGGGCGCAGGCCGAGAGCGCCAAGCTGGCGGAAAAGGAGCGTGCGTCGCTCGACCAGCAGGATCTGCGGCGCCGGGAATCCGACACGGCGATCCTGACCTTCCGCCAGAGCGTCCATGCCCTGCTCAAGAGCGTGAAGGAGAGCGCCGCGGCCCTGAAGGCGACCGCCGTCAAGCTGTCGGAGACGTCGGCCGCCGCCTCGCAACGCTCACAGGAGGCCGGCACCACTTCCAACGAGGCCTCCAACAACGTCGAGACCGCGGCGTCCGCGGCCGACGAGCTGTTGACCTCGATTGGCGAGATCGGACGGCAGCTCCACCAGACCGCCGACATTGTCCGCCTGGCCAAAAGCGAGGCCGAGGCGACCAACGGCGAGATCGCCGGGCTGGCTCAGGCAGCGCAGAAGATCGGCGACGTGGTCGACCTCATCCGCGACATCGCCGAGCAGACCAACCTGCTGGCGCTCAACGCCACCATCGAAGCCGCGCGCGCCGGCGAGGCCGGCAAGGGCTTTGCCGTGGTAGCGGCCGAGGTGAAGTCGCTCGCGGTCCAGACCGCCAAGGCGACGGAAGAGATTTCCGGGCAGATCTCGGCGGTGCAGACCTCGACCGGCAAGGCGGTCACTGCCATCGGCGGCATCACGGCGCGGATGCAGGAGATCAACCGTCACACCGGATCCGTGGCCAGCGCCATCGAGCAGCAGAAGGCGGCGACCGGCGAGATTTCCCGCAACGTCGCGAGCGCCGCCCAGGCCACCAGGATGATCGTTGCCGTCCTCGGCGAGGTCTCGCAGGCGGCCGGCGAGGCCAACGCATCGACCCGCACCGTGCTCGGCTCGTCGGAAGCGGTGGAAACCGCGGCGGGGAAGCTCGGCTCGGAGGTCGAGAAGTTCTTGACCAAGGTCGCCGTCTAAAGATTGGGGACCGGAACCTGGGCCCATTGACGCGCAGCCACAGGCGTATCGACGCAAGCTGGACGAACGCGAGGTGGTTGGCCGCGAGCTTGTCGTAACGTGTTGCGACGCGGCCGACACTGCGTGGTCTTGCTGAAGAACCCCTCGACCACGTTTTAAGCGCCGTACAGATGCGGCTGACCGCCGAGTCGCGCCACACGATCCGGTTGGAGGCTGCGACCGCCGACTGGCCTTGCCGAAGCGTTAGCGCTCCAGCAACGTCGCGCAAGCAAACCATACGAACGTATGGCACGGTCACCCGCACGCGCGATTGCCCCGGCGGCTCGTGCAAATCATCTTTTCCAACCCAGGAGTACTTCAGCGCAGCTCGCACCAACCGAGGAGAACGATCATGTCCAAAACGCCGTCGTTCCCGACCCGGCGCAGCGTTCTGGCCACGTCCGCCGCGGCCGGTGCGGCCATTGCGGTGGTGCTCGCCGTCTTGGGCGGCAGGGCCATTTCCGCGCAGGACAAGTACACGGTGCAAGTGCCGAATGGGCTCGCGTTCTCCGAGTTCAGGGGATTCGAAGACTGGCCGACTGTCGCCGTCAGTCACGCCGGTAACCTGATCGAAGTGATCCTCGCCAATCCCATCATGATCGAGGCCTACCGGGCCGGCGCTCCCGGCAACGGCAAGCCTTTCCCGGATGGCGCCAAAATGGCGAAGATCCATTGGAACGCAAAAAAGAGTGCGGAGGCCCCCGATCCGACGATCGTGCCGGACACCCTGCATGACATTGATTTCATGGTCAGGGACAGCAAGAGATTCGCGGACACCGGCAATTGGGGATACGCCCAGTTCAACTATGACGCCGCATCCGACACGTTCACGCCCGATGGGACAGGCGCCAACTGCGGGTACGAGTGCCATACGATCGTGCGGGCAAAAGATTACGTCTTCACGGCGTACGGGAAGCGGTGAACGGGGTACACGACGGTCATCGCTGCCGTCCGTTCCGACGATGCCTCCTCCACTACAGCGGCGAACTCGTCGTTGCGATGGGGGCGCACTCGGCTCTCACCGGTAGGCGGCGCCCGGCCACAGCTTGGGCGCGGCGCGCGCATATTGCGGCGGCCGCGCCACCTCGGCGCCGAGCTCCAATGCGGCGTTCCAGCCCCAATGCGGATTGTCGAGCACGGCGCGGGCGAGCGCCACCATGTCGGCCTTGCCCTCGGCGACGAGAGCCTCGGCCTGTTTCGGCGCCGCGATGAGGCCGACGGCGCGCACCGCAATGCCGGCTTCGCGCTTCACCTTCTCGGCGAGCGGGGCGTTGTAGGCGGGCGTGGTCGGGTTGCGCGTGTCGGCCGTCACGCCGCCTGAGGAGACGCAGACGAAATCGAAACCTTCGCGCGCCAAATCCTTGGCGCAGGTGACGGCGTCGTCCGGGGTCAGGCCGTTGTCCATCCAGTCACTGCCGGTGATGCGGGCGCCGAGGGCAGTGTCGCGCGGCACGACCTCGCGCACGGCGCGCGCCACCTCGAGCGGAAAGCGCATACGCGCCTCGCGCGGCCCACCGTAGTCATCGTTGCGCTTGTTCGAGATCGGCGACATGAAGCTGTGGATCAGATAGCCGTGCGCCATGTGCAGTTCGATGGCGTCGAAGCCGATGCGAACCGCGCGTTTCGCTGCCATCACGAAGGCGTCGCGCACGCGCGCCATGTCGTCGACCGTCATGGCGCGCGGCGTGTGCCAACCCGCGCCGAACGGAATTGCCGACGGCGCGATGGTCTCCCACGGATCCTCGCCCGGCTGCAGCGCCTGGCCGCCCTCCCACGGGCGGCGGGCCGAACCCTTGCGGCCGGAATGCGCGAGCTGGATGCCGAGCTTGGCGGTGCCGATGCGGCGGCAATGATCGATGACCCGGGCGAGCGTCGCTTCGCAGTGATCGGAATAGAGCCCGAGGCAGCCGTGGGTGATGCGGCCGAACCGCTCCACATGCGTGGCTTCCACCACCAGGAGACTGGCCCCGCAATTGGCCAGCATGCCGAGATGGCTGAAATGCCAGTCGTCGGCGCAGCCGTCATTGGCGCTGTACTGGCACATGGGGGAGACGACGATGCGGTTGGCGAGTTCGACGTCGGCAAGCCGCAGGGGCGAGAACAGGGCGCTGGTCATGATGGGGTGATAACGCTCGAGGGAACTGGGAGGGCGCCCGTTTTATAGGAAGCCTTGCCGCAGTCGGGCAAGCCGACCCCAGCCAAATCATGGGCGCCGGCAGCATCGCCGGCCGCCGCCGTGAAAAAAATCCTGGCCCCGATGGGCCACAATCCGCCCCGATGATGCTACATCCGAGGGAACGATCCTGTCGGTTGGACGGATAACTTGGCGGGGCGGCGCGACAGAGCTTTGGCCGGCTGGCGCCACCTGGGTGGCGCACAGGAGGATCTTATGGCGATGATGAAGGGGGCCCTCGTGGGCGCGGCGCTGGGAGCGCTGGCGCTGGCAACCGTGCTTTTCGTCGCCCCGATCGCCGCGCAGGGACCCGGTGGACCGTCCTCCTCGGGCCCGGACCGCTGGCGCGGCCCGGAGGTCACAGGCGAAGGCGGCCCGCGCATGTCCGACCCCTACCTGCGGGGGCCGGGCGCCGGGCGCCGGCCCATCGACCCCAACGATCCCGACATCACCGGGCCGCGCGGCGAGTTCTCGACCTGCCAGGAGCGCCTGGCGCAGATGGCGCAGCGGCGCCTCGAGCGAATTCAGCGGCTCACCCGGCCGACCGAGGACCAGCGCCCCGCCTTCGAGGACCTCAAGATGGCGTCGACGAAAGCGCTCGACGTCCTGCGCCAGGCCTGCCCGGGCGAGCAGCCGCTGACGCCCCCGGCCCGCATGGCCGCCATGGAGAAATGGCTGGAGGCACGGCTGCAGGCGACCAGGACCGTGCGGCCGGCGCTGGAGGCGTACTACCGGCTCCTGTCGGACGAACAGAAGATCCGCTGGGTCACCGGCCCGCGCATCGAGGCACCGTGGGGCGGCCGGTTGGAGCGCTCGCAGCCATGGAGCCGGCAGGATCCGCAGGACATGCGGCCACCCGACACCCGGCCGCCGGGTGGCCGGCCGCCGAGCGGCGCCGAGGATCGCGGGCGCGACCGCGGACCCGAGGGCTGGCGTGGCCCGCGGCGCGATCAGGCCGAGACGTGGGACGAGCGCGGGCGCGACAGCCGCGACGGCCGCTACGGTTTCGATCGCGGCGACCGGAGCGATCGCGGCGGCGCGGAGCGCTATCGCTTCCGTGATGACGACCGCGGTGGCTGGGACGATCGCTGGCGCGACCAGGATCGCGGCCGCTGGCGCGACCAGCGCTGGCGCGAGCAGCGCTGGCGCGACGACGAGGCGACCGGCGGATTCCGCGACCGGCGGTGACCGCTCGCAGCTTCACCGCTCGCGCGGATCGAACGCATCGCGCAGGCCGTCGCCGAGCAGGTTGAACGACAGCACGGTGAGAAAGATCGCCAGGCCGGGCCACACCGCCATCCATGGCGCGCTGCCGAGAAAACGCTGCGCCGCATTGAGCATACTGCCCCATGACGGCTCCGGCGGCTGCTGACCCAGGCCGAGGAACGAGAGCGCGGCTTCGGCGATGATCGCGGCCGCGATCGAGAGGCTGGCCTGGACCATCAATGGCGGCAGGATGTTGGGCAGGATATGGACCAACACCACGCGCCAAGGCGGGTTGCCGACCGCCCGCGCCGCCTCGACGTAGTCCTCGGCCTTGACCGCCATGACCTGGCCGCGCGTGAGCCGCACGAAAATCGGCGTGGTCGTGATGCCGATGGCCACCATGGCGTTGTGGAGGCTAGGCCCGAGGAACGCCGCCAGCGCGACCGCCAGGATGAGGAACGGGATCGCCAGCATCGCGTCGGTCAGCCGGCCGATCACGGCGTCGAGAAAGCCGCCGACATAGCCCGCCATGAGGCCGAGCGGCACGCCGATGGCGAGCGCGATGGCGACCGAGATGACGCCGGCCAGCAGCGACGCGCGGGCGCCGAAGATGATGCGCGCCAGGATGTCGCGGCCGACGTCGTCGGTCCCGAGCAGATGCAGCGCCGAGGGTGGCTTGCGCACCGACGTCCAGCTCTGCGCGGTCGGGTCCTGCATCGCCACCAGCGGCGCGAAAATCGCAACCGCCACGAACAGGGCGATCACGGCGAGGCCGAGCATCGCGCCCTTGCGCCGCACCAGCCGGCGCAGCGCGCGGCGCGCCGGGCTTTCCGCCGACGCGATCGCATCGTCCAGGAGGGCTGCCGATACCACGGCGTCCGCCATCTCAGCTCCTCAGCCGCGGGTTGACCACCACGTAGGCGATGTCGGCGATCAGATTTAGCGCGATGTAGACGGTCGCGGTCACCAGCACGACGCCCTGCACGACCGCGTAGTCGCGATTGAATACCGAATCGACGATCAGTTTGCCGAAGCCGGGGATCGAGAAAATCTGCTCGGTCAGCACCGCGCCCGACAGCAGCTCGCCGAGCTCGAGGGCACCGAGCGTGATCACCGGCGTCAAGGCGTTGCGCATGGCATGCTTGAGCACCACCGTCCGTTCGAACAGGCCCTTGGCGCGGGCGGTGCGCACGTAGTCGCTCTGCAGCGCGTCCAGCATGGCGCCGCGCGTGTGCCGCATGAGCACGGCGGCGCCGACATTGCCGAGCACGAAGGCCGGCATGATGGTCGACGCGATGCTGCCCCAGAAATCCTCCGACGGGCGCACGTAGCCGGAAGCGGGCAGCCAGCCGAGCTCGACCGAGAACAGGAAGATCAGCATGATGCCGAGCCAGAACGTCGGCGTCGAGCGGCCCCACAGCGCGAACACGTTGGCGGCATAGTCCCAGACGCTGTCCCTGAGCACGGCCGCGAGCACGCCGGCGGTGATCCCGATCGACAGCGCGATGACCATCGCCATGACGGCGAGTTGAAGCGTGACCGGGAATTTTTCCGCCACGAGGTCGCGCACCTTCACCTTGATCCGCATCGATTCGCCGAGATCGCCCGACAGCACGCCCTTGACCCAGTAGACGTACTGGACCGGGAGCGGCTGATCGAGCCGGTACTGCTTGCGGATCTGCTCGATCACCTCGGGATCGCGCTCTTCCCCGGCCATCACCAGCGCCGGATCGCCGGGCAGAAGCTGCTGCAGCGAGAAGATGATCACCGACACGAAGAACAGCGTCGGGACGAGCTGCAGCAGGCGGCGGGCAAGGAAGCTCAGCATGGGTTGGTCATAAGAGCTTCGATTGACACTCCGTAGTCCCCGCGAAGGCGGGGACCCATGACCACCGGCCGAGACAAATCGCGAGCTCGGTGTTCATAGGTTCCCGCTTGCGCGGGAACGACTCGCGGCAAGGCCACCGCCTCACCTCAGCTTCAGCCCGACCACGCGCACGAGGCCGTCGGGCATCTGGCGATAGCCGTCGAGGCGCGCCGTGTGCGCGATCAGCACACGGCGGTGATAGAGATAGAGCTTGGGATTGTCTTCGAGGATCAGCTTGGTGAGCTGCTCGTAGACGGCCTTGCGCTTGGCGAAGTCGGCGACCGAACGGGCGTCGTCGAGCAGGCGATCGACCTCCGGGTTGCAATAGCCCGGGTTGTTCTGCGGCGCCTTGCACTTGTGGAAGATATAGGTGTTGCCGTCGGGATCGGTGCGACCACTCCAGGCAAGCAGGTAGGCCTGAAATTCTCCGCTCTCCCCCTGCTTGAGCGAGGTGGCGAACTCGGTCACACGGATCTTCATATTGATGCCGATCTCGGCCGCCATCGCCTGGACCACCTCGGCCACGGCCTGCGTCTCGGCGCCCTTGGGCACCAGGAAGTCGACGTCGAACGGCGTGGTGACTCCCGCCTCCTTCATCAGCGCCTTGGCCCTCACGACGTCGCGCTTGGGCACCGGAAAGTTCTTCTGGAAATAGGGATGGTCCGGGTTCACCCACTGGTTGCCGGGGACGAACTCGCCGTTGAACACGACCTGATTGAGCGCGTCGCGATCGATCGCGAGGCTGAGCGCCTGGCGCACCTTGGCCGACGTGCCGAGCGGATTCTTGGCGCGGTCGCCATTGGCGACATTGATATCGATGCCCTGGTAACCCAGCTCGAGCGCGGTCGACAGTTTCAGGCGCGCGTCGCCGCGCACGTCCTTGATGTCGGTGGCGAGCACGCGCTCGATCAGGTCGAGGCCGCCCGACTTCAGATTGGCCAGCCGCACCGTGGCGTCGACGATGGGCAGATAGACGATGCGGTCGATGTGGATATTGTCCTTGTTCCAGTAGTCGGGAAATTTCTCGACCACGATGCGGTCCTGCTGCACGCGCTCGACGAAACGATACGGTCCGGCGCAAACCGGCTTGAGGCCGAACTTGTCGCCCGCCTCCCGGGCCGCCTTGGGCGATACCATCATGCCGGCGCGGTCGGTGAACTGGGCGATCAGCGGCGAGAACGGGGTTTTCAGCATCACGCGGATGGTGAGGGGATCGACGACCTCGACGCGATCGATGGCGGCGATCTCCGGCTTGCGGAACGAGCCGGTCATGGTGAGATGCCGTTCGAGCGAGAATTTCGCCGCCTCCGCGTCGAGCGGCTCGCCGTCGTGGAATTTGACCCCCGGCCGCAGCTTGATGGTCACCGCCTTGCCGTCGGCGGAGGTCTCGTGCGAGAGCGCAAGCTGCGGCACGACGTTGAGCTTCTCGTCGATGTCGAACAGCTTGTCGCACAGGGAGGAGAACACGATGCGGCCGACATAGGTACGGGCCAGCGTCGGATCGAGAATGTCGGGATCCTCGGCAAGCCCGATGCGCAACGTGGTCTGGGCGTGAGCCGCTCCGCTCAACAGCGCCAGCGCGATCGCCGTGACAACAATCCGCATGGAGTTCTCCCTCATCTATCACCGCAGCGCCGGCGCGCCGGTCCCCTCCACTGTAACAACACCGCCCTCACCCTGCCCATCCGCCGCCTGGCCGAACGCCGCGACCAGCCGGTCGAGTGCCGGCGAGCCATGCGGCTGCGCGGCTGCCACATCGGCCGCCGGCAGCTCGGTCCAGCGATGGCATGCGGTGGCGTGTCCCGCCCCGTCGGCGGCGAGCTCCGGCCGCTCCACCCGGCAGCGTTCGACCGCGAACGGACAGCGGGTGTGGAAATGGCAGCCGGGTGGGGGCTCGAGCGCGCTCGGTATCTCTCCGGCCAGGACGATGCGCTCGCGCCGCGCCCGCGGCCTTGGCAGCGGGATCGCCGACAGCAGCGCCCGGGTATACGGGTGGCGCGGCGCGGCGAACAAAGCCTCGGCATTGGCCGTTTCCACGATGCGACCGAAATTCATCACGGCGACGCGATCGGCCATGTGCTTCACCACGGCAAGGTCGTGCGAGATGAACAGATAGGCGAGCCCCAGCTCGCGCCGCAGCTCGCGCAACAGGTTGAGCACCTGCGAGCGGATCGAGACGTCGAGCGAGGAAACGGGCTCGTCGCACACGATGAGCTTCGGTTCGACCGCGAGCGCACGGGCGATGGCAATGCGCTGGCGCTGGCCGCCGGAGAACTCGTGCGGATAGCGCCCGGCGTACCGCGCATCGAGCCCGACAAGGTCGAGCAGTTCGGCGACGCGCGCGTCGCGGCGGGCCGGCGGCACCATCCCGTGCAGCGCGATGGGCTCGGCCAGGATGTCACCCGCCGTCATGCGCGGATTGAGCGACGCATAGGGATCCTGGAACACGAGCTGCGCCTGGCGGCGGAATGCGCGCAGCTCCGCCGCGCCGAGCGACAACAGATCGCGGCCCTCGAAGGTGATGCGGCCGGCCGTCGGCTCGATCAGGCGCAGCACGAGCCGGCCGAGGGTCGACTTGCCTGAGCCGGACTCGCCGACGAGCGCCAGGGTCTCCCCGGCACGCAACGTGAAGCCGACCCCGTCCACCGCTTTGACGACCGCGGTCGGGCGGCCGAGCAGCGAGCGGCGCATGACGAAGTGCTTGGTCAGGCCCTCAGCGGCCAGCAGCGGCGCCGTCACGACACCAGATCCTCGATCGGGGCGCGGACGCAGCGGGTCCAGTGACCGCTGCCCAGCGCCGTGAGCGGCGGCGGCGCGCTCACACAAATCTCGGCCGCAAAGGGACAGCGCGATGCGAAGCGGCAACCGCGCGGAAGCGCGGTCATGTCGGGCACCCGGCCGGGCACGCTGGCGAGCCGGTCGTCGCGGCGGTCGAGACGCGGGATGGAGCCGATGAGTCCCACCGTGTAGGGATGGCCCGGCCGCTCGAAGATCGCCTCGATCGGCGCGCGCTCGACGATCTCACCGGCATACATCACGGCCACCTCGTCGCAGATTTCGGCGACGACTCCGAGGTCATGGGTGATGAGGACGATAGCGGAGAGCGTTGAGGCCTTGAGCTCGCGCAGCAGGTCGAGGATCTGGGCCTGGATGGTGACGTCGAGCGCGGTGGTCGGCTCGTCGGCGATGAGAAGCTCGGGATCGCAGGAGAGTGCGATGGCGATCATCACGCGCTGGCGCATGCCGCCGGACAGTCGGTGGGGATAGTCGTCGATGCGCCGCTCAGGCGCCGGGATGTTGACCCGCCGGAGCATGTCGATGGCATGCGCCCGCGCTGCCCGCCGCGACAGGCCGCGATGACGCACGATCGCCTCGACGATCTGCTCGCCGATCGTGTAGCTCGGATTGAGCGAGGTCATCGGTTCCTGGAACACCATGGCGAGGCGATCGCCGCGCAGGTCGCGCAGGGCGCGATCAGGCAGATCGAGCAGATCGACACCGGCGAAGCGGACGTGACCGCTGATCTCGGCGCTGGTCCGCGGCACCAGTCCCATGACGGCCAGCGACGTTACGGTCTTGCCGCAGCCGGATTCGCCCACGAGGCCGAGCGTCGTGCCCGGCATGACGGAAAGGTCGACCTTGTCGACCGCGTGGGTGGAGCGGCCGAGATCGCCGCGGAAGACGACCTTGAGGTCGGCAATCTCCAGCAGCGGCCCGCTCATCGCCCGGCCCCGGCGGCGAGCGCCGCCGCAATGCCGGCCTCGATGGCCTGGCGGTCGGTGATGCCGACCGGATCGCGCCGGCTGGGCAGGAATTTGCGGAAATGCACCCAGCCTTCCCGGCTCACCTGCTCGAGGCGCGCCAGCTCGGCCAGCGGCTCGGCATGGTCGTCGACGCGCAGATCGAGCTCGGACCATTCTTCCTCGCCGTAGATGAGAAGGGCCGCCGATTGTTTTCCGCGCTTGTCGCCGCCCGCAGCCTCGCCGGCCCGCATGGCGGCAATGAGCCGGGAGGGTAAGTCCAGCGCGGCATTCGCCGCATAGGCCGCGGCCGTGGCGTCGAGCACCTGCGGTCCGGCCAGCATGTTGCCGGCGAGCGAAAAGCCGTCACCGGCGCGATGGCCGCACCAGCCGATGCAGGCCGAGCCGGTGTGGGCCGCACTGCGTCCGGTCCGGTCGATCAGGTGGAGCTGGCGGTGGTCGCGGCCGTCGTCGGCGCCAACCAGCGCTGCCACTGCGTCGGCGGGTGGAACGTTGTCGCGCAGCAGGGCCAGGCCGCGCGGTCCGTAGAACGGATTGACCAGGGCCTGCGTCGCCACTGCGCCGACACAAGCCGCGATATGCGGCACGCGTGCGCCCACGGCCAGGAATTTCGAGGCGACGGCGATTCCGAGACATCCGGTCGTGGGGTCGCGGGCGATGATCGACCAGGTCATCGGCGCCTCCACCCTCAGCGCCCGGCCGCGTAGCCCTGCATGCCGCGCGGATTGGCAGCGGCGCGGCGGCGGCGCCCGTCGCGCGACGCGGCGGTGAGACGTCCTTCCGACCAGTCGGGGCCGACTTCGACCACGTGACCGCGGCGGCGCAGCTCGTCGATCGTGGCCTGCGGCAAGCGACCTTCCACCACCAGCACGCCGGGCCGTGCGGTGCGCGGCCAGAACGAGGAGGGAAAGTGCTCGCTGTGCCAGGCGGGCGCGTCGATTGCCTCCTGCAGATTCAATCCGGCGTGCACGTGGCGCAGGAAGAACTGCGCGACCCACTGGTCTTGCTGGTCGCCGCCGGGCGAGCCCCAGGCGAGGTAAGGCTCGCCGTCGCGCAGCGCCATGGTCGGCGTGAGCGTCGAGCGCGGGCGCTTGCCGGGCATCAGCGCCGCCGGATGCTCCGGGTCGAGCCAGAACATCTGCGCGCGCGTGCCGAGGCCGAAGCCAAGCTCGGGAATGACCGGCGAGGACTGCAGCCAGCCGCCCGACGGCGTAGCCGACACCATGTTGCCGGCGCGGTCGACGATGTCGAAATGCACCGTGTCGCCGCGCACGCCGCCGGTGCGGTCGACGGCCGGCTCGAGGCCCGGATCATCCTCGTCGTCATGCGTCCACGCGATGCGGCCGACCGTCGGCTCGCCGGCACCGGAACGGCCGACGCCTGTGCGTGCGCCCTCGGCCACCCGCACATCGACGCGCTTGCCGAAACCGGCGACGGTGCCCGGGCGCAGCTCGAGCGAGGCGCGCTCGCCGACAAGGCGGCGGCGGTCGTCGTTGTAGGCATCGGACAAGAGGACATCCATCGGCACGGCGACGAAATCGGGATCGCCGTAGTAGGTCTCGCGATCCGCATAGGCGAGCTTGGCGCACTCGACCACTGCATGGATGAAATCGGGATGGGTGGGCGGCACGCGGTCGAGATCGAAACCCTTCAATAGCGCCAGCTGCTGCAGCACCACCGGCCCCTGCGTCCACGGGCCGGCCTTGCACACCGTGTAGCGCCCGTAGTCGTAGGTCAGCGGCGCCTCCACGCGCGCCTGCCAGCGCGCCAGGTCGTCGCCGGTGAGCACGCCGCGGTGCGGCTCACCGCTGGTATCCATCACGGCCTGCGTGCGGCAGAAGCGATCGATCGCCTCGGCGACAAAGCCTTGCGACCACGTCTGGCGTGCGCGCTCGATGCGGCGCTCGCGAGTCCCGCCCGCGCTCTCGGCTTCGCGCAGGATGCGCGTATAGGTCGCGGCCAGCGCCGGGTTGGTGAACAGCGCGCCGGTCGGCGGCACTTTTCCATGCGGCAGATACACCGCCGCCGACGTCGGCCAATGCTCGCGGAACATTTTTTCCACGGTGGCGATCGTGGCGTTGGCTCGCTCGACCAGCGGATGGCCATTGGTGGCGTAGTCGATCGCTGGCGCCAGCACGTCGGCGAGGTCCAGGGTGCCGTAGTCGCGCAGCAGCAGCATCCAGGTGTCGAACATGCCGGGGATGCAGGCGGCGAGCAGCCCCGTGCCGGGCACCAGGTCGAGCCCGAGGCTGCGGTAGTGCGCGATGGTGGCGCCGGCGGGTGCCGGCCCCTGCCCGCAGATGACCTCGACCTTGCGACGCTTCACATCATGGACGATGACCGGTACGTCGCCGCCCGGCCCGTTGAGATGCGGCTCGACCACCTGGAGCGTAAAGGCAGTGGCGACCGCGGCATCGAAGGCGTTGCCGCCCTTTTCCAAGGTCGCCATGCCGACCGCGGTGGCGATCCAGTGCGTCGAGGCCACGACGCCGAACGTGCCTTCGATTTCCGGGCGGGTGGTGAAGGGATTGGGATTGATGTTGCTCATCGCGGATCCTGGCGGTGGCCCGCGAGTTGAGCACAGCCGCGCCATCAGGGCCAGCACCCAGCGACGGCGATTCGGGAGGGACTATTCCCGGCGGGTCGATGCCCAGTCCATCGCGGGCGGCCAGATCAATAGCGATCGTCGCGCCGCTTGGAGGCGAAGCCGTTCGCCTTGGCCAGCGCGACGCCATTGCCCAGGACCACCTGCTGCCACGCCTCGGTCAAGCGGGCGGTCTCCTGCATCTGCCGGGTAAAATTGTATTCGCGATAGTATTTGCGCCAGCGCCCGGAGCTTTGCAGCTCGTCGAAATGCGCCCGGCGACGCTCGGCCAGCGCATGCCATCTCCGCGCAACATCCTCGATGCCGCGAAGCTGCAGCCTGCTGTCCATGATGCCCCACCCCTTACGCGACTGAGCGCGTAACCGACTCTCCTGACCACGACTATCCTGAGCGGGCGGGACGGTTGCAACAGCGCGGTCGCGTCAGCGCGATGAAATCCACACGCATGTGTCGAAGTCGCAACAGATGAGCGACGGTCGCCGGCATGATTTCACCCGCCCTTGTCGGACGGGTGAACGCGTTGTGTCGCCTCGAGGAGAAACGGTACGGTCGGCGAGCGCTCGGCGGGAGCAGCGTTTTGGCGGCAGCCGCGTTACGGCGTGGGAACGATGAACGCCACAACGTTCTTGTCTTCCGCCAACTGCGCCACGCGCTTGGCGGTCTCGTCCTTCGACAGGTTGGTCTTGGACACCTGGATCCGGTAGATGCCGCCGGACCGCGGTCCCTCGACCAGGGACACCTTGTGCTGATCGAAAAACTTCGTGATGTCGCCGACGGTGGCGGCCGGATTGAAGCGCACCAGGGCGTATGCGCCGTGCCCCGACGCCGGCGTCTCGCCAAATGATGCGGTCTGATAGCTGCTGCCGCGCTCGCCCAGGAACACGCCGGCCAGCAGCCCGGCCTGCAGCAGGATGGCGACGGCGGCGGCGACGCCCGACCACGCCAGCGTGCGCGGCGACACCCGCTCAACCAGCCCGGTCAGCCAGCCGCTGAAGTCGAGCCGAAACGTACGCCGCGTCACGCCCGCCTCTTCGGCATCGATGGCCGCAAACAGGCGCTGCGCTACCCGCGCCGACGGCGCGCCGAGCGTCTCGTTGAGATGAATGGTTTCCGCCATTTCCTCGCGCACCAGTTCGAAGCGACGCGCGAGTTCCGCGTCCTGCGCCAGTGCCTGCTCCACCCGCTCGGCATCCCGACGGCTCAACGTTCCGGCCGCGTGCCAAGGCAGCATCGCCTCGATGTCCTCACGCTCCGGCGCCTTGTCTCTCGACGCAATCATGGCCAACCTCGATCCACCCCTGCTGCCTTCAGCAGCTCTGATAATTTCTTCCGCGCATAGAACATACGCGTCTTGACGGTAGCCTCGGGGATCCCGACGATTCCGGCGACCTCTTCCACCGATTTCTCGTGGTAGTACACGAGGTCGATGATCTCCCGGTGCTCTGAAGAAAGTGCCGTGAGACACCTCCTCAGTATTTCACCCTTGTCCTTCTTCTGGGCGGTGACCTCGGGATCGTCTGCCGGATCCTCGATGGCGCCCGCCGTTTCCTCATCCAGTTCCTCTTCCGGTTTGCGCCGCATCGCCGAAAGAGCCTTGAACCTTGCGATCGCCAGCAACCAGGTCGATGCCGCCGACCGCGCCTCGAATTTCCCGGCTTGCCGCCAGACATCGAGAAACACTTCGCTGATCAGGTCCTCCGCCACCGCCGCATTACCGACCAAACGCAGGACGAACCGGTAAACGCGGACGTGATGCCGGGCATACAGAACCTGCATCGCGAGCCTGTCGCCGGTTGCGATCCGGGAGATCAGCGCTTCGTCTGATGTCGCCTGCATCTCACCGACGATCGGCTCTTGGATTGGTCGCGCAAGCAGCCAATCTGGTTCATGTCTGTGACGTAGGTCACACTACGTATAAGTACTATAGTACCCACGAAGAGGCGCTGGGGCGCCTTCCGACGTCGTCCCGGCGCAGCGATCGGCTCGGAATCCCCAACCAATTCAGCAGTCGCTCCTCTGGCGGCACAGGTTTCGTCGTCGGATCGCGCACCGCGTCACAAGTTTTTGCAGATGGTAAGCAAATTTGAAAGCGGCGGCAGCCCGGCGGCGCCGGCCATGTCCGGTTCTGGTAAATCATGGCCCGGTCCGGGAAGGACCGCACCCGGCTCGGGGTCCGGCGGCTTGGTCCACCCTATCGGCGGTAGGCGAAGGGCTGATCGGCACGGATGGCCGCCAGCTCGGCCATCCGGCCGTGGTGGGGCGACAGGTGGCAGACCGGGTCGGCGGCCCGGGCATCGCCGGTGAGCAGGAACGCCTGGCAGCGGCAGCCGCCGAAATCCTCGTCGCGCCGCGGGCAGCTGCGGCACGGCTCGCGCATCCAGTCGGTGCCGCGGAAGGCGCGGAAGGCCGGGGCGTTGCGCCAGATATCGGCGAGCGCATGGTCGCGCACTGACCAGAACTCGAGCCCGGGGATGGATTCCGCCGCATGGCAGGGCAGCACGCGGCCGGCCGGCGTGATGTTGAGCGAGCGCCGGCCCCAGCCGCCGACGCAGGCCTTGGGGTAGCGGGCGTAGTAGTCGGGCACGACGGCGTCGATGACGATGCGGCCGTGATGGCGGGTACGCAGCTCCTCCACCTGGCGCGCCGCGCGCTCGACCTGCTCCGGGGTCGGCATCAGGGCGGCCCGATTCTTCAACGCCCAGCCGTAATACTGCACATGGGCGATCTCGACCCGGGCGGCGCCGAGCGCCACCGCCATCTCCACCATGTCGGGGACGCGGTCGATGTTGGCCCGGTGCATGACGGCATTGACGGTCAGCGGAATTTTAAGCCGCACCACCTCGGCGGCGACCGCCTGCTTGCGGGTAAAGGCGCCGGCATATCCGGCGATGTGATCGGCCGAGCCGGCTTCGCTGTCCTGAATGGAGATCTGGACGTGGTCGAGCCCGGCGTCGCGCAGCGCCGCCAGCGTTCGCGGCGTCAGGCCGACCGCCGAGGTGATCAGGTTGGTGTAGAGGCCGGCCGAACGCGCCGCGGCCGTGATCTCGACCAGATCGCGCCGCGCCGCCGGCTCGCCGCCGGACAGGTGCACCTGCAGCACCCCCAGCCCCGCCGCCTCGCGGAACACGCGCGCCCAGGTGGCGGCGTCGAGCTCGTCGGCGCGTGGATCGAGGGCCAGCGGATTGGAGCAGTAGGGACAGCCGAGCGGGCAGCGATGGGTCAGCTCGGCCAGCAGCCCGAGCGGGCTCGTCAGCGGTGGATCGCTGGCCTGCGGCTGCGGCCGCTCGAGGACGTTCATCGGCTTCCTCCCGCCGGGAGCATAGCGCGCCCGCCCTACAACTCCAGGAGCTTCTTGTCGGCGAGACCGCGCAGCAGCGCCGCCACATCGCCCTGGATGCGGTCGCGCGGCGCCGCATAGGTTTTGGCCAGGTCGTCGACAATGGCGCCGAATGTCGCGTCGCCGGTGCAGCGCTTGAGAATCTCCACCGCGATGGCATCGGCCTTGAACACGCGTTCCGGCGCCAGCAGCACCCAGCCGCCCTGCGCCTCGTTGTGGACGAGGCGCACGCCGTGCGGCAGGCGCGGCCTGGCGTCCGCCGCGATGGCGGCAGTGTCGTTCACGACTGATCCTCCGGCACGAAGGCGCCGGGCGGCACATGCTTCGGCGCCACGTAGGCGTGATAGAGCGCGTCGAGCATCGCCCAGAGCACGTCGCACTTGAATTCCAGCGCGGCGAGCACCGCCTGCTGGCTCTCCGGCGTTACGGCAAAGCGCCGCACATAATCGAGCGCGAAATCGGAGTCGCGCGCGGCCTGCGGCGGCCGCTTGTCGAAATAGGCGAGCGTCTCGCGGGTGACGAAATCGTAGTTCGCCAACATGCCGGCCACCCGCTCGCTGATGATGCCGGGGGAGAACAGCTCGGTGAGCGACGAAGCGACCGCCTCGAGCAGCGTCTTCTCGCGCACGAAGCGCACATAGGCATCGACCGCGAAGCGCGTCGCCGGCAGGAGCCCGCGCAGCGACATCACATAGCTTCGATCAAGGCTGAGGCCGTCGGTGAGTCGCAGCCAGCGCGCGATGCCGCCGTCCTCCGCCGCCTCGCCGTCGTGGTCGACCAGGCGCGAGCGCCATTCGCGGCGCAGCGCCGGATCGTCGCAGCGCGCAATCAGGCTCGCGTCCTTGAGTGGAATCGAGGCCTGATAGTAGTACCGGTTGAGCGCCCAGGCCTGGACCTGGCCCCGGGTGCACTTGCCGCCATGCAACAGCCCATGGAACGGATGCAGGCGATGATAGCGGCGGGCGCCGATATCGCGCAGCGCCGCCTCGAGTTCGTCGGGAGTCATGAGCCTCACAGCACGATCTCCATGCCGTCCTCGGCGACAGCCCAGCCGGCCGCCTCGACGCGGCGGCGCTCGGGCGAGTTTTCGACCAGGATCGGGTTGGTATTGTTGATGTGGAGGTAGACGCGGCGGGCGCCGAGGTCGGCGAGCGCGGCAAGGGAACCGTTACGCCCGTCGATCGGCATATGCCCCATACGGCGGCCGGTCTTTTCGCCGGCCCCGAGGCGGATCATCTCGTCGTCGGTGAACAGCGTGCCGTCGAACAGCACCAGGTCGCCGCGGCCCAGCCGCTCCTTGAGCGTTTTCGGCATGGCGGCGCATCCCGGCACGAACGCCAGCCGCGCCCCCTCGCCCGTTAGCTCGACGCCGACATTGGCGGCCGTCTCGCCATCCGTCACGACGCTCTCTCCCTCGCGATAGAGCGGCAGCTTGCCCGGCACCGCGAACAGGGTGGCGGTGAGCCCGCCCGGCAAGGCGAAAGGTTGCTCAAGCGTGACGGCGCGCCGGTCCACCAGGTCGGAGGCGAGCACGTTGAACATCGGGTTCTCGGCGACGAAGCCGAGCGTCTCAGCGGTGCCGTACAGGGCAAAACCCTGCCGTTCGCGCAGACTGAGCAGCCCGGCGGTCTGGTCGATCTCGCCGCCGGTCAGCACCACCGCCGCGATCGGGCTCGAACGGGTGTTTTCCATCGGCCACAGCATGCGCGCGGCCGCGATCTGGGCGCGCAAGTCAGGCGAGGCGTTGAGCAAGGCCCAGTGCCGCCCATCGCCGGACACCGCCACGCTGGCTTGCGTGCGCGGCTTCACGCGGCGGTCGCCATCCCAGGCGAGCCGGCACACCGGACACCGACAATTCCATTGCGGATAGCCGCCTCCGGCCGCCGAACCGAGCACGATCGCGGTCAGGCGCCCCATATGGCGGGGCCGGAAGCTTTGGCGTCGCTACCTGTCAGAACTCGGCCGGCAGGTAGCCGTTGATCTCGAGCCCGATGCAGATTTCGACGAGGCTCGGGGTCGTCCAGGCCATGATGTTTCCTCCTCACGGGCCGCTCCATTGGCCCTTGCCTCAAAGCTAGTGGAAGCTCAGTGCCGGCGCAATGCGCCAAAATCGTTCCTGGTATGCGCCGTCACGGCGGCCTGCGGCCCATCACGGCACCCGCGACAGATAGTGGGCGAGCACGCCGATATCGTCCTCACTGACCGGATACATGACGTCGGCCATGGCGGCGTCGTAGCCGCGCCGCGTGTTGTTCTTGTACTCGTGCAGCGTTTTGACGAGGTAGTCCTCGCGCTGGCCGGCGAGGCGCGGCACGTTCTGGTCGCCGGCGAGATTGGCGCCATGGCAGGAGTTGCAACGGTTCTGCGGGATCAGCGCCAGGGCCTTCTGGACGCGCGCCGGATCGGGGGGATCGTCTGACGGTTTGGGCGGCGGCAGCTTGGCGATCGTGCCCGCCAGCTTGCGCAGATCGTTGTCGCTCAAGCCCTTGGTGACATCGTTCATGATTTCGACGACGCGCAGCTTCTCACGGAACATGTAGAGCTGGATGGTGAGATAGAATTCGGGCATGCCGCCGATCGACGGCACTTCCGGCGTTTCCGACTGCCCCTTCTCGCCGTGACAGGCGAGGCAGGCGGGCATCCGCTCCTCGAGCGATTGCGCCGATGCCGAAAATATCGCTGCGCCCATGAGCGCCGCGGCCATGATCACGCTGCGCATGGGCAGTGCCGGGCGACGGCGGCCGGCCTCCCTGTGCACGCTCAACGCCCGGCCACCCGCCCGTCGCCGTAGGAGATACGATACACCGCGCCGGAGTGGTCGTCGGAGACGAGCAGCGCTCCGTCCTTCATCACCAGCACGTCCACCGGTCGGCCGATATAGTCGTTGTTCTGCAGGAAGCCGGTAAGGAACGGCTCCCACGACTTCACGCTGCCGTCGCGGTTGAGTTTGGCAACGATGATGTCGCCGCCGATCTTCCTCGTCTTGTTCCACGACCCGTGGCGCGCGATGAAGATCGCGTTGCGATAATCCTTGGGGAACATGGTGCCGGTATAGAACCGCATGCCGAGCGCGGCCGAGTGCGGCCCGAGCAGCGCCACAGGCTTCTGGAACTCGTCGCAGGAGCGGCCCCAGCCCATCTCGCGGTCGGTGAAGTCGCCCTGGTGACAATACGGGAAGCCGAAGTGCTGGCCGGCCTTGGTGACCCGATTAAGCTCGTCGTTGGGCAGGTCTTCCGACAGCCAGTCGCGGCCGTTGTCGGTGAAATAGAGCTCCTTGCTCACCGGGTGCCAGTCGAAGCCGACCGAGTTGCGCACGCCGCGCGCGACCACTTCAGGGCCGCTGCCGTCGAGGTTGATGCGGCGGATCTGGCCGTTGGTCTCCGGCGGCTCGCAGATGTTGCAGGGCGCGCCGACGTTGACATAGAGCTTCTCGTCCGGCCCGAGCCCCATGAACTTCCAGCCGTGCGACTGGTGGTTCAGAAAATCGCTGTAGATCACCACGGGCTTGCCCGGATCGTCGAGCTTGTCTTCGATGTTCTCCAGCTTGGAGATGCGCGTGCCTTCCGCGATGTAGAGCGTGCCCTTGTGGAAAGCGAGACCGTTCGGCCGGTCGAGGCCCGACGCGATAACCTTGACGTCGCGCTTACCGCCGCGATCGACGATGGCATAGACCTTGTCGAGCAGGCGATTGCTCACGAACACGGTGCCCTTGTCACCAAGCCGCAGCGAGCGCGCGTTGGCGATGCCGCTGGCATAGACCTCGATCTTGAATCCCTTGGGCAGCTTGAGCTGCGCCACCGGCAGCTTGTCCTCGGGTGCCGGCAGCGGCGGCGGCGCGACGCCGCGCAGCTTGGCGTTGACCTCGGCATTGGGAATGTCGGGACGTCCTGGCACCGTGGTGGGCGGCGGCTGGTGGATGGGCATCGGCGTGCTGGCGCTGGCCGCTGGCGCTGGCGATTGCTGCGCCCACGACGGCATCGTGCCGGCAAAAGTACCAACGGCCGCGATCGCGGCCGCGCGCATGAAAGCTGCGGTCATTGGAATCCTCCCGGTCGGCAAGGATGTGAAGATTGCCTAGTCTTGAAAAAGTCGAGGGCGGCAGCGCCGCCCTCGACCGCTTCTGTCATTGCTTTCCGGCGACGCGAGCGGGCTTGCCGTAGCTGATGCGATAGACGGCGCCGTTCCAGTCATCGGAGACGAGCAACGAGCCGTCCTTCATCAGCTCGACGTCGACCGGACGGCCGATGTAGCTGTTGTTCTCGAGGAAGCCGGTCAGGAACGGCTCCCACGACTTCACTGTGCCATTCCTGTTGAGGTAGACGACGATGACGTCGCCGCCGACCTTCTTGCTCCGGTTCCACGAGCCGTGGCGAGCGATGAAGATCGCGTTCTGATATTTCTTCGGGAACATGCTGCCGGTGTAGAAGCGGAGGCCGAGTCCGGCGGAATGCGGTCCCGTCAGCATGACCGGCTTGGTGAACTCGTCACACGAGCGACCCCAGCCGAATTCCGGATCCGGCAGGTTGCCCTGGTAGCAGAACGGCGAGCCAAAGTGCTCGCCGGCCTTGGTGGCGCGGTTGAGCTCGTCCTCCGGCGCGTCCTCGGACATCCAGTCGCGGCCGTTGTCGTTGAAGTAGAGGTCTTTGCTGACCGGATGCCAGTCGAAGCCGACCGTCATGCGGACGCCGCGCGCGAACACCTCGGCACCGCTGCCGTCGAGATTGATGCGACGAATCTGTGCGTGCCTGTCGGACGGCATGCAGTTGTTGCACGGCTGGCCGACCGGAACGTAGAGCTTGTTGTCCGGGCCGATGCCGATGAATTTCCAACCGTGCGCCTCGTCCTTCGGCAGATCGTCATAGATCATGGTCAGCTTGGGCGGATTGTCGAGGTTATCCTCGATGTTCTCGGCCTTGGAGATCTTCGAAAGCTCGGCGATGTAGAGCGTGCCGTTGCGGAAGGCGAGGCCGTTGGGGCGATAGAGCCCGGTATAGAGCGTCTTGACCTCGCGTTTGCCGTCCTTGTCGACGATCGCATACACCTTGTCGATAAGGCGCGTGCCGGCGAACACCGTGCCCTTGTCGCCGACGCGCAGCGAGCGCGCGTTCTGCATGCCGCTGGCATAGACCTCGACATTGAAGCCCTTGGGCACCTTGAGCTTGGCAGTCGGCAGCTTGTCGGCCGAGGCGGCCAGCGGCGGCGGCGCGACCGGCGCGAGCTTGGCGGCGGCCGGATTGCTGTCAGGACGCCCGATCAGCGGCGACCCCGGAGGCAGCGGTTGCGCGGCGGCGGGCGCGCCGGCCGCCGGCGGCTGCTGCGCTGCAGCCGGCCATGCCGCCATGGATGCCACCATGGTGGCGGCGAGCAGCAGGCTTCGTGTTGGATGAAGCGTCGGCATTGCAGGTCCTCCCCATGTGAGAAGTCTTCCCGGCCGGAAGACCGGGGCTTCATTGCGGCCAGTGTCCGACAATGACGCGACTTGCGCAATGCCCCCTCAACCACCGCGGGCGCTGCGGGCACCCGGGGCGACGACGCCGGCTTGCGTCGGGGCTAGAGAAAGAGCCGCAGGGCGGAACCCACCGCGACGAGACCGCCGAAGGCGAGGAACAGACCGCGCAGCCAGGAGGCATTCCATGGCGTGGCGGGTTCCGGCGCGGCGAGGTCGATCTCGTTCGCCTCGTCCTGCGAGGCAACCGGGGCCGCATCCGCCGGAACGCTGTCGATCGCAGCGGTCTCGCTCATCGCCGCGAGCGTCGCGTCAGCGCTTGATGCGCCCGCGGCGCCCGCCGCGCCTGCATCGGCCAGCGTCGGCTCCGCGACCGTGCGTTCCGTCCACATGGCGGTGAAGCCGGTCGTGGGGTCGGTGGGGCCGGTGGCGCCGTCGGCAGCAGGAGCAGGCTCAGCCGTGGGTCTCTCCACGGGGCCCGACTCGGCCGATGGGGCGCGGGGCGATTTGCTTGCCTTCACTTCCGCCGTTTGCGCGGCCGCACGCGCCGCCACGATCTTGGCATGGCGCGCGCGCAGCGCCCAATGCCGTGCAGCGGCCTTGCGGGCGCTGCGCTTGCGCGCCTGCGCCGCGTGCGCGGTCTTGGCCGATCTCTTCACGCCTGCGTTCCGCGCCGCGATGGGCAGGGGCTTGCCGGCGGCCTGTTGTGGCTTGGCGGCCGGCTGGTTGCTCGGCTCCGCCGTCTCGGGCGGATCGATGCTCGGCACTGGCTTGCACAGCCAGGGATAAGGCGAATCGCAGCCCTGCGCGTGTGCCAGTACCACCGAACCGGCAACAGCCAACATGACCGCAATGATGCGAAAGGTCGCCATCGCGTCCCTCCCCTTTAGCGTAGAGCGAAGCTCAGAACCGCTCGGGTGGCCTGAGATGGGCAGCACCGAGGTTTTTTAGCCCAATCCACGGCAAAAAATTGGCGAACAGGTATTGGACCGCCGGATGCCGCCAATGTGAACAATAAGTTGTGGATAGTGGTATTGGCGTGCGTCTAGTCGCCAAGCCGCTCGTCGCCACTCGCCAGAAAGCCGATCGGCTCGGACCGGTCGGCGGTGAAGACGGCCGCTGTCAGCGGACCGCCGAACACCGCCGCGGTATCGAGGTTCAGCCGGTTGGCCCGCTGGTCGGGGCGGCCGCTGGGCAGCGGCGTATGGCCGTGCACGATCAGCCGGCCGAAATCGCGCGGATCCGACAGGAACGGCTCACGAATCCACAGCTGATCGCGCTCGGTCTGGCGGTCGAGCGGGACGGCCGGGTTGATGCCGGCATGAACGAAATAGCGCCGGCCGTCATCGAAGCAGAGCGGCAGCGACGCGATCCAGTCCACGTGCGCGGCTGGCAGGCCGGCCCAGTCGGCGACGCCGTAGCTGGCCAGCGTTTGCGCCGCGCCATTGAGCAGCCACAGCGCATCGTCGCCGGTGCGCACCGCCTTGAGCATCATGGCTTCGTGGTTCCCGCGCAAGGCAATGAGGTCCTCACCCTTCTGGCGCTGTAAGGCCATGAGGAATTCGATCACGGCGCGGGTATCGGGGCCGCGGTCGATGTAGTCGCCGATAAAGACGAAACGGCTCGGCCGGTCCGCGGCATGGCGCAGACATTGCGCCACCAGGCCGACCAGCTTGTCCACACAGCCGTGCACGTCACCGACCGCAAAAGTCATCATGGCGATCTGGCGCCCCGTCGTCGTTCGCCCGTTTCGCAGAGACTAGTTGCCAACCCGTTGCGCCCACATTGCGACAATTTTTCCCGTGTTGCCAGGAACCTGCCTTGCAAGGGGGCGTTCCCTTCAAGGATCCCAAGGAAGCCGTGTCGGTCCAGCCGGCTCGCCCAGCCCGGCGCGAGCGCCATCCTCGACG
>Ga0209466_1000025_pt1 | contig 31187 bp, 25 predicted proteins | sample PanSoiPlo30MoBio_FD_188323 | JGI IMG/M metagenome (GOLD analysis project Ga0209466, IMG submission 188323) | Tropical forest soil microbial communities from Panama analyzed to predict greenhouse gas emissions - Panama Soil Plot 30 MoBio (SPAdes)... | ecosystem: Environmental > Terrestrial > Soil...
TCGGAAAACGGTCGCATGGTCAGGCGCGCCACCTCGCCGCCTTGGTACAGGACCTCGCCATCGCGCACCACCGCCACCGACGAATGCAGCGCATGGGTTTTCCCGCGGAGCTCCCGGAGCTGGTCGCGCGCCGAGGCGCGGTCCGCGGGCTTGGAAAAACGCCTGCTGCCGAGCGCCAGAGTCTGATCGGCACCGAGCACGATGCGCCCGGGCCTGCCGGCGGCAGTGGCCTGCGCCTTGCTCCACGCCAGGAGCGCCGCCACCTCGCCCGGGTCCGCGGCGCCGGCGCGTGCCTCGATGGCCCGCTCGTCAACATCGGCGGGAAAGACCTCGACCGGAATGCCGGCGGCTTCGAGCACGGTGCGACGGATGGCGCTGCGCGACGCCAGTACCAGCGGCTCGGGCTTCAGCCACAGGGGCATCGCTTACGAAACCGCCTGACGGCGCCGCTCCGTCATCAGGGCCATGACGGCCGCCGCGGTTTCCTCGATGGAACGCCGCGTGACGTCGATCAGCGGCCAGTTGTGCCTGGCACATAGGCGGCGGGAGAGCGCCACTTCCTCGGCCACGGCCTGACGGTCCACATAGGCGTCGCCATCATGGTGGGGCGCCTTCATGCCGAGCAGGCGGTTCTGCCGGATCTGGACGATGCGCTCTGGGCTGGCATAGAGGCCGACCACCAGCGGCTTGCTCAACCGCTCAAGCTGCGACGGCGTTGCCACGCCGGGCACAATCGGCACGTTGGCAGTCTTGACGCCGCGGTTGGCAAGATAGATCGAGGTCGGGCTCTTCGACGTACGCGACACGCCCACCAGCACGACGTCGGCCTCCTCAAGGTCGTCGGTGTGCTGCCCATCGTCATGCAGCATGGTGTAGTTGAGCGCGTCGATGCGCTTGAAATATTCAGCATTGAGCATGTGCTGGGCGCCGACCCGGGGGGTCGTTTCGGTGCCGAGATAGGCCTGGAACAGGCGCAGCACCGGGCCCAGGACGGACCGGCAGGGGAGGCCGAGCTCGCGGGTTTTCGCTTCCAGCTTCTCGATGAGCTCGGGATCGAGGAGCGTGTAGAGCACAATACCGGGCGAGGTCTCGACCTCGGCCAGCACCCGGTCGAGCTGCTTGGTGGTGCGGACCAGCGGATAGACATGCTCGATGGGCGAGATCGTTGCGTACTGGGCGGCAGCCGCGCGCGCCACCGTGATCAGTGTCTCGCCGGTAGAGTCCGACACCAGATGCAGATGGAAAAACCCGGTCTTGCGCTGAACCATTCTTTGGGCCTGTGAATTGGTGGGGAGGAGGGCACGTCTCAGGTCTCAGTGCAAGGCCTGCGCCAGCGCACCGCGGCCGGCCATCCACATTCCCCCGTTCGACCCATCGCGTCCGATACCCCGCCTTGATCCTTGTGGACAGAACCGGGGATATTCTCCAGCCTTGCCGGCACAGGCCAAAGATCCCAAGCGGATCAGGACACGCCGACCTTTCGCCAGGCTGTGATCATCACATAGGACGGGATGTGGATCCGGGTCTGATATCGAGTCATGAGTCCAATCAACGGCCTAAAAGTTACAAAAACAAGATTCTAGAAATGATGGATTAAAGGGGGAGCGTGTGCACCAGGGCCGTGGCAAACCGCTCTTGGAGGTTCTGGCAGGCAAGCGTCAAGCCACACCTCCGGTCTGGCTGATGCGTCAGGCCGGACGCTATCTGCCGGAGTACCGGAGCCTGCGAGCCGAGGCAGGAGGTTTTCTCGACCTCTGTTTCACGCCGCGGCTGGCCGCCGAGGTGACGCTGCAGCCCATCCGGCGCTTCGGTTTTGATGCGGCGATTCTGTTCTCCGATATCCTCGTGGTCCCGCATGCGCTTGGGCAAGGCGTTCGCTTCGAGACCGGTGAAGGGCCGCGGCTCGATCCGATCGGCGACGCGACGGGCTTGGCGCGGCTGCGCGAGCGTGTTGATGCCGACGCGCTGGTGCCGATCTGCGAGACGATCGACCGGGTAAAGGGCGCGCTGCCGCCCGAGGTGGCGTTTCTCGGATTTTGCGGTGCGCCGTGGACGGTGGCGACCTACATGATCGCCGGGCGCGGCGGCGACGAGCAGAAGGCGGCGCGGCTGTTCGCCTATCGCGACCCGGGCGGCTTTGGCCGGCTCGTGGATATCCTCGTCGCGGCCTCGGCCGAATATCTCGCCGCACAGTTTTCCGCCGGTGTCGACGCCGTGCAGATTTTCGACACCTGGGCCGGAATCCTGCCGCCGGACGAATTTGTCCGATGGTGCGTGGAGCCGGTGGTGCGCATCGCGGCGCTGGTGCGGCGCCAGGTGCCGGGGGCAAAAATCATCGGATTTCCGCGCGGGGCGGGGAGCTCGCTCGTGCACTACGTCGATGCCGTGCCGGTTGATGCCGTTGGGCTCGACTGGATGATCGACCGGGACTTTGCGCGGGAGAATATCCAGAGCCGCCGCCCGGTGCAGGGCAATCTCGATCCGCTGGCATTGGTGGCCGGTGGCCCTGGGCTCGATCGCGCCATCGACGCCGTGCTGGCGGCGTTCGCGGCAAAGCCGTTCATCTTCAATCTCGGCCACGGCATCCTCCCGGAGACGCCGATCGCGCATGTCGAGCGCATGCTGGCAAAGGTTCGTGGGGGCGGCGCATGAGCGCCGACGCGCGGACCAGGATCATCCGGGCGGTCGTCGCGCTGGCGATCATGGTAGCGGTGTTCGCTGCCCTGCTGCTGTGGTGGCCGCCAAGATTGTACCGCTGGATCCTGGCGGTGCACGTGATGGCGTTCATCTCGTGGATGGCCGGCATGCTCTATCTGCCGCGCCTGTTCGTGTACCACTGCGGGGCGGAGCCGGGCTCGCAGCAGTCGGAAACCTTCAAGGTCATGGAGCGACGGCTGCTCACCCAGATCATCAATCCAGCCATGGTGGTGACCTGGGCGGCAGGTCTGTGGATGATATGGACCGGCGGGCACATCTATGCCGGATGGATGCAGGCCAAGCTGGTGTGCGCCGTGCTGTTGTCCGGGGTCCACGGCATGCTGGCGGCGTATGTGCGCGCCTTCGCCGAAGATCGAAATCAGAAGCCGCAGCGCTATTACCGCATCCTCAACGAGGTCCCGACCCTGCTGATGATCGCCATCGTTATCCTGGCAGTGGTAAAGCCGTTCTAACCATAGATCATTTTCTGGTGGGCAACAGGCGGGCGGTTGGGCCAAGGCTCTTGCGCCGCGACGACTCTTCTCCTATGTTGCCGCCATCTCCCCGAACGCAGGCAGATGATCCCTTAGTCGGGTCCGTAAGGATCGGCCGGGACATCGGGTCCGAAGCTCTTTCACCTAAGACCTGCGATTCCTCCCTCTCGAGCGTCGACTTTTTTGTCGCGACGCCTTTTCTTCCAGGATCCCCCAATGCGGGAAATGAAACTCCAGGACCTCAAGGTCAAATCCCCCACCGAATTACTTGCCTTTGCCGAGGAGCACCAGGTCGAGAACGCCAGCACCATGCGCAAGCAGGAGCTGATGTTCGCCATCCTGAAGCAGCTTGCCACCAAAGAGGTTGACATCATCGGCGAAGGCGTCGTCGAAGTCCTGTCAGACGGCTTTGGCTTCCTGCGCTCGCCGGAAGCGAACTACCTGCCGGGTCCCGACGACATCTATGTGTCGCCCTCGCAGATCCGCCGCTTCGGCCTGCGCACCGGCGACACCATCGATGGCCACATCCGCAGCCCCAAGGAAGGCGAACGCTACTTCGCGCTGCTCAAGGTCAACACGATCAACTTCGAAGAGCCGGAAAAGGCCCGGCACAAGATCAACTTCGACAACCTGACGCCGCTCTACCCCGACGAGCGGCTGCGCATGGAATACGAGGATCCAACCAAGAAGGATCTCTCCGCCCGCGTCATCGACATCGTGTCGCCGATCGGCAAGGGCCAGCGCGCCCTCATCGTGTCGCCGCCGCGGACCGGCAAGACCGTGCTCCTGCAGAACATCGCCCATTCGATCACGGCCAACCATCCCGAGTGCTACCTCATCGTGCTGCTCATCGACGAGCGGCCGGAGGAGGTCACCGACATGCAGCGCTCGGTGAAAGGCGAGGTGATCTCCTCGACCTTCGACGAGCCGGCGTCGCGCCACGTGCAGGTCGCCGAGATGGTGATCGAGAAGGCGAAGCGCCTGGTGGAGCACAGCCGCGACGTGGTGATCCTGCTCGACTCGATCACCCGCCTCGGCCGCGCCTACAACACCGTGGTGCCGTCGTCCGGCAAGGTGCTGACCGGCGGCGTCGACGCCAACGCGCTGCAGCGGCCCAAGCGCTTCTTCGGCGCCGCCCGCAACATCGAGGAAGGCGGCTCGCTCACCATCATCGCCACGGCGCTGATCGATACCGGCAGCCGCATGGACGAGGTCATCTTCGAAGAGTTCAAGGGCACCGGCAATTCGGAAATCATTCTGGATCGCAAGGTCGCCGACAAGCGCACCTTCCCGGCGATCGACATCACGCGCTCCGGCACGCGCAAGGAAGAGCTCCTCACCGATCCGCAGCAGCTCAAGAAGATGTACATCCTGCGCCGCATCCTCAACCCGATGGGCACCATGGACGCCATCGACTTCCTGCTCGACAAGCTGCGTAACACCAAGAACAACGGCGAGTTCTTCGAGTCGATGAACGCGTGACGGTCGCGCCGGCGCCGTTTGCTATGGCGTCCGGCTTGAGGCGGCGAACGCCACTTTTCCCAACCGATCTCGTCTAGCGGAGAGGCTGCTCCCGGATTGCGCTCGGCTTCGCTGCGCTCCATCCCGGCTACAGAAGCGGGAATTACGCGCGCAGCGACGCCACGGCCTGCGTAAGCTCGTCCGGCGCCGTCACCGGCAACGAGCACGTCTCGCCGCGGCACACGAAAGCGGCGCTGGGCGCGGCCGCGATTTTCTCTCGCGCCGGATGGTTGTGCGGCAGCGCCTCGGCCGTCCGGGCGCGCACCACCGTGCGTTCCACGACCGGCAGCTTCAGGGCAGCGGCCAGGAGGCGCGCGCTGGCGTCGCTCGTGCCGGTGACCACGACCTCGGCGCCGCGCAGGCGGAAGTCCAGCGCATTGAGCAGGGCCATATGGCCGAACAGGCTTTCCGAGGCCAGCGGCATCAGGCCGTCGAACAGCTTTTCGGCCGCGGCGCGCCACTGCGCGTCGCCGGTCAGGGCAGCGAGCCGCAGCAGGTTCTGCGCCGCCACGGCGTTGGGATTGGGCGTGGCGTCATCCGTAGTGGAGGCCGGCCGCACCACCAGGCCCTCGGCGTCGTCGGCAGTCAGAAAGTAGCCGCCATTATCCGGATTGCCGTAATGGCGATCGAGCGCACGCTGCCACGCCACCGCCTGGTCGAGGAATTTTTGCTCGCCGGTGGTCTCGTGCAGGGCCAGCGCCGCCTTGATCATGGCAGCGAAATCGGAGGCCAGGCCGGGGAATTTCAGTTGACCGTCGCGCCAGGAATGGCCGAGGCGGTTGCCGTCGCCCTGCTGCATGGTGTCGGCAATGAAGCCGAACGCCCGCGCCGCCATGGCCACCCAGTTCGGCTCGCTGAACACCGTCCCGGCATAGGCAAGAGCGGCGATCATCAAGCCGTTCCAGTCGGCCAGAACCTTGTCGTCGAGGCCGGGACGAACGCGCTTGGCTCGCTCCTGCTGCAGCGTGGCGCGCAGGATGGCGAGCTTCGCCTCGTCACCCATGCTGCGCGGCAGGACCTTGAGACGATTGAGAATATTTTTGCCCTCGAAATTGCCGCCGGGCGTCACGTCGTAATGTGCCGCAAAAAATGCAGCATCGTCGGGGCCCAACACGGCCTCGATCTCGGCCAGCGACCAGACATAGAACTTGCCCTCGTGGCCTTCCGAGTCGGCGTCGAGCGAAGCCGAGAACGCCCCTTCGGGGCGCGTCATCTCGCGAGCGAGCCAGCCAACGGTCTCGGCGGCGCGCTGGCGGTAGAGCGGCTTGCCGGTGCGCACGAAGGCAAGCGCCAGGAGCTCGAGCAGCTGGGCATTGTCGTAGAGCATCTTTTCGAAATGCGGCACCAGCCACCGCTCGTCGACCGAGTAGCGGGCAAAGCCGCCGCCCAGGTGGTCATAGATGCCGCCCTCGCAGATGTGGTCGAGCGTGATCTCCACGAGCGCGAAGTAGCGCTGGTCACCGGTGCGCAGGCCGGCGCGCCACAGCAGTTCGAACAGGGTCGCGTTGGGGAATTTGGGCGCGCCGGCCAGGCCGCCGTGCACCGGGTCCATGGCGCTGGCGGCGCGGCGGGCAACGGTGTCGAGCTCGGCCGCTCCGATGACGACTTTTCCGACCGGCCGCGCCCGCTCGGCCAGGCGCTGCATCAGCGCGCTGCGGTTCTGCTCGATCTTCTCCGGCTCCTCGCGGAACAGCCGCGCCACCTCGTGCAGCACGTCGACGAAGGAAGGCCGGCCGTAGCGGGAGGTCTTGGGGAAGTAGGTGCCGCCCCATACCGGCTCGCCCCCCGGCGTCAAGAACATGGTCAGGGGCCAGCCGCCCTGCTCGCCCAGCATATGCAGCGCCGACATGTAGATCTGGTCGATGTCGGGGCGCTCCTCGCGGTCCACCTTGATGTTCACGAACAGGTCATTCATCACAGCGGCCGAGCCGGGATCCTCAAAGCTCTCGTGCGCCATGACGTGGCACCAGTGGCAGGCCGCGTAGCCGACCGAGAGGAGGATGGGCTTGCCGGTGCGCTTGGCCTCGGCGAGCGCCTCCGGTCCCCATGGCCACCAGTCCACCGGGTTGGACTTGTGCTGCAGCAGGTAGGGGCTGGTCTCGTGCGCCAGCCGGTTCTCCGTCGTCGATGCGGTCGTCATGGCAGGCTCCCGAGGGCGCCAGGATAGCGGTGGATGCGGCGGGAGGTAAGCGCGATGCCGTTTCGTTGCGACCGGACGCTACGGCCACTAGGGGCCAAAGCTTTGGGCCGGGCGCTTGGTTCCTGTAGGTTGGAGAGGACCTGCGTCAGCAGCCAAAAGTCTGAACATTTATTCATTTTATGCTCGAAACAGATACGATCTTTGCGCTGTCGTCCGGACGGCCACCGGCGGCGATTGCGGTGGTCAGGATCTCGGGCCCGCGCGCTCGATTCGCTCTCGAAGCGATGATCGGCAAGGTGCCGGAGCCGCGCCGGGCGGCACTGGCGCGGGTGCGCAACGCCGATGGCGCCAGCATCGATTCGGCGCTGGCCCTGTTCTTTCCCGGGCCGCACAGCGAGACCGGCGAGGACATGGCCGAGCTGCAGCTGCATGGCGGCCGCGCCATCGTGGCAGCCGTGCTGGCGACGCTCGGTGGACTCGATGGCTTCCGCCCGGCGGACGCCGGCGAGTTCACCCGCCGCGCCTTCGCCAATGGCAAGCTCGACCTCACCGCGGTCGAAGGCCTAGCCGATCTGATCTACGCCGAGACCGAGGCGCAGCGACGCCAGGCCTACGGCCACTACGCCGGACGCCTGGGCCGGCGCGCCGAGGCGTGGCGGGCGCGGCTGGTCGAGGCGCTGGCGCTGGTCGAGGCGCGCATCGATTTTGCCGACGAGGGCGATGTGCCCGACAACCTGGTCGGCCCGGCGCTGGCGAGCGCCCGCACGCTGCGCCAGGAGATTGCAGCTGCGCTCATCGACGACCGCCGCGGCGAGCGGCTGCGCGACGGTCTCGTGGTCGCCATCGCGGGTCCGCCCAATGCGGGAAAATCCAGCCTGATGAATCGCGTCGCCCAACGCGAGGCGGCAATCGTCACGCCGCTGCCGGGAACGACCCGGGACGTCATCGAGGTGCACCTCGACCTGGACGGCTACCCGGTGACGGTGCTGGACACCGCCGGCATTCGCGAGACCGACGACCCGGTGGAGCAGGAGGGGGTGCGCCGGGCGCGGGCGCGGGCAGCGGCGGCTGACCTGGTGCTGTGGGTAGTGGACGCTGCACTGGCGACCTCGGGGGACGAGCCGCCGGCCATGGGTGCGGCAAGCCTATGGATGATTCGGAACAAGATCGACCTGGTAGATTCGTGCGCGCGACAACCGCCAGGGCCGCCGGCCGGAGAGGGGCGGGATAGCTATGCCGTGTCGGCGCTGACCGGCGCCGGGATGGACGACCTCGTCGCGGCGCTGGCGGGGCATGCCCGCGACGCGTTCGGCTCTGGTGAGGATGTGTTGATCTCGCGGGAGCGCCATCGGATGGCGCTGCGGGAGACGGTCGAGGCGCTCGACCGCGCGCTGGCGGAAGGAGCGCAGGCGCCGCGCGAGGATATCGTGGCCGAGGAACTGCGGTTGGCGGCGCGAGGGCTCGGGAGGCTGACCGGCCGGGTCGATGTTGAGGAAATCCTGGAGGTGATCTTCCGCGATTTCTGCGTCGGCAAGTGATTCGCCGGAGGCGTTTGATCGCCGTACCGGTAAGCGGGTGTTTCACGTGAAACAGGGATCGGTTCGGGAGCGACATATCGCCGTGCTTTGACCGGCCGAGTTCCGTCCAGTAAAGACCGAGGCGCCATGGATCGCAGGTTCGACGTCATCGTGATCGGGGGCGGCCATGCCGGCTGCGAGGCCGCGGCTGCGGCCGCCCGCATGGGAGCCGCCACGGCGCTGGTGACCCATCGCTTCGCGACGGTCGGGGCCATGTCGTGCAACCCCGCCATCGGTGGTCTCGGCAAGGGTCACCTGGTGCGCGAGATCGACGCCCTGGGCGGCCTGATGGGACAGGCGGCGGACCGGGCCGGAATCCAGTTCCGCGTGCTCAACCGGCGCAAGGGGCCGGCCGTGCGCGGGCCGCGCGCCCAGGCCGACCGCAAGCTCTATGCCCAGGCGATGCAGCAGGCCATCCGCGGCACCGCCAATCTGACCGTGGTGGAGGGCGAGGCCGACGATCTGCTGCTCGGCGAGACCGCTTCCGGCGGGCCGTCGATCGCGGGGGTGCGTCTGGCCGACGGGCGGGAGCTCAAGGCCGGCGCCGTCATCCTGACCACCGGCACCTTCCTGCGCGGGTTGATTCACGTAGGCGAACGCACCACGCCCGCCGGGCGGGTGGGGGAGGCGCCGGCAGTCGGCTTGGCGCAGACACTCGACCGGCTGGGCTTCGCCCTCGGCCGGCTAAAGACCGGAACGCCGCCGCGGCTCGACGGCGCCAGCATCGACTGGGCGCGCCTGGAGATGCAGCCAGGGGATGACCCGCCGGAGCCGTTTTCCACCCTCACCGAGCGCATCGACACGCCGCAAATCCAGTGCGGCATCACCCGGACCACTGAGGCGACCCACCGGATCATCCGGCAGAACGTGCACCGGTCGCCCATGTATTCGGGCCAGATTCAGAGCCGCGGGCCGCGCTACTGCCCGTCGATCGAGGACAAGATCGTCAAGTTCGGCGACCGCGACGGCCACCAGATCTTTCTCGAGCCCGAGGGGCTGGACGACACCACCGTCTATCCCAATGGGATTTCCACGTCGCTGCCGGAAGAGGTCCAGCTCGCCATGGTGGCCACCATTCCGGGCCTGGAGCGCGCCCGAGTGGTGCGGCCCGGCTATGCCATCGAATACGACCACGTCGATGCCCGCGAGCTGACGCCGAGCCTGGAGGCGAAGCGCCTGCGCGGGCTTTTCCTGGCTGGCCAGATCAACGGCACGACCGGCTACGAAGAGGCGGCGGCGCAGGGCGTGGTGGCGGGACTCAACGCGGCGGCGCGGGCCGGCGGCGGCCCGGACATCGTGTTCGACCGCGCCGAGGCCTACCTCGGCGTCATGATCGACGATCTGGTCACCCGTGGCGTCACCGAGCCCTATCGCATGTTCACGTCGCGCGCCGAGTACCGGCTGACCCTGCGCGCCGACAATGCCGATCAGCGGCTGACGCCGCATGGCATCGCAATCGGCTGCGTGGATGCCGTCCGCCAGCGGTATTTCGCGGAGAAGATGGCCCGCCTGGCGGCGGCCCGCGACATGGCCCGGGCGGTGTCGATCACGCCCAACGAGGCCGACCGTCATGGCCTGAGCCTCAATCGCGACGGCCAGCGGCGGACCGCCTTCGAACTCCTGTCCTATCCGACCATCGGGCTCGCCGATATCGCGCGCATCTGGCCGGACTTCGGCCGGCTCGACCGGATCACCGGCGAGCAGCTCGAAATCGATGCCAAGTATGCGGTCTATCTCGAGCGCCAAGCCGCCGACGTGGCGGCCTATCGCCGGGACGAAAGTCTCGAGCTGCGCGAAGACCTGGACTATGCCGCGATGACCGGCCTCTCCCTGGAAATCCGCCAGAAGCTGCAGTCGGTCCGGCCGCGGACCGTTGGCCAGGCGAGCCGCATCGACGGCATGACGCCGGCTGCCTTGACCCTCCTCGCGGCGCATATCCGGCGCCGGAAGCGCGCCGTGGCTTGAGCCGCTCTTCGTGATTCGCAGGCCATCCTTTCGTCACGCGCGGGCTTGACCCGCGCGTCCAGCCAACGGCTGAGTCATCAAGCGGGGGATTGCCGGGTCAAGCCGGCAATCCGGCAATGACGAACGTCCCTGGTCGAGCCAGAGATGAACTGAATGCGCAGGGTAGCAGAGGGACCCAGCCCAGCCGATTTGGAGGCCGACCGCGCCAAGGCCCTGGCCGCCGTCCCCGTTTCACGTGAAACGGCAACGCGGCTCGACGGCTTCGTGCAACTACTGCTGAAGTGGCAGCGGACCACGAACCTCGTCGCGCCCGCGACCTTGAGCGAGGTGTGGACCCGTCACGTGCTGGATTCGCTGCAGCTCCTGGCGCTCGCGCCGCAGGCTCGGACCTGGGTCGATCTCGGGTCCGGCGGGGGCTTTCCCGGCTTGGTGATCGCGTGCGCGTTGGCGGAGCAGCCGGGGGCAGGAGTCCATCTGGTGGAGAGCAACCGCAAGAAAGCCGCCTTCCTGCGCGAGGCAGCGCGCCGGCTGGGCGTCCCGGCACTTGTGCATCCCCGGCGAATCGAAGATCTTGTGGACAACTTGGACGAATCGGCCGATGTGATCACGGCGCGGGGGCTCGCGCCGTTGCGCGGCCTCCTGGACTTGGCCGCGCCGCTGTTGAAAACTGGGGTGATCGGCCTGTTCCCCAAGGGTCAAGATGTAGAGACTGAATTGACCGAAGCTGCCAAATATTGGATCGTCGAGGCTGACCTCATACCCAGCCTGACCAGTGCGCAGGGGCGAGTCGTGGTCGTTCGCACCGCTCGGCGGCGCTGATCGGGCTTTAGCAGCGCGGCGGCGGACGCGCACGAAGCATGAACGAACCCGAACCTGTGCTCGACGTCGCGGACCATGCGGCCACGGCGCCGCGGGTGCTGGCGCTGGCCAACCAGAAGGGCGGCGTCGGCAAGACCACGACGGCCATCAACCTCGGCACGGCCCTGGCGGCGATCGGCGAGAACGTCCTGGTGGTCGACCTCGACCCGCAGGGCAATGCCTCGACCGGTCTCGGCATCGACCGCCGCAGCCGCCAGCGCTCGACTTATGACATGCTCATGGGCGACGTGGCGCTGCGCGACGCCATCCTGCCTACCGCCGTGCCGCGGCTGCACATCTGCCCGGCCACCATGGACCTGTCCGGCTTTGAGCTCGAGGTGGCCCAGGAGAAAGACCGCGCCTTCCGCCTGCGCCGGGCTCTCGCCACTCTCAACACCGACACCGAGACCACCTACACCTACGTGCTGGTGGACTGCCCGCCGTCGCTCAACCTGGTGACCATCAACGCCATGGCGGCGGCGCATTCGATCCTGGTGCCGCTGCAGTGCGAATTCTTCGCCCTGGAGGGCCTGTCGCAACTGCTGAAGACCGTCGACCAGGTCAAGAACACTCTCAACTCTGGGTTGACAATCCACGGCGTTGTGCTGACCATGTACGACGCCCGCAACAACCTCGCGGGCCAGGTGGTGGCCGATGTCCGGGGCTTCATGGGCGACAAGGTCTATCAGACGATCATCCCGCGCAACGTCCGCGTGTCGGAGGCGCCGTCCTACGGCAAGCCGGTGCTGCTGTACGATCTCAAGTGCGTGGGCAGCCAAGCCTACCTGCGCCTGGCATCGGAAATCATCCAACGCGAAAGGAGGCTGCGCGCCGCCTGATCCTCGTTGCGCCCGCGCGCTTGCCTGACTTCGGTCGGCGGGATCGCGCTGCCGGCAAGGGGGCCGGACATCCACCATGGCAGAAGAACCAGCAAGATCCCGGCTCGGGCGTGGACTGGCCGCACTCATCGGCGACGTCGGCGACGAAAGCGCGTCGCTCGAGCGCGCGCGCAGCCAGCGGCGTCTGCCGATCGAATTTTTGCGGCCCAACCCGCGCAACCCGCGCCGCATGTTCGCCGAGGACGAGATCGAGGAACTGGCGGCGTCGATCCGCCAGCGCGGCATCATTCAGCCGATCCTGGCGCGCACCGTCCGCGGCCATGCGGACGCCTACGAGATCATCGCCGGCGAACGGCGCTGGCGCGCGGCGCAGCGTGCAGGCATGCACGAGGTGCCGGTCGTCCTGCTCGAGGTGGGCGATCGCGAAGCGCTCGAACTCGCCATCATCGAGAACGTCCAGCGCACCGATCTCAACCCGCTGGAAGAATCCATGGGCTATCAGGCCCTGATGGAGGAGTTCGGCCACAGCCAGGACGAGTTGGCGAAGATCGTGGGCAAGAGCCGGCCGCACGTGGCCAACACGCTGCGCCTGATGAAGCTGCCCGACCTGGTGAAGTCCTATCTGTCGGAGAACAAGATCTCGGCCGGCCACGCGCGCGCGCTGCTCGGCCAGCCGGATCCGGAAGCGCTCGCGCGGGCAGTCGTCGACCAAGGACTTAACGTGCGTCAGCTCGAAGCCCTGACGCAGGAGCGCGCGCGCAAGGCCGGCAAGGCGGCGAAGGCGCGGCCGCGCGCGACCACCAAGGATCCGGACACGCTGGCGCTGGAGAAGCGGCTGTCGGACAATCTCGGCCTGACCGTCACGGTCGCGCCGCGCGGGGAGGGCGGTGAGCTGCGCATCCGCTACCGCAGCCTCGAGCAGCTCGACGAGGTGATCGCGCGGCTGCTGCGCGGCGGGTGATCGTTCAAACTGAATCGAAGCCAGGCCGTGTACGCTGCATCGGTTCCCGCGTCTGCATGGACTGCCGGAAGCGTCGCTGCTACGCTGAACTCTAAGTACCAATTCTATTGTGGACGGCGACAGGTCGGTAGGGCGGCGATGCAGGACGTGTCGCCAACGGGAGACCGACATGCTCGATCAGCCGTCGAATGATGCGGGAAAATCCACGCCGGGTTGGCGCTTCTTGAAACTGCTTGGGTATGGCGAGCCACCCGGCGCTGGGCCGAGCAAAGGCAACGACACCCGAAGCCGCACACCGAAGGAGCCGGAGGAGCGCAAGCACCAGTTTGCGACCTGGTACATTTTTGCGGCCTTCCTCGGCGTGATGCTGGTCCAGTTCCTGTGGCTGCGCTTCATCCAGATTGAGACCATTCCGTACAGCCAATTCGAGCAGCTCCTCGACGAGAATAAAATCGAGAAAGTGCTGGTCGGACAGGAGACCATCCAGGGGACCCTGAAGGAGCCGTTCCCGGACGGCCGAAAAGAGTTCTACACGGTCCGCGTCGAGCCCGGGCTTGCCGACAAGCTTCGGGCCCACGGCGTCGTCATCACCGGCGCGCCGTCATCGACCTTTCTCACCACCATCCTGTCCTGGGTGCTGCCGATCTTCCTCTTCTATCTGCTTTGGACCTACGGGTTTCGCCGCATGGCGGAACGCCAAGGTCTCGGCGGCCTGATGTCGATCGGCAAGTCGCGCGCCAAGGTTTATGTTGAGACCGACACGAAGGTCACTTTCAAGGATGTGGCCGGCGTCGACGAGGCGAAATTCGAGCTCCAGGAAGTCGTCGCCTTCCTGCGCGATCCGACATCGTTCGGACGGCTCGGCGCGCGCATCCCGAAGGGTATTCTACTGGTCGGCCCGCCAGGCACCGGCAAGACGCTCCTGGCGCGCGCAGTCGCCGGCGAAGCCGGCGTGCCGTTCTTCTCGATCTCCGGCGCCGAGTTCGTCGAGATGTTCGTGGGCGTTGGCGCCGCCCGCGTACGCGATCTGTTCGAGCAGGCGCGGAAGGCGGCGCCCTGCATCATCTTCATCGACGAGCTCGATGCGCTCGGCCGCAGCCGCGGCCCCGGCGCAATCGGCGGCTACGACGAGAAGGAGCAGACACTCAACCAGCTGCTCGCCGAGCTTGACGGTTTCGATCCGACGACCGGGGTGATCCTGATCGGTGCTACCAATCGGCCGGAGGTGCTCGATCCCGCCTTGCTGCGGCCTGGCCGTTTCGACCGCCAGGTGCCGGTCGACCGGCCGGATCGTTCGGGCCGGCTGGCGATACTGAAGGTCCACGTAGCCAAGATCCGACTGGCGAGCGGCGTCGACCTCGATCAGGTCGCCGGACTCACTGCTGGCTTCACCGGCGCCGACCTTGCCAACCTTGTCAACGAGGCCGCCATCGTGGCGACCCGGCGCAACGCCGAAGCGGTGACGCTCGCCGACTTCACCGCAGCGATCGAGCGCATCGTGGCGGGGCTGGAAAAGAAGAGCCGCATTCTGGGCCCGGAGGAACGCCGCCGCGTCGCCTATCACGAGATGGGGCACGCGCTGGTCGCCGCGAGCCTTCCGGGCGTCGATCCGGTGCACAAGGTTTCGATTATCCCACGCGGCGTGGGCGCGCTCGGCTACACCATCCAGCGGCCGACCGAGGATCGCTTCCTGCTTGCCCGCCACGATCTCGCCAACCGTATCGCCGTGCTGATGGGTGGGCGGGCTTCGGAGGCCCTGATCTTTGCTGGCGAGGTTTCCACCGGCGCGGCCGACGACTTGCAGCGCGCAACCGAGATCGCGCTGCAGATGGTCACCCGGTTCGGCATGGACGAGACAGTGGGCCAGCGCACCTACTCAGCCCCGCCCCAGCCGTTCCTGGGGACTCCGGCCAGCGGCGTCGAAGCTTCCGAGACAACCGAGCGCGAAATCGACGTGGCGGTGCGCGACATCATCACGAAGGCCTTCGAGCAGGCGACTGGCATCCTGCGCACGCGGCGCGCCGACCTCGACGAAGGCGGCCGTCTGCTGCTTGCCCAGGAGACCTTGACCGCCGATCAATTCCCCGCAATCCGGCCCCTGAAGAAGCAGCCTGACACGGAGGGCTGACGGCTTCGTTCGTCTCCACGCACTATTCACCAGTCGCATCAACGAAAGGCCCGCTTCGGGTCTGACTCGGCCTTCCGGCGATCTTTCGTTCCATGTCCGGTTTAGCCTTCCTGAGCGGACGTGCGCGGGTCCCCCCATGATTTCGCAGCGGTGCCAAATCCTGATATCTCGTTGGCTGTGGTAGCGCACCGTCACCCGCGCCGTGCCGCCTTGATCGCGGCTACGTCGATCTTCTTCATGCCCATCATCGCCTCGAACGCCCGCTTTGCTTCGTCGCCGCCGGCAGCCAGCGCCTCGGTCAGCACGCGCGGCGTGATTTGCCAGGAGATGCCCCACTTGTCCTTGCACCAACCGCACGCGCTCTCTTGGCCGCCATTACCGACGATGGCGTTCCAGTAGCGGTCGGTCTCTTGCTGATCGTCGGTGGCGATCTGGAACGAGAAGGCTTCGTTGTGCTTGAACACGGGACCGCCGTTGATGCCGATACAGGGGATGCCCGCGACCGTGAACTCGACCGTCAACACGTCGCCTTGCTTGCCGGATGGGTAGTCGCTGGGTGCGCGGTGAACGGCACCTACCGCGCTATCGGGAAAGGTCTCGGCATAGAAGCGCGCAGCTGCCTCGGCGTCTTTGTCGTACCATACGCAAATCGTGTTCTTGGCCATTGCGTGTCCTTTCGCTCGGCTCGTGTGCGATTGTAAAAAAACATCCCGTGCGGTCAGGCGCAATGTCCTCTAAGGCGGAGACGTCCGCTCCGCGTCATGACCAGTAATGCTCGGGCCGAGCACAGGTGAGGACTGCTGAGAAACCTACAACGATCGCCGGCCTGACCCTCGTCCTGACGAGCGCCCGAACAGCGCGTCTTGAAGGACGAGTCACTCCGGATCGCCACACTTACGCCTTGCGCTTGGCCGCCCCGGCGATCGCCATCAAGGCGCGCTGCGCCAGCGTGTCGGCGAGCGCCGCCTGGCGCCGCGCCTCCAGCGCCGCATCGGCGAGCTGCGCCATGGCGCGCTCCAGCCGCGGGGCCGTCCACGTCTTCAGGGCCGCCTCCACCAGCGCCTTGCGGCTGAAGTGGGGCGGCGGCCGGAACTCGAACAGCGCCTGGTCGAGTGACGCGCCGGCTTCGATGGCGATGCGCGCCTTGTGCAGCTGCGACACCTGGCGCTGCGCCGCCGCCACGATGGTGCCGCCCGCGGTGCCGGCGACGCGCGCCTTGGCGAATTCCGTTTCGAGCTCGACGCTGCGTCCGGCGAAGGCGGCATCGACGATGCTGTCCAGGCCGAGCGACGAGGCGTCGGCCACGACGGCAAAAATATCGTCCAGGCCGACGCTGTCGCGGCCGTGAGCATAGAGCGCAAGTTTTCTGATCTCGCCCAGCGAGGCGCGGCGATCACTGCCGAGCAGCGGGATAAGCGCGGCGCGCGCGTCGGCCGTGATGGTGAGGCCGGCGGCACGCATCTCGTCGTCGATCAGGCGCGCCAGATCGCGCTCGCTGTCGGCGTAGCACGGCAGCGCGACCGCCGCCTTGTGGCGCTCGATGACAACGCGCAGCGGCGCGCTGCGCTTGAGGTCGCCGGCTTCGATGACGACGCGGCAGTCGCGCAGCGTGAGCGCGAGCAGCGCCTCGACCGCCGGAAGAATGTTTTTCGCGCCGGCGCGCAGGTGGATGGCGCGACGGCCGCCGAACAGCGGCACCGTCTGCGCCTCGTCGACGAGTCGTGCCGGATCGCCAGCGACGTTGTCGCCGTCGAGCCGCACCAGCGCGAACGGATCGCGTGGATCGTCGACGCTGGCGCGGATGATCGCTTCGGCACGCTCGCGCACCAGGCCGAGGTCGGGCCCGAACACGAGCACGGCCGGCCGCGCCGCATCGGGCCGCGCCACGAACGCGTCGATCTCGCCGCCCTTCAACGCGACCATGATGCTCGTTTGCCCATTCTCAGATTGCGAACGTAGCTACTCGCGCGCCGCCTGCTCCACCTCCCCTTTTCAAGGCGAGGTGGCGCAAGTGGCTTTGCCTTGCGTCAAAAGCAGCGCGTCCGTGAAACAATCGCCTTACGTTCCGGCGACGAAGTAGGAGGCGAGCCGCGACCGGATCTGGTCGGCAATCTGTTTCGCCGCCTGGGTCTCGGCGTCGCGCAGGCCGCGCTCGCGGGCGTAGCGCTGCTCCTGGCCGGGCACATTGTAGGTCACGCGCGTGGTGGCGCTGCCGGTGACCACGGTCTTGCCGGAGACGATCTCGACCATGCGATAGTTGGCGTCGAGCCCAAAGCTCTCGAACTCGTTGCGCAGCGTAATCGGGTCGAGAATGATCGTGTTCTTGGTGGGCACGAGACGCACCACCAGCTTGTGCGTCGGCGGCGCCTGGCCGGCGCCCCCCTGCATGTCGAACACCAGTTCGTTGCGCGTCACCACGGCGATGCGCGACAGCGGCGTTCCCTTGGGGGCATCGATCTGCTCGATGTCCACGGCCGCCATCGCATCACGCACGGTCGAGCCGCCGCCCGGGGCGCGCTCCCCGTAGAGCGGCTGGAAGCACGCCCCCACCATCCCCGCCAGCATCATGGCAGCGGCCGGCCGGATCACGCGCGCAAGGTCACCCCACCACATTGACGATCCTCTGCGGGACGACGATGACTTTTTTGGGGACCCTCCCCTCCAGCGCCTTTTGTACCGCATCGAGGGCCAAAACGGCAGCCTCGATCTCGTAATTTTGCGCATTTCGCGGCACTGTGACTTCTGCGCGCTTCCTGCCGTTGACCTGGACCGGCAACGTGATCGTGTCCTCGATCAGGAGCCCCTCCTCCACCGGCGGCCACGGCTCCTCGGCTACCAGGGTCTTGTGACCGAGCGCCGCCCAGCACTCCTCGGCCAGGTGCGGCATCATCGGGTGGAACAGCTTCACCAGGATGTCGGCCGCCTCGCGCACCGCCCAGGCGAAGTCCGGCGTCGGGCCGCCGCCGTTCGCCCCCACCTCCCCGATGGCGGCATTGAGCGTGTTGTAGAACTCGCGGATGTAGGCGAGGCAGACGTTGAAATGCAGCCTTTCGATCGCCTCCGACACCTTGGCCAGCGCCCCGTGGGCGGTCTTGCGCACCGCCAGCGCAGACGCCGAAAAGTCCTGCGGCCGCTCCGCCGGCGCGGTGGCGCCGAGCTCCGCCGCCTCGCCGATCAGGCGCCACAGCCGCTGCACGAAGCGCCAGGCGCCCTGGACTCCCTCCTCGGTCCAGATCACGTCGCGGTCGGGCGGCGAATCGGACAGCATGAACCAGCGCGCGACGTCGGCCCCGTAGGTCGTGATGATGTCGTCGGGGTCGACCGTATTGCGCTTCGACTTCGACATCTTTTCGATTGAACCGATATTCACTTCTTCGCCGGTGGCCAGCAGCGTGGCCCGCCGGTGCTCGCCATTGACCTCCACCTTGACCTCGGACGGCATGGCAAAGCTGCCGTCCTGCTTCTGGTAGGTCTCGTGCACCACCATGCCCTGAGTGAACAGGCCGGCGAACGGCTCGTCGAGGCCGACATGGCCCGTGGCCTCCATGGCGCGGGTGAAGAAGCGGCTGTACAGGAGGTGCAGGATCGCGTGCTCGATGCCGCCGATGTACTGGTCGACCGGCAGCCAGCGATCGGCCACCGGCCGGCTGGTCGGCGCCGTCGCGATCCATGGATCGGTGAAGCGCACGAAGTACCACGACGAATCGACGAACGTATCCATCGTGTCGGTCTCGCGTCGCGCCGCTCCGCCGCACTGCGGGCAGGCCACGTGCTTCCAGGTCGGATGGCGGTCGAGCGGATTGCCCGGCCGGTCGAAGGTCACGTCGTCGGGCAACACGACGGGCAGATCCTTTTCCGGCACCGGCACGACGCCGCAGGCATCGCAGTGGATGATCGGAATGGGGCAGCCCCAATAGCGCTGGCGCGAGATGCCCCAGTCGCGCAGGCGGTATTGCACCTGGCGCTCGCCCACCGGCGCATTGCCGCGGATCTCGCTCTCGAGCCGGCGCGCCACTTCCTCCTTCGCCTGCTCGACCGTCAGGCCGTCGAGAAAGCGCGAGTTGATCATGGTGCCGTCGCCGTCATAGGCGACATCGGTGATCTCGAACTCGGTCGGATCGACGCCTGGGGGGCACACGACCGGGATTGCCCCCAGCCCGTACTTGTTGACGAAGTCGAGGTCGCGCTGGTCGTGCGCCGGGCAGCCGAAGATGGCGCCGGTGCCGTAATCCATCAGGATGAAGTTGGCGACATAGACCGGCAGCTTCCACGCCGGGTCGAACGGATGGATCGCCCGGATGCCGGTGTCGAAACCCTTCTTTTCCGCCGTCTCGATGACCTCCTGCGCGGTGCCCTGGCGCTTGCATTCGGCAATGAATTCGGCGAGCGCCGGATTGTCCTTCGCGGCCGCCGTCGCCAGCGGATGGTCGGGTGCCACCGCCATGAACTTGGCGCCGAACAGGGTGTCGGGCCGCGTAGTGAACACCTTCAGCTCGTTCTCGCCCGGCGGCGCCGTGGCGGGGTCGAGCGCGAAGCGCACCAGCAGGCCTTCCGAGCGGCCGATCCAGTTGCGCTGCATGACCCGGACTTTTTCCGGCCAGCGGTCGAGCCGGTCGATGGCGCGCAGCAGGTCCTCGGAGAACGCCGTGATCTTGAAGAACCACTGGGTGAGCTCGCGCTGCTCTACCGGCGCGTTGGAGCGCCAGCCGCGGCCGTCGATCACCTGCTCGTTGGCCAGCACGGTCTGGTCGACCGGATCCCAGTTCACCTTCGACTGCTTGCGCTCGACCAGGCCGGCGCGCAGGAAGTCGAGAAACATCTTCTGCTGATGGCGGTAGTAGGCCGGGTCGCAGGTGGCGACCTCGCGCGCCCAGTCGAGCGACAGCCCCATCGACTTGAGCTGCGACTTCATGGCCGCGATGTTGTCATAGGTCCAGGCTTTCGGATGGACCTTGCGCTCGATGGCGGCATTCTCGGCCGGCATGCCGAACGCGTCCCAGCCCATGGGATGCAGCACGTTCAGCCCCATGGAGCGCTTGTAGCGCGCGACCACGTCGCCCATCGTGTAGTTGCGCACGTGGCCCATGTGGATGCGTCCCGACGGATACGGGAACATCTCCAGCACGTAGTATTTCGGGCGCGGGTCGGAGTTCGCGGTGGCAAAGATTCCGCGTTCCTCCCAGACCTTCTGCCAACGCGGCTCGGCCTCGCTGGCGTTGTAGCGCTCGGTGCTCATCGGCTCGGCAACCGCATGAGGGCAGGACAAATCCGCATGATTCCGCAATCAGGCGGCGGGCCTCATGCAGGCCACCTCTAGCACAGGCCGATGGCGGTGGGTCAACGGCACTGACGCAATGGCGGGGCGCGCTCACGACGCCCCTGTCGTCGGCGCGTGACGGATTCGATACTGCCAGCTACGGCGTGCGCATCCTCGCGGCGGCGGCGCGCCCGAACGACGGATCCTGCCCGGCGCCTTTCGGCGTTGCCGGCCGGCGCTGGCCGGCCAGTTCCCACGCCCCATCCAACATGGTGCGGCCGCGCGCCGTGAGCACGACGTGCCCGTTCTCGATGCAGATGAGCCTGTCGATCGTGGCGTCTTCCCAGATCGTCAGGCGCGGACACGAGCTGCGCCAGGCTTCCATGGCGTCGGCGCGGGTGCGCGGCCGTTCCGCCACCCACGCTAGGAATTGAACCGTCAAGGCGTTCGCCATGGTCTGAGCTTACGCCGATCGCGTCCGTGGATCGATAATATGGAGACGGCATAATCCATATCTGATAGGTATGGCAGCATGGAGCTTCGCCACCTGCGCTACTTCCTGGCGGTCGCCGAGGAAGGCCACGTCACCCGCGCGGCGGAGCGGCTCGGCATCCAGCAGCCGCCGCTCAGCAACCAGATCCGGGCGCTCGAGCGCGAGCTTGATGTCCTGCTGTTCCGCCGCAAGCCGCGCGGCGTCGAGCTCACCGACGCCGGCCGCGCCTTCCTCGCCGATGCGCGCGCGATCCTGGCCCAGGTCGACCATGCGTTCGTCAGGACGCGGCGGACCGCGCGCGGCGAGCAGGGCCGCATCGCCGTGGGCTTCACCAGCTCGGCGCCGTTTCATCCGTTCGTGCCGCGCGTGCTGCGCGCCTTCCGCCAAAACTTTCCGCTGGTGTCGCTGGTGCTGGAGGAGGCCGGCACCAGCGAGCTGGTCACCGCCCTGCGCGGCGAGACCGTCGACGCCGCCTTCATCCGCTCGCCGGTGGCGGATCCGGCCGGCCTCGCCGTGCTTGCCTTGCTGGAGGAGGAGATGCTGGCGGTGCTGCCGACCGGCCACGCGCTGGCCGCCGGCAAGACGCCGCTGCCGCTGCCGGCGCTCGCTGGCGAGACCTTCGTGCTCTACCGGCGGCCGGTCGGGCCGGGCCTCTACGACACGATCATCGCGGCCTGCCACGCCGCCGGGTTCAGCCCGACGGTAGGGCAGGAGGCGCCGCGCATCACCTCGACGCTCAACCTGGTGGCGGCCGCGCTCGGCGTGTCGATCGTGCCGGCCTCGCTGCAGCGGCTGCACATGGAAGGCGTCGTGTTCCGCCGCATCAAAGGGTCTCGCCCGCGCGCGCCGCTCAACCTGGTCACGCGCCGGGGCGATCCGTCGGCGGCGGTCCGTCGCTTTGTCGCGCTGGTGCACAAGGCGGCGAAGAGGTGACGCATCGGCGGCCGTCCGCACGGGGCGGACAATTCCACGTGTGCGGCAGCGGTTTTGCGCTAGCCTGCGGTCAGCATTGTGTTACGAATCATCGTGTCCGAGGCTCGCCATGATCCGGCACATCATCCGCGCGACGTTGTTGACGGCACTGCTGGCCTGTCCGGCGCAGGCGCAGGCGCCCGCCCGGCCCGATGCCGGCGGCGCGCTCGACGAACTCGTCTCGGCGGTGGTGCGGATCAAGACCTTCATCAATCCCGACGGGCGCACGGTCGAGAATCTCGGGCGCGAGCGCGAAGGTTCTGGCATCGTCATCGACGCCGACGGGCTGGTGCTGACCATCGGCTATCTGATGGTCGAGGCGCATGCCGCCGAGGTCATCACCAATGCGGGCCGCACGGTGCCGGCCAACATCGTCGGCTACGACCACGAGACCGGCTTCGGCCTCCTGCGCGCCATCGAGCCGCTGAAGCTCAAGCCGCTGGCGTTCGGCAGGTCCGCCGACGTCAAGCAGGGCGACCCGGTCCTGGTGGCGAGCTACGGCGGCGCCGACATGGTGGCGCCGGTGCACGTGGTGGCCAAGCGCGAGTTCGCCGGCAGCTGGGAATACCTGCTCGACGAGGCGATCTTCACGTCGCCGCCGCATCCGGCGTGGAGCGGCGCCGGGCTGATCAATCGCGACGGCAAGCTGGTCGGCGTCGGCTCGCTCATCGTTGGCGACGCGTCGGGATCCGGCGACGGCAATCCGGGCAACATGTTCGTGCCGATCGACCGGCTGCCGCCGATCCTTGGCGACCTCATCGCCGACGGCCGCGCGGCGAGCGCGCCGCGGCCGTGGCTGGGCGTAAACACCACCGAGGCGCACGGAAAGCTGATCGTCACCAAGGTGACGCCGGGCGGCCCGGCCGAGCAGGCGGGCCTGGAGCGCGGCGACATCATCGTCGCGGTCAACGGCGAGAAGACCTTCAGCCTGGCCGATCTCTACCGCAAAGTCTGGGCCGTGGGCCCGGCCGGCATCGCCGTGCCGCTCGATGTGCTGCACGACGACGAGAAACGCCGCGTCGACGTCAAGTCGATGAACCGGCTCGATCACCTGAAGCTCAAGTCGACATTTTGAGGCCTTCGACAGCACCTGCCCGTCGTGGCCGCGCTCTTCCCGGCCATCTCGCTTGCTTGAGCACGGCCCTGCCCTCCCAAGCAGCAAATGTTCGCTTCTGACGACAGCAGACTTCAGGCCGCTGTTCGTTGCAAATTCCTCATTCTGCTCGCCATTGCCGCTGACTGATCCCTGCCAATTCTATATCGTGCCATGCGCTCCCTGGGCGGGGGACAGATGTACTGAAGCGGCGCAATATGATGCATGATCAACAACCGCAGTCGACATCAAGCTTCGATTACGTCGTCGTCGGGACCGGTGCTGCAGGGTCCATCGTCGCCGCTCGCCTGTCGGAAGATCCCGGCATCACCGTCTGTGCCCTGGAGTCCGGTCCACCCGACCGGCACCCGTATATTCATATTCCGGCGGGCTTCATCAAAATCATGTTCAATGAAGCCTACACTTGGCAGTTCAAGACCGAGCCGTCACCGAACGTCAACGGACGCTCGGTCATCGTCCCGGTCGGCCGCACGGTCGGCGGATCGAGCTCGATCAACGGCATGATCATCAACCGCGGCCAGGCTGACGATTTCAACAGCTGGGCGCAGCGCGGCAACGCGGGCTGGGGCTACGCCGACCTCCTGCCCTATTTCAAGCGGTTTGAGCGGCGGATCGGCGAAGGTGACGACCTTTATCGCGGTCGCGACGGCAACATTCCGGTGACCGACCTCGATTGGCCGCACGAGATCTGCGAGGCGTTCATCGCCGGGGCGGTCGGCCTCAATATTCCCCGCAACCCCGACTACAATGGCGCGTCCCAGCCCGGCGTCGGCTATCTCCAGCGCTGCATCCACCGTGGGCTGCGGCGCAGCGCGGCCCGGATGTATCTCCTGCCGGCGCAGAAGACGTCCGGTCGGATCGACGTGCGCACCTATGCGCGCGCCTTCAGGATCGTGTTCGAGGGCAGGAAGGCGTCGGCGGTTCGTTATATCGACGAGCGCAGCCGGACCATCCACGAGGTGAAGGCGCGCAAAGAGGTGATCGTCAGCGGCGGCACCATCAATTCGCCGCGCCTCCTGCAACTCTCCGGCGTCGGCAGCGGCAGCCTGCTGAAGCGCCTCGGCGTCGAGGTCGTCCATGATCTGCCGGCGGTCGGCGAAAATTTTCGCGATCATTGCTCGGTCCGCTTGGTGGCGCGCGCGAAGAATTCGAAAACCATCAACGAAATCACTCGCGGCCGCGCGCTGATCGGCCAAGTGCTGCGCTGGATCACCGGGCGACCCAGCGTGATCGGCGTGAGCCCTTCGCTTTGCTATTGCTTCTGGAAGTCGGATCCGGACATCAGCGGCGCCGACCTCCAGGTTGTGTTTTCGCCGGCGAGCTACAAGGAAGGCTTCGTCGGCATGCTCGACGACTATCCGGGCATGAGCTGCGGCGTCTGGCAGCATCGGCCCGAGAGCGTTGGATACGTGCGGGCGAAATCGACCGACATCTTCGTCGATCCGGCGATCCAGCCAAACTACCTGTCGCACGAGGTCGATCAGCGGGCGATGGTCGGCGGCATCAAGCTCGCGCGGCGCCTCCTGGGAACGCCGCAGTTGTCGCGGTTCGTGGACCGCGAGACCTTTCCCGGCGACGGCATACGCACCGACGACGAGGTCCTGCATTGGGCTCGCCAGTACGGCGGCACGGTCTGGCACTTGATCGGTACTTGCCGGATGGGTCCTCCCACCGACAGGACAAGCGTGGTCAGCGGCGAGCTCAAGGTCCACGGCGTGGGGAACCTGCGCGTGATCGACGCTTCGGTGATGCCGAGCATGCCGTCGGCCAACACCTACTCGGCAACCATGGTGATCGCCGAGAAGGGCTCCGACCTGATCCGCGGCAAGGCCGCGCCGGCGCCCGTGGCGCTGCCGGCGTAGCAACAGCTCACCCTCGACGTTCGAAGCCGTCGTGCACCTGAGGGGCGCGCCGACACCCGGCCTTGCGGTGCCGCCGAACTTGCTAGCGCTCACCGATGAGGCGGCGGTCGTGCGCACGGCGCCGGGCGCGGTAACGAGAGACCTCCGAAAACATCCTAGTCGACTTTCAGGTAAAACCCGGATGGCCGCTGTGGCAAAGCTGCTATAGGGTGCGAAAAGCGGCAGAGTGGCTTGCCGCCAAAAATGACCAAAAATGATCCAGGGAGAACAGCCATGGCTCTCACCGATCAGAGTGTGGCAATCTACCAGGAGCGGATGCGTCTAGCGATTCGGCGTTCCCATGCGATGCAAGCCGCGGCGTGTGTGGCCGGCGCGCTGATCATATGGTGCGCCGCCCACTGCGCGCTCGAGGGCCATTACGGCCAGTCGGCCATCTGCACCAGCATGCTTGTCCTCGCCTTCGTGACGTTCAGTTACGCCGCCAGGGAGTGCGCGCGCGCCCGCAAGACGCTTGACATGCTCATGCAGTGACGCCGCGGGCTGCGTCTGCAAGTCGACATTCCAGAGCGCAGCTTTGCCACTTGCCCCACCCCCGCGTGCGGGGCGGCACGCATCATGTGCCAATTCACCGGCGGTCATCCCGGGCGAGCCGCGTCAGCGGCGAGACCCGGGACCCAAGATCCGCGGCATCACAGGAGAACCACGGCAGGGGTATATGGATCCCGGCTCTCGCGCTTCGCGCTCGGCCGGGATGACAGCCGAGGTGCGCTACGACGCGAGCCGCATCATCGGCTCGTGCGCCACCACGGTGTTGCGGCCGCGGCGCTTGGCGGCGTAGAGCGCGGCGTCGGCGGCTTCCACCAGGGTTTTGGCGGTATCGCCGGATCCGGGGCGCAGCGTCGCCACGCCGGCGCTCACCGTGACGAAGCCGCACGGCGCCTTGGCGTGGCGCATGCAGCAGGCCGCGACGTCGGCGCGCAATTGCTCGCCCAGCTTGAAGGCGTCGTCGGCCTCCATGCCGGGCAGCAGGATGGCGAATTCCTCGCCGCCATACCGTGCCGCGAGATCGAGGTCGGTGCGCACGGCGCGCCCGAGAATCTCGCCCAGCGCGCGCAGGCAGGTGTCGCCGCCGACATGGCCGTAATGGTCGTTGAACGCCTTGAAGTGATCGGCGTCGACCATGATCAGCGCCAGGGCCTCGCCGCGCATCTCGGCGCGCTTCCATTCACGCGCCAGCCCGGCATCGAAGGCGCGCCGGTTGGCGAGGCCGGACAGCTCGTCCTTGGTGGCGAGTTCATTGAGGCGCTCGGTCATCCGGCGCGCTTCCTCGCGCCGCGCCACGATGTTGGCCGACATCTCGTCGAGCGCCGCGACCAGCGGCATGAACTCGGCCGCCCACGGGCGCTCGCCCGCGCGCATCTCGGAGTCGCCGCGACCAAAACGCTCGGCCAGGCGGGTGAGCAGACGGAGCGGCCGCACGATCAGGCGATTTCCGCCGATCCAGATGGCGAGCAGCAGCAGCGCGCCAATTGCCGCGAGCTGCAGGTAGGCATAGCGCATGGCGCGGTCGACGCCCTGCAGGATCTGGCTCTCGTCGAGGCCCACCGCCAGCCGCGTCTCGGTGCCGGGGAGTTGCACGAAGCCGAACACGCGGCGCACGCCGTCGAGCCCGTTGCGGCTCACGACGCCGTCCTGTGCGGCCAGCATGGCCTGCACAAGGGAATGATCCTTGAATGCGCGGCCGCTCCATTGTCCCGGATCGGGTTGGTGCGTGAGCACGGTGCCGGCGCCGTCCACCATCAGCACGGCGGAGCCGGGGTGCTCGGCGGTGGCATTGGTGAGACGGGTGAGCCAGCTCAGGTCCAAGCCGCCGACCAGGACGGCGTCGATGCGCTCACCGCTGCGGCGAGGATACACTGCGATCGCCACGGGTGCGGCGTCGATGCGCCCGAGCGCGTAGTCGCTGACGACGAACTGCCCGGTGCGCAGCGCCTGGCGGACATAGAGGCGGTCGGAAATGTCGAGGCCGATCGCCTCCGGTCGGCTGGAGCAGATGATGCGCCCGTCGGCGTCGGCCACCGAGAACGTCCGCCACGCCACATGGCCGGCAATGTCGATGAGGAAGCGGTTGCAGGCGTCGGCCGTGGTCGCCAGGGTGGCATGGGCGCGGGCGGCGACCTGCAGGAAGGCGCGGGCCGAGATCACGGCTTCGCGCTGCGCCTCGATGCCCTGGCGCACCAGCGCCAGCGCCTGCTGGTTGGCGGCGTTGATGCGCTCGGCGCGGTCCGCCTCGATGGCGCGGATGCGGTCGAACATGAGCGGCGCCAGCGCCACCATGGCCAGCACCATGAGGCGCGCGCGGATGCTCAGGCTGGGCCGCGGCGGAAGCGCTGCGCTGTCGTCGGTCGGCATGCGAAAATCCTGGCCCTGCCCGGGTAGCCGAATCCGCTTAAAATGCCGTCCGAAGGATCGGTAAAATTGCCAGGATTGCCCGATTCCTCAGAGAAGCCAGTGCCATGACCCCACCTGTCCGGGATGCCACGACGCCGGCAGAGCGCCTTGCCGCGGTGCGTCAGGAGATCGATGCGGCCTGCCGCGAGGCCGGGCGCGATCCGGCCGGCGTCACCCTGGTGGCGGTGTCGAAGACTTTTGTGGCCGATGCGGTCGAGCCGGTGATTGCCGCCGGCCAACGCGTGTTCGGCGAGAACCGGGTGCAGGAGGCGAAGGCGAAATGGCCGCCGCTGCAGGCGCGCCACCCGGGCCTCAAACTGCACCTGGTGGGGCCGCTGCAGTCCAACAAGGCCAGGGACGCCGTGGCGCTGTTCGACGCCCTCCACGCGGTGGACCGCGCCAGCCTGTGCGCCGCGCTGGCCAAGGAGATCGAACGCCAGGGGCGGCAACCGCTGCTGTTCGTGGAGGTCAATACCGGCGCCGAGCCGCAGAAGTCCGGCGTTTTGCCGGAGGATACCGATGCGTTCGTGAAGGCCTGTCGCGAGACCTATGGCCTGGAGATCGGCGGCCTCATGTGCATCCCGCCATTCGAGGAAGCACCCGCGCCGCACTTCGCCCTGCTGGCCAAGATCGCGGCGCGCAACGGCCTGACCCGCTTGTCCATGGGCATGAGCGCCGACTTCGCCGTGGCGATCCGCTTCGGCGCCACCCATGTGCGCGTGGGGACGGCGATTTTTGGCGCCCGCCGCGGGCGCGGAGAACCGTTGAGTTAAAACTGAATCTCTATTTCTGTTCTTGGCCCCAGTGTCTCCACCAGCCGGCGCAGCGCATCCGGCCTGAGCGCAATGCAGCCGGCGGTGGGCGCCATGCCGGGCCGCGCCACGTGCACGAACACGGCACTGCCACGGCCGGCAATGCGCGGCTGGGTGTTGTGGTCGAGCTCGATGACGAGGTCGTAGAGGCGGTCCTTGCGCCAGAGATGATCGCCGGGGGCGCCGGGGGCCAGCCGCACCGGTTGGTTGTAGCGGCGGTCCTGCGGGTCTTCGCACCAGGCGTCGGACGGGGTGATTCGCTGCGCCGGCAGCAGCGTGCGCGGCCGCGTGGCGCGATCGGGGCGCCACCATAGCCGGCGCAGGCGAAAGCGTCCCAGTGGGGTGGCGCCGTCGCCCTCGCGCTTGTTGGCCTTGATGCCCGCGCGCCCGAGCGCAACCGGCAGCGCCAGCGGCCCGGCCATCAGCCAGCCGCGCCGGCGGTCGCCGGCCGCAGGGCGCACGCGCAGCCGCTTGAACGTCCGGCGTTTGACGGCGTCATACGGGTTGTCCGCCTTAACCATCACGGCGATCTGGCGGCGATGTGATCCGCGCCGGCTGGCGGATTTTGTTGAAAAATGCGACGAGTACCGCCGCCCGAGCGAATCCCTACCTGATGCGGCGCGCCCGGTGGCGGCGAGACCCGGGGCCTGCCGCTTGCTCTTTTTTCCCCGAATGCTCTACTTCGCATCATGCCGGTTCGCCTACCACGGTTCTGGCCATGAGTAACGTCCGCAAGATCCTCATCGTCGATGACGACGTCGAGCTGTCCGGAACGCTGGTCGAGCAGCTCGCGCTGCATGAGGAGTTCGATGCCGAGGCGGTCGACACCGCCGCCAAGGGTGTGCAGCAGGCCAAGAACGGCCACATCGATCTCGTCATCATGGATGTCGGCCTGCCGGATCTCGACGGCCGCGAGGCCGTGCGCATCCTGCGCAAGAACGGGTTCAAGGCGCCGATCATCATGCTCACCGGGCACGACACCGATTCCGACACGATCCTCGGCCTCGAATCGGGCGCCAACGACTACATCGCCAAGCCGTTCCGCTTCGCCGTCCTGCTCGCGCGTATCCGGGCGCAGCTGCGCCAGCACGAGGCGAGCGAGGACGCCGTGTTCACTATCGGCCCCTACACGTTCCGGCCGAGCTCGAAGCTCCTGGTCAATCCCAAGGGGAACAAGGTGCGCCTGACCGAGAAGGAAACCGCGATCCTGCGCTACCTCTATCGCGCCGGACAGCGCCCGGTCTCGCGCGAGATTCTTTTGCAGGAAGTGTGGGGCTACAATTCCGGCGTCACCACCCACACGCTCGAGACGCATATCTACCGCCTGCGGCAGAAGGTCGAACGCGATGCCGCCAACCCAGCCATCCTGGTGACCGAGGCCGGCGGCTACAAGCTGGTGCCCTGATGCACCTTTGATTGACGCCGGGCCATCAAGCATTTTCCGCCAAAAGACTGGTCCGCCGCATTGAACGCGACCAACATCAACACCACCGCGCGTTGGCATGCCGACCGGATTCCGGCCTTGACTTACGCTATCGCGAGATGACTTTTCTTCGCATCGTCATCTGGCTGTAAGTTATGCTCTGAGCATGATCTTTTCCGAAAACCGGTACCCGCTTTTCGGGGTCATGTTCTAGACTCGGGCTGCATGAGCATCGACGACGACATTGCCTTTCTCGAGCGCGTGGGGACGCTCTCGCTGCTCGGCCACGAGGCCCTGCGCATCGTGGCCATCGGCGCCGAGAACCGCTACGTCCATGACGGCGACGTCCTGTTCCGTGAAGGCGACATCGCCGATGCCGGCTACGTGGTGCAGGAAGGCTCGTTCCTGCTCGAGTCGCGCGACTCGCCGACGCACGCCGAGCCGGTCATGGTCGGCCCCGGGGTTCTGCTCGCCGAGCTGGCGCTGCTGACCGAGACGGTGCACCAGGTCACCGCGCTGGCGACCGAGCCGTCTGCCGTCATGCGCATCCCGCGCAAGCTGTTCCTGCGCATGCTGGAAGGCTATCCGGACGCGGCGCGGCGCCTGCGCGATGCGATTGCACTGCGCGCCAACGAGGCGATGAACGATATCGCCGGCGTGCGGCCGGCGTTCGAGGCCCCGGACGAGGGCTGAAGCCGCGGCCGCACAGCCGCGATGATGGCGGAGCTCGGTCCTTGGCCCGCTACCCGCGTCCGTTTCCGGGACGCCTACCCCCAGCGGTTGTAAAATGATGGACACCCCCTGGGGTTTCAGCCACTATCGGGGCGAGGACGAGGATGAAGAACCTCGATCAGATCAGCCTGCGTCAGCTGCGCTGCTTCGTCACCGTGGCGGAGGAGCTGCATTTCCGCCGCGCCGCCGAGCGCCTCAACATGCGCCAGCCGCCGCTCACGCAGCGCATCCAGGCGATGGAGAAGGATCTCGGCGTCGAGCTGTTTCGGCGGCATGGGCGGCTGGTCGAATTGACCGAGGCCGGGCGGCTGGTGCTGCCGGAAGCGCGCGGCGCGCTGGCGCAGATCGATCGCGTGCGTGACGCCGCACGCAGGGCCGAGCGCGCCGAGGCCGGCACGCTGCGCATCGCGGTGGTGATCTCGGCGTCATTCGTTCCGGCCTTCAATGAGGCCACCACGGCCTTCCGGCAGGATTGTCCGGGCGTGGCGCTCGAGCTGACCTGGACGGTGTCGACCGGATGCATCCAGGCGCTGCGCCAGCGTCGCGTCGACCTCGCACTGGTGCGCCGCGTGTCGCAGCACCTCGACGGCCTGTCGTACCTGACCGTGGCGCGCGACCGGCTGATGCTGGTCCTGCCGGCCAATCACCCCAAGGCGGATGCCGACCGCATTGCCTTGAGCGACCTGGTCGAGGAGCGCTTCGTGCTATTCCCGCCGGAGAAGCGGTCGGCGATCTACGGCCATATCATCGAAGTGTGGGCGCGCGCCGGCTTGACGCCGCGCATCGGTCAGGTGGCCGACAACGGCCTCACGATCCTCGCCCTGGTGGCGGCGGGGTTCGGCATCGCCATCCTGCCGAGCACGCTGGCCAGCCTGCACATGCCCAACGTGG
>Ga0209466_1000026_pt1 | contig 31152 bp, 25 predicted proteins | sample PanSoiPlo30MoBio_FD_188323 | JGI IMG/M metagenome (GOLD analysis project Ga0209466, IMG submission 188323) | Tropical forest soil microbial communities from Panama analyzed to predict greenhouse gas emissions - Panama Soil Plot 30 MoBio (SPAdes)... | ecosystem: Environmental > Terrestrial > Soil...
GATCCGTCAACAGCCGAAATCCATCGACTTCGATCAAGGCGGTTGGACCGCCAATCAACGTGATCGCCAGCATGGAACGTGCATGTAGGAAGAGACAGCGAAAGTGAAAGCCTGCTAGTGCCCCGAACCCGAAGTTCGCCCATACCGTGCCGCATGTCCGATGGCGAACTTCGGGTTCAAAGGGGCACTAGAAGCATAATACTTGTAGTGTCCCTTTGATTCCGAAGTTCGCATCCGAGTGTCCGGCAAATGCCTGCGAACTTCGGAATCGGGACACTAGGGCCACTCGCCACTACACCGGCCACGTCTCCAGCCGGTAGGCTGAATCCCAAAACATCCACTCGAGCTGCGTGGCGCGCGCAAACGCCGCCTGCATGCGCGCGCGACCGTCGGCCGAGGCGGCATCGGCGGCTTCATCCGTCGCGTCAATCACTGCGCGCACGGCGGCGTGAAACTGCTCGCCCGCATAGGTATCGATCCACGCTTGATACGGGTTGGCCGGAGCGGCGCGGGCCAGGATGTCGCGTCCGACCTCGGCATAGATCCAGAAGCAGGGCAGTAGCGCCCCAAGCAGCACGTCGTAAGGCTCCGCATGCGCGGTGGCGAGCAGATACGAGACGTAGTGATGGCAGGCCGGCGAGAGCGGCGTGTCGGCGAAGATGCGTGGCGTAATGCCGTAGCGCTCGAAGAACGAGCCGTGCAGCGCCCGCTCGACGACGATTGCGCCTTCGGCCGACTTGGCGAATTGCACGATCCTGTCCGGGTCGGGCGCCTTGGCGGCGGCCAGCGTCAGCGCCCGCCCGAAGCCGATCAGGTAATGCGCATCCTGGATGATGTAGTGCTTGAACCGGGCCTCGCTCAGCGTGCCGGCGGCGAGCTCGCTGTTGAAGGACATCGTGCGGATGACCTCGTAAAGGCCGGCATTCCGCTCCCAGGCCGCGCGGGAGAAAGGCTTTGGACTGGTCATGACCGCTGCGTTCCTGGCCCGGAGTTCGACCCGGCGCGCGTCGCGCCGAGGGACGCGATGCCGCTTGCAAGTGCATTGTGGCTCATACGACAATCCTTCCGTGCGTCCAAACAACTCTTGGAGGAAATGCCATGGCCAAGGCCAAGAAGGGATCGGACAGCGGTGTTTATCGGATCGTGGACGTCGTCGGGGTCAGCGAGACCTCTTGGGAGGATGCCGGCCGGCGCGCGATAGCGACCGCGGCCGGGTCGCTGCGCGATCTGCGCGTGGCTGAAGTAACCAAAATGGACATGAGAGTCGAAAACGGCAAGGTCTTGGCATTCCGCACGCGGATCGCGCTGTCGTTCAAGTACGAAGGCTAAAAGCAAGGCCGACAGGATGGCGAGCCGACAAGCCGCTCGCCATCGCGCCGCGCCGCGCCCTCAAACCGCCGCGGCGGGCGGTGCAGGCGCGGTGTCGTTCCAGGCCGGAAGCGCGGAAATGCACCCGAACCAGTCGCGCCGGTAGGCATAAGGCGCGACCGGCAGCCCCGCTTGCGTCGCGCGGCGCCTCAAGAATCCCACATGATCGCGGCCCGCGTGCCGGGCGCCAGCGGCGGCGGATCGACTTCCACGATGCCGACGACGCCGTAGGCGACAAGCCCTGCGAGCAGCGCAGCCGGGCTCATGCGGCGGCGCTCAATTGGCCCGCGTCCAGCTCTGTCCCTTGCACACCAGGCCGCCCAGCGCACAGCCCTCGAGGCGCACCGCGTTCGGCCCCTGCTCGGTGAGATTGCCGCTGAACACCTTGCCTTCCTCGGGGCTGTACACTTGTCCCGACCATTTGTTGGTGCCGTTGGGCTTCATGTTGAGTACGATCGGAACGCCGATGATCGGCCGGCTACGCTTGCCGGCATCGGCGTTGTTCTTGTCGGTCTTGGGCTTGCCGGTTTCCGGATCGTTCGGCTCGCGCAGCCAGATGATGTTGCCGCACAGCGCACCGCCGCAGTCGCTGATCTTGACGCGCGACTTGCCGCCTTCGGTGAGCCACGTGCCGATCGGATCGGCAGAGGCGACAGCGCTGAAGCTGAGCACGGCAAGCGCAATGGCGGCGGCGCGCAACATGGTCATGGCAGGGCTCCCCATTTGGCCAGGTTATGATCGGAGCCGATTTTGCCTGCTTCGCGGCAGCCAGACAACCGACGGCGGACAACGGAGGATTGCGGAGTCAGCCCCGCCGTCCTCCGATCATCCGCTGTCGCATCTTATACCGCGACCGCGGCGCGCGCGGACATGTGCTCGCGCACCAGGTTGGCGACGCCGACATAGTCGACTTTGCCCGAGCCGAGCACCGGGACCTTGTCGACCACGAGGACGTCGGACGGGATCATCAGGTCGGACGCCCCCTTGCTCTTGGCATAGGTCTGGAAGTCGGCGCGCTTGGCGCCCGGCTTCTGGGTGACCAGGACGAGCCGTTCGCCCTTGCGCGCGTCCGGCACGGCGGCCACCGCCGACAGCGCGTCGGGCCACAGATCCGCCGCCAGGGTTTCCACGGCGGCGAGTGAGATCATCTCGCCGCCGATCTTGGCGAAACGCTTGGCGCGGCCCTTGATGGTGATAAAGCCCTGCGCGTCGATGGTGACGATGTCGCCGGTGTCGTGCCAGCCTTCCGCCGGCGGCTCGAGGACACCCGGATTGTCCGCCTTGAGATAGCCGAGCATGACGTTCGGGCCCTTGACGAACAGGCGGCCGCCCTCCTCCACGCCGGGCACCGGCTCGAGCCGCGCCGTCATGCCGGGCATCAGCCGCCCGACGGTGCCCATCCGGTTGAACATCGGCGTGTTGATGGCCAGCACCGGCGCCGTCTCGGTGACGCCGTAGCCTTCGAGGATGCGCAGCCCGAATTTTTCCATGTAGGTGCGCCGCGTCGATTCCTTCACCGGCTCGGCGCCGGCGAGAATGTAGCGCAGCGAGCGGAAGTCATAGGCGTGCGCGGCCCGCGCGTAGCCGTTGAGGAACGTGTCGGTGCCGAACAGGATGGTGGCATTGATGCCGTAGATGAGCTCGGGGATCGTGCGGTAATGCAGCGGCGAGGGATAAAGATAGAGGTGCACGCCGGACACCAGCGGCAGAACCATGCCGACCGTGAGGCCGAAACAGTGGAACACCGGCAGCACGTTGAACACCTTGTCGGTGCGGCCGAAGTCGATGCGGGCGGCCGCCTGCGCGGCGTTCGCCAGCATGTTGCGGTGTGACAGCACGACGCCCTTGGGCGTGCCCTCCGACCCTGACGTGAACAGGATGATGGCGGGATCGTCGGGCTTGCGCCGGACCAGCGGCGTCCTGGCCGCGAGCAGCCCGCGAATCTTGTCGGCGAGGCCGATCTCGGCACGCACGTCCTCGAGATAGACGAGCTTGAGGGTCTTGGCGAGCTCGCCCGCCAGAGCGTCGAGCTTGCCCTTCTCGATGAATGCGCGCGACGTGACGATGGTGGTGACGTTGGCGGCGCGGCAGCCGGCACGGATGTTGTTGAGGCCAGCCGTGAAGTTGATCATGGCGGGAGCGCGGCCGGCGGACATGATGGCGATGACCGTCACCACGGCGCCGTTGGCATTGGGCAGCATCACGCCGACAGCACCTCCCTCCTCGGCGAGCGGCATGAGCTTGCGGCCGAGCACCGCGGCGCCGACGAGCAGGCGCTTGTAGCTGAGCGCACCGCTCACCGGATCTTCCACGGCGGTACGTTTCATGCCGTGAATCTCCGCCGCCTCGATGATGGCCTCGCTCACGGTGCGGTCGGTCGAGGTGGTGCGGAACACCAGATCCGACATGATCTCGTAGAGCGCGGCCCCGGCCGCCTGGCGGCGCGCCTTGCCCTTGAGCTCGGGCGGCACCGTGAGGCGGACCGGCTCCAGCACCGTGACGGTGACTTTCGGAAACCAGCGGCGCCGCACCTGCCCGCGCGACAGCCGCGTGAACGGCGTGGCCTCCAGCCCGTCGATGCGCACCGGCACCACCATGGCGCCGGACTTGTCGGCGATGAGGCCGGCGCCATCGTACACCTTCATCAGGCTGCCGGTGACGGTGAGCCGGCCCTCGGGGAAGATCACCAGCGAGTCGCCGGCCTTGACCGCATTGATCAGCGTGCGGGTGGCGAGCGGCTTGGTGGGATCGAGCGGCACGGCGCGGCCGAAGCGCAGGAACGGCTTCACCCACCAGCGCTTGGCGATGGTGTGATCGATGGCGAAGATGGGCGGCTTGTCGGTGATCGACATGGCCAGCGCCGCGTCGAGGAAGCTCACATGGTTGAGCGCGATGATGGCGTTCGGACCGGCCTTGGCGATGTTGTCCAGGCCCCGCACCTCGATGCGATAGAAGGCGCGGAAGATGATCGACAGCAGGTCGCGCATGGAGCTGCGCGGCATGGTGCTGCCGACCCACACCGAGACCGCCAGGTTGGCGAGGCCGACGATGAAGAACAGGACCGGTATCGTCACCCCGGCGTGCTCCAGCACAGCGACGACCAGGGTGCCGGCAACCATGAACCCGGCATTGAGCACGTTGATGGCGGCGATCACGCGGGCGCGCCGGTCGGCGCCAGCCCAGGCCTGCACGGCCGAGAACACCGGCACGATGAACAAGCCACCGGCGATGGCGAGCCCAGCGAGATCGATGGCGATACGGATGCCGCGGAAGGACGAGAAGATCGCGCTCGCGCCCTGCGGCGTCGCCGCGGGCGCGGCCGAAAAGGTGGCGAGGCCGAGATCGATCGAGAAGACGCCGAGCAGGAAGGCACCCACGACGGTCGGCAGCAGGATGATGCGGCCATGGGCGAGCCATGACGCCAGTCCCGATCCGAGGGCGATGCACACCGAGAAGATCGCCAGGAAGGCCGTGACGATTTCCTCGGTGCCGCCGAGCGTCTTCTTCACCAGCGGGGGCATCAGCGACAGCACCACGGCGCCGACGACCCAGAACCAGCTCGCCACCACGCCGCCCCACCACAGGCGGGAGTCGTTCCACAGGTGCCGCAGGAGTTCGGCGGTTGAGCGCGCAATGTTGGCATCGACCACGAGTTCCGGCGCGCCCTCGCCGGTGCGCGGAATCATGAGGCTCGCCACCCAGCACAGGCCGGCGAACACCATGATCAGCGCGCCGAAGCCGAACACATGCCCGGCGTCCTTGGCCGCCAGGCCGCCGACGATGGTGCCCAACAGGATGGCCAGGAAGGTCGCGGCCTCCACCAGCGCGTTGCCGGCCGGCAGCTCTTCGCGTTTCAGGTGGTCGGGCAGGATGCCGTACTTGATCGGCCCGAACAGCGCCGCGATGACGCCGAACAAGGCCAGTGCCACAAAGAGCACCCACACCGAGTGAAACGCAAAGCCGAGAACAGCGATACCGGCCACCCCGATCTCGACAAGCTTCAGGCGCTGCGCCACCAGCGCCTTATCGAAGCGGTCAGCGACCTGACCGCCGAGGCCGGAGAGAAAGAAGAACGGGGCGATGAAGACCGCCGCTGCCAGCGTGATCAACGCCTCGGCTCCCTCACCTTCGATCTTGAACAGGATCAGGAACACCAGCGCATTCTTCAAGAAGTTGTCGTTGAAGGCGGAGAAGAACTGGCACCAGAACAGGGGCGCGAAGCGCCGCGTCGTCATCAGTGAGGTGGACATGGGATCAGGTTCCGGTCTTCAGGTGAAAAGTTTGTCTTGACGTTGCGTCAGCGCGTCCGGGTGCGTCCGATTCACACCATAGCAGGTTTGCAGGCGCGGCTGCGATCTGGCTCAGAGGAAGGTGAGCGCTTGGTATCCCGGGCGCGGGGTGACGTTGCGCGGTGCCGCGCCCGGGAACGCCGGCTTTACTCCGTGCCGCGCTCGATCCCCATGAGCAGCCGCTCGGTCTTGGCGTCCTCGATGCGATTCACCAGGCGCTTGCTCTCGTGCACGTCACGAACCGTCTTGGTCACCGTGATGCAGGTCTGGATCAACAACACCACGCCCATGGCGAAGTAGGCCTTTACCCACATGTCGACCGGAAGAAAGATAATCCCGGCCGCCACCATGCCGACGGCGCCCGCGAAGGTCGCATAGGAGAAACTGACCCAAGCGGGGGAATGCAGGACAGCTTGCGGATTCATGATGCGTCTCCTGTGGCTTTGGGTTGTTCAATTGCTCATGCGGACGGCGCCGCAGCGGGTGCGGCGGCGCGGCGGCGCAACCGTTCGAGCACGTCGGCGGCGGTCGGCCGCGTGCGCTTGCCAAAGCCGGCGGCTTCGAGCTTCTGCGCGACGGTCACCGGCCCGCCCTCCTGATCGAGCGAGCGCAGAGCCGCGTCGGCCGCCGCTTCCTCGGCCTGGCGCTCGCGCAGGCGCCGCAGCGTCGCCTCGGCGTCGGCGAGATCGGCCGATCCGGCATGGCCGGCCGGCCCCACCCGGAGCCGCCGCACGGCTTCCGCGGCTTGCGCAATGCGCCGGCCGCGCTCGAGGTCAGTGAGCCGCCGCGTGGCATTGGCCACCGATCCGCGCAGCCGGCTGATTTCCACGCCAAAGGTGGCGCGCGCCTCGCGGATCGCATCGCGATCGGCTTCCAGCGTGGCGATCGTTTCCGCCGCCTCGCCAGCCAGGTCCTCGCGCCCGGCGGCGAGAGCCGCAGCAGTACGCTCCTCCAGGTCGGCGATGCGCGACAGCGTGGCGTCGAGCCGCTTTCCTTCGGCTTCATCCCGCGCGATGGCGAGCGCCAGCGCCCGCTTCCCGCGCTCGATGGCGGCGGCCGAATCGCGGATCTGCTGGTCGAGGATCAAGAGCGCGCTGCGGTCGACCAGTTCCTCTTCTGCGCCGGCAATCGAGCCGCGGAACAAGGTGAAAAACGTCTTGAGCATTGGTGTCTCCAGAGTTATGAACATTGTTCACGGATGGCGTCGTACACGATTTTTGAACACTGTTCAAGAACTATTTTGAACATCGTTCACCGAAAGGGTTAACGGATCATGAAAACCGCCGAACGCCGGGAAAATCTCAAGGAACGCCTGATCGCGGCAGCAGAAAAGACCATTGCAGCCAATGGCTTGAGTGCCTTGCGGGCGAGGGCCCTGGCGCATCGGGTGGGCTGTGCTTTGGGCGCCATCTACAACGTGGTGGCGGATCTCGACGAACTGATCCTGTTCGTGAATTCGCGCACCATCGCAGCGCTGGAGCGGGCCGTCACGGCGGCGAATCGTGGCCAGCAGGCCCCCGAGGACGCCGAGCAGGCGATCGCGCGGCTGGTGCAGTTGTCGATCGTCTACACCGACTTCGCCGCCACCAACACGCAGCGCTGGCGCGCACTGTTCGAGCATCGGCTGCCGGAAGGCCGTCCCCTGCCCGACTGGTACAGCCAGGAACAGATGCGGTTGTTCTCCTTCGTCGAAGCGCCGCTCAAGGTGCTGCAGCCGCGCGCGTCGCCGGCGCGCATCGCGCTCGTCGCGCGCTCGCTGGTCTCGGCCGTGCATGGCGTGGTGACGCTCGGCTTGGAGGAGAAGCTCTACACGCTTCCCCTCACCTCGCTGCGCGAGCAGGTCACGTTCGTCGTATCGGCGATCGGGCGCGGCCTGGCCGTGCCCTGAGGCTCATTCGCGCCCTGCCGCTACCGCCGGGACCGCGTGGGTCGCCGCGATGATCGAGCGGACGTGCGGCAACACGCTGTCGGCCACCACTGCATGACCTTCGGCGGTCGGATGCAAGGCGCCGCTGTACAGCCCGGCATAGGCCGGCTGCATGATGTCGAACAGCGAGATCCCCTCCTTGTGCGTGTTGGCGGTGAGGAACGCGTCGTTCGGCGTGTGGAACAGGCGCCAGCGATGGCCGTAGGGCAGCGCGTTGGCGGGACTGTAGGGCTCGAATTCGCCCGCTGCGTTCTGGCGCGGCATCGCCATCATGGTGCCGTCGAGCTGGGCGCGTTGGGGATCGCGCGCGCAGACGCCGCGCTTGGCGAACTTCGCCAGGTGCTCGGTCACCAGCTTGAAGCCGGTGCCACGGCCGGTGGCGAGATTGGCCGGGCAGTCACGCCGGCGGCCGGTGTCGCTCATGCACTCGAGCTTGGCCAGGAGCTCGCCCTGGAACGTCGAGGCCTCCTGGATGCGCTCGCGGCTGATGCGCAGCTTGGGGTGGACGTCGACGCCGAGCGTCGGACGCATGCCGCACATGGCGCCGGTCTCGTCATACTGCAGCGGCTCGTAGGAGGTCTGCACCACCTGCGAAGGCGCAACGCCGAAGCCGTCGTTAAGGGCGTCCTTCGCCGCCTTCATCCGCTGGTCGAGCACGCCGAGATAGACGCGGGTGACGTCGGCGCCGAAGCGGATCGAGCTTCCGATGAGAGCCGCGATGGGCGCCACGGCGGAGGCGTCGTCGCTGATCGTGTAATAGGCGAGCGCGCTGAAGCCGACGTCGTTGCCGCCGATCGACAAGAGCACCACGTCGATCGCCCGCTTGCGCTGGGCCGGCGGGCACCAGCGCATGGCGACGTTCTGCATGCTGATGCCGGTCTTGCCGTGCGAATAGGTCGGCAGCGCATAGCTCCCCGTCTTGGTGCGCGCGACGCTGCCGCCGCGGCAGATGAGATCGCTCAGCTGGTCGAACTGGGCCGGGACGATCTTCGAGTTCGCCTTGTCGAACTGCTCGCGCGCGTCCTTTTCCAGGAACAGGCCCTTCGCGACTTCGGCGCCGGTGCAGGCGAGATGCACCAGGGTCACGGCGCGATGGCGATTCTCCAGTGCCAGCTGCATGGCGACGCGGAACGGATAGCCGTATTGCGAGCGGTGGCAGTCGGCGCTCACCCAGCGGGCATCGCGGCGCGCGAACGCCTCGGCGAACTCGCGCGAGGCGAGCTTGTATTGCAAGCCCTTTTCTTCGTCCTCGAGCAGCCGCCGCGGCAGCGTCTTGGTGTCGAGAGAGCTGTCGCCCGAGGCCAAGCCATAGGCCGGCGCGTCCTTGGGCTTGATCGAGCGCGTCGCAACCTGGTCTTCGCGGATAACATTCGGATCGTAGGTCATGCGCCGGCTCGGGCTGAACGTGACCGGCCGGTCGGGATTGCTCTCTCCCGACGCGAACGAATCGCCGAGCGCGGCGATCAGCAGGTCCTCGACGCTGACATTGGGATCCGCCAGCGTGCGGCCGTCCGGCAACTTGACGGTCACGGCAACGCCCGACCGGCTGTGGTCGGTGGAATAGGGCACGCGCGGGATGGTCAGCTTCTCGCTGCACGCCAGCGTCCGGGTTTCTGCCTTGCCGCCCGGCGCGCGCGCCTGCCAGGTCCATTCGCATTTACCGGTACCGGCCGCGTGCAGATGCTCGCTGCCGAGCCGGATCAGCACCGTATGGGCTTCGGGGAGGATGAAGTCCTCCCTGGCCAAGCCCCAGGAGTATTTGCGCTCGCAGTTGACCATGTAGCCGCGCGGCCGGCGCTCGCTGTCGTAGCACAGGGTCGGCTGGGTCTTGGCCGCCCAGCCCAGGCGCGACTGCTCGTAGCCGCGGCCGGCGGTCGCGCCGCAGGTCGCCGGCGTGGTCTTGTCGCGGCAGTCGGGGTCGTTGAGGCGGCGCTCGGTGCGCCAGACGATGTCGGCCGGAATGGGGCTCTCGGCGTTGCCGCGCACGGCTGCAAACGCCTTCTCGTGCAGGGCGAAGGAACTGCCGACCTTGTAGAACCGGAACGGATTGTCGACTTCCCACTCGAGGTCGGCGGCGACCGCCTGTTGCAGGCCGGAGACGACGCCGAGGGCGGACACGAGCGCTAGAAGCGGCTGCCGCATGCTATTCTCTCCACTCGAAAAAAGTCGCTGTAGCATGTGACACGGCTCGCCCATGACCCGCCCAGGTCATGCCGCCTCACGTGAAGTCGATGGTTGAAGCTCCCCCTCGTCTGGCGAGGACCTTAAGGGTCCGCGCCTGCCCGGCACCCCGGGCCAAGATTCCGGTTCGACCACCATTGGTCGCCCGGCGTTTGAAAAAGGTTCACCACATCGGGAAAGATTTGCGGCAACAAGATGGCAATAAAACGTCAACCCCATAACAAAATACCGAACGACGCCGGACAGGGTTAACCCGACGGCTTAGACCAGCACAGAATCGCCCAGGCGGCAACCGCCGCCAGGACCGCCCAGATCGCCACGATCACGGCGGCAGCCGCCTTGCCAGCCGGCCGCTCCAGCGCCGTCGCCGCCCGGGCCCGGTGCTCGGCCATAACCTCGACGGGGATCATCCTGACCACCAGCAGGATGCCGAGCGGCAGGAGCACCAGCTCATCCAGGTAGCCGAGGACCGGAATGAAATCCGGGATGAGGTCGATCGGCGACACCGCATAGGCCGCCACGCACACGGCCAGCGCCTTGGCGTACCAGGGCACGCGCGGGTCGCGCCGCGCCAGGTAGATCGCGTAGACGTCGCGGGTGATCTCGTCCGCCCATCGTCGCAGGCGACCGGCCATCGGCGTTTCCCATCGTGTCGCGGCACCGCGCCGGCGGAACCGCAGCGCTCAGGCGCGACGCTCGGCGACGAAGTGGGCGGCGGCCTCGAGCACGCTCGCGTCCGGCCCGAACGGAGCCAGCGCCGCCTCGGCTTCGGCGACCAGGCTGTTGAGGCGCGCCCTGGCCTTGGCCGGGCCGAGCACGCCAACCAGCGTCGCCTTGCCGGCGGCGGCGTCCTTGCCGGTGGACTTGCCGACCATCGCGGCGTCGCCCTCGACATCAAGCAGGTCGTCGGCGATCTGGAAGGCGCGGCCGAGCGCGGAGCCATATTGGTCGAGGGCATCCCGCTGCGCCGGCGAAGCTTCGCCGAGAACGCCGCCAGCCAGACAGGCGAAGCGCAGCAACGCGCCCGTCTTCATCGCCTGCAAGGTGGTGATCTCGCCTTCTTTCAGCGCCAGCGGACCATCGGCAAACCTTCCCTCGGCCGCCAGGTCCAGCATCTGGCCGCCGACCATGCCGCCGAGCCCGGCGGCGCGCGCCAGCAGACCCACCAGCGCGATGCGAACCGCGGCGCTCGGATGCGTTTCCGGGCGCGACAGAAGGTCGAACGCATAGGTGAGAAGGCCGTCGCCGGCGAGGATCGCCGTTGCCTCGTCGAACTTGCGATGCACGGTCGGCTGGCCGCGCCGCAGTGCATCGTTGTCCATGGCCGGCAGGTCGTCATGGGCGAGCGAATAGCAATGCACGCATTCGAGCGCCGCTCCCACCATCAGGGCACGCTCGCGGCGCACGTTGAACAGGGAAGCGGTCTCGACCACGAGGAACGGCCGCAATCGCTTACCGCCGCCGAGGCTGGCATAGCGCATGGCTTCGACAAGGCGCGCCGGACGCGCAATCTCGCCTTCGACCGGCGTGCCCGCCAGCAGGCGGTCGAGCAGCACCTCCATGTCGGCCGCGGCCGCATTGAGACGGGGCACGAACGCGCGGTCCGCGCCCGGTGTCGCCGCCATGCCGGGCACCGCCGCGTTGGGAATATCCGTCGCCATGCCGCTACGATAGCAATCGGATATCGGTCAGGCCAAGGCGCGGCACTAAAGATCGGCGCGATGCTCATCCGATCGGGGGGATGGTGCCCGATCAGCGCCATGGTTCGGCCCTGATGCCGGAACAGGCCGGCTACATTTTGCCGCGAGGCACTGGACAGCCGATGCCGGGACGCGGCAGGAAAAGACCGCGACGCCGACGCCGCGTGCAACCATTGGCCGCCGTCGGATATTAAAACTAGGCCGGAGCGAACCAGGAGCTTCTTCTTCAAGCCAAATTTTCGGTCTAGTTCCGTGGGCCCGATCGGCCGCGGGTTTCTGCAACGTTCCCGATCAGTCGCCGAAGGCGAGAAGTGCGACTTTCGGCAAGGGCCGTCATGCTGCGATCGACTATTGCGCGAATCGTTGATTTCTCCACCCGCCATCGCTGGCCGGTGATCGTCGCCGCGTTCGCCGTTGCGGTCCTGTCGTCGATCTATGCGGCCCGCTATTTCGCCATCGACACCGACATCAACCACCTGCTGTCGACCCACCTGCCCTGGCGCCAGCATGAGATCGCCTTCGAGAAGGCATTTCCGCAGCGCTCCGAGCTGACACTTGTGGTGCTGCAAGCGCCGACGCCGGAGAATGCCAAGCGCGCAGCCGAAGCCCTGACGGACAAGCTGGCGCAGCGCAAGGACATCTTCCGCTCCGTTCGCCAGTCCGGGGGCGGCCCGTTCTTCGACCGCAATGGACTGCTCTATCTGCCGACCGAAGAGGTCGCGAAAACCACGACGCAGCTGACCCGGGCGCGGCCGCTGCTCGGCGCGCTCGCCTCCGATCCAAGCCTGCGAGGCGTGATGGACGCGATCGGCTTCGGCACGATGGGCGTGCAGGGCGGTCACATCAAGCTCGACGATCTCGCGCGGCCTTTCACGCTGGCGGCCGAGACGGTGGAAGCGGTTCTCGCCGGCCAGCCGGCGAGCTTTTCCTGGCGCGTCCTGGTCAAGGGAAAGCCGGCCGAGACGAAGGAGCTGCGGCGATTCATCGAGGTGCACCCGATCCTCGACTTCACCGCGCTGGAGCCCGGCAAGGCGGGGTCGGATGCGATCCGCAAGGCGGCGGCCGATTTGAACCTCGCCAGGGACTACGGCGCGAACGTGCGCCTCACCGGGCCGATCCCGCTGTCGGACGAGGAATTCGGCACGCTCAAGGACAGCGCCCCCATCGACATCCTGATAACGGTCGTCGCCGTGCTGATCATCCTGTGGCTGGCGTTGCGTTCGGGACGGCTGATCTTCGCCTGCTTCATCGCCCTGATGGTCGGCCTCGCGGCCACCGCGGCGCTCGGCCTCCTGATGGTCGGTGCGCTGAACCTGATCTCGGTCGCCTTTGCGGTGTTGTTCATCGGGCTCGGCGTCGACTTCGGCGTCCAGTTCAGCGTCCGCTACCGGGCCGAGCGCCACGAAGTGGACGATCTCGCCGCCTCCCTGCACAACACCGGCGCCAACGTGGGCGCCCAATTGACGCTGGCGGCCACCGCCGTGGCGGCCGGCTTCTTCTCGTTCCTGCCCACCGACTATCGCGGCCTGTCCGAGCTCGGTCTCATCGCCGGCGCCGGCATGATCATCGCCTTCGTCACCAGCGTGACGCTGCTGCCCGCCCTGATCAGCCTGCTGCGCCCGCCCGGCGAGCCGCATCCCCTGGGCTTCGCGTGGCTCGCGCCGGTCGACCGGTTCATGGAACGGTACCGCATCCCCATCGTGGTCCTGACGCTGCTCGTCGCCGTGCTCGGATCCCCGCTCCTCTATTTCCTGCATTTCGACTTCAACGTCGTGAACATGCGCAGCGAAAAGGTCGAATCCGTCGCGACCTATCTCGAGCTCAAGCGCGATGCCAGCACCGGCATCAACTCCATCTATATCCTGAAGCCGTCGCTGGCGGAGGCGGACAAGCTGGCCGCGCGACTCGCCAAGGTTCCGGAAGTCTCGCAGGCGATCACCTTGTCGAACTTCGTGCCCGACGGCCAGACGGAAAAGCTCGCTCTCATCCGCAAGGCCAGCGCGGCGCTCACGAACGCGCTCAATCCGGAGCAATTGCGACCTGCTCCGAGCGAGGCGGAGACCGTGCGCGCGCTCACCACGACTGCCGATGCGCTCCGCCAGGCCGCCAACGAAGAGCGCGGCGACGGCCCCGACGCGACGCGGCGGCTCTCGCGTGCCCTGTCGCAGCTCGCCCAGGCCGATGCGGCCGTTCGCGCGCGGGCGGAAACCGCGTTCATCCCGTCGCTTAAAACGGCATTGGACGAACTGCGCAGCGGCCTCAAAGCCGAGCCGGTCAAGCTCGAGACGCTGCCCGCCGACCTCAAGCGCGACTGGCTCGCGCCCGACGGGCGCGCCCTGATCGACGTGTGGCCCAAGGGCGATCCCAACGACAACGAGGTCATGCGCAAGTTTGCCGCCGCCGTGCTGGCGGTCGAGCCGACGGCGACCGGCTCGCCGGTCTCGCTTCAGGAATCCGGGCGCACAGTGGTGCGCGCCTTCATCGAGGCCGGCGCATGGGCGCTGGTCTCGATCACGATCCTGTTGTGGATCGTCCTGCGCCGCTTCGGCGACGTGTTGCTCACACTGGTGCCGCTGCTGCTCGCCGGCGCATTGACGCTGGAGATCTGCGTGCTCATCGACCTCCCGCTCAACTTCGCCAACATCATTGCGCTGCCGCTGCTGCTCGGCGTCGGCGTCGCCTTCAAGATCTATTACGTGATGGCGTGGCGCGCCGGCCAGACCAGCCTGTTGCAATCGAGCCTGACGCGCGCCGTGTTCTTCAGCGCCATGACCACGGCGACGGCCTTCGGCAGCCTGTGGATGTCACATCACCCGGGCATGTCCAGCATGGGCAAGCTTTTGGTCCTGTCCCTGACCTGCACTGTGGCCGCGGCGGTGCTGTTCCAGCCCGCCCTCATGGGACCACCTCGCGACAAGAAGTCGGGAAAGGAGGCTGGGGCTGGGGCTGCGGCTGCGACGCCGTAGCGCCACGCCTGGCCGGCGGAGCGGGCGGCGGGTCCTCGCATTTGGCGCGGGTCCAGTTTTGCCCGCCGCACAGGAAGCCGAGCACGCAGCCCTCGATGCGCAGGACATTGTCGCTGACCAGCGAAATGCGGCCCGAATAATTTTTGCCGTCCTCGGCATTGTAGATTTCGCCTTCCCACCGGTTCGGCCCGGTCGGTTTCATATCGAGCAGCGTCTCCATCCCCATCACGCTGCGGCTGCGCTTGGCCGGATCGGGATTGTTCCTGTCGGCGCGCGGCGGCCCCTTGGTCCAGACGATATTGCCGCACAGAGCAGGCCCGCCGGGCGCACATGGCGCGACGCGAATGACCGCCATCTTCTCGGCAACCAGCCAGTCTCCGGTCGGTTCAGCGGCGAGAGCCGGGCTGCTGAGCCCGGCGAAAACCAGCGCTGCAAGCCAGGGTTTGCGCACTCAGCCCGCCCTCATCGGGCCGCCGGGCGACAGCCCGACAGCGTCGGCGTCGGCGTCGCGGCGTTGCGCGCTCCGGTCGTTACGGCCGGCGTCTGGTCGCACTTCGCACGGCTCCAATCCTGGCCGCCGCACAGGAAGCCCAGGACGCAGCCTTCGATCCGCAGAACGTTGTCGCCGGCGAGCGCGATGCTGCCCGAGTACGTGTTGCCGTCCTGCGCATTATAGATCTCGCCCTCCCAACGATTTTGGGCAACCGGCTTCATGTTGTTCAGGATCGTGAGACCCAGGACGGGGCGGTTCCGCTTCGCTGGGTCGGGATTGTTCTTGTCGTTTCCGGCTGGACCTTTGGTCCAGGCAATATTGCCGCACAGCGCGTCACCGCAAGGCGCGATCCGGATGACGGCGCTCTTCGTCGCCACGAGCCAGTCACCGTTCGGATCCGCTGCAAGCGTCGGGGTGCTCACGCCCACGAGGGCCAACGCCGCAAGCCACGATTTTCGCATTCGCTCCTCCGTTGTCCCCGATCCGATATGTGGTCCAAACATGGCACATAAAGGACCGGTCGCGTCGGTTAAGCCCGACTCGCCCCCTGTCGACCCCTCCTCCGCGGTTCTGCCGGACCCGCCGATTATCTCATGGAGCAATCGCGTCCGCATCGGACGTGCCTAGCAGCGCACTCTCCGTCGTTCAACAGGGTTAAAGCGCGTCAACTCCACAGGTTGCAATGGCGGTTGCGGTCGGACCTGCAGGGTGCCAACCTGCCGAGCGAAATCGTCCTTTATTTGGCACGGGAATCCCATGAACCTGGACATCGCGACGCTGTTCGCCGCACGGGAAGCAGAGCGCTACGCCTTGCACGCGCGCTACCTCAACGAGCAGCTGGTGCGCGTGCTCAAGACGGTCGGATTCGACGTCGGATTCTGCCAGGGCGACGGCCAGTACCTCATCGACCGGCAGGGAACGCGCTATCTCGACCTGATGAGCGGCTGGGGCGTGTTTGCGCTCGGACGCAATCACCCGGCGCTGCGCGATGCGCTCATGTCGGTCCTCGACGCGCGGCTGCCCAACCTGATCCACATGGACGCCTCGCCGCTCGCCGGCGTGCTGGCCGAACGGCTGCTGCAGCTCGTGCCCTATCTCGACAAGGCCTACTTCGCCAATTCCGGAACCGAGACGGTGGAAACCGCCTTGAAATTTGCCCGTTGCGCCACCGGGCGTGCCGGCATCGTCTATTGCAGCCATGCCTATCACGGCCTGACCTATGGGGCGCTGTCGATCAACGGCGACGAGACGTTTCGCACCGGCTTCGCACCTTTCATGGGCAACTGCACCGAGGTTCCGTTCGACGATCTCGAAGCGCTCGACCGCGCGCTCGCCACCCGCCAGGTGGGCGCCTTCATCGTCGAGCCGATCCAGGGCAAGGGCGTCAATGTTCCGAGCGACGATTATCTGCCGACCGCGCTCAGGCTGTGTCGCAAATACGGCACGGTGTTCATCGCCGACGAGGTGCAGACCGGGCTCGGACGGACCGGACGCTTCCTCGCCATGGAACATTGGGGAGTCGAGCCCGACATCGTGCTGTTGTCGAAGGCGCTGTCGGGCGGCCACGTGCCGGTCGGCGCGGTGCTGACGCGCAAGTGGATCTTCGACAAGGTCTATGACCGCATGGAACGGTCGATGGCGCACGGCTCGACTTTCGGCAAGAACGATCTCGCCATGGCGGCCGCTCTCGCCACGCTCGAGGTGCTGAAGTCGGAACGCGTGATCGAGAACGCCGCGCAGACCGGCGAGAAGCTCATCGCGGCGCTCGGCAAGATGTCGGCGCAGTACGAGCTGGTCAAGGCCGTGCGCGGCAAGGGCCTGATGATCGGCATCGAGTTCGGGCAGCCGCGATCGTTCAAGCTGCGCGCAACCTGGGCGGCGCTCCAGGCGATGAGCAGCGAGCTGTTCTGCCAGATCATCATCATTCCGCTGTTCAAGCAGCACAAGATCCTGAGCCAAGTCGCCGGCCACGGCATTCACACCATCAAGGTGCAGCCTGCCCTTACTATTACGGACGCGGATTGCGACTGGATCATCCGTTCGTTCGACCAGGTGATCGCCGACGCGCATCGCGGGCCCGCCGCCGCGCTCTCGCTCGGCCGCACACTCGTCGACCACGCCGTCAAGGCCCGCGCGACGGCATGAGCCATGATCAGCCTTGCGATTGCGTCGGCGGCGCTGGCGATATGGCTCTATCTGGTGGCGGCGCGCGGCGGCTTCTGGCGGGTGTCGACGGACGACAATCGCAGCGAGCTGCCGCCGCCTGTCGCATGGCCGGACGTGGTCACGGTCGTTCCGGCTCGCGACGAGGCCGAGGTCGTCGGCGCGACCGTGCACTCCTTGCTGGCGCAGGACTACCCCGGCGCGCTCTCGGTCGTCCTCGTCGACGACCAGAGCCAAGACGGCACCGCGGCGATTGCGCAAGCCGCCGCCGCTGACGCCGGCGCGGCTCATCGCCTGACCGTGCTCGGCGGACAGACGCGGCCGCCGGGATGGTCCGGCAAGGTCTGGGCCATGCACCAGGGCGTGGAGCATGTAGAGAGCCTGAACCCGCCGCCGCGCTATCTGCTGTTCACCGATGCCGACATCGTCTACGAGCGCGCGGCGCTGCGCCGGCTGGTTGCCCAGGCCGAAGCGGAAAGCCTCGTACTGACCTCGCGCATGGTGAAGCTCCGGTGCGAGAGCTTGGCCGAGCGCCTGTTCATTCCGGCCTTCGTGTTCTTCTTCCAGATGCTGTACCCGTTCGCGTGGGTGAACCGGCCGAACCGCGCGACCGCCGCGGCGGCCGGCGGCTGCATGCTGGTGAGCGCCCAGGCGCTCCGTGCCGCCGGCGGAATTTTTTCCATTCGCGGCGCCCTCATCGACGACTGCGCCCTCGGCCAGCGGATGAAGAGCGTCGGGCCGATCCGGCTGGCGCTCACCGATCTGGTGCGCAGCCTGCGTCCTTATCCGCATATCGCCGATATCAGGCGCATGGTGGCGCGCTCGGCCTACGACCAGCTCGGCTACTCGCCGCTGCTCCTGGCCGGGACGATCGTCGGCCTGGCGTTAATCTATGTGGCGCCGCCACTCGTCGCGCTGGCCGGTTCGGGCCTCGCCCGCGTCCTGGCGGCGGCCGCCTGGGCCCTGATGATGCTCGCGTTTCTGCCGATGCTGCGGTTCTATCGGCTTTCGCCCCTTTGGGCCCTTGTTCTGCCGGCCGTGGCGCTCGCCTATATGGCGTTTACCCTCGATTCCGCCTATCAACACGCCCGAGGGCGCGGCGGATTATGGAAGGGGCGCGTGCACGCGAACGTATCGGAGCTGCGATGACCAGTGCTGCCGAGTTGCGCTCCGGCAAGGGCCATCACGATGAGAATTTTCCGGTTGCCTCGTGGCTCATTCACGAGCGCCACCGGCCGCCCATCCTGGCGTTCTACGAGTTCGTGCGCGTCGCCGATGACATTGCCGACCATTCCGCCCTCTCCGCGCGCGAAAAAATCGACCTGCTGGACCGGCTGGAGGCCGGGCTGCTCGGGCGCGCCGAGCCGGAACCGGTGGCGGCGCGCCTGCGCGCCGTCTTGGCCGAACGCGACCTGTCGCCGCGCCATGCCCAGGATCTGCTGACCGCCTTCCGTATGGACGCCACCAAGCTGCGCTATCGCGACTGGGACGACCTGATTCATTATTGCAGCTATTCGGCCATGCCGGTCGGACGTTTCGTGCTCGACGTGCACGGCGACAGCCGCAGCACCTGGCCCGCCAACGATGCCCTGTGTGCCTCTCTGCAGATCATCAATCATGTCCAGGACTGCGGGAAGGATTACCGCAACCTCGATCGGGTCTATATTCCCGAGGATGCGCTGGCCCGCCACCGCACGAGCGTGGAGGCCCTGGCTGAACCGGAAGCCTCGCCCGAGCTACGAAACTGCCTGCGCGATGTCATGGAGCACACCGTCGTGCTGCTGCGCGGGGCAGAATATTTTTCGACGCAGGTCAATGACCTGCGCTTCGGCCTGGAGATTGCCGTGATCTATCGCGTGGCGCAGACCCTGACCCGGAGACTGCTGCGGCGCGATCCGCTGAGCGAGCGTGTTCATTTGAACAAGGCCGAGTTTGCCGCGATGGGCATCGTCGGCGCTGTCGAAGGGCTCGGCCGGCGTGCCGGGCGGTGGATTGGCGCGGGCCGTCACTCGGCCCAGGACGCGTGAGTGACTGGCGTGGCGGTGAGCGACTCCACGACTGCGATTGCTGCCCGGCGCGCGTCCGGCAGCTCTTTCTATACGGCGATGCGCATCCTGCCGCGCGAGCGGCGTGATGCGATCTTCGAGATCTACAGCTTCTGCCGCGCGGTGGATGACGTCGCCGACGACGGCGGCCCCCGCGATCAGCGCCTGGCGCAATTGGCCGAATGGCGTGCCGACGTCAACGCGCTTTACCACGGCGCGCCGCCGTCGCGCCTGCGCGGCCTGGCCGGACCGATGCGTCGCTTCGGCCTCAAGCGCGAGGATTTTCTCGCCATCATCGACGGCATGGAAATGGACACCGTGTCGGACATCCGCGCGCCCGACTGGGCGACGCTGGATCTGTACTGCGACCGCGTGGCGAGCGCGGTCGGGCGCCTGTGCGTGCGGGTGTTCGGCCTGGACGCGGCCCCCGGCGTGGCGCTGGCCCATCATCTCGGCCGCGCGCTGCAGCTCACGAATATCCTGCGCGACCTCGACGAGGATGCCGCGATCGGGCGCCTCTATCTGCCGCGCGAGGCGCTGCAGGCCGCCGGCATCACCACCACCGATCCGGCCGCTGCGCTCGCCAGCCCCCGCCTCGATCAGGTGTGTGCTCTCGTGGTCGAGCGCGCGCGCAGCCACTTTGTCGAGGCCGATGCCATCATGCAGGCGTGCCCACGCGCAGCCGTCCGCACCCCGCGCGTGATGCGTGAAGCCTACCGGTCGATCCTCGACGGCCTGGTGGCGCGCGGCTGGACGCCGCCGCGTCCGCCGATCCGCCTGCCGCGGTCGCGGCTCCTCTGGATCCTGCTGCGCTACGCCATAGTCTGATGCGCAGCTCCGTCATCCATGTGGTCGGCGCAGGGGTCGCCGGACTTGCCGCTGCGGTACGGCTCGCCGCGGCGGGCGCGACCGTTGTGGTGCACGAAGCCGCGCCGCAAGCCGGCGGGCGTTGCCGCTCCTACTATGACCATGCGCTCGGCATGATCATCGACAACGGCAACCACCTGCTGCTGTCGGGCAACCACGCGGCGCTGTCGTTCCTGGAGCTGATCGACGCCGAGCATGGCCTGGTCGGGCCGCCGAGCACCGAATTTCCCTTCATCGATCTGGCCACGCACGAGCGTTGGCGCCTGCGGCCGAATGCCGGCCGCGTCGGCTGGTGGGTGTTCGATCCCTCGCGCCGCGTGCCCGGCACCGGCGTGCTCGACTACCTCGATATCGTGCGTCTGCTGTGGGCGCCGGCGCAGGCGCCGATCGGGGCGGCGATGAAGTGCTCGGGCAAAGTCTACGACCGGCTGTGGCGGCCGATCCTGCTCGCGGCGCTCAACACCGATCCGCCCGAAGCCGACGCCCGCCTGGCGGCGGCCGTGATCCGAGAGACCATGCTGGTCGGCGGGCGCGCCTATCGCCCGCTCATTGCCCACGACGGGCTCTCGGCGACGCTGATCGATCCGGCCATCCGCTTCCTGCGGGCGCACGGCGCCTCGATCCGCCTCGAGCACAACCTGCACCGCCTTGGCTTCGACGGAGGGCGTGTCTCCCACCTCGATTTCGGCAGCGACGCGGTCGAACTCGCGCCAGGCGATGCCGTGGTCCTGGCGGTTCCGCCCTACATGGCCAAGACGCTCCTTCCCGACATCATGGCGCCGGATGCGTATCGCGCCATCGTCAACGCCCACTTCGCCGTCGAGCCGCCGAAAGATTTTCCACCGATGATCGGCGTCATCGGCGGGATGATCGAATGGATCTTCGCGTTTCCAAGCCGCTTGTCGGTGACGATCAGTGGCGCCGATCGGCTGCTGAGTGTCCCGCGCGAGGCGCTGGCCCAGCAGATCTGGCGCGAAGTCGCTGACGTGGCGGGCATTGCGGAGAACATGCCCGCGTGGCAGATCGTGCGCGAGCGGCGGGCCACTTTTGCGGCGCTGCCGGAGCAGAACGCCCGCCGCCCGGGCGCAAAAACGCGCTGGGACAACCTGGTTCTCGCCGGCGATTGGACGGCGACCGGCCTGCCAGCCACGATCGAAGGGGCGATCCGTTCGGGAAACCGGGCCGCCGAGCTGTTGAACCGGCCGGCATAGGATTGCGTCGAAAGGCATGATGATGAACGACGTCACTGTTGGACCGGCGCGGCCGGCGGACGCGGATGCGGCATTGGAAGCGCGCATTCGCTCCGCCACCACGGCGCTGCTCGAGCGCCAGCAGGCCGATGGCCATTGGGTGTTCGAGCTCGAGGCGGACGCCACCATTCCGGCCGAATACGTGCTGTTCCGCCACTATCGCGGCGAACCGGTCGATGCCGTGCTGGAGGCGAAGATCGCCGCCTATCTGCGCCGCATCCAGCGCGCCGACGGCGGCTGGCCGCTGTTCCACGACGGCGATTTCGACATGAGTGCGAGCGTGAAGGCGTATTTCGCGCTGAAAATGATCGGGCACGCGCCCGAGGCCGAGCACATGCGGCGGGCGCGCGAGGCCATTCTCAAGCGCGGCGGCGCCGCCAATGCCAACGTGTTCACGCGCGTCCTGCTCGCCCAGTTCGACATCATCTCGTGGCGTGCCGTTCCGGTCATGCCGGTCGAGATCATGCTTTTGCCCAAGTGGTTTCCCTTCCACCTGTCGAAGATTTCGTACTGGGGACGCACCGTGATCGTCCCTCTGCTGGTCCTGCAGGCGCTCAAGCCCAAGGCAAAGAATCCAAAAAACGTGCGGGTCGACGAGTTATTCATCCAGGAACCAAAGACGATCGGCGGAAAATCGAAGGCGCCGCACCAGAAGTGGTCATGGTTCCTGCTGTTCCGCGCCATCGACATCGTTCTGCGCGCGGCCGAGCCGCTGTTTCCGACGCGCTTGCGCCAGCGGGCGATCGAACAGGCGGCGGCCTTCGTGACCGAACGGCTCAACGGCCAAGACGGCCTCGGCGCCATCTACCCGGCCATGGCCAACAGCGTGATGATGTTCGACGTACTCGGCTATCCGCCCGATCACCCCGACCCGAAGGTCGCCCGCCAGTCGATCGACAAGCTGCTCGTCATCAAGGATGACGAGGCCTACTGCCAGCCGTGCGTGTCGCCGGTGTGGGATACGGTGCTGACCTGTCACACGCTTCTGGAAGTGGGCGGCGAACAGGCCAACCGTCACGCGATCAAAGGCCTCGACTGGCTGAAGCCCCGCCAGGTCCTCGACGTGGTGGGCGACTGGGCCGAGGCGCGGCCTGACGTGCGGCCGGGCGGCTGGGCCTTCCAATACGCCAATGCGCACTACCCCGATCTCGACGACACCGCCGTTGTCGTGATGGCGATGGATCGCGCGGCCCACCTGCCCGGCTCCGATCCAGCGCGCTTTCGCGACGCCATGGCGCGCGGCCAGGAATGGGTCACCGGCCTGCAGAGCCGCGATGGTGGCTGGGGCGCGTTTGATGCCGACAACGATTACGACTACCTCAACAACATCCCGTTCGCCGATCACGGCGCCCTGCTCGACCCGCCCACCGCCGACCTGACCGGCCGCTGCCTGTCCATGCTGGCCCAGTTCGGCCACAAGCCGGCGTCGAATCCGGCCATGCGGGCCGCAATCGACTGGCTGCGCCGCGACCAGCGCGCGGACGGCAGCTGGTACGGCCGCTGGGGCATGAACTACATCTACGGCACGTGGTCGGTCCTGTGCGCCCTCAACGCAGCCGGCGTGGAGCGGGAAGACGCGATGGTGCGCAAAGCGGTCGACTGGCTGCTGTCGATCCAGAATCCCGATGGCGGCTGGGGCGAGGACGGCACCAGCTACAAGCTCGACTACCGCGGCTACGAGCCTGCCCCGAGCACCGCCTCACAGACCGCGTGGGCGCTGATCGGCCTCATGGCCGCCGGCCAGGTGGATCATCCGGCGGTGGCGCGCGGGATCCAATATCTCACCGCCAACCAGGACGACGACGGCACCTGGGGCGAGGAACGCTACACCGCCACCGGATTCCCGCGCGTGTTCTATCTGCGCTACCACGGCTACGCGAAGTTCTTTCCGCTATGGGCGCTGGCGCGCTATCGCAACCTGAAGGCAGGAAACGATCGAACGGTCGCCGTCGGAATGTGATAGCATCGGCGACGGTTTCGTCTTTGTGTCTCGGAAGCGGCGGCGCGCACTGCTGATCCGCGATCGGACGACCTGGATTTGGGCAACCCGCGTCTGCGCCATACCACGCGTGTCGCGCAGCGCTCCGGAGATCAGGATGGTTGCAAGCGTGCTCGCCCGCGTCGCCTTGCCGCGCTCCGCGGCCGAGGCTGAAAACGCCACCTCAGCCGACGTGCGAAGCAATTCAGACATCAAACCGATCCTCGCCGTGACCGGCCTCGCCATGGAGGCGCGCATCGCGGCCGGACCCGGAGTCGAGGTCGTGTGCAGCGGCTGCGACCCGGCGCGCCTGCGCCGGTTGCTCGATGCCCTGACCCCGACCCGTTATCGCGGGGTCATCAGCTTCGGCGTGTCGGGAGCCCTCGATCCCGCCCTCCAGCCGGGCGACATCGTGGTGGCGACCGAGATCACGTCGGATGCCGGCGCTTGGCCCATGGAGGCGATGCTCAGCGGCGCGGTGACGGATTGCCTGCGCGGCGTAGCGGCCACGCGCGCCGCGCTGGTCGGCGTCAACGCGCCACTGATCGAGGCAAGCAACAAGGCCGACCTGTGGAAACGAACCGGAGCGGCCGCCGTCGACATGGAATCGCATGTGGCGGCGAACTTTGGCGCCGCGGCCGGGCTGCCGGTGTGTGCGCTGCGCGTGATCAGCGATCCGGCCGCCCGCAATCTGCCGCCGGTGGCGGCGCGGGCGCTCAGGGCCGACGGCCGCGTCGATCTCGCCGCCGTCTTCGCCGGCCTGGCCGGTAATCCGAAGCAGATTCCGCTGCTGATCCAGGCGGGCCGCGATGCCCGCATCGCCTTCAGCGCGCTACGCCGCGTTCGCCGTCTTCTCGAGTTTGGCCTTGGCCTCGGCAGCGCGAATCTCTGACAGCTTCTGCTGCACCTGCTCGGAGAACACGTACTGGGCCGGCCGCTGCCCGGCGAGCGAGATTTCCGGCGCCATCGGCCCGCTGGTGCGCACGCCGCGCAAGGCCACACGCAACGCCTTGAGCGGATGTTTGAGCGTCATGTCGGCGGCGGTCGGCTCATAGCCGCAATGCGCCATGCAGTTGGCGCACTTCTCGTAGCGACCGGTCCCGTAAGAATCCCAGTCGGTGGTCTCCATCAGCTCGCGGTAGGTCTTGGCGTAGCCCTCGCCCAGCAGGTAGCAGGGCTTCTGCCAGCCGAAGACGTTGCGTGTCGGCATGCCCCACGGCGTGCAGAAGAATTCCTGGTTGCCGGCAAGGAAGTCGAGGAACAGGCCGGAATGCATCAGGTTCCAGTGCTTGCCCTGGCCGCGTGCGAACACGTCGCGGAACAGTTCCTTGGTGTTGCGGCGATGCAAGAAATGCTCCTGGTCCGGCGCGCGCTCATAGGCATAGCCGGGCGAGATCGAGACGCCGACGCCGAGCTCGGCGCAGAAATCCAGGAACGCGGCAATCTTTTCGGCCGGATGGTCGCCGAACAAGGTGCAGTTGACGTTGACGGTAAAGCCCTTGGCCTTGGCGGCATTGATGGCCGATACTGCGCGGTCGAACACGCCGTCCTGGCACACCGACTTGTCGTGGTGCTCCTTGAGCCCGTCGAGATGCACCGAGAAGAACAGGTAGGGCGACGGCTCGAACAGGTGCAGCTTCTTTTCCAGCAAGAGCGCGTTGGTGCACAGCGACACAAATTTCTTGCGCGCCACGATGCCCTTGACGATCTCGCCGATCTCGCGGTGGATCAGCGGCTCACCGCCCGGAATGGCCACCATGGGGGCGCCGCATTCGTCGACCGCGTCCAGGCATTCCTGCACCGACATGCGCCGATTGAGGATGGCGTCGGGATAATCGATCTTGCCGCATCCGGCGCAGGCGAGATTGCAGCGGAACAGCGGCTCCAGCATGAGCACCAGCGGATAGCGCTTACGCCCGAGCAGCTTCTGCTTGATCAGGTAGGCGCTGAGCCGCATTTCCTTGAAGTATGGTACCGCCATGGTGCTGCCGTGCTCTGAATCCGTGAAAAGCGCGCCTGTCCTTACGATGATGCCGGTTGCGGTGTCCGCGGCTGCGTGAGCTCCACGGGCAAGCGGAATTCCATGGTTTCCTGCCGTCCCGGCAGCGTCTCCACGTCGACCGGCCCGAGCTGCCGCAACTTGTCGATGACGTCTTCGACCAGCACTTCCGGCGCCGACGCGCCGGCCGTGAGACCGACCACCTTCGCATCCTTGACCCAGTCCGGATTGAGCGCGCTGCCGTCGGCGATGAGATAGCTCGGCACGCCGGCCTCGGCGCCGATCTCGCGCAGGCGGTTGGAATTGGAGCTGTTGGTCGCGCCGACCACCAGGATCACGTCGACGAGGGTCGACAGTTCGCGCACCGCGGTCTGGCGATTCTGCGTGGCATAGCAGATGTCCTTGATGTCCGGGCCGATGATGTTGGTGAAGCGCTTTTCCAGCGCCGCGATGATGCCGCGGGTATCGTCGACGCTGAGCGTGGTCTGGGTCACGTAGGCCACCGGCGCATCGACCGGGATCTCGAGCTTGTCGACGTCGGCCTCGGTCTGCACCAAGTGCACGGGCGCCGGGATCTGCCCCATGGTGCCTTCGACCTCGGGATGGCCGGCATGGCCGATGAGGATCAGCGTGCGTCCCTGCCCGACGTAGCGCTTGCCCTGGTTGTGCACCTTGGTGACCAGTGGGCAGGTGGCGTCGAGCACCGGCAGGCCGCGCTGCGAGGCATCGTTGACGACCGCCTTCGGCACGCCGTGCGCACTGAACACCGTGACGGCGCCGGGCGGAACTTCCGACAGCTCTTCGACGAAATGCGCGCCCTTGGCCTTGAGGCTTTCCACGACGTGCCGGTTGTGCACGATCTCGTGGCGCACGTAGACCGGCGGGCCATACTTCTCCAGCGCGCGCTCGACGATCTCGATCGCGCGCACCACACCGGCGCAGAAACCGCGCGGTTGAGCCAGGATCACACGCATTCCAGCGAGCCCATGCGAAATTCGGATGCGTTGAAAGTCACAAACAGCCTCTCCAACATCTATGGCTGACGGCTTCTAATACCAAGGCCGCACCGCCGCCCAGGGTTCCCGAGGGCCGCCTCCCGCCACGGAAATTCCGCGGCGTTTCCAAAGTCTAGACTGCTTCCAAACGGGAGAAGCCCGAGCCCGCTGTTGCATACCAGTCCTTGACGGTTGCCCGCAAGGCGGGCCGCGCCGCAACGCACGGCAAAATCCCGCCGCGCCGGTGTGATTCGGCACCTCATATTGCCGATTCCCGGGCTTTCCTGATGCGCATGCTGCACAACCGAGCGGGGTGGACTTTGGCGCCGCTTTGGTGCCAGACAGCGCACGGCAGGTTCATCCCCACGGAAGCGGTGAATGGGTGACGCGGTTGTGATCGTCGGTGCCGGCCAGGCCGGAGCCCAGTTGGCCATGAGCCTGCGCCAGGGCGGCCATGCGGGCCCGATCCGGATGGTCAGCGACGAGCCCTATCTGCCCTACCAGCGCCCGCCCCTGTCGAAGAAATTTTTGGCCGAATATCGCGATCCGGATTCGCTGTTCCTGCGCCCGGAAAGTTTTTGGCGCGACCACCACGTGCAGTGCGAGCTCGGCGCCGCAGCCGGCGAGATCCGGCCAAAGGAGCGCCGTGTCCTGCTCAGGAACGGCCGCGAGATCCCCTATGGCACGCTCGCGCTGGCCACCGGCACGTCGGCGCGCGCGCTTCCGGTCCCGGGCGTCGATCTCCCCGGCGTATTCTCGCTGCGGCGGATCGACGACGTGGTGGCGCTGCGGCCGGCCATCACTGCGGCCGAGCGCATCGTGATCGTCGGCGGCGGCTATATCGGCCTGGAAGTGGCCGCGGTGGTGCGCACGGAAGGCCGCAGCGTCACTGTGCTCGAAGCGGAAGACCGCGTGCTGAAGCGCGTCGCCGGTCCGGCCACGTCCGACTTCTTCGACCGCTATCATCGCCAGCACGGCGTCGACATCCGCCTTGGCGCGCGCCTTGTCGCCATCGAGGCTGACGGCCGCGCGTTGCGGACGCGGCTGACGCCCGACGATGCGCTTGCCGCCGACCTCGTGCTGGTCGCTACAGGGGCGCGCGCCAACGACGACCTTGCCGCCGCGGCCGGCCTGACCTGCCAGGACGGCATCATGGTCGACGAGTTCGCACGCACCAGCGCGCCCGACATTTTTGCCATCGGCGACTGCACGCGATTTCCCAGCCGGCGTTATGGCCGCCGGCTGCGCCTCGAAAGCGTGCAGAACGCCATTGACCAGGCCAAGGCTGCGGCGGCGGTGATCCTGGGCAAACCGCAGCCTTACGATCCGGTGCCGTGGTTCTGGTCCGACCAGTACGACATCAAGTTGCAGATCGCCGGGCTCGCCGAAGGATACGAGGCCGTCGGAACGGTCGGCGATCCTGGCGCCGCACACTTCTCCGTCGAGTATCGCCGCGGCGGCCGCCTGATCGCGGTGGACGCCGTCAACGACGCGCGCGCCCACATGCTGGCGCGCCGCCGCATTGCCGAGGAGACGGCGGCGGTCGCCGAAACCGCCCGGACCTAGCTCGCTTTCGCCGCGGCCGGCGCAAGCGCCGCGAACCAGCGAAGCCGCTTCTGGCGGAGGTTCTCGATCGCCATCAGGGCCGCCGGCGTGACGATCAGCGTCAGCACCGTTGCGAAACCGAGCCCGAACACGATGGCGGTGGACAGATGGATCCACCATTGGGTCGCCGGCGCACCGACCGTGATCTCGCGCGCCAGGAACTCGACGTTCATGCCGAACGCGATGGGCAGGACGCCGAGGATGGCCGTCACCGCCGTCAACACCACCGGGCGGGCGCGCTCGCGGCAGGTCTGGATGATGGCGTCGTAGGCGGCAACGCCTTCCCGTCGCAGGCGGTCGTAGGTGTCGATCAGCACGATGTTGTTGTTCACGATCACGCCGGCGTTGGCGATCACGCCGATGCCGGTCATCACCACGCCGAATGACTGGCCCATCAGCAACAGGCCGAGCAGCACGCCGAACGTCGACAGCACGACCGCCGTAAGGACGAGACCGACCGACGTGAGCCGGTTGAACTGCGCGAGCAGGATCGCAAAAATCAGGAAGATCGCCGTCCCGAATGCCTTCATGAGAAAGGCGCCCGCCTTTGCACGCTCCTCGTCCTCACCCTTGAGCCGGAACGTGACGCCCGGCCCGAGGTCGGCCTTGGCGAGCTCGCGCGCAATCGCTTGCTGGACATTTGCCGACTGCACGCCTTCGGCGACGTTCGCCGCCACCGTGATCACGCGGTTGGCGTTCACGCGATTGATGTAGCCGACGCGCGGCACCGGAACACGCGTCACGAAGTTTCCGATCGGCACATGGCCGGCCTGGGTCTGGATTCTGAGCTCGTCGATCTGGTCGAGGCTGCGCCGGTCGGGCGGGTAGCGCACCAGGATGTCCACGGACTTGTCGCTTTCGACCGGCCGATATTCGGTTGCCTTCAATCCGTTGGTGACGAGCTGGATGGCGCTGCCCACGACGTTCACGCCGGCGCCGTATTTGGCCGCCTCGGCCTTGTCCACCTCGATCTTCCAGTCGATGCCCGGCAGCGGAAGCCCATCGTCGATATCGCGGACGTCGCTGCGCTGCCCGAGAATGCCGGCGACCTTCTTGGCCGCAGGTGTCAGCACCGCCGGATCGGGCGCCGAGAGCTGCACCTGGACCGGTTTGCCGGTGGGCGGGCCGGCGCGCGGCGCCGTCACCTCCACCAGGATGCCCGGAATATCGGCAGTCTTTTCGCGGATCGCATCCATGATGGCGTGCGCCGGCTTGCGCGTCCGCCAGTCGTTGAACTCGAACTGGATGACGCCGATCGTGTCTTCGCTGAGTTCGCCCATGCCGCGCGGCTGCTCGCCGACGCGCGCGTACACGGTTTTCAGGCCGGCGAATGACAGCACGCGCTTTTCGACCTCCTCCACCAGGCGGTTCTTCTCGCCGAGCGAAAGATTGCCGCGCCCGTGCACGATTACCTGGCCGTAGTCCGGCTCGACGCTGGGGAAGAATTCGACGCCGCGACCGAACTTGCCGTACACGGTGGCGATTCCGACCAGGAGAAGCGCGGCCAGGCTCAAGGTCAGGCCTGGCCGGCGCAAGGCAAGCTGCACCGCGCGCATATAGGGCCCGTCGGGACCGGCGTGCGTCTCGTGCGCGACCGGGGCGGCACGGCCGAGCAGCGCCCCCAGCGTCGGCGTGAAGAACAGCGCGACGGCGAGCGACGCCGACAATGTCGCGATCAGGGTGATCGGCAGATATTTCATGAACTCGCCGACGACGCCGGGCCAGAACAGCAGCGGCGAGAACGCCGCGACGCGCGTGGCAGTCGCCGCCACCACCGGTCCGCACATGCGTCTGGCCGCCAGCGCATAGGCGTCGCGCGGCGGCATGCCTTCGGCCATACGGCGTTCCGCGAATTCCGACACGATGATGGCGTCGTCCACGAGCATGCCGACCGCAAGGATCAGCGAGAACAGGACCACGATGTTGACGGTCAGCCCGGCGAGCTGAAGCCCGAGCACGCCGGCGAGAAACGACGCCGGGATCGCGATGCCGATGAACAGCGACGCACGGAAGCCGAGGGCGAACAGGATCACCACGGTGACCAGGAGCACGCCGGTCGCCACCGAATTCTCGAGATCCGCCAGCATCTGACGGATCACCTTTGACTTGTCCTGCGTGAAGGTGACATGGACGGCGTCGGGCCACGTCTTCTGCAGCTCCTGGACGATGCGCTTCACACCATCCACGGTCTCGATCAGATTCGCTCCGGACCGCTTCGACACCTCGATGGTCATGGCGGGGCGGCCGTTGACGCGCGTGATCGAGGTTGCGTCCTTGAATGTGGGCTTGATGTCTGCCACGTCCAGCAGCGTGACGGCGGCCTTCGCCGAAGCCGTGACCGGAACTTTCAGAATGTCCTGCGGTGTCTCGAACAGCGACGGGACTTTTACGGCGAAACGCCCGGTCTGTCCCTCGAGCGCACCGGCGGCAATCAGTGTGTTGAAGTTCTGCGTCAGCTGCCCGAGTGTGTCGAGCGAGATGCCGTAGCTGTTCATCAGAGTCGGGTCGATGATGATCTCGACCGCTTCGTCGCGTGCGCCGCGCAGCTCCGCCGACAGCACACCGGGCGCCTGCTCGATGGCATTCTTGGCGGCGCGGGCGATGCGCAGCAGGGTGCGCTCCGGCACCTCGCCGGACAGCCCGACCACAAGAACGGGATAGGTCGACAGATTGACTTCCAGCACCTGCGGCTCGTCGACGTCGCGCGGCAGGTCATGCTTGGCCTGATCGACCTTGGCGCGGACATCCGCAAGCGCGGACTTGGAATCGAACCCAGCCTCGAACTCGAGCAGCACGAAGCCGCCGCCTTCGAACGCGGTCGAACGCATCTCCTTGACGTTGCCAACCGATTTGAGCTGCGTTTCGACTGGCCGCAGCAGCAGGCGCTCGGAATCCTCGGGGCTGATGCCGCGCTGCGAGAGCTGAACGTAGATGATCGGAATCCTGACGTCGGGCTCCGCCTCCTTGGCAATCGTCGCATAGGCCACGAGGCCGGCGAGGAGGAGGAACACAAGCGTCGCGATGGTGAGCCGCGCGTGATCGATTGCGTAGTCGATGAGCTTCGACATGCCGGGGTTCCGTTGCGCGCGGGTTTAATTTGCCGTCGCCGTCACGGCATCCGCGGCCGCGACGGGCTGCACCTTCTGACCTTCGCGCACGAAGTCCTGGCCCTGCACGATCACCCGCATGCCGTCAGCAATGCCGGCGACCCACATGACGCCTTGCTCGTCTTCAATCACGTCGATGCGGGCAAAGCCCACGGTTCCGTCCTCGCCCACGGTACGCACACCGACGTCGCCCGACGACGAGATCGTCAGCGCCGAGCG
>Ga0209466_1000027_pt1 | contig 30137 bp, 25 predicted proteins | sample PanSoiPlo30MoBio_FD_188323 | JGI IMG/M metagenome (GOLD analysis project Ga0209466, IMG submission 188323) | Tropical forest soil microbial communities from Panama analyzed to predict greenhouse gas emissions - Panama Soil Plot 30 MoBio (SPAdes)... | ecosystem: Environmental > Terrestrial > Soil...
ACACGAAAGAAACCGAACGATTGCTCAAGGCGATCGGCGAGGCTGGCTCTGGTCGGAAATAGCATGCGGCCACGCCACGGCTCATCGATAGCCACTAGCCACGCCACGGCTCATCGAGAGCCATTAGCCACGCCACGGCCCATCGAGAGCCACTATGAGAACAACTATGGCGGCGCCGGCATTGACGGCGTGCGGTGGCCGCCAATGCAGCCGGCTTCCGCTCAAGATGGCGCAGGCAGTCCCGCGGCGAAGCGGGACTGCCTCTGACCGTCCGGGGCCGCGATGTCAGGCGGCTCGGCGCTCTCGGTTCACGTTCTCAGTGATCTTGCGGGTTGCCGCATCGGCCATTCGCGCCGAAATCTCGGCCGTCCGCCGAGCGCTCTGCAACAAATGTTCGAAGGTGTCGCGCATGAGCTCGCTTTGAATGGCAGCAGCATCCTGCGGGGTGCGGCAGCGGCCGAGGTCGTTCATGTGGGTGAGGGTCTGCTGCCACCGGGATTGCAGGAATTCAAGCCATTCTCGCGAGATGTTCTGGAATTCCTGGGCCACCACGGCGGTCGATTCGAGGACGGCTTCCATGTTCCGCGCGGACTGCTGGGCAGCCTTCTGCGCCTCTGCGTCGGACATGTTGACCGCCCGAAACAGCGGGTTCGCAGCCGGGTCGGTGAGCTGCGACGTCATGTTGCGCCCGGTTTCCCAGATCTGCTGCATGATTTCTGCGTTCCGCTGCATCAGCTCGGCTCCTGCTCGGACCGCGCCTTCGCCCATGTTGGCGGTCGAGTGCGCGAACTGCTGGGCCTCGCTCGCGACGGTCCGCGCGGCTTCCCGGGCAGCTTGCCCGACGTTTCTGTCTTCTCGGGTATTGGTATTGGCCATGGAATTCTCCCACATCTACGGGGCGTCTTTTCGGTGTCGTTTGGAAGGAGCAGCTCTCCTCGTCGGTGTGGAGCTGCAACACGATGTCTACGCTTTGCTGTCGCAGAGGTTCCATGGAAAAGCAGTCCGGTTCATTCAAGCTTGTCCGCGTGCATCAGCACGGTGCCTGCCTCAGACAGTCACGAGGCGGCGGCGTGCGGTGGCCGCCAATGCAAGCGACTTCCCGCCGCATAAGAAGGTACCTGCCGCCGCATAAGGTGAGGAGGATCGCGCTGTCCGGTTTGCCCGAAAGCGGACGCGGCTGAGCGATTTATGAGTACACGCCGCCTAGTCCGGCTTGGCACCCGCGAACCTGACCACCTTGCCCCACTTTTCGGTTTCATCCACAAGGAGCTTGCCGAAGTCGGCCGCCGAACCCGGCAAAAGCGAGGCGCCGAGTTCCGCGAATCGAGCCTGCGCCTTGGGATCGGCGAGGATGGCATTCGTCGCTTTGTTGATCCTGTCGATGACCTCGCCCGGCGTACTCCTGGGCACAGCCAGCCCATACCACGCGCTTGCCTCATAGCCAGGCAGGAACTCGGCCACCGTCGGCAGGTCGGGCAGCACCTCAGAGGGCTCCGTGCTGGTCACCGCCAGGCCACGCAACTTGCCGGCCTTGATGTGCTCGGCAGACGTCGGAACATTGTCGAACATCACCTGGACCTGTCCGCCCATCAAATCCGTGAGCGCCGGCGCGCCACCGCGATAGGGCACGTGGACCATGTTGATGCCGGCCATCATCTTGAACAGCTCGCCCGACATGTGGATCGTCGAGCCGTTGCCGGAAGACGCCATGTTGAGCTTGCCGGGATTGGCCTTGGCATAGGCGATCAGTTCGGGAATCGTCTTGATCGGGAGCGATGGATTCACCACTACGACATTGGGAAAACGGATGATGCCGGCGACCGGCGCCATGTCGCTGAGGAAATTGAAATTGAGCTTGTCATAGAGCGTGGCGTTGATGGCGTTCGCCGGGGCGACGAGGAGGAGCGTGTAGCCGTCGGGCGCCGCACGCACCACCGCCTCGGTGGCAAGATTGGTGGCGGCCCCCGGCCGGCTCTCGATGACAACCGGCTGGCCAAGCTGCTCCGAGAGCCATTGGCCGGTCAGCCGCGCGGTGAGGTCGGCGGAGCCACCCGGCGGATAACCGATGATCATCCGAAGCGGCCGGGAAGGATAGGATTGCGCCCGTGCCATGCGCGATACGGCGGGGAGAGCAGCAGCGGCTCCTGCCAGGTGCAGAAATTCACGGCGCCGGAGTTTCATTGCATCCCCTCCGATGTGCGTCGCGCCAGGGATTTTGGCACGTCCACGCAGTGCAAGGTGCCGGAGGATACGGAGATGGCGAGATGCAAGGAAGGGGGTGATGATCGAGCGCTGGCCCTCTTGACCGTGGCCGCGGACCCGGGCACGCCTAGAAGGCGAGTGGGTCTTGCGGCCCCGAGTGCGGCCCCGAATGCAGGCTCACCCGTTCCACCACGTCTCACCGTTTTGGTATCTTCTGGTCGCCTATCATGCTGGTTGACAGCCACTGCCACCTCGATTTTCCCGACTTCGCCGCCGAGCTCGACGGCGTGGTGGCGCGTGCCGAGGCTGCCGGCATCGGGCGGATCGTGACCATCTCGACGCGCGTGCGACGCCACGGCGACATCCTGGCGATCGCCGAAAGATTCCCCCGCGTCTATTGCTCGGTGGGCACGCATCCGCATCACGCGCACGAGGAGCTGGACGTCACGCCCGACGACCTGGTGCGCCGGACGCAGCATCCCAAGGTGGTGGCGCTGGGCGAAGCAGGGCTCGACTATTTCTACGACAACAGCCCGCGCGAGGCGCAGGAGCAGGGGTTCCGCACCCACATCGCGGCGGCGCGCGCATCCGGCCTGCCGCTGGTCATCCATTCGCGCGATGCCGACGCCGACATGCGGAGGATTCTCGAAGAAGAAACGGGGAAGGGGGCCTTTGCGGCCGTGCTCCACTGCTTCACCGGCTCGCGCGAACTGGCGCTGGCCGGCATCGCGCTCGGCCTGCATGTCTCGTTCACCGGCATCCTGACCTTCAAGAAATCGGATGATCTGCGCGCCATCGCAGCGGAATTGCCGGCCGACCGCATCCTGGTGGAGACCGATGCGCCGTACCTCGCGCCCGGGCGCTATCGCGGAAAACGCAATGAGCCGGCCTATGTAGTGGAAACCGCGAAAGTGCTGGCCGAGGTGCGCGGCGCAAGCGCCGATGAGATTGCGCGACAAACGACGGACAACTTCTTCCATCTGTTCGCGAAAGTGCCGCGCGACCCCATGGTTAATGCACGCACGGGCGTGGGCGCGGCGAGCGCATGACATTAAGATTTACCATTATGGGCTGCGGCTCGTCCGGCGGCGTGCCGCGGCCGGCGCTGGGCTGGGGCGCCTGCGACCCCAATAATCCGAAAAATCGCCGTCGGCGCACGTCGCTGCTGGTCGAGCGGCGCAACGCCAAGGGCACGACGCGCGTCCTGGTCGACACGCCGCCGGACCTGCGCGAGCAGCTGCTCGATGCCGAGGTGGACGGGCTCGACGGTGTGCTGTTCAGCCATGAGCACGCCGACCATACCCACGGCATCGACGACCTGCGCGCGATCGCCATCCATCGCCGCGCGCTGGTTAACGTCTATCTCGATGAAGGCACGGCCAGCGTCGTCAAGGCGCGGTTCGGCTACTGCTTCGAGACGCCGCCGGGCAGCGAATATCCGCCGATCCTGAGGGAGCATCGCATGACGGCGGGCCAGGCGATCGACATCGCCGGCGGCGGCGGCAGCATCACGGCGCTGCCCTTCGCCCAGGAGCACGGCGATATTCTTTCGCTCGGATTCCGCTTCGGCGCGCTGGCGTATTCCTGCGACCTCAAGGGACTGCCGCCCGACAGCGTGGCGGCGCTCGGCGGCATCGACGTGTGGATCGTCGACGCGCTGCGCCATGCGCCGCATCCGAGCCATTTCAGCGTGGCCGAGGCGCTGGAATGGATCGGCCGCATCAAGCCGCGGCGCGCGATCCTGACCAACCTGCATTCCGACCTCGATTACGAGGCGCTGCGCGCCACGCTGCCGGCCAGCGTCGAGCCGGCCTTCGACGGCATGCGGATCGAAGCCTGAGACCGTCTTTTCAACGATTTCCTGGGCCCGGCCTCAGCCCAGGCAAATATATTCCATAATATCTCTTATGCGAATCACGGGGCCAGCACGGCCGTTGCACGGTCCGCCGGCCACCTCAGCCATTGCGATCGCCCTGGCTCATCGTGCCGTTGCACGGTCCGGTGGCGCGGTCGACAGCGTTGGCGCGCCTGCTCAGCGATCCGATGTCCAGGAGCCTTGGCAAGGCCGTGGTGATCGACAACCGCGCCGGCGCCGGCATTGAGCCGCAATAGAGCGAGATCTCGCTCTAAGTTATGTTTGAGCATGGACCAGGATCTCAGGCGCGATACGGTCACGCTCACCAAGACGTTCTGTGCGGTTCTGGCGGCGGCGGGGTTCGCCGATCTCTCACCCGCGGCCGTGCGGGCCGCCCGCCGCGGCGTGCTCGACTGGGTCGGCTGCGCCCTCGCCGGCAGCGGACACGCGACCGTCACGCTGCTGGTCGAAGTCCTGCGCGAGACCTCCGGCTCCCCGGTGGCGACCGTGCTCGGCCGCGGTTTGAAGCTCGGCCTCCTCGATGCGCCACTGGTTAACGGCCAGATGGGGCACGTGCTCGACTATGACGACACCCACATGGGCGGCGTCGTGCTGCACGCGAGCTCACCGGTGCTCGCCGCGCTGTTCGCGCTCGCACAGCGCGCGCCGGTCAGCGGGACGCAGTTCATGCTGGCCTACGCGACAGGTTTCGAGGCCGGCGTGCGCAGCGGCCGCACCGCGCCGGGGCATCACAAGGGCGGCTGGCATCTGACCGGAACGCTCGGCAGCATTGCGGCCGGGGTCGCCGCGGGAAAGCTGCTCGGGCTCGATGCGCAACGGCTGGCCCATGCCATGGGCATCGCCGCTACCCAGGCGGCCGGCATGCAGCAGAACCGCGGCACCATGTGCAAGTCCTTTCACGCCGGAAAAGCCGCCGCGAACGGCGTCCTGGCGGCGCTGCTGGCGGAGCGGGGTTTCGACAGCACGCAGCAGATCATCGAGGGCGAGAAAGGCTTTTGCCGCATCTACAGCGACGTGGCCGCGCCGGAGCGGCTGACCGAAAATCTCGGGAACGGCTGGGTCATCGAGAGCAACGGCCACAAGCCCTATGCCTGCGGCGTGGTCCTGCACCCGCTGATCGACGCCGTGATCGCGCTGCGCAACGGCCACGCGATCGACCCGGCGAAAGTTAATGACATCGGGCTGCGCGTGCACCCGCTCGTCCTGTCCATTACCGGCGTGCGCGAGCCGGCGACGGGATTGCAGTCGAAATTCAGCGTGGCGCATGCGGCGGCGGTCGCCCTCACCGACGGCGCCGCCGGCGTGGCGCAATTCTCCGACGCCAAGGCGACCGATCCGCGGATTGCAGCATTGCGCAACAAGGTGAAACCGGTCGCCGATGCGACGCTGCGGCAGGACGAGGCCCATGCCTCCATTACCCTGGGCGACCGCCGCCACGAGGTCCATGTCGCGCACGCGAGCGGCACCGCCGACAATCCGATGAGCGACGAGCAGATCGCGGGCAAGTTTCTGGCCAATGCCGCGCCGGTGATCGGGGCCGACCAAGCTCAACGCGCCGTGGACTGGATTGCCAGGCTGGAGCAGCAGCCAGACATGCGCCCGCTGATCGCGCTGCTGGCATAGCGGAAACTCCATGGCGTTGAACGAGACGGAAATCGGGCTCGCCTCGGAGGCGGACGTAACCGGCATCCTCGATCTCCAGAGGAAAAATCTGCCGGACCGCGGCGGCGCCTTGTCGGTCGAATTTTCGCGGGACTGGTTCACGCGGGCGATTGCCGCCATGCCGGTGATCGTCGCGCGCCGGCAAGGAAGCGTCGTCGGCTTTCTCGTATCGTCAGCGTTTTCGGCGCACGCCGATGTTCCGATCGTGCAAGCCATGCGGGCCGCCTATGCGGGCGCCGCGGACGCTTATCTCTACGGGCCGATCTGCGTCGCCCGGAGCGAGCGCGGCTGCGGCCTGGCCGGCAGATTGTTTTCGGCGCTGCGGCGTGAACTGCCGGGCCGCGAAGGCGTTTTGTTCATCCGCCGCGACAACCCCGCGTCGCTGAAAGCGCACGCCAGGATGGGCATGCGAGAGGTGGCCGAATTCACTCATGGCGATGCTGTCCATGTCGTATTGGCTTATGTCGGGTGACGCGACCAGTCGTTGGCAGGCACGTGACCCTTCCCGGGCCGGCTCGGCCCAGCGCAGCTCGGCTTCTCGCTTTTCTGTGTGCGCCCTGCTCCGGGCGTCGCGCCGACCTGATTGGTCTGATAAGACGCCGCCATGAAAAAGCCTTCGCGCGACATTTCGGCCCTGATCGACATCATGGCGGCGCTGCGCACGCCGGGCTCTGGCTGCCCGTGGGACCTGGAGCAGAGCTTCGCCACCATTGCACCATACACGATCGAGGAAGCCTACGAAGTCGCCGACGCGATCAGCCGCGGCGATCTCGACCACCTGCGCGAGGAACTCGGCGACCTGCTGCTGCAGGTCGTCTTCCATGCGCGCATGGCGCAGGAAGTCTCGGCCTTCGATTTCGGCGACGTGGTGCTCGCCATCACACGAAAACTCCTGCGGCGGCACCCGCACGTGTTCGGCGATGCGCGCGGCCTCTCGGCCGATGCCGTTAAGGAATTGTGGGAGCAGATCAAGGCGGACGAAAAAGCCGAGAAGGCCGACGCCGACAAACCGTCAGGCGCCCTCGCCGGCGTGCCGGTCGCCCTGCCCGGGCTGACCAGGGCGCTCAAGCTCCAGGCCAAGGCCAGCCAGGTGGGCTTCGACTGGAACGACCCGCGCGCCGTGCTGGCGAAGATCCGCGAAGAGGCCGACGAGATCGAGCAGGAGCTCGCGTGCCGGCAGCGTGACCAGGCGGCCGGCGAGGTCGGCGACCTCTTGTTCGCTGTCGTCAACCTGGCGCGTCACCTTGGTGTCGACCCGGAGGCCGCCTTGCGCGCCACCAACGCCAAGTTCGAGCGCCGCTTCGCCGCCATCGAGCGGGAGCTGGCGGCGCGCGGCAAGTCACCGAGCAACGCGACGCTCGCCGAGATGGACGCGCTGTGGGATGAGGCGAAGGCGGCGGAGAAGGTCGAAGGCGGCTGAGCATGTTCGCCATGCCGACCCACGCACTCGGCTGTCATCCCGGCCGAGCGCGAAGCGCGAGAGCCGGGACCCAGGTACCCCTGCCAAGACTTATTTTCTGATGCAGGGATACTTGGATCCGGCCCTCGCTACGCTCGGCCGGGATGACAGCTGAGTTCCTCTGATAGGGTTGCGCCGCTACCGTGCGCTTGCCCAATGCTGCGCGGCTTCGGCCGCGTGCTCGATCTCCTGCTCGAACTTCCGCCGCACGGCGTCGGCCTTGGCCGGATCCACCCGCACCGTCATGACCAGCTTCCCGTCGTCGCGGCTGGCTTTCTCCAGCACCTCGGCATGGCGGTGCAGCCAGCTCGCCCCTGCCCCGTCGGCGGGATCGAGCGCCAGCGTCAGGGTCACGCGACCCGCCGCCACGCGCGCCTCGATGGTGTCCGCCAGACGATCGAGCCCCTCCCCGGTCACGGCCGAAACCAGGACGGGCCGCCGATCGGCCGGCTTGCGCGCTGCCGTGTTGGCCAGCTCCAGGCGCCGGTTCTCGTCGAGCAGGTCGAGCTTGTTCCACACTTCGATGAGGCGCGCGCCATCGTTGGGATCGACGTCGAGCCGGCGCAGCACCTCGGCGACGTCGTGCGCCTGCGCTTCCGCGTCCTCGTGCGACACGTCGCGGACGTGCAGGATCACGTCGGCCTCGACCACCTCCTCCAGCGTCGCGCGGAACGCCGCCACCAGCATGGTCGGCAGATCCGAGATGAAGCCGACCGTGTCGGAGAGGATGATGCGGGTGCCGTGCGGCAGGTCGACGGCGCGCAGGGTCGGGTCGAGCGTGGCGAACAGCATGTCGGCGGACAGCACCTCGGCCCGCGTCATGCGATTGAACAGGGTCGACTTGCCGGCGTTGGTGTAGCCGACCAGCGCCACGATCGGATAGGGCACGCGCTTGCGGCTGTCGCGGTGGAGTTTTCGCGTGCGCTTGACGCCTTCGAGCTCGCGCTCGATGCGGGCGATGCGCTCGCCGATCATGCGGCGGTCGGCCTCGAGCTGGGTCTCGCCTGGGCCGCCGAGAAAGCCGAAGCCGCCGCGCTGGCGCTCGAGGTGGGTCCACGAGCGCACCAGCCGGCTCTTCTGGTAGTTCAGATGGGCAAGCTCGACCTGCAGCGCGCCCTCGCGCGTGTGCGCGCGCTCGCCGAAGATTTCGAGGATCAGGCCGGTGCGGTCGACCACCTTGGCGTTCCACGCCTTCTCCAGATTGCGCTGCTGCACCGGCGAGAGCGCGCAATCCATGACCACCAGCGCCGCCTCGAGACTCTTGGCGAGCCCGGCAATCTCCTCGACCTTGCCCTTGCCCAGATAGGTTGCCGGCCGGATCTCGGCGAGCGGCACCAGGCCAGCCTCGACCACGTCAAGGTCGATCGCCCGCGCCAGACCGACCGCCTCCTCCAGCCGCGCCTCGGGGGAACGAAAACCCTCCTGGCGCGCGGCCGCGCCGCGGCGAAACGGCGTGATCACGATCGCACGCGTGCTCGCCGAGCCCGACTCAGCCGGGCTCAACCGGTTCGCCTGCCTGTCGCGACGGCGTGGTTCCAGGCTCTAAACCTTTTCCACCTGAGGGGCCTCCTCGGCCCCTTCGAACAGCTGGATCGGATGACCCGGCATGATCGTGGATATAGCGTGCTTGTAGACGAGCTGCGAGTGGCCATCCCGACGCAGCAGCACGCAGAAATTATCGAACCACGTGACGACGCCCTGGAGCTTGACTCCATTCACCAGGAATATGGTGAGCGGCGTCTTGTTCTTGCGTACGTGATTGAGGAAGGTATCTTGAAGGTTCTGAGAGCGGTCGGCCGCCATTGCCGTTTGTTCCATTATTCGCTCGCGGCTTTGCCCCTCCGCGAGACGTTCTTGTATGTCCTGTCGCCCGAAAATTCCCCTGGGTGGACTTTGGCCCTGCCATTAGATGGTACGGGCAGGGCTAGCGCAAGTCCAACTTGCAGGCGTATAAGCCATGCCCTCCTCCCGGCCTTCAGCCTGTTTCTGCATGACGATGGAAATCGCGGCGCAAGGCGTTGGCCACCAGGCCGGGCGCGCCGTTGCCGATTGGCCGGCCGTCGATTGATACCACCGGCATGACGATCTGGCTGGCCGAGGTGACGAAGGCCTCGCGCGCTTCATACGCTTCCGCCACGGAAAATCTGCGCTCCTCGAGGCCGAGATTCTGGGCGGCGGCCACGTCGAGAACCACGGTGCGGGTTATCCCACGCAAAATTCCGTGATTGGCCGGCCGCGTGACCAGCTTTCCGTCACGCGTCACGATCCAGGCATTGCTCGACGCGCCTTCGGTGACGAAGCCGTCCCGGTCGACGAACCAGGCTTCCCGGGCGCCGGCCGTGCGCGCGGCTTCCTTGGCCAGGACATTGGGCAGCAGCGAGACCGACTTGATGTCGACGCGGTCCCAGCGGTTGTCCGGCACTGTGACGACCGCGATTCCGTCGGCTGCCAGACGTTCCTGTTTGGCGCTATCGAGATTGCGCGCGGTGACGACCACGCTCGGCCTCGTCTCCGGCGCGGGAAACAGGAAGTCGCGCCGGGCGACCCCGCGCGTCACCTGCAGATAGACGAGCCCGTGCTCCACCCGGTTGCGCCGCACGGTTTCGTGCAGCACGACGCCGAGGGCGGCCAGGCTCATCGGCAGCGCGATCCCGAGTTCGCCGAGCGAGCGCACCAGGCGCTGCATGTGCCGGCGCTCGTCGACCAGCCGTCCTTCCCTCACCTCGCAGACTTCATAGACGCCGTCGGCGAACTGGTAGCCGCGGTCCTCGACATGGACCGCCGCCGCGCGATGCGGCAGGTAGCGGCCGTTCACATAGGCGATGCGCGCCATTCCGCGTGCTTAGCTGATTCCGAGCGCCTTGAGCTTGCGGTGAAGCGCCGAGCGCTCCATGCCGACAAACTCCGCGGTGCGCGAGATGTTGCCGCCGAACCGGCTGATCTGCGCCAGCAGGTACTCGCGCTCGAACACTTCGCGCGCGTCGCGCAGCGGCAGGCCCATCAGCTGCTCGCCCCCTCCTCCGTTGGGCATGGCCGGGACCATGGCGCCGACCTCCTGCGGCAGCATGCTGGCGCTGATCACCGCGTCGGTGTCGCCACCGGCCAGGATCATCAGCCGCTCCACGTTGTTGCGCAGCTGCCGCACGTTGCCCGGCCAGTCGTGCGATTGCAGCACGGCGACCGCGTCCTCGCCGATCTTGCGCTTGGGCAGGCCGGTCGTGAGCGAGATGTGGTCCATGAAATGGTTGATGAGGTCGGGGATGTCCTCCCGCCGCTCGGCCAGCGGCGGCACGCGGATCGGCACCACGGACAGGCGGTGGAACAGGTCCTCGCGGAATTTTCCGGCGGCGATCTCGGCCTCGAGGTTGCGTGCCGTCGACGAGATGATGCGCACGTCGACGGAGATCTTTTTCGTGCCGCCGACCCGCATGAAGGTCTGATCGACCAGCACGCGGAGAATCTTGTTCTGCGTCTCGCGCGGCATGTCGGCGATCTCGTCGATGAACAGCGAGCCGCCGTCCGCCTCCTCCAGCGCGCCCGGCTTGCGCGCCTGCGATCCGTTGGACGCCTCGATGCCGAACAGCTCGGGCTCCATCCGCTCGGGGGTGATCGCCGCCGCGTTGATCACCACGAACGGGCCGTTGGCGCGGATCGAATGTGCATGGATGCTGCGCGCTGTCAGCTCCTTGCCGGCGCCGGACGGCCCGACGATGAGGATGCGACTGTTGGTCGGCGCCACCTTGTCGATGACCTGGCGCAGCTGGTTGATGGTCGAGGAATGCCCGACCAGCGAAGTAGGCAGCGGCGACCACTGCTTGAGCTCCTTGACCTCGCGCTTGAGCCGCGAGGTTTCCAGCGCCCGATCGGCGATCAGCACCAGGCGGTCGGCCTTGAACGGCTTCTCGATGAAGTCGTAGGCGCCGCGCTTGATCGCCGAGACCGCCGTCTCGATGTTGCCGTGCCCCGAGATCATGACCACCGGCAGGTCGGAGTGCTCGACCTTGATGGCGTCGAGCAGCTGCAGCCCGTCAAGCTTGCTGCCCTGGAGCCAGATGTCGAGGAACACCAGGCTCGGCCGCCGCGTCGTCACCGCGGCAAGCGCTTCGTCGCTGTCACGCGCCGTGCGCGTGGTGTAGCCCTCGTCCTGAAGGATACCCGCGACCAGCTCGCGGATATCGATCTCGTCGTCGACGATGAGAATATCGGCCGCCATGCCCCTATCTCTCGCTCGCGACCAGACGTATCCTGGGCCCCGCCTCGCCCACGTCCGCCGCCTTTGCGTGGTCCTTTGTCCCCACAGTATCGGAATGCTCGGTGCCGGCGATCTCGGCGGCGGCGAAGCGCAGACGCATCCACGCGCCGCGGCCGCCCTTCGCCACGTCCGGAGCGTCGAACAGCTCGAGCTTGCCGCCGTGCTCCTCGAGAATCTTTCCAACGATGGCGAGCCCGAGGCCGGTCCCCTTCTCGCGGGTGGTGACATAGGGCTCGAGCAGCCGGTTGCGATTCTCCTTGGGCAGGCCGGTTCCGTTGTCGATCACGTCGATGACGACGTCGCTGCCGTCGCGCCCCGCCCGCACCAGGATGCGGCCGCGCGCGCGTTCCGTCGTCGGAACCGCCGCGATCGCCTCGGTGGCGTTCTTCACGATGTTGGTTACGGCCTGCGAGATCAGCCGGCGGTCGAACCGCGCCGGGATGGCCTCGTCGGTGGTCTCGACGTCGATGTCGATGTCGGGGTGCGCCACGCGCATCATGAACACGGCCTGCCGCACCGTGTCGGCGACGTCCTCGGCCGCGATCACCGGCTTCGGCATGCGCGCGAAGCGCGAGAACTCGTCGACCATGCGCTTGATGTCGTCGACTTGGCGCACGATCGTGTCGGTGCACTGCTCGAAGATGACCTTGTCTTCCTTGATGGCGTTGCCGTACTTGCGCCGCAGGCGCTCGGCCGAGAGCTGGATCGGAGTCAGCGGATTCTTGATTTCGTGGGCGATGCGGCGGGCGATGTCGGCCCAGGCCGACGAGCGCTGGGCGGTGACCAGGTCGGTGATGTCGTCGAGCGTGATCACGTAGCCCTGCTCGCTGTCGCCCGCCCGCTCGCTGGTGACGCGGATCGACAGGTTGCGCTCGCGGCCGTTGCGGTTGATGGTGATCTGGCCCTGCACCAGACGGTGCGACGCCGAGCGCGCTTCGTCGAACAGCGTGACCAGCTCCGGCACCACGTCGGCCAGCGGCCGGCGCAGCACCTCGGCCTCGCTGTGGCCGATGAGCTTCTCGGCCGAGCGGTTGAGGATGCTGATGCAGCCGTCGGGATCGACGCCGATCACGCCGGCGCTGGCCCCCGACAGCACCGCCTCGGTGAACCGCCGGCGGCTGTCGATCACGTCATGGGCGCGGATGAGATCGTCGTGCTGCGTCCGCAGCTCCTGGGTCATCTTGTTGAAGGTCTCGCCCAGCTGCGCGAGGTCGCCTTCGTTCTCGTGCACCGGCACCTGCACATAGAGATTGCCGGTGGACACCTGGTTGGCGGCCCCGATCAGGCGCCGGATCGGCGCCACCAGGCTGGCGGCGAAATTGATGCCGAGCCACGCCGCCGACAGCAGGCAGATCAGCGCGATCACCGCGAACATCAGGCCGAACGCGATCTGCACGTTGAGCCGCCGCGCATCCAGGTTGGCGTAGGCCAAAACGCCCGCCTCGGTCACCCGCAATTGCTCGAGCACCTGCGGATTGAGCGGCCGCGCGACATAGAGATACGTGTCGTCATAGGACCGCAGCTTGATGATCGCCGCCACATAGTCGGCATTCGGCAGGAGCGCGATCTGCGGCTCGCTGTCGCCCACCTCGGCCAGCGCCTCGCGCGACGGTCCGCGGAATTCACGATTGAACCCGAGATCGGCCCGTTCGATCACGGCAAGATCGCCGCCGATCATCATGGCGGCCGGCAGATTGCGCAGCGAGGCCTGCGCGCGCAGGTATTGGCGAAAGCGCTCGCGATCGGTCTCGAACATCGGCTTGGCGCGCGCCAGATCGACGGCCATCGCCATAATGTCGCCGCGCACCGTTTCGGCGTGCTCGCGCACATAGGCCTGGGCGACGCTCAAAGAATTCTCGATCACCTTGCGGGTGGTCACCGAGAACCAGCGATCGAGGCCGCGGTCGAGCGTGATGCTGGCCACCAGGGCCAGCAGGATCGCCGGCACCGCCGCCATGACGGAGAACAGGCCGACGATGCGGACATGCAGCCGTGCGCCCGCCTGCCCGCGCTGGCGCGCCTGAATGACATTGAAGACCTCGCGTGCCGTCAGCCCGACCAGCACCAGGACCGTGATGGCATTGACCAAGAGGATCGGGATGACGACCTCGTTGGTCGGCGGGATCGGCGTGAAGCCGTTGAAGATCAGGAAGGTCGCCAGCGCCGACAGCAGCGCGACGGCGACCGCCACCGGCCCGAGAAAACCTCTTGCACGCTTGTGACCTGGGCCTGCCGCCACCCCAGCGTCCGCGACCTGGTCCACGCCCGTCATAAGCCCCCAAATACCCGAAAATTCTGGACAAATGATGCTTTTCTACAACAATGTTGCCCGATTGCGACAATTCCGCGGCGTAAGACCGGGCTATCGGCCAGAATCTTGGGGGGTGGTGCCCGGGAGTGACACCCGACCGCCACAGCGGAAGCCGGCCCGGCGGCCGATATTTTGTAAAAACCAATAGGACCTCAGCCATACGGTCGATGTGCCCCGCCTCCGTTGGTGACACCGTCCCATGGCGCACGCCCAGGCGCGCGTTCCACCACCATGGAGGGGTGTCATGCAGACGGACTATCGGGCGTTTGCGTTTGTGCCACCGCGCACACTCGGTCGTTGCACGCGGCTCAAGCTCGCGCTGTTGACGGCGTGCATCCTCGCGATGCCGGCCGCCTCGCCTTTCGCCGAGGAGGCGCGCAAGGAACCGATCGCCCTCACGGGCCGAATTGTGGCGGTCGGCATTCCGGGCGCGGGCGCCGTCGCGCCGGTTGGCTTCTTTCATCCCGGCGGGCCGTTCCACGACAATGCGGCCTTTGCGGCCTTCGCCCAGCCGGGCCGCATCCTCGACCGCAGGCGCGTGCTCGTCGCCGGCAGTTCGAATTTCGGTGCGCCGCGCGCACGCACCGACGAGGCGGAGGGCTCGGTGCTCTCGCTCGATCCGGACGGTCCGACCATCGTCGTTCCGCCCGCCTTCGCCGCCGCCGGCAACCAGGCGAGCGCGGCCGGCGGCCGCGTTCAGTTGTTCACCGCGCAGAGCCCGGCCTTCCTCAACAGCGTGCGCACGCCGGGCGCCGCCAGCGCCGACTTCCCGACCGTGAGCAATCCGCTCGGCATCTCCATCAACAATGCGTTCGGCCGGCTGTGGTTCTCCAACACGCCGACCGACGCGCTGGGTATCGGCACCGAATCGATCGCCGATCCGACCGGCGAGCCGCTGGCCAATGCGCCGAGCAAGCTGCTCGGCGGCGTGTTCGCCGGCGAGATGACCAATCGCTCGCCGCAACTCGTAACCGGCGGTCTCAAGCAGGGCGCGGTGGCGACCGCGCTCATCGGCATGTCACCCGACGGCAGCAAGCGCGCCGTGTTCGCCGTGCTCACCACCGACGGCGCACTGGCGCAGGCCCACACCGAGTTCGCGCTCGACGGCCTGGCGCCGGCCGGGACCATCCGCCCGATCCCGGTGCCGCTTGTCAGCGACGCCGAGCGCGCGCGCATCACCCGCGCCGGCATGGTGTTCAACTGGGTGCCGGAGCGGATCCTGTTCGTCACCGATCCGCAGCGCAACGCGGTCGTGGCGCTGACGCTGACCAGCGACGACAAGGTGTTCGGCGTGCGCGACAACCGCACCTTCACGCCGCCCGGCCTGGACGCTCCGGTCGATCTTGCGCCGGCCGTGCCGGAGACGGCGAACCCGGGCTTCGCCAGCAACACCACCTTGGCGGGCAACGCCGACTTCTACGTGGTCAATCGCGGCAACGGCACAATCGCGCGCATGCGCCAGGACGGCACCATCGTGGCGGTGCGCGGCGTCGCGCTGCCGGACGGGGCTCGCGTCGGCGCGGGACGTCTCAACGGCATCACGGTGTCGCCCGATGCACAAAAAATCTGGGTGACGGTGAGCGGCGCCGTTGCCGGCTACCCGGATGCGCCTGGCGCGCTGCTCGAGCTGCCCGCCTTCGGGCCGGAACGGGCAAGCCTGCCCGACGCCATCCAGTTCGCTTCGGCCGACCCCGCCGCCGGCGGGGTCGACCCCGTCGGCCGCGGCGCCCGCCTGTTCCACGCCGAGTTCACGCCGCGGGACGGGCTCGGGCCGCTGTACAACGCGCGCTCCTGCGTCGAGTGCCACCAGAGCCCGACCGCCGGCGGAATGGGGCTGAAAAGCCTCGCCATGGTCCAGCGCGTCGGCCGCTTCGACGGCGGTTCGTTCGATCCGCTCGTTGGCCGCGGCGGACCGGTGGCGCGCGCCCATACGATCGCCGAGCTCGGCGTGCCGTGCGACGTGCCGCGCGGCCCGCCCGCCGCCGCCAACCTGATCTCGGTCCGCAATGCGGCCTCGTTGTACGGCCTCGGGCTGATCGATCGCATTCCCGACACGGTAATCATGGCCGGCGCCGTTGCGCGCGGATCCGTCAGGGGCCGCCCCAACATCGTGCTGGGCGATGAGGGACTCGAACGCGTCGGCCGCTTCGGCTGGAAGGCCGACGTCGCCGGCCTCGAGCAGTTCGTCGCGGAAGCGTTTCGCAACGAGCTGGGCATCACCAGCCCGCTCGCACCAACCGATCTCGTCGCGGGCGGCGCCAATTGCGGCAAACCCGGCGCGACCCTGGACCGGGCCGCCATCCGCGCCGTGAGCGCCTACCTGACGACGCTGCCACCGCCGTCGAGCGGCCGCGCGCCGGATGCGCAAGGCACGGATATGTTCGCCGCGATTGGGTGCGCGGCCTGCCACACCCCTGCCCTGGCGGCCGACACCATCGATGTGCCGCTCTATTCCGATCTGCTGCTGCACGACATGGGACCGGTGCTCGACGACGGCGTCGTCCAAAACAATGCCCGCGGCCGCGACTGGCGCACCACGCCGCTGTGGGGACTGGCCACGCGTGGCCGCTTCCTGCACGACGGCCGCGCGCACACCGTCGCCGAGGCGATCCTGGCGCACGACGGCGAAGCGGCGGCGTCCGCCAAGGCCTTTCGCCAGCTCAATGCCGAGGCCAGGCGCTCGCTCATCACATTCCTGTCATCGCTGTGAGCGCGAATCCAGGCGAAAACTCCGATATGCCTTGCCTACGACAGGGCGGCGGATTGTCTCGCATCGTTCCAACTGCAAACATATTCATGAACGCAATGGGCGTTGGCGGCGTCGGAAGATCCGGATTCGCCCAGGAGGGAAACGATGAGACATCGCACGCGGCTCTTTCTCGTTGGCGCAGCGACGCTCGCCGGCGCCACGGCCGCCGCGTACGTGGTCGGCATGCCCGTGGCCGGCGGCACGCCGCTCGCCGCCGCGATGGCTGGCGAGACGCCGCCGCTTGCCCACACGGGATTTCCCATGTGCCGGACGCCCGGCGCCGATGCGGTGCGCACGGCGATCCGTCTTGCCCAGACGCGAACCGAAGTGCCGCCCGCCGAGATGCAGGCCGCACGGCCGACGCCCGACTTCGCCGAGAGCGAGCCGCCGTTGTGGGACGGGCTCGGGATAGTGAGCTACAAGGTCACGACGTCGAGTGCCGAGGCGCAGGCCTATTTCGACCAGGGACTGCGCCTCGCCTACGCGTTCAACCATGGCGAGGCCCAGCGCGCCTTCCGCAAGGCGCAGAAACTCGATCCCGCCTGTGCCATGTGCTTCTGGGGCGAGGCGCTGGTGCTCGGTCCCAACATCAATCTGCCGATGCAGGACGACGCGGTGAAGCCGGCTTTCGCCGCCGCGCAGAAGGCGCGCGCCCTTGCGGCGGCCGCAAGCCCGCGCGAGCAGGCGCTGATCGCGGCGCTGGCCGCGCGCTACGCCGACGACGCCAAGGCCGACCGCGCGCGCTTCGACGCCGCCTATGCGGCCGCCATGGCCAAGGCCGCGGCCCAGTTTCCTGACGACAACGAGATCGCCGTGCTCTACGCCGAGTCGGTGATGGATCTGAGCCCGTGGAATTACTGGCAGCCGGGCGGACGCCAGCCCAATCCGCAGAGCGTCGCCATCGTGCCGACGCTCGAGCGCGTGCTCGCCCGCGACCCGAATCATCCCGGCGCCATTCACTTCTACATCCATGCGGTGGAAGCCTCGGACCGGCCGCAGCGCGCCGAGCGCTATGCCGACCGCCTGCGCGGCGCCATTCCCGGCGCCGGCCACCTCGTGCACATGCCGAGCCACATCTACTACCGGCTCGGGCGCTATCTCGACGCGCTCGCCGACAACAAGACCGCGGTGGCCGTCGACGAAAAGTATCTCGCCGACGCCAACGCGCCGATGGGCGTGTACCGGCTCGGCTACTATCCGCACAATGTTCATTTCGTCATGGCGTCGGCGCAGATGGCCGGCGACGGCGCGACCGTCATCGCGGCTGCCGAGAAGCTGCGCGGCCTCATTCCCGACGACGTCGCGCGCGGCATCGCGATGGCTCAGCCTGTGAAGGCGGCCTCCTACTTCGCGCACGCGCAGTTCAGCACGCCCGACGCCATCCTGTCGCTGCCCGACCCGGGCGACGGCATCCCGTACGTCAAGGCGATGTGGCTCTACGCGCGCGGCATCGCTCATGCGGCGCAACGCAAGTTCGACGCCGCAATGGCCGAAGCCGACGCGATCACGGCGCTCGCCCGCACGGCCGATTTCACCCTGCTCGACGCCTCCGGCATTCCGGCGCAGCAGGTGATGACGCTCGCGCGCACGGTGATCGCCGGCCGCGTGGCACAGGCGCGCGGAGATTTTTCCGCCGCGATCACGCAATTCGAGCAGGCCGCGACGCTGCAGGACGCGCTGCCCTATACCGAGCCGCCCTACTGGTACTACCCGGTGCGGCAGACCCTCGCCGCCGCGCTGCTGCAGGCGGGCCGCCTGGCGGAAGCCGAAACACAATTCCAGCGCGCGCTCGAACGCGCGCCGGCCAACGGCTGGTCCTATTACGGCCTGGCGCAGGTGCTGCGGGCGCGCGGCAATGGCGCCGCGGCGGCCAAGGCGGAAGCGGAGCTCGCCAAGACCTGGGTCGGCGACCGCGGCCTCCTGCAGATTTCGAATCTGTAGAGCTGTTCTGGGCGAGTTTCTGACGGGCAGCGAACTCGGCCGGCTCCCCCTCCCCACTGGGGAGAGGACTGGGGTGAGGGGGCGAGTGACTCTCGATATGCCCTTGCCCCCGACGCGCTACGCGCGTCGACGTCTCCCCGCCGGGGAGAGGTAGAGCAAGCGCCAAAATCTCGCGGCTAGTTCAGATCCGGCGCGATCCGACCACGATGACCACGGTCTTGGCGTCGGGCACGTGCTGCCCATCCGGCTGCCCGTCGAGCTGGACGTGGATCTCGCGGAATGCCGTCTGGATGGGGACGGCATGGGCCGGCGGCTGTTGCATGTCGCGCACCAGCAGCCACATGCCGGGCAGGTTGAGCGCCGCCGGCGCCTGCACCACCTTGGGATCGAACCCGGCGGCCTTGAGCGCGTCGCCGATCTGCTGCGCATAGGATCGCGGCTCGTCGTCATTGGCGTGGAAGACGATCACCGGCCCCTTCGGCGCCTTGGTGAGCCATTCGACCAGCAGCGTCTGGTCTTCTGGCGCGATCACGCGCCATTTCAGCCTGGCCAGCTGCAGGCGAAGCTGGGCCGAATCCCGTTCCAGCATCTTGGCGCGTTCGCCCGCGGCCGCGGCCTGCGCATTCAGGCCGGCGGCGATGCGCTCGCTGGTGTTGCGGCTGCTGCGCGTCGCGACGATGGCGCCGGCAATCCCGGCGATCACCAGCAGCGCCCCGAACTTGCCGAGGGCCCATTGCCAGCCGGGGCGGCGTTCGAGGCCCGACAGCCGGGTGAGCCATTCGAACTGGGTCAACGCCACCAGGATCACGCCGGCCAGGACCACGGCCACGGCGATGTTGCCAAGCCGGTCCCAGGTCGCGAGCTCCTGCGCCAATGCCGGGTATTCGTTCATTGCTTCCGCTTCACAGACATTTGCGTCCGCAATGTGAACGCGTGACGCGGGCGCCGTCCAGTACTGGCGCGATATCGCCGCACCCGCGCCCGCGGCCTGTCCGGAATGGTGCTGCCCTGTTTCCAGTGTTAGCCTTTCGGGCGTTAACGCGCGTCACCGGCGCGCCATGGGAGACGGCATGATGGTTCCGCGTCATCGGGTGGCGGCCGCGGTTGCGGCGATCGCATTGGTCGTGGGCGTCGTGGTCGCGAGCCAGGACGCATGGCCGCAAGGCGCGCGGACGCTCAAGATCGTCGTCCCCTACACGCCCGGCAGCGGCCCCGACATCCTGTCCCGCCTGATGGCGGACGAGATCGGGCGCGCCCACGCCGCTGCCGTCGTGGTCGAGAACCGCCCGGGCGCCGGCACCGTGATTGGAACCGAAGCGGCGGCGCGCGCCGCGCCCGATGGCACCACGGTTCTCCTGGTGGCCAATTCCTTCATCATCAATCCGTCCTTGCGCAAGGTGAACTACGACCCGGTGACCGGTTTCGAGCCGGTCTGCTACCTCGCGGCAACGCCGATGGTGCTGGTGGTCAACGGCGCATCGCCCTACGCGACGCTGAAAGACCTCATTGCCGCCGCGCGCGCCGATGCCGGCGCCGTGTCGTTTGCCAGCGGCGGACCGGGATCGTCGCTGCACGTCGCCATCGAGGTGCTCAAGCGCGCGGCGAACATCGGCGGCACCTATGTACCCTATGGAGGCACCGCGCCGGCGATCAATGCGCTCATGGGCAACCACGTGACCGCGGTGTTCGCCGACTATCCGACCGTGGTGTCGCACCTGCAGTCGGGCCGCCTGCGACCCCTGCTCACGGCGTCGCCGGCGCGCGTGGCGCCGCTGCCCGACGTGCCGACCTTCGCGGAGGCCGGGCTCGGCCCCTACGAGGCCGACATCTTCTATGGCTACGTGGCGCCGGCGAAGACGCCGGGCGACGCGCTGGCGCAGCTGGCCAGCTGGTTCCGCACCGCGCTCAACGCGCCCGACATGACGCCGAAAATCGCCAAGCAAGGGATGTTCCCGGTCGGCACCTGCGGGCCCGAGTTCGGCGCCTACATGCGCCGCCAGGCCGACGCCTACGCCAGCATCATCCGCGAGGCGAACATCAAGGGCGAGTAGAAACACACTCGGCGTCATCCCGGACGGCGCGCGGCGCGCGCTTGCGCGCCAAAGCGAGCCGATCCGGGATCCAGGTACCCCGACATGGCGGGAAGAGGCACGGCAGGGATACCTGGATCCCGGCTCTCGCGCCTTGCGGCGCTCGGCCGGGATGACAGCCGTACTCAATGCGCGAGAATCTTTGACAGGAACGCCTGCGCCCGCTCGCTGCGCGGCTTGCCAAAGAATTCCGCCGTGGGCGCGTCCTCGACGATCTCGCCCTTGTCCATGAACACGACGCGGCTGGCGACCTGGCGGGCGAAGCCCATCTCGTGCGTCACCACCATCATGGTCATGCCGTCCTTGGCCAGCGCCACCATGACGTCCAGCACCTCCTTGATCATCTCCGGGTCGAGCGCCGAGGTCGGCTCGTCGAACAGCATGGCGATCGGGTCCATGGCGAGCGCGCGGGCAATGGCGACGCGCTGCTGCTGACCACCCGACAGCTCGCCGGGATATTTGTGCGCGTGCTCGCTCAAGCCCACGCGCTCGAGCAGCCGCCGGCCTTTGTCGATCGCTTCACGTTGCTTGCGCCGCAACACCTTGACCTGAGCCAGCGTGAGGTTGCGCATGACGGTGAGATGCGGGAACAGCTCGAAGTGCTGGAACACCATGCCGATGCGCGCCCGCAGCTTCGGCAGGCCGCGTCCGGCGTCGCCGACCGAGACGCCGTCGACCACGATCCGGCCCTGCTGGAACGGCTCGAGGCCGTTGACGCACTTGATGAGCGTGGACTTGCCCGAGCCCGACGGGCCACACACCACCACGACCTCGCCCTTCTCGACCAAGGTCGTGCAGCGATTGAGGACCTGCATGGTCCCGTACCATTTGCTGACTTTGCTGATAGTGATCATCGCGGGCTCAGCGGATGATGGCGGTGCGGCGCTGGATGGCGCGCACGCCGTGCGACGCCGCCAGAGAGATGACGAAGTAGACCAGCGCGGCGAACAGGTACATCTCCACCAGCCGGCCGTCACGCTGCGCCACTTTCGAGGCGGCACCGAGGAAGTCGGTGATGGACAGAACGTAGACCAGCGAGGTGTCCTGGAACAGGATGATGGTCTGGGTCAGCAGCACCGGGATCATGTTGCGGAACGCCTGTGGCAGCACGATTTGCGCCATGGTGGTCGGATAGGTCATGCCGAGGGCCTGGGCCGCTGCCACCTGGCCGCGCGGGATCGACTGGATGCCGGCGCGCATGATCTCGGCGAAATACGCGGCCTCGAACAGCGTGAACGTCACCAGCGAGGAGGCGAAGGCGCCGACGCGGATCGGCGCCGACGCGCCGGTGAGCCATTGGCCGATATAGGGCACGAGGAAATAGAACCAGAAAATCATCAGCACCAGCGGCACCGAGCGCATCAGGTTCACGTAGGCTGCGGCGACGAGCGAGAGCGGCGCGATGCTCGACAGCCGCATCAGCGCCAGCACCGTGCCGAACGCGATGCCGCCGACGGTGGCGAGCGCCGTCAGCGTCAGGGTGAACGTCATGCCGTCGTAGAACAGATACGGCAGCGAGCGGATGATCACGTCATAGTCGAAGTTGCCGAACATCGCGCCCTCACCCGGTCGGCGCGCGCGGTGCCGCTCCGATATAGCCCGGCACCGCGACGCCGCGCTCGACCCGGCGCATCGCAAAGGTCACCGCGACGTTGATGACGATGTAGATGAGGGTCGCAGCGGTGAACGCCTCGAACACCTGGAACGAGAATTCCTGCATCGACCGCGCCCGCGCCGTGAGCTCCATCAGGCCGATGGTGAGCGCGACCGCGCTGTTCTTGATGATGTTGAGGAATTCCGAGGTCAGCGGCGGCAGGATGATGCGATAGGCCATGGGCAGCAGCACATAGCGATAGGCCTGCGGCAGGGTGAGGCCGAGCGCCAGCGAGGCCAGGCGCTGGCCGCGCGGCATGCTCATGATGCCGGCGCGCACCTGCTCGGCTACCCGCGCCGAGGTGTAGAAGCCGAGCGCCACCACGGCGGTCCAGAACGACGCGTCAGGGAGCTGCTTCAGCCACGTGCCGAAGGTTTTTGGCACGACCTCCGGCAGCACGAAATACCAGAGGAACATCTGCACCAGCAGCGGGATGTTGCGGAACAGCTCGACGTAAGCGTGGCCGAGCCGCACCAGCCAGGGACTGGGCGTGGTGCGCATGACGCCGACGATCGAGCCGAGCGTCAGCGCCAGCACCCAGGCGGCGAGCGCGGTGGCCAGCGTCCACCCCGTGCCGAGCAGGAGCGTCTGCCAATACGTGTGAGCGCCGTCGGGAGAAAGATCCCAGAGAATGCCCCAGTACCAATGGTAGTTCACGCCCGCCCTGCCGCTGTCACATCGCCGGCCGTTCCCGGATCGATCCTAGAGCATGATGCCGAAAAGTGGGTACCGGTTTTCGGAAAAGATCATGCTCCAAGCATAAGTTAGATCGAGATGACGATTCGAAGAAAAGTCATCTCGGTCTAGCGCAGAACATGGCGATTGCCGCATTGGAACGCATAGGCAGAGCAGCTTGCTCCACCTCTCCCCGGCGGGGAGAGAGCCTGCCCCGGACTTGATCCGGGGTCGATTTGCGAGCGCAGCGAAGCAAATCGGGTGAGGGGGAACAAGCCTGTGGAAAGACCCCTGCCCCTCACCCCGACCCTCTCCCCGCTGGGGAGAGGGAGCGCGCCGGGCTTCGAATTTCGTCTGCGTTCAAACCGGTGCCGCTGAGGGCCGTCAGTACGCCGCGGGGTCGCCGCTATCGGTGGGATTGGCGATCACCTTCTTGAAGGCCGCGCTCATCGGCACGTTGAGGTTGACCGCCTTGGGCGGGATCGGCTTCAAAAACCACTTGTCATAGATCGCATTGATCTGACCGCCCTTGTAGATCGCCGTCATGGCGCCATCGACCACCTTCTTGAACGCCGGGTCGTCGCGCCGGACCATGATGCCATAAGGCTCGACCGAGAGCGCGTCGGCGGAAATGACGTAGTCGGCCGGCGCCTTGGAGCCGGCGACCAGGCTGTAGAGCAGGATGTCGTCCATGAAGAAGGCGGCCGCGCGGTCGGTCTCGACCATGAGGAACGCCTCGGCGTGATCCTTGGCGGCAAGAATGTTCATCCCGAGATTCTTTTGCGCGTTGATCTCGGTCGCCTGCTTGATGTTGGTGGTCCCGGAGGTCGACACGATGGTCTTGCCCTTGAGATCGTCGACTGTTTTCAGGTTGGCGGCCTTCTTCGACACGAAGCGGTTGGCGGTGACGAAATGCGTGATGGTGAAACCGACCTGGCGCTGGCGCTCGAGATTGTTGGTGGTCGAGCCGCATTCGAGATCGATGGTGCCGTTCGCCATCAGCGGAATGCGCGTGGCCGAGGTGACCGGGTTGAGCTTGACCTCGAGCTTGTCGACTTTCAGATCCTTCTTCACCGCATCGACGATGCCGTTGCACAGATCCATGGCGTAGCCCACGACCTGCTGCCGGTCGTCGTAGTAGGAGAACGGCACCGACGACTCGCGGTGGCCGAGCGTGATCGTGCCGGAGTCCTTGATCTTCTTCAGCGTCCCGGTGAGCTCCTGGGCGGCGGCCGGAATCGTCAGGACAGCGAGCGCCGCGACCGCCGGCGCCAAAAGTTTCCACTGCATCTTGCACTACCTCCTGTGCGGCTTGAATTGACCCGATAAAATCTTCAGCCGGCGGCGATCTTACCGCAACGAACCGGTCGTGTCGCGAAAAGCCGTGGCGTGCAAATGCTAAAATGCCGCACGGCGGAAGCAATTTTTTTGTCGGCCGGGCGATGTCCGAACCGCGGCCGTACATTCTCTCAATCGTTTCGGGATGGCACGCCCTACTGGCTGGTACGCACCACCTGGATGTCGAGGTCGCGGATCTTCTTGCGCAGCGTGTTGCGGTTGACGCCGAGCAGGTCGGCGGCGCGAATCTGGTTGCCGCGCGTGGCGGCGAGCGCCGCCGACAGCAGCGGAAACTCGATCTCGCGCAGGATGCGGTGATAGAGGCCGGGCGGCGGCATGCCGTCCTCGAAGCCGGCGAAGTAGCGCGTAAGGTGGCGCTCCACCGTGGCGCTGAGCGATTCTTCCGACCGCGGCTCCTCGGCCGTGGCGGCGAACGCCGGCTGCGCCAGCTCGGCTTCGATCACGGCGCCGGTGATCGTGTCTTGCGGATAGAGCGCGGCCAGGCGGCGGGCGAGATTTTCGAGCTCGCGCACATTGCCAGGCCAGCGGTAGCGCTTGAGGCGGTCGAGCGCCGCGACGTCGATCTGCTTGGTCGGCAGGCCTTCGCGCTCGGCCTGGGTGAAGAAGTGGCGGATCAGGTCGGGAATGTCCTCGGTGCGCTCGCGCAGCGGCGGCAGGCGCAACGGCACCACGTTGAGGCGGAAGAACAGGTCCTCGCGGAACAGGCCCTGCTGGATCAGCACGCGCAGGTCCTTGTTGGTGGCGGCGATGATGCGCACATCGGTCTTGATCGGCGTGCGGCCGCCCACCGTCGTGTACTCGCCCTGCTGCAGCACGCGCAGGAGGCGCGTCTGCGCCTCCATCGGCATGTCGCCGATCTCGTCGAGGAACAGCGTACCGCCTTCGGCCTGCTCGAAGCGGCCGGGGCTGCGCGTATTGGCGCCGGTGAAGGCGCCCTTCTCGTGGCCGAACAGCTCCGACTCGATGAGGTCGCGCGGGATCGCCGCCATGTTGATGGCGACGAACGGGCCGCTGCGGCGCTTGCCGTAGTCGTGCAGCGCCCGCGCCACCAGCTCCTTGCCGGTGCCCGACTCGCCGCTGATCATCACGGTGAGGTCGGTCTGCATCAGGCGGGCGAGCAGGCGGTAGATTTCCTGCATGGCCGGCGAGCGGCCGACCAGCGGGATGCCCTCGAACTCCTCGTTGGCCGCGACCGGGCGCACGCGCTCCTTCGGCTCCGCCAGCGCGCGGCCGACGATGGCGATCAGCTCCTTGAGGTCGAACGGCTTGGGCAGATACTCGTAGGCGCCGCGCTCGGAGGCGCGGATCGCCGTCATGAACGTGTTCTGCGCGCTCATCACGATGATGGGCAGCTCCGGCCGCACCTTCTTGATGCGCGGCAGCAGGTCGAAGGCGTTTTCGTCCGGCATCACGACGTCGGTGATGACCAGGTCGCCGTCGCCCTGGCTCACCCAGCGCCACAGCGTGGCGGCATTGCCGGTGGAGCGCACCTCGTAGCCGGCGCGCGACAGCGCCTGATTGAGCACGGTGCGTATGGCTGAGTCGTCGTCGGCAACCAGGATGCTTCCTGCGGGCATTGACAACCTCTTCAGGCGCTGCCGGACGGCCCGCGGCCGTCGCCAGCATATTTGGGCATCAGCACACGAAAGATCGTGCGCCGGGCTTGGCTCTCGCATTCGATCACGCCACCGTGGTCGCCCACGATCTTGGCGACGAGCGCGAGTCCCAAGCCGCTCCCGGTCGGCTTGGTGGTCACGAACGGGTCGAACAGGTGCGGCATCAGGTCTTCCGGCACGCCCGGCCCGTTGTCCTTGATGCAGAATTCCAGCGGCAGCGACACGCGCGTCTTGGCGCCCGGCAGGGTCAGGCGGACGCCGGGGCGGAACGCGGTGGTCATGTGGATCTCACCGTCGGCCGACTCGCCGATCGCCTCGGCGGCGTTCTTGACCAGATTGAGGAATACCTGGATGAGCTGGTCGCGATTGGCCAGCACCGGCGGCAGCGACGGGTCATAGTCCTCGACGAAGCGGACGTGGCGGGCGAAGCCCGAGGTGGCGAGTCGCTTCACGTGATCCAGCACCACATGGATGTTGACCGGCTCGCGCTCCACCGGCCGCTCGTCGGCGAACACCTCCATGCGGTCGACCAGCTTCACGATGCGGTCGGCCTCGTCGCAGATCAGCCGGGTGAGCGTGCGGTCGTCGTCGGCCGCCGACTGCTCCAGCAGCTGAGCGGCGCCGCGGATACCCGACAGCGGGTTTTTGATCTCGTGTGCCAGCATGGCGGCGAGCGCGATCACCGAGCGTGCGGCGCCGCGATGGGTGAGCTGGCGGTCCATCTTGTCGGCGATGGTGCGCTCCTGCAGCATCACCACGACATGGCCGTCCTGCTCGGGCAGCGGCGCGACGTAGAGATCGACCAGTCGGTCGCCGGGATTGCGCGGCGTACCGAGATCGACTTTGTACTCGTTCACCGCCGCGCCGCGGCCGCGCACCTGATCGACCAGCGACAGCAGCGGGCTGCCGAACGGCACCAGGTCGGCGAGCGCATAGCGCCGCAGGAGCGGCGCCGAAACCTCGAAAAAGCTTTCCGCCGCCACGTTGGCGTCGCTGATCTTGCCGTCGGCGCCGATGACGATCACCGGCAGCGGAAGGGCGTTGAGCACCGCGTCGGCCGCCCCGCTCGGTAACGAGTGGAACTCGGCGCGATTCATGCCGCCGCCCTCCACGTCAGCGCATCGTAGGCCGCGGACAGGCCCTGCTGGACCTCGCCGGGATTTTCCGCGGTGAGCACGCGCGTGCGCACGTCCTTGATCACATCCGGCGAAAGTTTTGCTGTCGCGATCGCGGCCTCGAGCGCCCAGGCGAGATGTTTGCGCGCGTGGCGCACGGCGATGCGATCGCCGTAGTGGCGCAGCATGTCGTCGTACAGGCCGGTCACCAGGGCATGCTGGCGTGCGAGCGGCGGCGGCGGCTCGCGGCGGCCAGTGGCGAGAAAGCGGGCGAGCTGCCCGGGGAACCACGGCCTCCCCTGCGCGCCACGCCCGACCATGACGGCATCGGCGCCGGACGCCTCCAGCGCCGCGACGGCGTCGGCAAAGCTCGTCACGTCGCCGTTGACGACGACGGGAATCGTGACCGCCTCCTTCACGCGCCGGATCGCCGCCCAGTCCGCCCGGCCGGTATAGAACTGGCAGCGCGTGCGGCCGTGCACGGTGACGAGTTGCACGCCGGCGCCCTCGGCGCGCCGCGCCAGCTCCGGCGCATTGCGGCTGCGCTCGTCCCAGCCGAGCCGCATCTTCAGCGTGACCGGAACCGACACCGCCGCGACCGTGGCCTCGATCAGCGTCAGCGCGTGGTCGAGGTCGCGCATCAGCGCCGACCCTGAATACCCATTGGTCACCCGCCGGCACGGGCACCCCATGTTGATGTCGATGATTTCGGCGCCGTTGGCTTCGGCCATGCGGGCGCCCTCGCCCATCCACCGCGCCTCGCAGCCGGCAAGCTGAACCACATGAATGCCGGTTCCCGGCCCGCCGGCGCGCCGCCATGCCTCCCGCTGCCCGGCGAGCAGCGCCTCGCTCGCCGTCATCTCCGACACCACCAGGCCGGCACCCAGTTCGGACACGAGCCGGCGGAACGGCGCATCGGTGATGCCCGACATGGGCGCCAGAATCACTCGATTCGGCAGAGCAATACCGCCAATATTGAGAGTGGAGCTGGAGGAAATCCGGCTGGTTCGCCGGCGCTCAAAAGCATCTGCATACAATTTAGGCGATCCGAACATTGCATAGAGTTTAGCCAAAACCCCGAGCCACGCAAGTGCTGCAGTGCAAAAAGGGCAAATACTTGTGATTTCCGTTTTCTGTCCTGAGGCGAGGCGCTAAAGCCCTGATCGATGTGAACGTTTGAGGGGCAACGATGGCCGCAACAGTGGCAGCCGTGGTCGTCGCGGGCGGTCGCGGTTTTCGCGCCGGCGGCGAAATCCCCAAGCAATACAGGATGGTAGCGGGAGTTCCGGTGATCCGCGCGAGCCTCGCGCTGTTCGCCGACCACGCCGACGCGGTCCAGCCGGTGATCCACGGCGATGACGCGGATCTGTTCGCGCAGGCGACGGCGGGCCTCGACGTGCTGGCGCCGGTGCGCGGCGGCGACACCCGGCAGGGCTCGGTGCGGGCCGGGCTCGAGGCATTGGCCGGGCGCAATCCCGGCGTCGTGCTGGTCCACGATGCGGCGCGCCCGTTCGCGTCGGCCGCTCTGATTCGGCGCGCGATCGACGCCATCAGGGACAGCCAGGCGGCGGTTCCGGCCCTGCCGGTGAGCGACACGGTCAAGCAACTCGACACCGCCGGGCGCGTCGCCGGCACGCTCGACCGTTCGCGCCTGGTGATTGTGCAGACGCCGCAGGCCTTTGCGTTCCGGCCCCTGTTCGACGCCCACCGGCGCGCCGCTGCTGCCGGCCGCGACGACTTCACCGACGACGCGGCGCTCGCCGAATGGGCCGGCATGGCGGTCACGACCTTTGCCGGCGAACGCGCGAACGTGAAGCTCACGACCGCCGACGATTTCGCGCGGGCCGAAACGGATCGCCTGCTCGACGTGCGCACCGGCTCCGGCTTCGACGTGCACGCGTTCGGCGACGGCGATCACGTCATGCTGGGCGGCGTGCGCATTCCGCACGCGCGCGGCGTGGTCGGCCATTCCGATGCCGACGTGGCGCTGCACGCGTTGACCGACGCGGTGCTCGGCGCCATCGCCGACGGCGACATCGGCCAACATTTTCCGCCCAGCGATCCGCAATGGCGCGGCGCCTCGTCCGACCGGTTTCTCGCCTTCGCGTGCGAGCGGGTGCGCGCGCAGGGCGGCCTTATCGCCCATCTCGACGTGACCATCGTGTGTGAGGCGCCGCGCGTCGGCCCGCACCGCGACGCCATGCGGGCGCGCATCGCGGACATTGCCGGCATCGCGGTGGAGCGCGTCGGCGTAAAGGCCACCACCAGCGAGACGCTCGGCTTCACTGGCCGCCGCGAGGGTCTCGTGGCCATGGCGACGGCGACCGTGCGCCTGCCGTGGAGTTCGCCATGATCGACGAGGAGCTGACGACCGCCGCGGCGCGCGTGCTCGATCTGTGTCGCGCGCGCGGGCTGACCATCGTGACCGCCGAGTCCTGCACCGGCGGCCTGGTGGCGGCTGCGCTCACCGAGATCGCCGGCTCGTCCGACGTGGTCGAGGGCGGCTTCATCACCTATTCGAACGAAGCCAAGCAGGACATGCTGGCCGTTCCGGCCGACGTTCTGGCCGAGCATGGCGCCGTCAGTGCGGAGACCGCTGCCGCCATGGCGCAGGGCGCTTTGGCGCAATCCGATGCCGATCTGGCCATAGCCGCGACCGGAATCGCCGGCCCGGGCGGCGGCTCGGCCGCCAAACCGGTCGGCCTCGTCCATTTTGCCGCCGCCTCGCCTGAGGGCGATGAAATCCTGCGCGAGAAGCGCTTCGGCGACATCGGGCGCGGCGAGGTGCGGCGGCTGTCGGTGCTCGAGGCGCTGGCCCTGCTGGAGGAACTGGCACTGCGCTATACCCTCTAGGGTGGTCAAAGTCGCCTGCTGCAGCACGGGATGGTGGGCAACGGCGCATCGCGAATTTGCCCACCATGCAACGCCGCCGCACGCGCCGTTGCCCACCCTCGCCAGCAAGCCGGCGTCGTTCCCGCCCTCCAGCTTATGACGCGAGATCCGATCCCGGTCGGGACTCCGCACCACCGCCAACCAAGTCTTCCGGCTCAGTTCGATCGCCACGAAAATCGTGCCAATATGGTCCGCGATGGGCGTGCAAGTGTTGGATGCGTGCATCTGACATCTCCGATGGTTCGAGTGTGGAAACCCAAACCTATCGGATGCACGCCCATCGC
>Ga0209466_1000029_pt1 | contig 29795 bp, 21 predicted proteins | sample PanSoiPlo30MoBio_FD_188323 | JGI IMG/M metagenome (GOLD analysis project Ga0209466, IMG submission 188323) | Tropical forest soil microbial communities from Panama analyzed to predict greenhouse gas emissions - Panama Soil Plot 30 MoBio (SPAdes)... | ecosystem: Environmental > Terrestrial > Soil...
CGATGATGGAAACGCGCGGAGTCAATCCGCAACGCCGGGTTAAGTGGTTCCTGGATCGGCTCGCTTCGCTCGCCGTCCGGGATGACAATCGGGCGGTTCGGGAGATATGAGCCGAGACGATGCGCCCTGCCGTGCTCAATCCCCTGTTCGCCGGCGTGACGACGCTGCCCGGCGTCGGTCCCAAGCTGGCCAAGCACTATGCCCGCCTGCTCGGGCGCGAGGACCCGCGCATCACCGACCTCTTGTTCCACCTGCCGTCGGACGTTATCGATCGCCGCGCGCGGCCGAAACTGCGCGACGTCGCATTCGACAGCGTGGTCACCGTGGCGGTGACGGTGGATCGCCACCGCGCGCCGCCGCCAAACCGGCCGCGCGTGCCCTATCAGATCTACACCAGCGACGAGACCGGCGACCTCATCCTGGTCTATTTCAACGCGCGCAAAGACTACCTGCATAAGCTGTTTCCGGTCGGCGAGCGCCGCTACGTGTCGGGCACCGTGGCGCTCTACGACGGCATGCCGCAGATGGTGCATCCTGACCGGGTGGTGTCGGAAGCCGACCTCGCCAGCCTGCCGCTGCTCGACCCGGTGTATCCGCTGACCGAAGGTCTGAGCGCCTGGCAGGTCGGGCGCGCCATTGCGGCGGCGGCAACGAAGGTGCCGGCGCTTCCCGAGTGGCAGGACGAAAGCTTTCTTAAGGCGCACGCCTACCCGGGCTTCGCCGAGGCCTTGCGCGGCGTGCACCGGCCGGAGCAGCCGGACGATATCTGTCCCGAGGGTCCGGCTTGGTCGCGGCTCGCCTATGATGAATTCCTCGCCGGCCAGCTGGCGCTGGCGCTGGTGCGCGCCCATGTGCGGCGGCCGGCCGGGCGGCGCAGCCGCGGCGACGGCCGCCTGCGCGCGCGCATTCTGAAAGCCCTGCCCTATTCGCTCACCCCGTCGCAGCGCCGCGCCATCGACGACATCGTCACGGATCTCGGCGGCGAGGCGCGCATGCTGCGCCTGCTGCAGGGCGACGTGGGCTCCGGCAAGACCGTCGTGGCGCTGCTGGCGGCCGCCACCGTGGTCGAAGCCGGCCGCCAGGCCGCCCTGATGGCGCCGACGGAAATCCTGGCGCGCCAGCATCACGCCACCATTGCCCCGCTGGCCGCCGCCGCTGGCATGGAGGCTGCGATCCTCACCGGGCGCGAGCGCGGACGCGAACGCGCCGACATCCTCGAAAAGCTCGCCGCCGGCAGGCTGGACGTGCTGATCGGCACCCATGCGCTGTTCCAGGACGACGTCGCTTTCCACGATCTGGCTCTCGCCGTGGTCGACGAGCAGCACCGCTTCGGCGTGCACCAGCGGCTGGCGCTGGCGCGCAAGGGCGAGGCCGTCGACGTGCTGGTGATGACGGCGACGCCGATCCCGCGCACCCTGGTGCTGACCTATTTCGGCGACATGGACGTGTCCGAACTCAAGGAGAAGCCGGCCGGTCGCCAGCCGATCGACACCCGCACGATCCCGCTCGGCCGCCTCAACGAGGTGGTCGAGGCCGTCGGCCGCGCGCTCCACGAGGGCCGCCGGGTCTACTGGGTGTGCCCGCTCGTCGCCGAGTCGGAAGTGTCCGATCTCGCCGCGGCGGAAGACCGGTTTGCCGTGTTGAAGAGCCGCTTCGGCGAGCAGGTCGACATCGTGCATGGGCGGATGAAGGGCACCGACAAGGATGCCGCCATGGGGCGTTTTGCCACCGGCGAAACGCGGCTCCTGGTCGCCACCACGGTGATCGAGGTCGGGGTCGACGTGCCGGAGGCGACCGTGATGGTGATCGAGCACGCCGAGCGCTTCGGCCTCGCCCAGCTGCACCAGCTGCGCGGCCGCATCGGCCGCGGCACGGAAAAATCGAGCTGCCTGCTCGTCTACAAGCCGCCGGTCGGGGAATTCGCCAAGGCGCGGCTGGAAACGTTGCGTCAGACCGACGACGGGTTCCGCATCGCCGAGGAGGATCTGCGACTGCGCGGCGAAGGCGACGTCCTCGGCACCCGGCAGAGCGGGCTACCCGGCTTTCGCGTCGCCCGCCTCGAGCGGCATCGCGACCTGATCGAAGCCGCGCGCGACGACGCCCGCCTCATCATGGCGCGCGACCCCACGCTGACCTCGCCGCGCGGCGAGGCGCTGCGCCACCTGCTCTACCTGTTCGAGCGCGACGAGGCGATCCGGCTGTTGCGGGCGGGATGAAGTGGCGAGGTCGCCTCAGGCGGCCGGCGCGAGACCGACCCGGCGTTTGAGGACCTCGATGCAAGCGGCCTGGCCGTCGGACGGCCCGTCGATGCGCGCGATCTTCTCCACCACGTCGATCAGCTCGCGCCGTTCGGCGGCAGTGAGCTGCTTGTTGAAGAGATGTGCGAACAGTCCCGCGGCCTCTTCAAAACTGTCGGCGCGGCCGGCAATGAAGCGCGCGTGGGTAAAGCGCTCGGCCAGATCGCGGTCGAAGCCGAACACCCGGCGCATTGTGTCCTGGATTGCCGCGATTTGCGCCTGGGTGGGATCGCCGCCACGCGGGATGAGCAGCATCAGCACCGTGGCGGCGTCGCGCGGATCATCGATCGCACGCAAGGGTGCGCTCCGCTCCGACTCGCGCGCCTCGGCGCGTCGCGTGGTGTCCCGGCGCCGGGCGACCAGCTCGACGAAACGATCCACGCCGCCCATCTGGACGAACCAATAGATCAGCCAGAACACCAAGGTGCTGACGACAAGGATGATGACCGGCATCGCAACCCCCCGCACGCGACGGCATCAGCGTACCGACGTAACATGACTGCACGGTTACGCCAAGTTCGCGCGCGGCTGCGGTCGCGGCTACGTTCCCTTATGCATGCGCTTCCGACTGGCGGGTGAGGACACGGTCGCCGCTGATCTGCCGAGCAAATTTCGCCACCACGGCGACTGAAGACGTGACTGCTTGCTGTTGCGTTTGCAGGCAAAACTCCAGGCAGCCGTCTCGAGATCCTGCACCGGCATGGTTGCCAGGGCGGCGGTTTCTTCCGCCGACAATCCCTCCTGCGCGGCGACCACGCCGGGATCGGCCAGGAATTCGCGGCGGAACGCTGCGTCCGACAGGAGCCGCGCCAGGACGCGTTCAAACCTATCCGGCATGGGCCTTTTCCCCTTCGGCCATGCGGCGGCGCCGACCCAGCGCCAGGGCGTCGCGCGCACCGTCCAGTTCGCGCAGGAGAACCGGCATGGGCGGATAGGCGCCGTCCCGCTCCAGGATGACGGTCAGCGGTTGGATGGCGCGCGCCGCGACCTCGGACAGCAGCGCATAGACCGGCTCGTCGACCTCGTTGAGGTGGTCATCGAGCAGGTACTGCTTGCCGCCATCGGGCGAGCTGATCCAGTGTCCGCCGGCGATATGGAGGACGTGCACGCTCGCGATCGGGATTTCGTCAAGAAAGTCCTGCGGGTCGAAGCCGAAATTGATGGCGTTGGCGTGGAGGTTGTGCAGGTCGAGCAGGAGCCCGCACCCGCTGGCCGCAACGATCTTTGCGATCCACGCCGGCTCCGACATCGCGCTGCCGGGCGGCTGCATCAGCGTGGCGATGTTCTCCATGTGCGGCACGGAGCCGACGATCCGCGCCGCCTTCTCCACGTTTCTGACGGCATTGGCGACGGAAGCCTCGGTGCGCGGCGGCGCCGCCAGGTGTCCGATCTCGATGTCACCGGCGCGCACGAAAGCCAGATGCTCCGACCACGCTTCCGGCTCGACGTCGTGGACCAGACGCGCGAGCCGTTCCAGCCGTTTGCTGCTCACTTCTTCGGAACCGGCCATGCCGAGATCGACGCTGTGGATCTGGACCGCGACGTCCCGTGCTATCAGGTTGAGCCCGCGCCGCTGCGCCCGGCTGGCGTCGAGATAATTGTCGGCGATCACCTCGAGCACATCGATCCGGTCGAGGGCATCAAAAATCCCGGCCGCAAGCTCCGGCCGCCAGCCCAGGCCGACGCGATCTCCCGGCATCAGCTTCCTCCACCGCAACCGCCGCAGCCGCCTCCGCCCCCACCACAGCCGCCGCCCCCGCCGCCACACGACGATCCACCGTCCGAGCCTCCCCGTTTCGGCCACAAGTCGCGAGCGAAGGGGAACGTACCGAGCGGCAGCGCCGCAGCGCCATACAGGGCGGTGAGCCACAAAACGTCGCGCGATCCGCCGCCTGGCCGGATGCTGGCGGCGCGGTTGCGCAGCTGCGAGAACAGGCCGCGCAGGCTCCTGAGATAGGCACTACCCAGGCTGGTGCGATAAGGATTGGCGATGTTCACAGCCGCGATTGCAGCCACGATCATCAGGACGACCAAGAAGACCACGTTGCTGCGGCCGGCCATCCACGCAATCCAGAACTTGATCCCGCCGACCATCCACAGGGCCAGGATCGCGGCAGCCAGATACGAATGCCGTGTGCGTTTCACGATCGGATTCGGGACCAGCCGATGGCTGCGCAGGCGCGCTTCGTACGTGGTGCTGACATAGTCCAGCAGGCGCGTGTCCTTAACCGCCGCATCGATCGTCGAAGGCTTGGTGAAATAGTCCAGGATCTGTTTCTCGATGCCCGACCACCCAGTCGCGGCGCTCACGCCGGACGAGATCCGCACCGTGCCGCCCGACACTTGGAGCAGCCCGCGGTCGGCCAGTCCGAGGGTGGCAATGCGGATGACCTCGGCGGGGCCACCGCGGAGACACGCGAACAGGTACGGATCCTTGGTTTCGAGATTGGGCAGGCGGCCCGATTCATTGGATCGTCGCGCCAGGTACAGCGCCACCAGGACCGCGGCGGCGAACAGGGCGTAGAACACGAGGAATTGCGGTCCCGGCAGCGTGAACGGGTTCATGGCAAGCCTCACGTCAACCGTGCCGCACGCTGCGACATTGCCGTCACAAGCGCGATCACCTGGGCGAGCACGGCCTGCGGCTGGCCTTGGAGAGCTTCGCCGCGATGCGCGGCCAACAGGCTGGCGGCAGCACTGTCGTGTTCAGGCCCCAAGGCGGCGGCCACCGACCGCAGACTGGCATTCGCCTCAGGCTTGGCGACGCCTTCGAGTTCCAACAACGTCGCTGCTGCCGCGCGCAGCGGCCCCAGCATGTCGGCGAGGATGCGAACGACCTGCTCGGGCCGCGGGCCGCGCGCCACATAGGCCTCGCGCAAACGCAGGGTCAGGTTCAGGAGAACTTGCCGGAGCCGAAAGATTTCCGCCGCGCGCGGGATCGTGAGGGTCGCGAGCACGTCCTTGCCGAAGATGATCCGGTGCCGGCGCAGGATGTCGGCGAATTTTTGCGCAAACAGCTCGGCCGCCGACGCGAGCTCGCTCTCGAGCAGGAACATGGCGCCGAGCTTGATGGCCGCCTGCCCAGTGAGGTAGGCGTCCCGCAGCAGGATCATGCGGTCGGGATCGAACGCCCGCAGCACCACCACGACGTTGACGTCCGATACCGCCGTCAGCTTGCCCTCGGCGCCGCTACCGAACAGCACCACCGAGACGAGGTCGTCCGCGCAAGTCTGCTTCAATTCCGCGACGAAGTCGGACAACACCGTCTCGACGTGGTCCGGCACGCCGTCCAGCCGCACCACCGGGCTTTCGGCCATCACGTCCTCCCCGCGCGCCAACCCGGCGGCCGCGACGGCGCCAGCACTTGCCGATTCTTACCATCGAAACAATAGAGGCGCGAATGAGTGGCCGCGAACGGCCCGATGTTGTCCGCTGGTTATTGTCTGCCGACGGCTACTTCGCGGCGGTCACGGCGCGGGCGTTCTGGGCGATGCGAGCGGCCTCGGCGAGCGCGGCGAGCTTCTTCTGCGGATCGCCGTCGGGCTGGATCATGCCGGCCGTCATGAGCAGCTTGGCGGCCGCCTCGACCGGGATATCGAGTTCGATGACCTCGCGCCGCGGCACGTAGAAGAAGAAACCGGTGGTCGGATTCGGCGTGCACGGCATGAACACCGACACGTGCTCCTCCTGGGTCGGGAGCTGTGCTGTGATGTCCGCGCCGGGCGGCGCCGACAGGAACACCAGCGACCACATGCCGGGGGCCGGGAACTCGACCAGCCCGACCTTGCGGAACGTCGAGCCCGACTTGGAGAACAGCGTCTCGAACACCTGCTTGAGGCCGCGGTAGATCGGCCGCACGATCGGCATGCGCTCGAGAATGCGCTCGCCCATCTCGACCAGGGTGCGGCCGACCAGGTTGGCGGTGAGAAACCCGAGCAGGGTCAGCGCCACGAAGGCAATGATGAGGCCGAATCCGGGAAGCTTGACCGGCAGGTAAGTCTCGGGCCGATAAGCGAACGGGATGAAGGGGCGGACCAGGTCGTCGACCCAGGTCACGAACGCCCACACCAGGTAGAACGTGATGGCGACCGGCCCGGCCACCACCAGGCCGGTGAGGAAGTAGGTGCGAACGCGGCTGCCGACGCCATGATGATGCGGCGCCGCGGCGGGGGTGGCCGTCGGCTCGGCCGGAACCAGGTCGGGATTGTCTGTTGTCATCTTCCGTTGACGCTTTGCGCCTTCACCCGGCGGTTGTCATTATACAAGTTTCGTGCCGGCAGCTCTATTCCACGGTCACGGATTTCGCCAGATTGCGCGGCTGGTCGACGTCGGTCCCCATAAGCACGGCCGTATGGTAGGCCATGAGCTGCACCGGGATCGCATAGACGAGCGGCGTGACGGTGGCCGGCATTTCCGGCAGCGCCAGCGTCAGCAGCGACTGGACGCTGGCCTCGCGCGCCCCCTTGGGATCGGTGACCAGGATGATGCGCCCGCCGCGCGCGGCCACCTCCTGCATGTTCGATACGGTCTTTTCGAACACGCGATCATAGGGGGCGATGACGACCACAGGCATCCGTTCATCGATCAGCGCTATCGGCCCGTGCTTGAGCTCGCCGCCCGCGTAGCCTTCCGCGTGAATGTAGGAGATTTCCTTGAGCTTCAGCGCCCCTTCCAGGGCCAGCGGGAAGCTGGTCCCGCGTCCCAGATAGAGCACGTCCCGGCTCTTCGCCAGTCCCTGCGCCAGGCGCTCGATCTGCGGCTCGAGGCGCAACGCTTCGTTCATGAGACGCGGCACCTCGATCAGGGCATGGACCAGCCTGCGCTCGTCCTGTTCCGACAGCGTTCCGCGCGCGCGGCCGGCGGCGATCGCCAGGCAGGCCAGGGTCGCGAGCTGGCAGGTGAAGGCCTTGGTCGAGGCGACGCCGATCTCCGGGCCGGCCAGCGTCGGCATCACCACGTCGCTTTCGCGCGCGATGGTCGAGCCCTGGGCGTTCACCACGGACAGGACATGCTGCTTGGCGTCGCGGGCATAACGCAACGACGCCAGCGTGTCCGCAGTCTCGCCCGACTGCGAGACGAAGATGGCCAGGTCCCCGGGGTTCAGCGGCGCCTCGCGGTAGCGGAACTCGGAGGCGATGTCGATCTCGACCGGAACACGGGCGAACCGCTCGAACCAGTATTTCCCCACCAACCCGGCGTAATAGGCGGTGCCACAGGCCGAGATCGCGATGCGCCCGAGCTTCGCCCAGTCGAACGGCAGCGTGCTCGGCAGGCGGACCTGGTCCTGCGCCATGTCGAGGTAGTGCGCAAGCGTATGGCCGACCACTTCGGGCTGCTCGTGGATTTCCTTGGCCATGAAATGGCGATGGTTGCCCTTGTCGACCAGGAAGGCGGAGGCGTTGGATTTCAGCACCTCGCGCTTCACCACCCGGCCATCGCTGTCGTGGATTTCCGCCCCACCACGGCGCACGACCGCCCAGTCGCCGTCTTCGAGATAGCTGATCGTGTCGGTGAACGGGGCAAGCGCAATGGCGTCGGAGCCGAGATACATCTCGCCGTCGCCATAGCCGACCGCGAGCGGCGGGCCCTGGCGGGCGCCGATGAGGAGATCGTCCTCGCCGGCGAACAGAAAAGCGAGCGCGAAGGCCCCGCGCAGGCGCGGCAACGCCGCCTTCACCGCCTCAACCGGCGAGCGGCCCTGGTTCATCTCGGCCGTGACCAGATGCGCCACGACCTCGGTGTCGGTCTCGGTGGTGAACTTTGCGCCCTGGCGCTCCAGTTCCTCGCGCAGCTCGCGGAAATTCTCGATGATGCCGTTGTGCACGACAGCCACCCGGTCGGTGGCATGCGGATGGGCATTGGTCTCGTTCGGCCGGCCATGGGTGGCCCAGCGGGTGTGACCGATCCCGATGGTGCCGCTGAGCGGCTCGCGCTCGAGCCGGGTCTGCAGGTTCTTGAGCTTGCCCTCAGCGCGCTGGCGCGTCAGCGCGCCGCGTTCCAGGGTCGCCACGCCGGCCGAGTCATAGCCGCGGTACTCGAGCCGCTTGAGCGCGTCGACGAGCTGACCGGCCACCGGTTCGGTCCCCAGAATCCCGACGATCCCGCACATGGATGCTCCCGCTGAACGCCGCCGTTGCTCACAGGCCGATCGAGCCAACCCTAGCAACTATTTGTTTCATGGCGCTTTTTATATCCCACCTGCGGCGCTGGGACCGTCAATCGGCGGCCTGCTTGGCCTTTGTTTTGCCCGCGGATTTCCGGCTGCGCAAGCTGGACGCGCGGTTCTCCTTAATAGTCTGGCGACTGCGGGCGATGGCCAGGGCGTCGGCCGGCACATTGTCGGTAATCACCGACCCGGTCGCCACGTAGGCCCCCGCCCCGACGCTCACGGGCGCCACCAGGGACGAATTCGAGCCGATGAAGGCACCCTTGCCTATGTCAGTATGGTGCTTGGCGACGCCGTCGTAATTGCACACAATCGTTCCGGCTCCGATATTACTGCCTTCGCCCACCCGCGCGTCGCCGATATAGGCGAGGTGATTGGCCTTGGCCCCGGCCTCGACCACGGCGGCCTTCACCTCGACGAAGTTGCCGATATGCACGTCGGCACCGAGCTCGGCACCCGGCCGCAGCCGGGCAAACGGCCCGACCCGCGCGCCCTTGCCCACATGGGCGCCTTCGAGATGGGAGAAGGCGCGGATCACGGCGCCCTCCTCCACCGTCACGCCAGCCCCGAACACCACGTGCGGCTCGATCACCACGTCCAGGGCGAGCTTGGTATCGGCAGACAGGAACACGGTCTCCGGCGCTACCATGGTGACGCCGGCGTCCAGCCACTGCTCGCGCAGGCGGCGCTGGAGCACGGCTTCGGCCTCGGCGAGCTGCGCCCGCGTATTGATTCCGCGCACTTCGTCCTCCTCGGTCTCGGTCGCCACCACGGCGAGATTTTGCGCTCGCGCCAGCGCGACCGCATCGGTCAAATAGAATTCCTGCTTGGCGTTGCGATCGTCGATCCGCTCGAGCAGCGCGAGCGCGTGGCAGCCGTCGAGTGCCATGACTCCGGCGTTGCACAGGGTGAGTGCGCGCTCGGCGGCGCTCGCATCCTTCTCCTCGCGGATGGCGACGAGGTGGCCATTCTCGACCACCAGCCGGCCATAACCCGTGGGATCGGCCGGGCGAAAGCCGAGCACCGCAACGGCTGCCCCGTTCGCCAGCGCGCCGCGCAGGCGATCGAGCGTCGCCGGCGCGATCAGCGGCGTGTCGCCGAACACCACCAGGATGTCGTCGGCGCCGCGCGCGATCGCCGGGCGCGCTGCCAGCACCGCATGCGCCGTCCCGCGCCGCTCCGCCTGTACGAAGACCTCCGCGTCCGGCGCAACGCGCTTCACTTCCGCGACGACATCGCCGTGGCCCGGCCCGACCACCACGGCAGTGCGGCCGCCCAGGCGTCCGACCGCCGCCAGCACGTGCGCGATCAACGGCCGCCCGCCGACGGCGTGTAGCACCTTCGGCTGCCGCGATCGCATGCGGGTGCCCTCGCCGGCCGCGAGCACCAAGGTCAGCGCAGTCCGCAAGCTCATCGTCTGGTCTCCGACCACGGCCGTCTTAGAGCATGTGCGGTTCCGTTGGAACGGCACATCTCCCGGACCACCGAGGGCTGCATATTGTTCCGCTTCCACCCGGTGCGACCCATGCAACCCTGTGAAAAGGGGGAAAACCGTGCGGTCATGACGGGCGCGCGAGCGCCTGCGCCAGCCGACCTGAGGGACTCTGCTAATGTGGCCACACGTGATTCGGCGCTTTCAGAGAGGCCAGGATGGCGCGGGGTGCGCGCAACATCGACATCGAGGACGAGAGTCCGGATTACTCGGTGCTGGGACGGCACCTCCTGTGGGCGGGAATTGCCGCCGTGGCGCTCGGCGTCGCGGCGCTGGCGGCGCAGAGCCAGACCGGGACGCAGCGGCTGGCCGTGATCAGCGGCCGCGACCCTGGTGCGATGGCCCAACACCCGCCCGCGCCCTCCCGACAGGCCGAGCCGGCCGCCCGGCCGGCCGAACCCGACGCCGAAACCCGGCGGCTGGCCGAAGCGGTGCGCCAGCTTGCCGCCGACCGCGATCGCCTGCTCGGCCGGATCGAGGCGCTGGAGCGCAGCCTCGACGTCACCGGGTCGATCCCACGCGACGACGGCGCCACGCGCGACAATGCTGCGCGTGAGAGCGCCGCGGCGGCGCCGCCGAGCGCGGCCCCAACCCTGCCGCCCGGCTGGTCGCTGGTGCCGAACACGATCCCGCCGGCCGCCGGCGTGCCGGCAATTCCGGCACCGAACGCCAATGCGCTGCCGGGAGGAAGTGCCGGGCAGGCGCTGGCCACCGCGCCCGGCGTGGCGGCAACCAGCGGATTGAGCGGCAGCGAACAGGCCGCCGGATCGGTGGCTACGAAAACCGAATTCGGCGTCGACATCGGCGGCGGCCCGACGTTCGACGGTATGCGCGCGCTGTGGACGTCGGTGCGGACCGCTCACCCGGCGCTGTTCGACGGCCTGCGCCCGGTCGTGGCGGTGCGCGAGGGTGGGAAATCCGGCGGGCTGGAACTGCGCCTCGTGGTGGGGCCGCTGAGCAATGCTGGCGCGGCGGCCCGCCTGTGCGCGTCCCTGATGGCCGCCGGCCTCGCCTGCCAGCCGGCCGTGTTCGACGGCCAGCGCTTTGCCTTGCGCTAGATCTTGTAGGGTGGGCCAAGGCGCGCTACTCCGCGACTTCAACTGGTTGATGAGATTGGGTCGCGCCGTGCCCACCATGCACCTTCGAGAAAAAGACGCGTGGGCACGGCGCGCCCGAAGCTCATCACGTTCTGACAGCGCGGCGTGGCGCGCCTTTGCCCTCCCTACGGCGTAACCGGCCATGCCCCGCCTGTTCCTCCCCACTGCCCGCCAGACCAATGTGCTGCTGATCGTCGGCTTCTTGTCGCTCGGCTACGCGCTCTACCTGCGCTACATGGTGATCGAGCAGTCGAGCGTGAGCCTCCCATGCGAGGCCGGCCTGGGCACATGGCTGTGCCTGACCCGCCGGGTAGTCATCACCCTGTTCGGCCATTCGGTGTTCGGGATCGCCGCGGTGGCGGCGGCGGTCCTCAATCTGATCCGGCCGGCGTGGCTCCTGCTCGCACTGGGCGTCGGCGCCGCCGGGTTCGGCATCGTGCTCTACAATGTCGGCCTGTCCGCGCTGGCGGTGGCCCTGCTCATGCTGAGCCTTGCGCGTCCCGCACCCGCAGTAGACTGACGGCCAGGCCCACGAACACGGCGGCCAGCCACAGCGCCTGCCAATTGGCAAAACCCTCGTTGAGCGCGACATAGACGGCGCAGGCGCCGAGCAGTGCCGCAAACAGGGTTTCGACGGTGCCGCGCTGCCCTTGCGGCGCGACGCAGGCGAGTACGCCGTAGGGGATCGCCGCCGCAGTCAGCGGCGCAAACGGGAAATCCTTGTAACGCGGATCGAACACCAGCCCGAGCGCCACCTGGACGGCGACGACGCAGAGCACGAGCAGGGCAAGGCCAAGGGCGACAGCCAGAACGCCCTTGGGTCGGAGGGCCGCCGGCCCCAGCACGCGCGCGAAGCTCGGCACCGAGACACCGCGTGCCAGTGCCGCGGCCGCGATCAGCGGCGCCAGGATCGCCAGGCCGACCATGGTCGAGGAGCGCAGCCAGTCGCCGAACGTCAGGCTCTCGAGTGGCACGTTCTCGATCGCCCAGCCGACCAGGATCCCGGCGCCGAGCGCCATGGCGGCTACGCCGGCCCACGGCCACTGACGCAGCGGCGCGCGGCGCGCGGTAAAGGCTGCCGCGAACACCAGAACGGCGAGCGCCACCCCTTCCGCCGCATGCAAGCGCCAGCCCGGATGGTTCGACACCGCCGTGCCCCAGGTGAATTTTGGCGTGCGGCGAGCGCCGTCGAGCAGGCCCCAGTGGCCTCCCACCGTGCCCTCGAGCCGCCGCTTCCACGGCTGGTCGAACGCCTCGATCAGGTTGGCGTGGTAACCCTGCCGCCGCGCCACGTTGAGCACGTCGTGCATCACCCGCGCCTGGTTGGCGGGCGACGGCAACGCGCCTTCGCGCATGCGGCCAGCGCTCGGCCACCCGGTTTCCCCGAGCAGGATTTCCTTGTCCGGAAAGGCCGCCGCCACCTTGGCCCGGATCGACTCCACGTGCGCCGCCGCGTGCCGAGCGGCGATCGGAAAGTCCTCCCAGTACGGCAGGATGTGGATGGTGACGAAGTCGACCGCCGCATAGACCTCGCGGTAGCGCAGCCAGAATTCCCATACGTCGGCGTAGGTCACCGGCTGGGCGACTTGCGCCTTCACCCGCCGGATCGTGTCGACGAGCTCGCCCGGCGTCATGTCACCGCGCAGCAGTACCTCGTTGCCGACCACGAGCGAGCGCACGGTCTGCGGGTAGCGCTTCGCCACGTCGATCGCCACCGCGATGTCGCGCTCCATGGGTGCACGCTCACCGCCGAGCCAGATCCCCTGGATGACCTTGACGCCGTGGCGTTCGGCGATCTCCGCCACGCGATCGAGGCCATTGCGGGTGGAATAGGTACGGACGCAATCGGTGATGCGACTGAGGCGGGCCATGTCGTCGTCGATCTGAGACGGATCGATCCGGGTGGCCGGATCGAGCGGGCTCTGCGCGCCGCGAAACGGCGCGTAGGAGATGCAGTAGAGCTTCTCGCCCGCCGCGACCGGCGCTTCCGGCATGGGCACCGGCGCGCCCAGCCACCACCACGTCGCGACGATGGCGGCGCTGACCAGGGCGAGCAGGCTTAACGGGTAAGGATAATGCATCGATCGATTGCGCGCCTAAGTCAGCAAGCCGACTATTCACCCCGTGCTGCCAAGCACACCTCGATCCGGAAGTCCAAACCGCCGTTCCGCCGTTAAAGCAGATTCGGTGCAGCGCTGGACAAATCCGCTGAGTTCGGCCATGCCACGCCGCGCGGCCCGCCGCAATAAGGGCCCAATCCCCAGGTCTACCAAGCTGATTACGGGGGCTTATCAAACGGCGGCTGATTTCATGGCTTTCGATCGTATGCGTACCCTCTTGGCCTTGGTTGGCGCGGTGTTCCTTGTGGCTGGTGGTGCTCCGGCGTTGGCGCAGGGCGCCGGCGACCAGAAGCCCCAGGACCAGAAGGCATCGCCCGGCGATCTCGCCAAGGAGCAGAAGAAGATCGACGAATTCGCCGAGGCGATCCGCGTCCTCGGCGGTCCGGCGTCCAATCCGGAATGCGTCTGGCTCGGCCGCCACGTGGTCAACAACATGTGGCGCAACGACCTCGACACCGCCTTCCGGCATCTCGACCTGTACGACCGTTTTGGTTGTCCGGGCGGCCACATCCAGGCCGCCTTTCGCTGCCTGGTGCGCCAGCCGCCGATCGATCCGAAGGCGGCGGAGACCCTGAACGCCCGCGTTCACGCCTGCTGGATCAACCCCACCGAAGCGCAAACGGCACAGCCGGCGCAGGCGTCACAACCGCCCGGAACCAAGTCTCAATAGACACGTTAGAAGCTCGGCAAGTTGTCAGTATTTGTCGGGAGGATAAGCAGCGTTTCAGTGAACATATGTTCAGTGAACCGCCTTCAAAACGCCATGACACATTACTACTTGAACGTCTGCCTTCCCGAGAGACGCTGTGCAGCGAAGCCTCGGTCGAGCCCAGGGGACGGGTTCGGGTCCTAGCGTTTCTCAGCCCCATCTGGTTGCTCAATGCGCCTCGCAGCGGGTGTAGTAGCGCTTGTGGTATGCGTGCATGCAGGGCTGTGGACCCTGCTGCGGGATGAATCCAAGGCTCCGAACGTCGAGGCGCCGCTCGCCAGCGTTTCGTTCTCGCCCTACCACGGTTCAACCCATCCGGACGCCGGCAACCGCCCGACGCCGGCGCAGATCCGCTCCGACCTCAAGATCATCTCGCCCTATACGCGTGCGATCCGCACCTACTCGTCAACCGGCGGCGTGGAGCTGGTGCCGGGCATTGCCACCGAGTTCGACCTGCGCGTTACGGTCGGCGCCTGGCTCGACCGGGACGAGAAGCGCAACGAGAAGGAGCTGCGGGCGGCGATCGACCTCGCTAAGAAGCACCGAAACATCAACGCCATCGTGGTGGGCAACGAGGCCATCTACCGCAGCGAGTTCGAGCCCGGCGACAAGGTCGTCAAGGCTGTCGTGGACGGCAAGGAAGATATCTATCGCCGCGAGGCGAAGCCGGGCGACGAGATCCTCGAGGCGGACGAAGCCGAGCGGATCCGGCAAGCCCTGGTCTCGGAGGATGTGAAGGCGGGCAAAGAGGACGTCGGCGCCGCGCTGAAGAAGGCAAAAGAGGACATCGCCACGGCGCGGCTGGTCAAGGTGATCCAGCGGGTGAAGCGCGAGAGCCCGGTCCCGGTGACTACCGGTGAAATCTGGAGCGTGTGGCGGGATCACCCCGAGCTTGTCTCGGCGGTCGACTACATCACGGTCCACATTCTTCCCTACTGGGAAGGCAAGCCCAGCGCCGTCGCTGTCGACGAGGCCATCGGCGCCTACAATAGGCTGCGCCAGATGTATCCTGGCAAGCGCATCGTCATCGGCGAGTTCGGCTGGCCCAGCGCCGGCTACAATCTGAAAGACGCCAACCCGGGCCGCATCGAGCAGGCGGAAGTCCTGCGCGACTTCGTCGCCCGCGCCGAGGCGCTCGGCATCGACTACAACATCATCGAGGCGACCGACCAGCCGTGGAAGATCTTTGAAGGCAGCGTCGGACCCTACTGGGGCCTGTTCGACGCCGACCGCAAGCCGAAATTCTCCTGGACCGGGCCGGTGATCCACCCCGAGCATTGGAAGCTCGCCGGCGTAGCGATCCTGCTCGGCTTCCTGCTGTCAGTGCCGATCCTGCGCGCGCGCAATGCGACCGTCGGCGAAGCCGGGTTGCTGGGGGTCTGCGCCAACGCGGTCGGCGCCTGGGCGGCGGCGGTGTTCGGGTTCTGGAGCGGCCACTACTTCGTGGTCGGCGCCGGTATCGCGCTCGGCCTCGGCGGCGCCCTGCTGGTGCCGCTCATGCTGATCGCGCTGTCGCGCATGGAGGAGATTGCAGCGATCGCGTTCGGCGAGAAGCGCCGCAACCTCCTGTTCGCCGCCGAAAGCCCCGCCGCGACCCCGAAAGTATCGATCCACATTCCCGCTTATCGCGAGTCGCCGGACATGCTCAAGGCGACGCTCGATGCGGTCGCGCAGCTCGACTATCCCAACTTCGAGTGCATCGTCGTCATCAACAACACGCCCGATCCGGCGTTCTGGCAGCCGATCGAGGCGCACTGCCGGGTGCTCGGTGAGCGCTTCAAGTTCGTCAATGCCGAGAAGCTGGCGGGCTTCAAGGCCGGCGCGCTGCGCCTGGCGCTCGCGCACACCGCAGACGACGCCACGGTGATCGGCGTCATCGACGCCGACTACGTCGTGCATCGCGACTGGCTCAAGGATCTCGCCCCCGCCTTTGCCGACCCGGCGGTCGGGCTCATCCAGGCGCCGCAGGATCATCGCGACGGCGACCGCAGCGTCATGCACCATGCGCTCAACGGCGAATATGCCGGCTTCTTCGACATCGGCATGGTCGAGCGCAACGAAGCCAATGCCATCATCGTGCACGGCACCATGTGCCTGATCCGCCGCGCCGCGCTCGAGGCAGCGGGCGGCTGGTCAAGCGACACCATCGTCGAGGACACCGACCTTGGCCTGAGCATTCTGGAGCTCGGCTGGCGCGCGCTCTACACCAATCGCCGCTATGGCCATGGCCTGCTGCCCGACACGTTCGAAGCCTACAAGAAGCAGCGCCACCGCTGGGCCTATGGCGGCGTGCAGATCATCAAGAAGCATTGGCGCCGCTTCCTGCCCGGCGCCAGCCGCCTGACCGTGGACCAGAAGCGCGAGTACACGCTGGGATGGCTCAACTGGCTGGGCGCGGAGAGCATCGGCGTCGCGGTGGCGATCCTCAATCTGCTGTGGGTCCCCGTCGTGGCCTTCATCGGCATTGCCATCCCGGACAAGATTCTGACCGTGCCGATCATCGCCGCCTTCCTGGTGTCGCTGATGCACTTCGTGATGCTGTACCGGCTGCGGGTGGCGATTTCCGTCGGGCAGATGACGACCTCGGTGTTCGCCGCCATGGCGGTGCAATGGACGGTCGCCCGCGCGGTGTGCGACGGCCTGATCAAGGACCACCTGCCGTTCGCCCGCACCGCCAAGGGCGGCCTGGGCCGGCGGGCGCGGGAATTTCCCGCCTTCTGGGAAGCCGTGCTGGGCGTGCTCCTGGTGCTCGGGGCCGTCGTTCTGGTGGCTACCAATGCGCAGGAGGTCCGCGAGATCAACGTGTTCGCCGCCGTGCTCCTGGTCCAGAGCCTGCCGTTCCTGGCTGCCGCGGCGCTTGCCGCGCTGGAAAACTCGCGCGCCAACGAGTTCGTGTTCTGGACCAGCCTGGCGCAGCGCTTCGCCGAAGTCCTGCCCCGGCGCGCCCGCGTGGCGGCCCGCCAGGAGTCGGTCGTCGGCAGCCAGAAGCCCGTCATTGGCGAATAGTGGGTGGCGAATGGCGAATGGGACTTGGCCCTTTCGCGATTCCCTATTCGCCATTGGCTATTCGCCAGGTAACGCCGTCTCCACCAGCCGCGCCCAATAGGACGCCCCCACCGGGATCGCTTCGTCGTCGAAGTTGTAGGCCGGATGGTGCAGCCCGGCGCTGTCGCCGTTGCCCACGAAGATGAAGGCGCCGGGACGCGCGTTGAGCATGAAGGAAAAATCCTCCGCCCCCATCACCGGCGCCACGTCGGTGTCGACGCGGTCCGCGCCGGCGATCTGTCCCGCGACGCTCGCCGCGAAGGCGGCCTGCCGCGCATGGTTGCGCGTCACCGGGTAGTCGCGGGTGTAGGTGAGCGTCGCCTTGCCGCCGTGCAGTTCCGCGGTGGCGCGCACGATCTCGCCGACCCGCCGCTCCAGGAGGTCGCGCGTCTCGGGGCGGAAGCTGCGCGCCGTCCCGCCGAGCTTCGCCGTCTGCGGGATGACGTTGTCGGTGCTGCCGGCGTGGAACGTCGAGATCGAAACTACCGCCGAATCCACCGGATCGACGTTGCGCGACACGATCGTCTGGATCTGGCTGACGATGTGCGCCCCGATCACGATCGGATCGACCACGAGATGCGGCCGCGCCGCATGGCCGCCAACGCCTTCGATGAGGATCGTGATGCGATCGGCCGCCGCCATGATCGGCCCCTGGCGGATGGCGAACTGGCCGACCGGCAGGCCGGGAAAGTTGTGCATGCCATAGACTTCCTCGATGGCGAAGCGCTCCATCAGGCCGTCTTTCACCATGGCGCGTCCACCCGCCCCGCCTTCTTCGGCCGGCTGGAAGATCACCACTGCGGTGCCGCCGAAGTTGCGGGTCTCCGTCAGATATTTTGCCGCGCCGAGGAGCATCGCGGTGTGGCCGTCATGGCCGCAGGCGTGCATTTTGCCCGGGACGGTCGAGCGGTATGGCACGTTCGTCTCTTCCTCGATCGGCAGCGCATCCATGTCGGCGCGCAGCCCGATCACTTTCAGGCCGCCGCCGGCCGGCTTGCGGCCGCGGATCACGCCGACCACGCCGGTGCGGCCGATGCCCGTCACCACCTCGTCGCACCCGAAGTTTTTGAGCTTCTCGGCCACGCTGGCCGCGGTGCGATGTACCTCGTAAAGAATCTCCGGGTTGGCATGGAAATCGCGGCGCCAGGCGGTGATCTCCGGATGGAGCGCGGCGATGCGGTTGACGATCGGCATGAAAGACTCCTGACGCGAAGCTTTGGCGCATCGCGATCGTGGATTTGCTGCTGATGATACCAAATCCGATGACCGGCGGGGCAACCGTCAGCCGCCGTACAGGGATGCCGCGATGTCACCCCGCCAGCAGATTGCGAAAGACCGGAGGAGTCCCTAAACAGAGCGCGCCAAGAGCCCGTAGCTCAGATGGTAGAGCACCTGACTTTTAATCAGGTGGTCCTGGGTTCGAGTCCCAGCGGGCTCACCAATAAAATCAATGGCTTGGCCAGAATTTTCTCTCGGGTGGCTTCCCAGATTTCTCATCCAGCGCATGGGAAGCAACCCGAGCCCTGCGCAGCGTGCATCGTTTCTCGCCTACGCTTGCTCCCACGCCGCGCGGAAAGCCGCACAAGCGGCCTTTGCGCGTGTCCGCATAGCCGTGATTGCGCAGCGGCGGCCGAACCACCGCCGACAAGCACCACATCCAATCGCGAGCGCACCACCCGGCTTGAATATGCGGCCGATGACCTTCCCATCGGGGCCGATCACGTCGAAGTCGTCCACGTTGGCGGGATAGTTGCGCGGCGGATCGCGTGGGCGGCGAAGCGTGCGCATAGGAGCCGACTCCACCCTTGTCATTTCTTACGCGCGACGGCCCGACCGTGGAATCCTCGGCCCGTGCCACGCCAGAAAAGCCCGACACCATCAACGCCGCTTGTTGCACAGTGCCCCTTGGTCGTAACGAGCGACATTGTCGAAAACGCCGTTCTAACTCCGGTCCGACTACAGCGAACCGGCGGCAGGTGTCACGGTCTTGCTCGACCACGGCACGGGCCATCTCGGGGACGCCGAGGGCGAACGCTCAGCGGCGACGAGAACCTCATCGGTTCGGCGTTCATCTGGCTGTCCGTGGCCAGCCGGTAGCCAGCGCGACCATTCGCATGGCGCTCGCGGCTGGCGCCGGCCGCAACGTGATCGCGATTTTCGATTCTCAATGCTCATTTGTCGGATCAATGCCCGCAACTCCGCTGAGATCGGCGGCGCGACGCCCAGATTTCCCGACTTCCAGCACCAATAGCGACGAAAGCCGGCGTGTGAGCTACTTCACAAGTCACGTTGCACAAAACGTGTACGTTATCTGTGCCTCAAGTGAAAGTTTGGGCGCCGCGTGGCGCAATATCTGGATAAGAGTGTTTGCGATGGCAACCATTGTCGTAACTCCGACCAAACTTCAGAAAATTGAATACGATGTAACGACGGTCGAAGGTGCGGCCCGCGTCACGGTCGTTACTGGAGCATTGCCTTTTTTCTTTCAAGCTACCTCGTCAGGCCCCCCTGTAGCTCAGACTATCAGTATCAAGGCGCTTCTCGATCCGGCTCTCACACCGGGACAGTTCCGCCGATCAACAGCGACCGCATCTTTGGCCAACATATTTCATATTTCGAACGCCGTTCCGAACAATGCCCAATGGATTATCGACGACGCTCAGGCCACCCTCGATGATGAAGCCGGCAAAGTCCAGCTTGTGGTCGATGTCGTATTCAACGTGAGTGGCAGCACGGCGGCAGGCGCTCAATCGATTATGTTCCAGGTTACTACGCTGGCGAAAATTTAACAGGAGCGCGCGCTGTCATGCGACGAGCTTGAGCAAATAGCAGGCGAATCACTCGCCACTTGCGCATCGGCAAGGTCGTCTTGCCCGAAGGTCAAAGCGCGGCTTGTCGATTGCCCAAGGTGCGCGCCACCTTCGCGCGGGGGCAGTGCGGCCGCCAGCACAGGCGTCCAAAGCCCCTCGCCTTTCGTTCCTTACATTCGGCGACGCTCCTGGCAGGCCCGGCCGGCTGACCAATAAAATCAATGGGTTGCTGGAAAATCCTGCCACGGGATGGGCTGCCTTTCGGCGCCGCGCCGCACCGCGAGGCTGCGGTACGGCGCGCCAACAGGTCGCGGTAGTCAAAGCCCATGTGTCCATGGCGGAGATGACGAATCTCTGGCGATGTGATTCAAGCAATGCACCACGCAGCCTGAGCGAGCCACACCATGGTCGAGCCGGCCGAATTCGACAAGTTTGCCGACGAGCTGGCGTACCGTGAAATGCGGACGCGCAATATTTCGGCGTCGGGAGAATCTCCAGACTTCTTTGACGAGTACAAGATCAGGGACGCGGCGCAGGCGCTCGAGGCCAGCGGGACAAGCCCGCAAAGGATTCTCGACTTCGGCTGCGGCGTCGGCAATTCCATTCCCTACTTCCGCAAATATTTTCCCGACGCCGCGCTGACCTGCACCGACGTCTCGTCGCGCTCGCTCGAGCTGTGCGGTTCCCGCTATCCGGGTCGCGAGCGCTATGTCCAGATCGCCGGTGAGCGGCTGGCCTTTGCCGACAACACATTCGACATGACGTTTTCCGCCTGTGTCTTCCATCACATCGATCACGCCGTGCACGCCCGCTGGCTGGCCGAGCTCAAGCGCGTGACGGCCATCGGCGGCACGCTCTTCATCTTCGAGCACAATCCATGGAATCCGTTGACAGTGTCCGCCATCCGCTCCTGCCCGCTCGATGAAAATGCGCAACTCATCGACGCACGCACATTTGCGCGGCGGGTAGCCGCAGCCGGCTGGAGCGACGTAGCCGTGCGCTTCCGCATCTTCTTTCCCCACATGCTGGCGAAGCTGCGCGTGCTCGAGCCCTACCTCACGGCTGTTCCGCTGGGTGCGCAGTATTACGTGTCGGGTCGGAAACCAGCCTGAGCTTTGGCCTCACCGCAACCGCCAAAGGTTCCGTCATGGTGGTGCGTCGGATGCACCCGGCGAATCGCGAAACTCGCCACGCCTTCAGTCGTTGTCCTTGCAACACGCTGATCCGCGAGGGGCACAGAGTCCTCGCCCGCTGCGCACCAGCGGCCGAGCTTGCCATGGAGGCCCGATATGAAGAAGTTCGCCACCGCCGCCGTTCTCGCGACGCTCATGGCTGTCCCGGCTTATGCGCAATCGAGCGCGCCAGAGTTCGGTTCCGGCAACATCCCGTCATACGGCTACGGCCCGTCATACGGCTACGGCTCCGTGAACCGCTGGGCCTATGACCGTGACGGGTGGGGCGCATATGCCCGCGTCCATCCTCGTCCCTACGCGCGAGGTCGGATGTATCAGGGCGGGGATGGCATGTACTGACAGAACGCGACGCAGCGCAGCGGCCGGCATGCAGATGCAGGCCGCACCCCCGCAACAAGCAGGAACCCGCCGGGTCATCCCCGGCGGGTTTGATGGCCTTTGGCTATCCCGGCGGACCCTTGCGTTGGCAGGGCGGCCACGCGTGCACGTTCCTTGGTTGCAACCACCGCCGGCCGCGTTCAAACGCCGGCGCGGCATCCTGCCAAAATTTGAACCCGGCGCGCCGGCCCCGCACTAACCGGACAGGCGGGCTCGGCTATCATGTGGTCGCGGTCGCGGTCGTCAGGCGGAGGGGACAATGCTGGAGCCTGCAACCACGAACAACAAGGCGGCGCCGGCCGCCACGGCGCCTGCCGCAGCCGCGCGCCCCCAACTGCGCGTGTTCCGGCCCGACAATCCTTATGTCGCGCTCGGGCTCGCGGTGAATCACCTGATGACCAAGCCGGCCTTCGCCAACTGCAAATTCGGCGACTGGTCGCGCATCCTGGTCGGCCAGATCAACCGCAGGCATTTCTGGTTCGTGGTCGACGCCAACAACCAGATCGTTGGATTCATGGGTTGGGCCATGACCAGCAAGGACAAGGCCGAGGCCTGGGTCGAGGGCCGCGCCGGACTCTCCTACGACGATGCCAAGGACGGCGACTGCGTCGTGTTCAATGCCTGGGCGGCGAACAATCTGAAGATAAACCGCTTCCTGCTCGAGGAAGGCCGCAAGGTCATCCAGGGCAAGGACATGGTGTATTTCAAGCGTCACTACAACGACGGCAGCACGCGGCCGTCGCGGCTGCGCGTGAACGATTTCGTCGACCAGCACATCGAGCGGAAAAAAAAGTCGGCCGCCTGACGGCGCGTTTCCTTCGTGTCTGCCGCCTGTGATTGCATCCCGCTATGCGTCCTTGCACGACGGCCACGCGCCCGCCCTGATCACGGCTTTGTCATCCTGAGACTCGCGCAATTCGCGAGCGACTGTTCCCCGGGTAACAGCGCCGCGCCACGCTTCCTGTCATGACCGCTTCCACGTCGCGCCGCGGCTGCGTGGCGCAAAAAAGCTTGGCTCTGACCGGGAGACACCACCATGAGCGCATTTTTGGGAATTGTCATCAAGACGCACGACCATATTACGGGAACGAACGGCGACGATGACATCGACGGAAGAGCCTGGGGTGAAGAGATCATTGGCTTCGATGGCAACGACACGATCCGCGCCGGGGGCGGAGACGACTACGTCTACGGCGATGAGGGCGACGACACGATCTACGGCGGCGACGGCGACGACCACCTCTATGGCGGCGAGTTCGGCCTCACCACCGATCGCAACGAGCTCTGGGGTGGCAGCGGCAACGATTCCCTCGAGGGCGGCGACGGCTACGACAGCCTCCACGGCGGCGACGACAACGACTATATCTATGCCTCGGCGGGCAACGACGACCTCTACGGTGACGGCGGCAACGATCTCCTCGTTGGGGAGGCCGGCGAGGATCATCTCCACGGCGGTGACGACAACGACACTCTCTCCGGGGACGACCTGGGGGAAAACTACCACGACGAGCTCTTCGGCGACGCCGGCAACGACGACCTGACGGGCGGCGGCGGCAACGACGAGCTCCACGGCGGCGACGACAACGACGTCCTCCATGGCGATGCTGGCGACGACGACCTCTATGGCGGCGACGGCATCGACACGGTGAGCTATGACCACTCTTCGGAAGCCGTGACCGTCTCGCTCATCACCAACTTCGTGTCCGGTGGCGACGCCGAAGGCGACACGCTGCACAATGATATCGAGAACGTCACCGGCTCCTACCACGACGACCAGCTTAGCGGCACCGATGGTAACAACGAGCTGCGCGGCCTGGGCGGCGACGACATTCTCAACGGCTTCGACGGGCGCGACAGCCTCTATGGCGACGGCAGCCCCTATGGCGACGACGGCGGCAACGATACGCTCAAAGGCGGCGGCGGCGCCGACCTCCTCGACGGCGGCGACGGCATCGATACCGCGACCTACATCGACTCGGGCGACGGCGTGACGGTGTCGCTCCTCGATCACACGGCGGCTGGCGGTGACGCCGACGGAGATACGCTGGTCAGCATCGAGAACCTCACCGGCTCGCGTCATGCCGACACGCTGTCGGGCGACAACGGCATCAATGTGATCGAGGGATCGGGCGGCGACGACACACTGAACGGCGGCGGCGACGGCGACACGCTCGATGGCGGCGATGGCAGCGACACTGCGAGCTACATCAACTCCGGCGCCCGTGTGAACGTCTCGCTTCTCGATCACACCGCGTCAGGCGGCGACGCCAAGGGCGACACCCTCGTCAGCATCGAGAATCTCACCGGTTCGCTCTACGCCGATACGCTGTCGGGCGACAACAACGACAATGTGCTCGACGGTTCGAGCGGCGACGATACGCTCAACGGCAACGGCGGCAACGACACGCTCAACGGCGGATTCGGCCACGACACGCTGTCCGGCATGGACGGCATCGACACGGCCGCCTACACCGACTCGCACGAGGGAGTCATCGTTTTGCTCGCCGACCATGTCGCCGCGTTCGGCGACGCCGATGGCGACACCCTCGACAGCATCGAGAACCTCACCGGATCGGCGTATGTGGACCACCTCGGTGGCGACGATGGCGTCAACGTGCTCGACGGCCTCGACGGTAACGACTGGCTTCAGGGCTACGGGGGTGTCGATACCCTTTACGGGCGCGAGGCTGACGACACGCTCGAGGGCGGTGCCGGCGCCGACATCCTCAAGGGCGGTCCAGGCAGCGACAGCGCGTCCTATGAGCACTCTTCGGACGGCGTTACGGTGTCGCTCCTTGATCACACGGCCGCGGGTGGTGACGCCCAGGGCGACACCCTGGACAGCATCGAGAACCTCACGGGTTCCAATTCCGCTGATACTCTGTCGGGAGACAATGGCGACAACGGCCTGATCGGCCTGGACGGCGACAACACGCTCAATGGCCACGGCGGCGATGACACCCTCATCGGCGGCAATGATAACGACACGATGTCCGGCGGGGCCGGCATCGACACCCTCAAGGGCTATGGCGGCAACGACACGCTCGACGGCGGCGCCAATTCCGATTTCATGTACGGCGGCTATGGCGACGACACCTATTTCGTCGACAATTCAGCCGACGTGGTGAGCGAAGCGACCGGCCAGGGCTTCGACACGGTGCAGACGAGCGTGACCTACGGCGTCGCCGCCGGGTCGGAGGTCGAGGTCCTGGAAACCACCGACCAGGCCGGCACCACCGCCATCGACCTCGTCGGCAACGAATTCAACAACACCATCGTCGGCAACGACGGCCAGAACACCATCGTCGGCGGCATGGGCCTCGACTTCATGACCGGTGGAGGTGGCGGCGACACGTTCGTCTGGTCGTCGATTGCCGAAACCTTGCCCGCCGCCGACCAGGCCGACGTGATCACGGACTTCAACCGCGCCGAAGGCGACCTCCTCGCGGTGAACCTGATCGATACCGACGGCAATGCCACCAACGGCGATCAGGCGTTCAGCTTCGTCGGCGTCGTGGATTTCAGCCCGAGCCACCAGTTCAGCGGCGCCGGCCAGATCGGTTACTTCACGACCCCCACCGACACCTACATCCTGGTCAACACGGTGGTGAATCCCGGAGCGGACGGCGTGGACTACGAGGAAGCAACGATCCGCCTCACTGGCGTGCACAACCCCGACGCCAGCTGGTTCGTGCTGTGAGGCCGGATGACGCCATGGCGCGAGCAAAGCATGCCCTAGCTGGCGCGAAAGCGAGGGCGCGTCACGTCGTTGCGTCAACGCATGATGCAATGGGAGCGCGGCGTGCCCACCCGGATCGCATCAAGAAAACGCGTGGGCTTCGGCGCGATATGCCGAGAAGAGATCGATCAAACGGAGCACGCGCCTCGGCCCACCCCCGAAGCTCACGCCATCGCGGCACTTGTCTGTTCCCTACGGAACAGCGCCGCATGCCTGCTCATGCCATAGATGGCGTTGCAATGCCGCCCATCGCAGCGGCGATCGCCTGGGCCCCGCTTGAGCCCGTCATGCCTTTTCCCGAGGGAACAGCACGGCCCCGGCACGTGAACTGCCGGGTGCGACCGTCCGACGACTGACGCAAATACAGGCCATCGGAAGCCTCGGACCGGCAGCGCTGCTGCGTCGGGGCAAAGCGACGCGCCGGCAATCGGCCGGCGGGAAACTTGGCTCTGACCAGGAAAGGGCATGACCATGGCTCTCGTGCTTGGAACCAACAACTCCGAATTTCTCGATGCCTTCGACGGCGTCACCAACGGGAACGACGTGATCTGGGGCTTCGACGGAAGCGACTGGATCTGGGGGCTCGACGGCGACGACTGGCTGACCGGCGGCGACGGTGCCGACAGCCTGTTCGGCGGTACGGGCCGCGACACGGCGAGCTACGTCGATTCCACCGCGGCCGTCACCGTGAATCTGGAAACGGGGCTCGGCGTTGGCGGCGACGCCGAGGGCGACCTGCTCGTCGATTTCGAGGACATCGACGGCTCGGACTACGGCGATACCCTCACCGGCGATAATGGGAGCAATGAGCTCTTTGGGGACGACGGTGACGATATGCTGAAGGGCGGCGGCGGCGCCGACATCCTGTCGGGTTGGGACGGCGACGACACGCTCAACGGCGGCGGCGGCGCCGACGTCCTCGATGGCGGCGCCGGCATCGATACGGCGGACTACAGCGACTCGGACGAGGGCGTGTCTGTCCGAATCTTCCCAAATCATACTTTCTTCGGGGATGCCGAGGGCGATCGGCTGATGAACATTGAGAACCTCACGGGCTCTGCCTATGACGATGAGCTCAGCGGCGACGAAGGCACCAACGAGCTCCGCGGCCTGGACGGCGACGACGTGCTCAATGGCTTCGGCGGTGACGACAGCCTCAGTGGCGGCGCCGACAACGACACGCTCACCGGCAGCCGGGGCGCCGACGTGCTCGACGGCGGCTCCGGCATCGACACGGCGGTCTACGAATTTTCGGACGAGGCCGTGTTCGTCTCGCTGCAGGCCGATACGGCCAACGGCGGCGAGGCCGCGGGCGACGAGCTCATCGGCATCGAGAACCTCATCGGCTCGGCCTTTGCCGACGTCCTGTCGGGCGATAATGGCGCCAACGTGCTTGAAGGCCGTGGCGGCAACGACACGCTCGATGGCGGGGGCGGGGCCGACACCCTGTATGGCCACAGCGGCAACGACACGCTGGCAGGCGGTCGCGGCGGCGACGTTCTCGACGGCGGCTCCGGCACTGATACGGCCTCATACGAGGAGTCCGCGGCCGGCGTCGTCGTTTCGCTCCTCACCAACCCGGGCCAGGGCGGCGACGCCGCTCGCGATACGCTCGTCAGCATCGAGAACCTCATCGGCTCCGCCTACGACGACATCTTGCGGGGAGACGGCGGTGACAACCTCCTCCTCGGCCTTGACGGCAACAACACGCTCTACGGCTTCGGCGGCACCGACGGCCTGTACGGCGGAGAGGACACCGACACGCTGCTCGGCATGGGCGGCGTCGACATCCTCAAGGGCTTCGGCGGCGCCGATACGCTCGACGGCGGCGTTCTGGGCGACACCATGCTGGGCGGCGACGGCGACGATACGTACTACGTCGACGATACGGCCGACGTGGCATCGGAGCAGGCCGGTGAAGGCACCTTCGACCGAGTTCGGACCAGCACGACCTACAGTCTCGCGGCCGGATCCGAGGTCGAGGTGCTGGAAACCCAGAACCAAGCCGGCACGACGGCGCTCGATCTCGTCGGCAACGAGTTTGCCAACACCATCGTCGGCAACGACGGCCAGAACACCATCGTCGGTGGCCTGGGCCAGGACACCATGACCGGCAACGGTGGCGGCGATACATTCGTCTGGGTCTCCACGGCCGAGACCCTCCCGGCCGGCGATGCAGCCGATGTCGTGACGGACTTCAACCGCCCGCAAGGCGACCTCCTGGCGTTGAACCTGATCGATGCCGACGGCAACGCCGGCAACGGCGACACGGCCTTCACCTTCGCCGGCGTCGTGGACTTCACCGGGTCCAACCAATTCTCCGGCCCCGGCCAGATCGGCTTCTTCACCACCGCCAGCGACACCTACATCCTGCTCAACACCGTGGTGAATCCCGGTGCGGACGGCGTGGATTACGAGGAGGCAACGATCCGCGTGGCGGGCGTGCATGCCGTCGACGCCGGCTGGTTCGCGCTGTGATTCCATCGGCGCGACGCGCCGGTTGGCGTTCCGTTGCCCCGAATTGAAACTCGCGCGGCGCCGGCGGACGGGCGGGTGCCGCGCCCTCCCCTGCGACAAAGCCGCACATTGGCGTGATCATCACCAATCGGCGCTGAACCACCTCGTACGGCCGCACAACCACAACGTCAGTGAAATGCAAAGTCTCGCCGCATGGCGCGCCGAACGCGGCGTCGGTGCATGCGCGAAGCGTTGCTGCGGTGTGGATCCGAACTGGGAGATATGACCATGGGCACAGTCGTGTGGGGAACCGACGACTCCGAAACGCTCGATGCAAACGATGGCATCACCAACGACAACGACGCCATCTGGGACGAAGTCAACGAGATCTGGATCTACAGCGGCGACCTCGTCTTCGCCGGCGGCGGCAACGATACGGTTCACGCCCTCGGCGGCGACGATACGGTTTACGGCGAAGACGGCAACGATACCGTCTATGGCGACGAAGGCGATGACGTCCTGTTCGGCGGCGACGGCGATGACGAGCTCCGCGGCGGCGACGACGAGGACTACCTCATCGGGGACGATGGCGACGACGACCTGTTCGGCGGACGCGGCAGCGACGCGCTGTTCGGCGCCGACGGCCGCGACGAACTTTCCGGCCGCGAAGACAATGACATCCTCATCGGCGGCAACGACGGCGACGATCTGGACGGCGGCGGCGGATACGACTGGATCTCGTATTTCGGCTCGACCGAAGGGGTCTACATCGACCTGGATGCGGGGCTGGCCCAGGGCGGCGCCGCCGACGGCGACACGTTCGTGGGCATCGAGGGCGTCTCCGGGTCGAGCCACGACGACACCCTCGTCGGCGACGACGCCGGCAACATCCTCTACGGGCAGGAAGGCGACGATACCCTGAAGGGCGGCGGCGGGTCCGACGTCCTGTACGGCGACACCAGCGAGCTCCGGATAAGCGCTTACGACTACACCCCGGTCTACAACGTGTTGCAGAACTTCGCCGCTATCACTGGGAACGATACGCTTTACGGCGGCGAAGGAGATGACCAGCTGGAGGGCGGCCGCGGCAACGACATCCTCAAAGGTGGCGCCGGCGCCGATTTTCTCCTAGGCGACGCCATCTATGGGGACGACGACAACGGCATCGATACCGCCACCTATACGGGTTCGTTGGCCGCTGTCACCGTCTCCCTCACCACCGGCGAGGGTTCGGGCGGCGATGCCGAGGGCGACTACCTCTGGGGCATCGAGAACCTCACCGGCTCCAGCTATGCCGACAACCTGATCGGCGACGCCGGCGCCAACGAGCTGCGCGGCGCCGCCGGCAACGACACGCTCAAGGGCCTCGGCGGCGCCGACAGCCTCTACGGCGAGGACGACAACGACACCCTCAAGGGCGGCGGCGGCGCCGACGTCCTGGACGGCGGCGACGGCATCGATACCGCGTCGTACGAGGACTCTGCCTCGGGCGTGATCGTCTCGCTCCTGGACGACACGGCGACCGGCGGGGACGCCGAGGGCGATACACTCATCGCCATCGAGAACCTGAAAGGTTCGATCCAGGCCGACTTCCTGTGGGGCGACCACGCCGCCAACGTGATCGAAGGCAGCCTCGGCACCGACTCGCTGAAGGGCTACGGCGGAGACGACACCCTGTTCGGCGGCGCCGACAACGACGCGCTCATCGGCGGCTCTGGCGCCGACGCGCTCGACGGCGGGTCGGGACTCGATACCGCCAGCTACAGCGGCTCCTATGAAGGGGTAATGGTCTCCCTGCTCGACGGCACGACCGCGTTCGGCGACGCCCGCGGCGATACGTTCGTCAGCATCGAGAACCTCACCGGCTCGATCTATCACGACTGGCTCCAGGGCGACGACGGTGCCAACGTCCTCAATGGCGGCGACGAAGACGACGACCTGCTGGGCGCCGGCGGTGACGATACCCTGATCGGCGGCGAGGGCGGCGACGAGCTTGAGGGCGGCGGCGGCGCCGACGTTCTCGACGGCGGCGAAGGCAGCGACACCGCGGCCTACATCGAGTCGGCTGCGGGCGTCACCGTGTCCCTCCGCGACGATACGGCGTCCGGCGGCGATGCCGAAGGCGACGAGCTCGACAGCATCGAGAATCTCACTGGCTCGGCCTATGCCGACGTCCTCACCGGCAACGCCGGCGCCAACATCCTGACCGGGCTCGACGGCGACAACACGCTCAGGGGTTACGGCGGCGACGACGGCTTGTTCGGCGGCAATGATGTCGACACGCTGTTCGGC
>Ga0209466_1000030_pt1 | contig 29523 bp, 33 predicted proteins | sample PanSoiPlo30MoBio_FD_188323 | JGI IMG/M metagenome (GOLD analysis project Ga0209466, IMG submission 188323) | Tropical forest soil microbial communities from Panama analyzed to predict greenhouse gas emissions - Panama Soil Plot 30 MoBio (SPAdes)... | ecosystem: Environmental > Terrestrial > Soil...
GCTTCGCGCCGCTTTGCCCACCCTACGGAATGAGCACGATCTTGCCGAAATGCGCGTTGGCGCGCATGTGCGCCTGCGCTTCCACCGCCTGGTCAAGCGTGAAGCTGCGATCGACCGGCAGCCTCAGCTTGCCGGCGCTCACGGCGTCCCACAGGTCGGCGGTCATGCGGCGCATGATCTCGCGCACCTCGTCCAGCGTGCGGGTGCGGAACGTCACGCCGACATAGTCGATGCGCCGGAGCGCATGCAGGTCGAAGTCGAACTCGGCCTTCTGTCCGCCCAGGCGTCCGACGTTGACGATGCGGCCGCGCAGCGCTGTCGCCCGCATGGCGGCGCTCACGGTCGCACCCGACACCATGTCGACGATCACGTTGACGCCCTTCCCGTCGGTCGCCTTGAGCACCTGGTCGGGCCAAGCTGCGTCGCGCGTGTCGATGGCAAGATCGGCGCCGAATTCATTCAGCCGCTGCCGCCGGGCGTCGTTGGTCGACGAGCCGATCACCGGGCTTGCGCCCTTGAGCCAGGCGATCTGCAAGCCCATCAGGCCGACGCCCGAGCTGGCGCCCTGGATCAGCACGCTGTCACCCGCCGCCATGCGGCCGTGGGTGATCAGCGCGTCGTGCATGGTGATGAGCGCGATCGGCAGCACGGCGGCATCGGCGAAGCCGATGCCGGCCGGCATCGCCATGGTGCGCCCGACATCGGCCACCGCGTACTCGGCATAGCCGCCGGCGCCGGAGCACACCACGCGGTCGCCGGCCTTGAAATGGCGCACCTCGCCGCCGGCCTCCACCACCTCGCCGGCCCATTCGAGCCCGACGGTGGCCCCCGCCTGGCCATGGCCGCCGGCGCCCCGCGCCGCCGACAGGTCGGCGCGGTTGAGCCCGGCGGCGCGCACCTTCACCAGCACCTCGTGCGGCTTGGGCCGCGGCTGCGGTACGTCGCGCAATTCCAGTCCGTTCGGGGTGCCGACGGCAGCCTTCATGACGTCCTCGCTTTCAGGATGCGCAACGCTAGCCCACGGCCCGCGCCTTGACGCTGTCCCACCACGGGCAGACGCCGGGCGCCAGCTCGTGATTGCCCTCCATCACCTGCACCGGCCGGCGGAATCCTTCGCGAGCCAACTTGAGCCGCAGATCGCGCGCCTTGGCACGGTCACCAGGCGACAGCCAGATGCGCTCGTGCCCCCACATGCTCGGGCCTTCGTTGCGCTGCGAGGCCTGCCAGGTGGCAGGATCGATGCTGCGGCCGCCCCAGCCGTATTCCACCATGAAGCCCGACGGCGTCTGCGTGTAGAACGATGTGAGGAAGTCGCTGGTATGGCGGCCGAGCGTGACCGCAAGCCGGCCTTCCTCCGCCATGGCCAGGTCGTAGCCCTGGCCGACGTCGTCGAAGCTGAACAGCTCCATCATCATGTGGTGCACGGCATTGCGGCCGGTCTGGATGAACGCGATGCTGTGATGGCGCGGATTGATGTGCAGGAAGAACGCGGTGAAGGGGTGGAAGTAGTAGTCGCTCAGGCGGAAGCCGAGCACGTCCCGATAGAACGGCATGATATCGTCAACGTTCTGCACGTGCAGTACCACATGGCCGAGGCCGAGCGGTCCGGTGCGGAAGCCTGAGATCGAGCGGCCCGGCCGGAACGGCTCCGTTGTCGTCTCGGCGCCGTGAAAAATCTCCAATCGGTTACCCACCGGATCGTGAAAGATGATCAGGTCCTTGACGCGCCGCTCATCCGCCTCCGCCCGCGTGCCGCGCGCCACCGCGACCTCGTGCTGTTCGAGCCTTGCCGCGAGCGCATCGAGCGCGGCGCCGTCGGACACTTCCCAGCCAAAGAAGCCGATGCCCTCACCGCCGTCCGCATCCACGATGATGCGCTGCTTGCGGTCGTCCATGCGGAACGCCAGGCTCGAGCGGCTTCTGTCGATGCGCTGCAGGCCGAGCAGGCCGGTGCCGTACCGGCTCCAGTCGTCGAGCGCCCTGGCGCGAATGCCGACGTATCCCAAGGCCTCGACGCTCATGTCGTATCCTTCTGATCGCGCTTGCCGCCAGTCTAGCGTTCCACGGCGTAGTCGGCCACTGCACGTATCCTTATAGTTTAGCTTCCGTAGCCCGCATAGTTTAGCTTCCGTAGCCCGCATGGAGCGCAGCGAAATGCGGCGCGGCCTATCCCGGATTTCGCTTCGCTTCATCCGAGCTACAAAGGTGACCATGCGAACCACGCCGCCATTCCATGCCGACCACGTCGGCAGCCTGATCCGGCCCGACAATCTCATCGCCGCGCGGCAGGCGGCCGAGCGCAACGAGCTGCCGGCGGCCGAGCTCAAGCGCATCCAGGAGGCGGCGATCCGCGACGTGGTGCGGCTGCAGGAGGAGGTCGGGCTCAAGGTCGCGACCGACGGCGAGTTCAACCGCGGCTCGTGGCAGCGCGACTTCCTGCTCCGGCTCGACAACGTTGAGCTCATCCCGTCGCGGCTGACCGTGCGGTTCCATTCCGCCGCCGGCACGCGCGACCACAGCCCGCCCTCGCTGAGAGTGACAGGCCGGCTGGGCCGCCCCGGCGGCATTTTTGTCGACGACTTCCGCTTCTTGCGCTCGGTGGCGCGTGCCGAGCCGAAGGTGACGATTCCCTCGCCCACCGTGCTGCATTTCCGTGGCGGACGCGATGCCATCGACCGGGCGGCCTATCCGGACATGCAGGAGTTCTACGCCGACCTGGCGCGCGTCTATGCCGAGGAAATTTCTGATCTCGCGGCGGCAGGCTGCCGCTATCTGCAGATCGACGAAGTCAACCTCGCCTATCTGTGCGACCCGGCCTTGCGCCAGGCGGTGGTGCAGATCGGGGAAGACCCCGACGCGCTGCCGCAGACCTATGCGAAGCTGTTGAACGACGCCATCGCCGGCCGGCCGCGCGACATGAAAGTGTGCCTCCACCTGTGCCGCGGCAATTTCGCCGGCGCGTGGATTGCCGAGGGCGGCTATGACCCCATTGCGGATCTGCTGTTCAATGCCATCGACGTCGACGGCTATTTTCTCGAATACGATTCGCCCCGCGCCGGCGGCTTTGCGCCGCTGCGCTTTCTCCCCAAGGGCAAGATCGCGGTGCTGGGGCTCGTCACCACCAAGAGCCGCGAGCTCGAGAGTGCCGACGCGCTCAAGCGGCGCATCGACGAGGCCGGCCGCCACACCCCGCTCGAGCAGCTTGCCTTGAGCCCGCAGTGCGGCTTCTCCAGCGGCATCGGCGGCCAGGCCATGTCGGTCGCGGAGGAGGTCGCCAAGCTCCGCCTGGTGGTCAGCGTCGCATGCGACGTGTGGGGCGCGGCGTGACTGTGTAAGCGTGGTCCCGATGCGAGGCGACGCCACTTGTTCCATCCCTCCCCCGCAGGGGGAGGGTGGCTGAGCGCAGCGAGGCCGGGGGGAGTCAACAGTCGCAATCATGCATAGAAGTAACCCCACCCGGTCGGCCTTCGGCCGACCACCCTCCTCTTTCAGGGGAGGGATGAGCAAGCTGGCCACCCGAGCTCAGTAGCGCAGTGAGGCGACAACGCTGCTACAACACGGCGCATGCCTGACTTTACCGCCGACGAGATCGAAAGCGGCCGAAAACTATTCGCCGGCGACTGGCGCTTCGTGGCGGCGGCCGGCACCTGGGCCGTGCTGCCGCCCATGCAGGGGATTGAGATCGCCTTTGCGGGCCGCTCCAATGTCGGCAAATCGAGCCTGATCAACGCGCTCACCGGCCGCAAGAGCCTTGCGCGCACGTCGCATACGCCGGGCCGCACCCAGGAGCTGATCTTCTTTGCGGGCGACCGCATGACGCTGGTCGACATGCCGGGCTACGGCTATGCCGCCACGGCCAAGAGCAAGGTGAAGGCGTGGACGGATCTGATTCACGCCTTCCTGCGCGGCCGCCAAAACCTCGCGCGCGTCTATCTGCTCATCGACGCGCGCCACGGCCTCAAGGACACCGATCATCCCGTGCTTGCGACGCTCGATCAGGCAGCGGTGAGCTACCAGGTGGTGCTCACCAAGGCCGATCAGGCGAAGGCGGCGGAGCTCGGCGCGCGCGTCGCCGAAACCCGGGCGGCGCTGCAAAAACATGCCGCCGCCTATCCGGAGGTCCTGGTCACGTCGGCGCGCACCGGCAGCGGCATTCCCGAACTGCGGGCGGCGGTCGAGCGGCTGTTGACCGAGCATGCCTGAGCCTCTTTCGTTTGCACATGCCGGCGGCTAGAACACGGCGCCCGCGTGCGCGCGCCACGCCATAACGAAGCCAGGACCGCATGGACGTCTCGCCCTTCGACAAGGCCCGGATCCTCTCGGAAGCGCTGCCCCACATGCAGCAATATGACGAGGAGACCGTGGTGGTGAAATACGGCGGCCACGCCATGGGCGAGGAGCAGATGGCGCGCGATTTCGCGCGCGACATCGTGCTGCTCGAGCAGCTCGCCATCAACCCGGTGGTGGTGCATGGCGGCGGTCCGCAGATCGGCGCCATGCTGGAGCGGCTCGGCATCCGCTCGCAGTTCGCCGACGGCCTGCGCATCACCGACGCCAATACGGTCGAGGTGGTCGAGATGGTGTTGGCCGGCTCGATCAACAAGCAGCTCGTCGGCTTCATCAATGGAGCTGGCGGCAAGGCGATCGGGCTCACCGGCAAGGACGGCAACCTGGTGCGCGCGCGCAAGCTCAGCCGCACCATGGTGGATCCGCAATCGGCCATCGAGCGCATCGTCGACTTGGGCTTCGTTGGCGAACCCGAAAAGGTCGACGTCACGGTGCTGACCCAGATTCTCGGGCGCGAGATCATTCCGGTGCTGGCACCGATCGCCAGCGGCCCCGACAGCATGACCTATAACGTCAATGCCGACACCTTTGCCGGCGCCATCGCCGGCGCTCTCAAGGCCAAGCGGCTGATCTTCCTCACCGACGTGCCGGGCGTGCTCGACAAGTCGAAGCAGCTGATCCAGGACATGTCGGTCGACCAGGCCCGCCACCTCATTGCCGACGGCACCATCTCGGGCGGCATGATCCCCAAGGTCGAGACCTGCATCGACGCGCTGGATCTCGGCGTCGAAGGCGTCGTCATCCTCGACGGCAAGGTACCGCACGCCGTCCTGCTGGAGCTTCTCACCGACCATGGCGCCGGGACATTGATTCACCGCTGATTCGCGCGCACATCTGCGCCGATGCGAATCGCGTCGCTCCATATGGGATTGGCCGCCCTGGCGCTCCTGGTCGGGCCAGCCCGCGCCGACCTGCAATTGTGCAACCGCGCGAGCTATGTGGTCGAGGCGGCGATCGGCATCGAGGACAAGGGCTCGGCCGCCACCCGCGGCTGGTTTCGCCTCGACCCCGGCCAATGCCGCCCGGTGATGCAGGGCAAGATCGAGGCCGAGCGCGTCTATGTCCATGCCCGCGCTATGCCGGTCTATGGCGCCCTGCCCACCGCGCAGGCCGGCCACGCGGACTTGTGCATCGCCGAAGGGACCTTCCTCATCGCCGGCGCGCGCCACTGCACCAAGCCGGAGCAGCGGCTCGTCCGTTTCACCGAGGTGAAGCCGACCGAGAGCGAGCAGGGTCTCACCGCCAGCCTCAGCGAGGAAGACGACTACACGCCCGAGCAGGCGCGCCTGGCCGGCATCCAGCGGCTTCTCGTCCTCGGCGGCTACGACGCCAACCCGATCGACGGCATCGAAGGCAAGAAGACCGAGACCGCGCTGGCGCAGTTCCTCAAGGACCGCGGCCTGCCGAGCGATGCCGCGCGGGCGCCGGCCTTCTTCGACATCCTGATGCATTCGGTGAAGCAGGGAGAGGGCATCGGCTTCGCCTGGTGCAACGAGACCTCCCACACCGTGATGGCGGCGTTCGGCATCGAGGACAAGGGCGCTGTCCTCACCCGCGGCTGGTACCGCATCGAGGCGGGCAAGTGCCTCAAACCCGATGTGTCCGGCAAGCCGCGCCGGCTCTACAGTTTCGCCGAGGCGGTCGACGCCAACGGCCAGGTGATCAAGCGCGCCGACAAGCCGCTGGCCTGGGGCGGCACCACGACCCTGTGCACGCGCAATGTCAAGTTCGAGCTCAGCGAGCACAAGGACTGCGTCGCCGGCGGGCTCACCGCCACCGGCTTTGCCGCCATCGATCTGACCGGCCGCGCCGGCGCCACCGTGCGCTTCCGTGAGTGACCGCATGTCGCCGGCATCCGCTGCCGCGCGTCCACCGCCGCGCCGGTTCGACCATGTCGACACCTGGGTGTTCGATCTCGACAACACGCTCTACCCGCATCACCTCAATCTGTGGCAGCAGGTGGACGAGCGCATCCGCGACTACATCGCGCGTTTTCTCGACGTCACGCACGAGGAGGCGTTCCGCGTGCAGAAGGATTACTACCGGCGCTACGGCACGTCGATGCGTGGGCTGATGACCGAGCACGGGATGCGGCCCGACGATTTTCTCGAATTCGTGCACCAGATCGATCACTCCCCGCTCCAGCCAAACCCGGCGCTCGGCGCCGCACTGGAAAAACTCGGCGGCCGCAAGCTCATCCTCACCAACGGCACCCGCCAGCATGCCGATGCTGTGACGCGGCGGTTGACCATCCACCAGCACTTCGAGGACGTGTTCGACATCATCGCGGCCGAGCTCGAGCCGAAGCCGCTGGCGCAGACCTATGATCGCTTCCTCGCCCGCCACGGCGTCGATCCGACCAAGGCGGCGATGTTCGAGGACCTGGCGCGCAATCTCGAAACGCCGCACGCGCTCGGCATGACCACGGTGCTGGTGGTGCCGGAAGGCACGCGCGAGATCTTTCGCGAGGATTGGGAACTGGCCGGCCGCGACGCGCCGCACGTCGACCACGTCACCGACAACCTGGTCGGTTTCCTGCAACGGCTGGCGGCGACCTAGCCTCTAGGCGACGGCGAACAGCTGCGTCATCACGGCGCCGATTCCCAGGCCGACGATGCCGGCACCGATCAGGCGCATGTTCGCATGCTGTCCGCCGCCTTGCGGTGCCAGTCGGCGCGCAACCATCATAGCCGCCAGCGCGATGATGGTCTGGATGGCGGCGAACCCGGCGAAATAGGCACCGAGCGGCGCCTGTTCCGCACCCGCGATCGACTCGCCGAGCGCATAGCCATGCACCAGGCCGGCGAGCAGGAACAAGCCGAGGACCACGAGTTCCGGCAGCGCGCGCCGCAGGATCAGCAGTCCGCCGAGCGCAATCACCGACAGCGCCACCAGCAATTCGGCGGCCGGAACGTTCGCCTCGCGCACATGCAGCGCGGCGCCCGCAATCTGGGCCAGCACGTAACCGATGACCAGCGCCGGGCCGAGCCGGTGCACCGACGCCAGGACACCGACCGCAAGGACCGCGGCCAGATGATCCGCGCCGATGATCGGATGGCCCAAGCCGGACAGCAGGCCCTCGGTGAAGCTCGACGGCAGCTTGCCTCCCATGACGTGGTGCGCCAGAGCGGGATGTGCCGTCAGCACGAGCCAGGCGCACAGGGCGGAGCCGAAAAACCACAGCGGTCGCAGGCGCACGATATCCTCCCTCATGCGGCAGGCGGGAAGTGTAGCGCATTCCATGGTGGGGCCGCAGCAACCTGGACGGGCCGGTTGACAGGCCCTTCGGCGTTCGCGACTTAGAGCCTCCGGGAGGGCTTGATGTCACACGCCGAGCTTGCGCGCACGATCGATGCCGCCTTCGACAACCGCAATGAGGTCGGCCCCGCGACCGCCGGACCCGTGCGCGAGGCGGTCGAGACCGCGCTCGACCTGCTCGACCGCGGCGCCGCCCGTGTGGCCGAGAAGGGCGCTGACGGCACCTGGCGGGTCAATCAATGGCTCAAGAAGGCCGTGCTGCTGTCGTTCCGCCTCAACGACATGGAGGCCATTCCGGGCGGCCCCGGTCAGGCCGCCTGGTGGGACAAGGTGCCGTCGAAATTCGCCGGCTGGGACGACAATCGCTTTCGCGATGCCGGCTTCCGCGCGGTGCCCGGTTCGATCGTGCGCCGCTCTGCCTATATCGCACCGGGCGTCGTGCTGATGCCGTCCTTCGTCAATCTCGGCGCCTACGTGGATTCCGGCACCATGGTGGATACTTGGGCAACCGTTGGCTCGTGCGCTCAGATCGGCCGCAACTGCCACATCTCGGGCGGCGCCGGCATCGGTGGCGTGCTCGAGCCGTTGCAGGCAGGGCCGGTGATCGTCGAGGACAATTGCTTCATCGGCGCGCGTGCCGAAGTGGCGGAAGGCGTGGTGGTGCGCGAAGGCTCGGTCCTGTCCATGGGTGTCTATCTCGGAGCGTCGACAAAGATCGTCGACCGCGACAGCGGGAAGGTGCTGCAAGGCGAGGTGCCGCCCTACTCGGTGGTGGTGTCCGGCACGCTGCCGGGCAAGCCCATGGCGGACGGCTCGCCCGGCCCCGGGCTCTACTGCGCCGTGATCGTCAAGCGGGTGGACGAGCGAACGCGCGCCAAGACGAGCATCAACGAACTGCTGCGGGATTGATCATGCCGGCCGATCCCGTCGCCATTGCCCAAAATCTCGTGCGCTGCCGCTCGGTCACGCCGGCGGAAGGCGGCGCGCTGGAATTTCTCGACGGCGTGTTGCGCGCCGCCGGCTTCACGGTGCAGCGGCCGAAATTCGTCGAGCCTGGCACGGCGGAAATCGAGAATCTTTACGCGCGCATCGGCACGCAAGGCCCGCATCTGGTGTTTGCCGGCCACACCGACGTGGTGCCACCCGGCGACGAGACCGCCTGGACCCACGGGCCCTTCGCCGGCGAGATCCACGACGGCGTGCTGTTCGGCCGCGGCGCCGTCGACATGAAGGGCGGCGTCGCCTGCTTCGTGGCGGCGGCGCTCGATTATCTCGCCGGCGTCGGTGGCAAGTTTTCGGGCTCGATCTCCTTCCTCATCACCGGCGACGAGGAGGACATCGCGGTCAACGGCACGGTCAAGCTGCTCAACTGGGCGGCCGAGCGCGGCGAGACCTTCGACCACTGCATTCTCGGCGAGCCGACCAGCGCGCAGGCGTTGGGCGACGTCGTAAAGATCGGGCGGCGCGGCTCGCTCAACGGCACGCTCGCGGTCAACGGCAAGCAGGGCCATGTCGCCTATCCGGACCGTGCCGACAACCCGATCCGCGGCATCGTGCGCATCATGAGCGCGCTCATGGCCGAGCCGCTCGACCAGGGCAGCGCGCATTTCGACCCGTCCAACCTCGAGTTCACTTCGATCGATGTGGGCAATCGCACTGTCAACGTGATCCCGGCCGAGGTGCGCGCGCGCTTCAACATCCGCTTCAATGATCACCACACGCGTGATGCGCTGAAGGCCTTGATCGAGCGCCGCGCCGCCGCGGCGTCCGCTGGCGCCCGCTGGCGCATCGACTGGGAGCCGTCCAACGCCGACGTGTTCCTCACACAGCCGTCGGGCTTCGTCGAGCTCGTCAGCGGCGCCGTCGCCGAGGTCACCGGCCGCACGCCAAAACTCTCCACCACCGGCGGCACGTCCGACGCGCGTTTCATCAAGGACTACTGCCCGGTGATCGAGTTCGGGCTGGTCGGCGACACCATGCACCAGGTCGACGAGCGCACCGCCGTCGCCGACCTCGCCGGGCTCACCGCCGTCTATCGGCGGATTCTGGAAAAATATTTCGCCGCCTGAATCAATACTCCACCGCCACGAGATAGAGCCCGTCGGCCGGCGCGACCTGGCCGCAGGCGCTGCGGTCGCGTGCCGCGAGCGCGGCGGCGAGATCGTCGGCGCTCCATTTGCCGTCGCCGACCAGCACCAGCGAGCCCGCCATCGAGCGCACCTGGTTGTGCAGGAACGAGCGGGCGGCGGCGTGGATGCGCACCTCGTCGCCCTGGCGCTCGACCGCCAGCCGGTCGAGCGTCTTCACCGGCGATTTGGCTTGGCATTCGGCGGCGCGGAAGGTGGTGAAGTCGTGCCGGCCCACCAGTTTTTGGGCGGCTTCATGCATCGTCGGCACGTCGAGCGGCCGTGGGATGCGCCAGGCGCGCGTGCGGTCGAGGGCCAGATCGGCGCGCCGGTTGATGACGCGGTAGAGATAGCGGCGCTGTTTTGCCGAAAACCGCGCATCGAAGTCGTCGGCCACCCGCTCGGCCATGAGCACGGCGATCGGGTGCGGGCGAAGATGGGCGTTGAGCGCGTTGCGCACCGTGTCGCAGTCCCACGCCCTGGCTAGGTCCACGTGCGCCACTTGGCCGATGGCGTGGACGCCGGCGTCGGTGCGGCCGGCGCCCTGGACCGCCACCTCTTCCCCCGTGAAGGCCCGGATGGCCGCGACGATCACGCCCTGGACCGACGGTCCGCTGGCCTGGATTTGCCATCCGACGAACGGCGTTCCGTCATATTCGATCAATAGCTTGTAGCGCGGCATGAGGTACTCTGGACGGCGCGGGGCAAACGCGGGATACCATAGCCAATCCCAGCCGGAGACGGCCCATGAAACGTGCCTTCAGGGACCTGATCACGCGCCTGCTCGACGAGCACCGGATCCTCACGATCGCGACCAACCGCCCGGACGGCTGGCCGCAGGCGACCGTGGTGTCCTACTGCAACGACGGCCTGGTCATCTATTTCTTCACCGACCGCGACGGCCAGAAGGTCCAGAATATTTCTCACGACGCGCGGGTGTCGGCGGCGATTGCCAAGGACTATCACCGTCCCCTCGACATCAAGGGGCTGTCGCTGGCCGGCAAGGCCGTCGTGGTCGACGACAAGGCCGAGGTCGACCATGCCTACGCGCTGTTGCTGACCCGCTATCCCGAATACCGCGTGCTGCCCAAGCCCAACCGCCACGAGATCGCGATGGTCCGCATCACGCCCGAGATCGTGTCGGTGGTCGACTACGCCAAGGGCTATGGCCATGCCGACCTGATGCGCGTGACCGAGGACGATCTGGCCGAGTTCATCGAGCGCCGCCGCCATCACTGGGCCGGCGCGTCGAGCCACCACGATGCCGAGCCGGAGCCGGCGCGGCGACCGGTGAAAGCGCGCGGCTGAGTCGAGACCTTCATTCCAGCCGCTGTCCCGTCACGACCGGCGTGCCGCGCAAAAATTCTTCCGCCCGCATCGGCTGACGTCCGGCGCGCTGCAGCTCGAGGATGCGCACGGCCCCGTCGCCGCAGGCGACCGTAAGCGCGTCATCGAGGACGGTGCCGGGCTGGCCCGCGCCGTCGCCGCGCGTGGTGCGCAGCACCCTCGTCCGCGTGCCAAGAATCTCGCACCAGGCGGCGGGAAACGGCGACAGCCCGCGGCAATGGTCGTGCACCTGCCGCCACGGCTTTGCCCAGTCGATGCGCGTCTCGCTCTTGTCGATCTTGGCCGCATAGGTGACGCCGGCGTCGGGCTGCGGCGTCAGCGTGAGCGAGCCGCGTTCCAGCGCGCCCAGCCCCCGCACCATCAGGTCGGCGCCGAGCCGCGCCAGTCGGTCGTGCAGCTCGCCCGCCGTCATCTCGAGTGCGATCGGCACCCGTTCCGCCATGGCCACCGGCCCTGTATCCAGGCCTTCGTCCATCTTCATCACCATGACACCGGTCTCGGCGTCGCCCGCCATGATGGCGCGGTTGATCGGCGCGGCGCCGCGCCAGCGCGGCAGCAGCGACGCATGCAAATTGAAGCAGCCGAGCGGGACCGCCTCGAGAATCGGCCGCGGCAGGATCAGCCCATAGGCCACCACCACGGCGGCGTCGGCGCCGTGGGCGCGAAAGGCCGCCTGCGCCTCGGCGCTGCGCAGCGTCGCCGGCGTCAGGACATTTAGCCCGAGGCGCCGCGCTTCGCGGTCGATCGGCGTCGGCTGGAGCTCCATGCCGCGCCCGGCCGGCTTGGCGGCGCGCGTATAGACCGCCGCGATCTCGTGCCCGCGTCCGGCAATCTCGATCAGCGTCGGCAGCGCGAACTCGGGCGTGCCCATGAACACCAGGCGGAGCGGCATGGAGTCTCCGGCAGACGCAGAGAAGAAGCTAGTCCTCGGCCCGCTTCGCCGCCTTGGTGAATTTCTTGATGATGCGGTCGCGCTTGAGCCGGGACAGGTGGTCGATGAACAAAATCCCGTTGAGATGGTCGATCTCGTGCTGCAGGCAGGTGGCAAGCAGCCCGTTCGCCTCCACCTCATGCGGCGTGCCGTCGAGATCGGTGTAGCGCACTTTCACCTGCGCCGGGCGCTCAACCTCCTCGTAGAGTTCCGGAATCGACAGGCACCCTTCCTCGTAGGTGTTGAGCGCTTCCGACTTCCAGATGATCTCCGGATTGATGACCACCTGCGGAGCCTTTGGCTCGTCCTTCTTGGCGAGGTCGAGCGTGACGACGCGCTGCGGGATGCCGATCTGGATGGCGGCCAGGCCGATGCCGGGCGCCGCATACATGGTCTCGAACATGTCGGCGACGAGGGTGCGAATCTCTTCGCTGACTTTTTCCACCGGTTCGGACACCAGCCGCAGGCGCGGGTCCGGCAGCTTGATGATCTCGCGCAAGGCCATTCGCGCGATGTAAGGGCAAGAAACACCAGGGTCAATCTGACGCGGGCGGCGGCGGCGAGCCGCCGCGGTCGGCATAGGTGTTCTCCCTTCGTTCCCCGCCGGGGCGAATCAGGCTACAAGGTGCCCATGACCGAGACCCTGTTCGTGATCGACGACATCGCGGTGACGACCGGCCAAGCCCTGATGGCCGCCGCCGTGCTGGCGCTGCTCGCGCTGATCGTGCTGGCGGTCCTGCAGGCGCGCGCCGTGCGCGAGCGCCGCGAGGAGGCAGCTGCCGCCGCGATGCGCGCCCGCGAGTTCGAGGAGCGCATGGCGGCGCTCGCCCTGACTCAGGCCGAGACCATGGGCGGCCTGCGCGCCATGAATGAGACGCTGACCGGCCGCCAGGCCGAACTCGCTCGCTTCGTCAGCGACAGCTTGGCCTCGGCGAGCCATCGCCTCAACCAGTCGCTGACGTCGACCACGCAGCAGACCATGGACCGCCTGCAGAACCTGCACGAGCGCCTCGCCGTCATCGACAACGCGCAGAAGAACCTCACCGAGCTGTCCTCGCAGGTCACCTCGCTCAAGGAAATCCTGGCCAACAAGCAGACGCGCGGCGCCTTCGGGCAGGGCCGGATGGAGGCGATCATTCGCGACGCCCTGCCCACGGACGCCTACGCGTTCCAGTTCACGCTGTCGAACCGGACGCGGCCGGATTGCGCCGTGTTCCTGGCCGACGACGGGCGGCCGCTCATCATCGATGCCAAATTCCCGCTCGAGGCGTTCACGGCGTTCCGCGACGGGACGACCGACGAGGCCCGGAAGCAGGCGGCCCAGCGCGTGCGCCAGGACGTGCTCAAGCACGTCAATGACATCGCGGCGCGCTACCTCCTCCCGGGCGAGACGCAGGATCTGGCGCTGATGTTCGTGCCGTCGGAGTCGGTCTATGCCGATCTGCACGACGGGTTCGACGACATCATCCAGAAGGCCTACCGGGCGCAGGTGCTGCTGGTCTCGCCTACGCTCCTGGTGCTGGCCATCCAGGTGATCCAGCACATCCGGCGCGATGCCAAGATGCGCGAGGCGGCGCACCAGATCCGGACCGAGGTCGGCCATCTGATGGACGATCTGGGCCGCCTGCACGACCGCGTTCTCAAGCTGCAGCAGCATTTCGGCAAGGCCAACGAGGACGTTGCTCAGATCCTGGTTTCGACCGACAAGATCACCAAGCGCGGCGGACGCATCGAGGCGCTGGAATTCGACGGTGAGGACACGTCGCGCGCCACGCCTCTGGTGCTGCCGTCGCCGCTCGGCCGCAAAATCGACGCAGCGGAGTGATTTCTCCGCCGCGATTGAGCGCCAGAAAAGGTCCATCGCATGACTGTCGCGCCTGAGGTCGCTCCCGCTCGTCGCTCGCTCGCCGATTCGGTCGCGGTCTACCTGAAGCGCCGCGTGCTGATCGTGATGTTTCTCGGCTTTTCCGCCGGGCTGCCGCTGGCGCTGTCGGGCTCGACGCTGCTGGTGTGGATGCGCGAGTCGGGCGTCGACCTCGGCACCATCGGGCTGTTCGCGCTCGCCGGCACGCCCTACACGATCAAGTTCCTGTGGGCGCCGGTGGTGGATGCGCTCGACGCCCCGGTTTTGTCAAAGCTGCTCGGCCGGCGGCGCGGCTGGCTGGTGCTGGCCCAGCTCATGCTGATCGTCTCGATCGTGGTGCTCGGCCTGTGCGACCCGGCGACGGTCCCGGCCTATGTCGTGCTCGGCGGAGCGCTGCTGGTCGCCACCGCGTCGGCCACGCAAGACATCGTGATCGATGCCTTCCGCATCGAGAGCCTGCCGGAGAGCGAGCAGGCGGCCGGCATGGCGTCCTACGTCGCCGCCTATCGCGTCGGCATGCTGGCGTCGACCGCCGGCGCGCTGTTCATGGTCAGCGGGTTCGAGGATGTCGGGCTGACCAAGGCAGCTGCGTGGACGGCGGGCTATGTCGCCATGGCGGCGCTGGTGCTGGTCGGCATCGCCACCACGCTGGTGGCCACGGAGCCCGAGACGTCGGCCACGGCTGCGGCCGACCAGGCGGCGCATGGGCGCGAGAATCCGGTCCTGCGCGTGGCGCACGCCGCTTACGGCGCCTTTATGGATTTCCTGAGCCGCGACATGGCGCTGGTCGTGCTGCTGTTCGTCGTATTGTTCAAGTTCACCGACGCGCTTGCCGGCGTGATGACGGCGCCCTTCGTCATTGACCTCGGCTTCTCGCGCAACGAATACGCCGCCATCATCAAGGGCGTGGGTCTCGCCGCCACGCTGATCGGCGGATTTGCCGGCGGGTTCGTGGCGCGCGCCTATCCGCTGGTGACCAGCCTGTGGATCGGCGGCATCCTTCAGGCGCTGGCGAACCTCGCCTTCTCGTGGCAGGCGGTGATCGGCCACGACCTCGCGATGCTCACCTTCGCCATCGTGACGGAGAATTTCACCAGCGCCATCGGCACCGTGATCTTCGTCGCCTACCTGTCCGCCCTGTGCAACAACCCGCTGCACACAGCGACGCAATACGCCTTGCTCACCGCGCTCGCCGCGGTCGGCCGCACCTATCTGTCGTCCGGCGCCGGCTACGTTGCCGAATATGCCGGCTGGTTCTGGTTCTTCGCCATCTGCGCCGCCGCCGCGATCCCGAGCTTCCTGCTGCTTGCCTGGCTGCAGGCGCGCGGTCATTTCGCCGCCCTCGGCACCAACGGCCGCGCGGCCTGACGCGCCGAGGGTCAGAACGGCGTGCGTTGCCGGATGGCGGCCGCGAGCGTGCCCTCGTCGAGATAATCCAGTTCGCCCCCCACCGGAACGCCATGCGCGAGCCGCGTCACCCTCACGTCGGCATTGTGCACGAGGTCGGTGATGTAATGCGCGGTGGTCTGCCCATCGACCGTGGCGTTGAGGGCGAGGACGATCTCGCGCACGCTGTTGTCGTGGGCGCGGTTGACCAGCGCATCGATGGTCAGGTCGTCGGGGCCGACGCCGTCGAGCGGCGACAGCGTGCCGCCGAGCACGTGGTAGCGGGCGGAAATCGCGCCGGCCCGCTCCAGCGCCCACAGGTCGGCCACGTCGGCGACGACCACGATGATGGAGGGATCACGCCGCGGATCGGTGCAGACCGTGCAGGGGTTCTGGGTGTCGATGTTGCCGCACACGCCGCACACAACGATCTTGTCGAGCGCGGTCTGCAGCGCCGCCGCCAGCGGTCCCATCAGCGGCTCGCGCTTCTTGATGAGGTGCAGCGCCGCGCGGCGCGCCGAGCGCGGCCCCAGGCCGGGCAGGCGCGCGAGCAGTTGGATCAGGCGCTCGATTTCGGGGCCGGCAACGGCACTGGGCATGAGCGATTCGTGCGGAGAACCAAGCGGAGCTTCTATTGCATGTCCCTGGCCGATGTCGGGCTGCGCAGCGCCTTGATCAATTGGTCGAGGCCGAACAGCGAGCGCTGGTCTTCCAGGCCCGGGCTCATTTCCGTCATCGCGCTTTCCAGGAAAGCAATCAAACGATCAGCATCGATCACGCCTTCCTGCACCAGGAACCGGCAGGTCAGAACATGGCAGGCGAGGAAGCCAGCGATCGCTGCCGACATGGCTTCCACATCGAGTTTCTTGTCCACGATTGTTCTCCCGTGCGCCCGCCGTATCGGGTCTGGCGGCGCGGTTTGGACCGATGGCGCTCGGTCGCAGGAAATCAAAACAGCTTCAGGCCGGGCGGCAGCGGCAGGCCGCCGGTAAGGGTCTTCATTTTTTCCTGCATCACGGCCTCAGCCTTGCGGCGGGCATCCGCATGCGCGGCCATGACCAGATCCTCGACGATATCCTTTTCCTCTGCCTTGAGCAGCGAGCCGTCGATCGACACGCCCTTCATCTCGCCCTTGGCGCTGAGCTTGACGCTCACCAGACCGCCGCCGGCCACGCCCTCGACCTCGATCTGCTCGAGCTCGGCCTGCATCTCCTGCACCTTGGCCTGCAGCTGTGCCGCCTGCTTCATCATTCCCATGAAATCGGCCATGTCGGCTCCTGTTCGGTCGGTGCGGCGCGTCCGCCGCGGCGGCGCGCCCGCGCGTGGCGCTCACGGGCCATCGTCGTGATCGCTCGCCAGCCCGTGCGCCCCGAAGGCGGACTCGTCGTCGGACGGCGGCTCGGGAATAGGTTCATCGTCGGCGCCGGTCTCGACCGGCACGGCGGCCACCGGCGGCGCGCCCGCGTCGGCCGGCCGACGCACATCGACGATCTCGGCACCGGGAAACCGGTTGAGCACGGCCTGCACCAGTGGATCGGCGGTCAAGCCGCGCATGAGCTCGGCGCGGCGCTCCTCGGCCTGCGCCTTCACGGTCGGGGCGCCCGGCTCGGCCGACACCGCCACCATCCAGCGCTTGCCCGTCCATTGCGACAGCTTGCGCGACAGCTCGCCGACGAGGGTCGCGGCGGCACCCGGCTCAAGCGCCACTTCGAGCTTGCCGTCCTCGAACCGCACCAGGCGGACGTCGCGCTCGAGCGCGGTCTTGACCACGAGATCGCGCCGCTCGGCGGCGAGCGCGATCAGGTCCTCGAACCGCGCCACCGTCAGGGCCGGGGGCGTCGGCGCCGCCGGCGCGGCGGCCGGCTCGGCCAGGCGGGCAACGGCATCGCGCGCCGGCGCCATGGCGCGCGTCGATGGCGGCAGCGGCGGACGCGCGGTCGGCGCACCGCTTGCGCTCGGCGCCGCAGTCATTCTGGCCGGCGCCGCGGCGGCAGACACCGCGGCGGCAGACGCCGCAAAGCCATTGCCGGATTGTGCTGCATCGCCACCGCTCAGCGAGCGGATCACCTCGTCCGGGCTCGGCAGGTCGGCCGCGTAGGCGATGCGCACCAGCACCATCTCGGCGGCGGCGATCGGCTTGGCGGCCTCCTTCACCTCGGCGAGCCCCTTGAACAGCATCTGCCAGGTGCGCGCCAGCACGCGCATGGACAGCGCGGCGGCGAAGCCCCGCCCGCGCGTGCGCTCGGCTTCGGCCAGCGACACGTCGTCGGCCACCGACGGCACCACTTTCACCCGCGTGACGAAATGCGTGAACTCGGCAAGATCTGCGAGCACCACGGCCGGGTCGGCGCCGTAGTCGTATTGCTCGCGCAGGCTGGCGAGCGCGCTGGCGACGTCGCCGCGCATCAGCGCGTCGAACAGATCGATGATGCGGGTGCGGTCGGCCAGCCCGAGCATCTGGCGCAGCTCCTCGGCGCGCACCAGCACGTTTGCGCCCTTGGCTGCAGCGGCGGCCCCGCTGCCGGCGTGGGCGACCGCCTGGTCGAGCAGCGACAGTGCATCGCGCACGGAGCCCTCGGCGGCGCGCGCAATCAGCGCCAGCGCGTCGGGCTCGGCGCCGATGCCTTCCCGGGTGCAGATCGCATCGAGGTGCTTCACTAGCGCGGCGGCTTCGATGCGGCGCAGGTCGAAGCGCTGGCAGCGCGACAGCACTGTCACCGGAACCTTGCGGATCTCGGTGGTGGCGAACACGAACTTGACGTGCGGCGGCGGCTCCTCGAGCGTCTTGAGCAGGGCGTTGAACGCCTGCGGCGTCAGCATGTGCACTTCGTCGAGGATGTAGACCTTGTAGCGGGCGGTCACCGGCGCATAGCGCACCGCGTCGTTGATCTGGCGGATGTCGTCGACGCCGTTGTGCGACGCCGCATCCATCTCGATGACGTCCGGGTGCCGGCTTTCCATGATGGCTTGGCAGTGCACGCCGAGCTGCGGCAGGTCCGTGGTCGGGCCGGTGATCGAGCCGTCGGCGAGCTCGTAGTTGAGCGCGCGGGCGAGAATGCGCGCCGTCGTGGTCTTGCCGACGCCGCGTACGCCGGTGAGGATCCAGGCCTGGGGAATGCGGCCCGTGGCGAACGCATTGGTGATCGTGCGCACCATGGCGTCCTGGCCGATCAGGTCGGCGAAGGTCTGCGGCCGGTATTTGCGCGCGAGCACGCGGTAGGCGCCGACAGGCGTCTGGTCGAAGCCGGACCGCTGGCCGCTGTCGGGCGTCGTGGCGTCGTTCATCAAGCCTCCGGCCCGCCCCGGACGCGTCCGGCGTATCGGCGATTTCCTGCTTGGGCGTGGGAGGCTGACGAGCGACCCGAACCGGAGCTCGTTAGGGCTGCTTCCTTCCGGACCTGACCCGGTTGGCGAGTGGCTCGTCCACCGCCAACCTCCCGCTCCCTATATCGGGCCAACAGGGCGAGAAAGCAAGCGTGCGGCCGGCGTCATCCACGCCGGGCTTTTCGCGGCATCTGAGCGGTTGCCGCCGTGCCGCCCGGCGCGGCAAGTTGCACGCGCGTCCCGACCATGCGACTTTCCTCCTCTCCCTGGACAGCGGAAAAAATGTCTCCTCGTCCCGATCTCGGACCAAAACCTGCGCTCGGCTACACCGCCAATATGCTGGACCGGGCCGCGGCACGGCGCGGCGATGACGCGTTCATGGCGGCGACCGAACGGGATCGCGCCGCGCGCGCTTATGCGATTGGCGGCGAGTGGGTGGTCATGAAAAAGACCGGCGACGGCATCGACCCGCTGTTCACGCTCGATGCCGCCGGCGCGCTGGCGGCGCCGGGCGAGCGCGTGTTCCTCGGGCTCGTCGACGGCGTCGGCCGCTTCGGCATTGGGCTCGATGCGGCGGGCGCCGAGGCGCTCAAAAGCCGCGACGACCTTCTCGTCAGTGATCTGCGCTCCATTGCGGTGCAGGGCCTGACCTCGACGGAGCATCTCGCGGCGATTGCCGAGGCGAAGGCGCTGCTGCATTGGCACGCGCGCCACCGGTTCTGCGCTACCTGCGGGCAGCCGACCGCGCTCGTGCAGGGCGGATGGCGGCGCGACTGCCCGGCCTGCCGGGCCCAGCATTTCCCGCGCACCGACCCGGTGGTGATCATGCTTGTGGCCTCCGGCGATCGTTGCCTGCTCGGACGCCAGGCGCGCTTCGTGCCGGGAATGTGGTCATGCCTGGCCGGGTTCGTGGAGCCCGGGGAATCGATCGAGCAGGCGGTCCGTCGCGAGACCCTCGAGGAAGCCGGCATTGTGTGCGGACGCGTGGCCTATTTTGCCTCGCAGCCGTGGCCCTTCCCGATGTCACTGATGATCGGCTGCCATGCCGAGGCGCTGTCGACGGACGTCACGGTGGACCGCAGCGAGCTCGAGGACGTGCGCTGGTTCGATCGCGAAGAGGTCGCCAGCATGTTGCTGCGCCGGCACCCCGGCCGCATCATGACGCCGCCGCCGGTCGCCATCGCCCACCACATCATCCGCGCCTGGGTCGAAGACCCCGGGCCGCAGTGATCCGCGCCGTGGCGCCGCGCATCCTGTGCGCCGGCATGGCTGTGCTCGACGAGGTGTTCCGGGTCGAGCGCTTTCCCACGCCGGAAGCGAAGGCGCAGGCCAGCGCCTTCCTGTCGGTGGTCGGCGGCTGTGCCGCCAACGCGGCCATCGCCATCGCCCGCCTGGGCGGACGCGCGGAGCTGGTCGCCGCGCTTGGCGGGCCGCCGGCCGATGCGATCGGCGACCGCATCCTGTCCGGGCTCGCCCGGGACGGCGTCGCGTCTCGCGTCGTGCGCGTTGCCGGTGTGACCTCCGCGGTGTCCAGCGTGGTGGTCGATGCGGCGGGCGACCGCATGATCGCGACGCGCTGTGACGAACGGCTGTTCGCCGCCACGGTTGACGATCCGGCGGCGCTGGTCGCCGGCGCCGACACCGTGCTGGTCGACAATTGGCTCCCGGATCTCGTCGCGCCCATCTGTGCCGCCGCGCGCCGTCGCGGCATAACGGTCGTCGTCGACGGCGACGGCCCGATGCTCGCGGAGGACGCCCTCGTGACGTTGGCGACGCACCTCGTGTTTTCGGCCGAAGCCTTGCGCGCCACCGCCGGTGTCGATGACCTCGGCGCCGCGCTGATGCGCATCGGCGCGTGCACGCAAAGCTTTGTCGCCGTGACCGACGGCGCCAACGACATTTTGTGGCGCGACGGCGACGCGGTGCGCCGCATGCCGGTATTCGCCGTCACGGTCGAGGACACCCTGGCGGCCGGCGATGTGTTTCACGGCGCCTTCGCGCTGGCGCTGGCGGAAGGCGCGCCGGAGATCGCGGCGCTGCGTTTCGCCGCCGCCAGCGCGGCGCTCAAATGCACCCGTTGGGGCGGCGGCTCCAGTGCGCCACGGCGGTCGGACGTCGAAGCCCTGCTGGCCGCGCGCCCGCTGTTGGCGTGATCTATCTGCTTTGCGTCGACGGGCAGGGGGCGCCGCACGGCGCGCAGGCGCCGGAAAAATCCTCCGGCGACATGGCGCGGCCGGTGGACGGGCTCGCCAGATGGTCGAACACGATCGCCGCCAGGCCGAGCACGAAGACGAGCGCATAGACGAGCCGCATGGCGTCACTCGCGCGAGAGGCCGAACCACGGCCGCAGCCGGATGCCGACCGTGCAGCCGGCGAGCGCCGAAGCGAACCACACCCAGCCATGCAGCGAGCCCGACGCGACGCCGCCGACAAAAGCCCCGATGTTGCAGCCAAATCCCAGCCGCGCGCCCCAACCCATCAGCAGGCCGCCGAGCGCCGCCGCCGCGAGCGATTTCAATGGCGGCCAATCGGCGCGCGCGAACGGACGCAGGGCTGCGGCCGCCGCCATGGCGCCAAAGATCATGCCGAAGTCGGTGAGGCTCGACGTGTCGGTCAGGACGGAATCGGTGAGCGCGCGCTTCGGCCCCGGCCACTGCCAGAACGGCTGGCTCGACAAGTCAAAGCCGAGAGCACTTGCGATCTTGGCGCCCCACATGGTGAAGCCGAAGGTCACGCTCCACGGATGGCGGCCGGCCACGAACACTGCGATCGACAACAGGCCGATGGCGACCGCGCCGATCACGATGGTGCGGCTCGGCAGGACGTTGGCGCCGCGGCGGCGCGCCATCGCGCCGACGATCGCGGCCGCAATCGCAAGGCTCGCCAACGTCGCCGCGAGTCCGCCCCACGGCCCGAGATATTGGCTCGCGACGATCGGGTCGGCGCCGCCGAGCGCGAGGAATGCCGGCAGGTGCAGGCTGCCGATCACGCTGCCGACGACGAAGAAGGCGAGCGCGATCAGCATGCGACCGGAACCGCTTCCGGCCGTGTAGAGGGTGCCGGAGCCGCAGCCATTGGCGAGTTGCATGCCGATGCCGAAAACGAACGACCCGATGAGCAGCGACGGACCGAGCGGCGCGATGGCGCCGCCGAAGCCCGGCACCAGCGCCGCCACCGGGACGATCGCCAGCGCGGCGACTGCAATGAGGAGGAACGCCCCCATGAGCCCGCCCGCCTCGCCGCGCACAAGAAAGCGGCGCCACGCCGCCGTGAAACTGAATTCGGCGCGAAAGAAGGCGATGCCGAGCGCGAAGCCGAGGCCGATCAGCGCGGCGGAGGCCGGCTGGCCGTCGAGCCAGACGAGCGCAGCGAGCAGCAGCGCAGCCCCGCACGCCGCCGCGAGGAACAGCCAGTCGCCCGGCCATGCTACCGCCGGCTTCTCGGCCGTTGTTGCAACCGTCATGTCAGCCACTGTCGGACTTGGTGCCGCGCGTCAGGATCCGAACCCGAGCGCCTTCTTCAGGTCATCCCATTTGGTGCGCTGCGAGTCCACTGGCCGGCGTTCGTCGGCCGTCCATTGCACCATCGAGCCGGGAAACAGCTTGACGTCCTTGCGCCCCAGGATTTCCGACAGCACGAACCAGTCGGTCGCCGCCCAGTGGCCGGTATTGCAATAGCTGGTGACCGGACCGGCCGGCACCGCTGCGAAGATAGCCGCCAGCTCCGCTTTCGGCTTCAGCCGATTGGTCTTGGCATCATAGAGCAGGGCACTGTCGAAGTTGCGCGCGCCTGGGATGTGACCGTAGGCGAGCGCCTTGTCGTGCTTGACCTTGCCGCTGAAGAACGTGGCCGGACGCGCATCGACCAGGCTGGCATTGCCCGAACGCGACGCGTGCTCGACCTCCTCGACGCTCGCCAGCAGCGACCTGTCAAGCGCGGCGGTGAAAATTCTCGGCGAAGGCGGGTGTCGTCCGCTCTCGGTCGGGTTGGCCGGATCGGCCGCCCACGCCGCGAAGCCGCCGTCGAGGATCGATGCCTTGTCGTGTCCCAGAACCTTCAGGGTCCAATAGACGCGGGCAGCCGCGCCGAAATCGAGTACATTGACGCCTGCCGGCACCACGACGACCTGGCTGTCCTCGTCGATACCGAGTTCACCGATGAGCTTTTCCAGCTCCGGGACGGTCGGCAGCATCAGCGGAATGTTGTTGCGCGTCACCCGCCAGCCGGCCTTGTCGTAGTCGCTGTGCACGGCGCCCGGGATATGCGCCTTGAGGTAGGCCTCCTGGCCGCCGCCATCGAGGGCGGAACGGATGTCGACGATGACCAGATCAGGATCGCCGAGGCGGGCCTTGAGCCATGCGGCAGAGACCAGCGGGCCGGGGTGCTCGGTCGCGGCGCCCTGAGCGAGGGCCGGAGCGGGCGCGCTGGCCGTCGCGGCCAGCACAGCAATGATGGCGAACAGGCGGCGGAGCAGAAGTATGGGTGTCGGCATCGGCCACGGGTTCCGGGATTGCCACGGCGTGGCGGCATTGAGTATGCCTGAAATAGAATTTATTATCTCAGAACGCAGCATTCACTGCTAAAAAAAGAAACTTCTTCTACAAAGGAATGCACTTGGGTAAGATGCATCCCACTCGCCATGGGGTGCCAAGCATGGATGCCATCGACCGCAAAATCCTCGCCGTGCTGCAGGAGGACGCCTCGCTGTCGGTTGCCGAGATCGGCAGCCGGGTCGGCCTGTCGTCGACGCCGTGCTGGAAGCGAATCCAGCGGCTCGAGGCCGAAGGCGTGATCCAGCGGCGCGTCGCCCTGGTCGATCAGGACAAGATCGGTCTCGGGGTCACGGTCTTCGTGTCGATCGAGACTGGCGACCATTCGCGCGACTGGCTTGCCAACTTCGCCGACGTCGTGGGCGCCATGCCGGAGGTGATGGAATTCTATCGCATGGCAGGCGATGTGGATTACATGCTGCGCGTGGTGGTGCCCGACATCGCCGGCTATGACGCCTTCTACAAGCGCCTGATCGCCGCCGTGCCGCTCAAGAACGTGACGTCGCGGTTCGCAATGGAAAAGATCAAGGCGACGACGGTGCTGCCGATTCCGCCCGCGCCGGCCCGGGCGTGAGCGCCGTCAGAAGCCGCTCTTGTCGATCTTCGTCGACTGCCGCGGGCTCATGAAGCTCTGCTCCTTGAACGTCAGCGGGCCGATGATCGGCTTGGCGAAGACCGGGACGTAGGCGTATTGGGTCTCGCCCCAGATCAGGTAGATGGGCGACGCCTTCGGGTCCACCGGAGGGATGAGCTCCGGCGGGATGACCGACGTCACGTTGCTGTTGGCTGCCCGCGCAGTGGCGCCCGGTCCGGCATAGCTCCAGTCGATGGTCGCTACAGCGGTCGTCACGTCGATCTTCACCTGCGACACGACGGTCTTGAGCGGCGTCGTCGGATACGGCTCGGTCACCGTCGTTGCCGCCAGGACGAGGTTGTCGATCTCGCTCTTGGTGATGCTGTTGAGCTGCTGCGACACCAGGTCGGCGACGGTTCGCGCCGACAGCATCACCTTGCGGTCGATGGCGACTCCCTGCGAGATCTCGACCACGCCGAAGTAGAGGGCGATCATCAGCGGCGCCAGCATGGCGAACTCGATCGCCGAGAGGCCGCGTTCATCGCGCTGGAGCTGCCGCAGCCGGCGCCGCGCCAGCGTCGTGACGAGTCGCATGCTCAACATGCCGGAGCTCCATAGGGCTCGTTGCGGAAGGCTGCGGTCGCCATCAGCAGGCGCTTGCCGGGGGCCACGTCGGACAGGTTGAAGCCGAGCGTGGCGTAGACCCGCCACACGTACATGACTCGCACGATGACGACGCAGCCCGGCCCGCCGCCGTCGTAGGCGTCGTCGGGATATTTTCCAGTGATCGGATCGGGCTTCGGCTTGGGCGGCACATGCCCGAATGTCTTTTGCAGGTTCTGCACCTGGATCATGAGGTTCGCGGTGCAGGCGCTTTGACTGCCGAACAGGCCATGCAGGCGGCTGCAGACCTGTTGCTTGAACGTCGTTGCGTCGAAGCCGACGGCCTGCCCGGTCAGGATGAGACGGCTGGTATCCGCCGTCGCCGTTTCCAGCGTCTGGCCGGCGAAGAACACGAGGCCCAGCTCGGAGATGGCGAACAGCAGCCCGAGGAAGGGCGCGGCCACCATGCCGAACTCGACCGCCGCGACACCGTCCTGGCTGCGCGCCAGCCGGCGAAACGGCACGAGGCGCAGCAGGCGTTTCGCGCCGCGCGCAACTTTGATTTTGCAATGCCTGAGCATGATCGAGAAGCTCCGGATTGTTCGGGCGTCACGCAGCCGATCCGCTGAATTCCTTAGCAGACGACCGTTTGCAGAGAGTTGCCGTGCCCCTGACCACCCGCGGAGCGCCGGTGACTGTTCGCTAACCAACGGAATTCGATTGCGCCCGCATGGTCCGCCGCGATCGTCGTGCCCATCGGCGCCGGGCGCGCCCGCCGTGGCTGCTGCACCCGATGCGGCGGCAAGAAATCGGCCCGTGCCGGCGGCTCTATGCCGAGCGTCGATCTTGGGCGGCGGCAAGGGGTGCGCGCGCGGAATGTGGATCCGGTTGCACGCATGAGCATCAAATCGTTGTTAACCAAGTCGAAAATAGCTTTGAATGCTCGATATGTCGGTGGGCAAATTAACTGTGACGCAACGACTTCCCTCCTAGTCTGCACGAACGATCGGGTTAAGTCGGACAACAACGGCTCACCTGCTCGTGCTCAGACAGTCACGCGTGCATCAAGGAGCCCTCTATGAAGACCCTTATGAAGTTCGTGAAGGACGAGTCCGGCGCGACCGCCATCGAGTACGGCCTCATCGCCGCCGGCATTGCGGTTGCGATCATCGTCGTCGTCCGCGGCGTCGGCACCAACCTCAACAAGACCTTCCAGGCCGTCAAGGACAACCTTCAGTAAGCTCACGCCTCTGGCGTCGGCCAAGGCTCGGGCTCATCGCCCGAGCCTTTTTGTTTGCCGGCGATCGCAGCAAACAAATCGAAAAGCCGAACGAACGGCCTCACGGCTTTTTTAGATTTGTTCCTTAGGAAGTCGTTGCGCCCAAATTGGCGGCGCCACTATCGGAGGATGTCGATATGTCGATGTTGAAGAGCCTGCTGAAGGACGAGAGCGGTGCTACCGCGATCGAGTACGGCCTGATTGCGGCCGGCATTGCGGTTGCGATCATCGTCGTGGTGCGCGGAGTCGGCACCAACCTCAATGCGACGTTCCAGGCTGTGAAGGACAATCTTCAGTAAGCGATTGACCTCGTGCTCCTGTCGCCCGGCATGTGGCGCGGGCGACAGAGCACACAATCGACAGCGCGGGAACGCAGGCGCGCGTTCCCACCAGCGCGGCTCTCGCGAGATCGGGGCGGTGGGTGATGGTGATCGATACGGTCCGGCTGTTGTTGTTCCCGGCCATGATGGCGTTCGCGGCGTCGAGCGACCTTCTGACCATGACCATCTCCAACCGCATTTCCCTCATTCTTCTGGCGGGCTTCTTCGTCCTTGCCGGCTTGACCGGCATGCCTCTGGCGACCCTCGGCATGCACCTCGGCGCCGCCCTCCTGGTATTCGCCGCTACGTTCGTCATGTTCGCCTGCGGCTGGATCGGCGGAGGTGACGCCAAGCTCGCCGCCGCCACGGCGCTGTGGCTCGGCTTCGATCAGCTGCTGACCTATTTCGTCTGGGCATCGCTGTTCGGCGGCGCGCTGACTTATTTGATCCTGCGCTACCGCGCCCTGCCGTTGCCGAGCTACCTGTCCGGGCAGGAATGGGCGTGGCGGTTGCACCGCCTGGATGCCGGCGTCCCTTACGGCATCGCGCTGGCGGCGGCCGCCCTCATGGTCTACCCCGAATCAGTCTGGATGACGTTCGCTGGACAGTGAGGGGTCGCAAAGCCCTGTCCCGCGCGTCTGCTGCGATAATTTCCCATTAACGCGATTTGGATACGCCTCATTAACCATGGATTGACGTTTCGCTGGTGAAATCACCCGCGAAGGCCAGGTCCGGCCTGAACGTGATCCCCGGAAGTGAAGCGTATGAAAACCGCTCAAATCGTCGTTCTGGGCGTGGCCTTGGGTGCGGCAGGCATTGCCGCGTACCTGATGGCGGGCTCCGAGCCGCCGCCCCCTCCGCCGCCGCAGCAACAGGCCGCCGCCCCGATCGACACGGTCGAGATTCTGGTGGCCAAGACCGATATCAACATGGGCCAGGTCGTGTCTCCCAACGAGATGCAGTGGCAGATCTGGCCCACCGCCGCCGCCAGCGCGAATTTCGTCCGCAAGAGCGATCGGCCTGACGCCATCCAGCAGCTGACGGGCTCCATTGCGCGCTCGCCGATGGTGCTGGGCGAGCCGATTCGCGAGGCCAAGCTGATCAAGGCCAACGGCTCCGGCTTCATGGCCGCGATCCTGCCGTCCGGCATGCGGGCTATTTCGACCGACATCTCTCCGGAAACCGGGGCCGGCGGCTTCATCCTGCCCAATGACCATGTCGACGTCATTCTCAGCCGACGCGACAAGGAGGCCGAGAAGGCATCCGGCGTCGACGTGCATACCAGCGAGACGATCCTGACCAACGTCCGCGTGCTCGCCATCGACCAGACGGTCGAGGAGAAGAACGGGCAGCGCGTCGTCGTCGGCAAGACCGCAACGCTCGAGCTCAGCCCGCGTCAGGCCGAGCAGCTCGCGCTGTCGCGCCAGCTTGGCACGCTCACGCTCGCCCTGCGCAGCATCATCGATGCCAGTGCGCCGCCCGAGAGCGACGACGGCAAGCGCAAACGTCGCGCCGGCGCCATCGAGCGCTTCGGCCAAACCGTAATCATTTCGCCGTAACGGGGGAAGCGTGTCATGGCGACGAAGTTGATGGTCCGCCAAGTCGTGTTCGCAGCCGTCGTGGCGCTCACGAGTCTGAGTGCCGCCGTGCCGGCCGTCCCGGCGGAATCGGATGCCGTGGGGCCGGTGATTACCGGAACCGACGGAAACGTAAGGTTCATCCCGCTCGGCAAGGGCAAATCGGTCGTGGTCGATCTGCCGCGCGACGCCAAGGACGTGCTGGTCGCGAACACGCAGATCGCCAACGCTGTCGTGCGTTCGGCGCGCCGCGCCTACCTCATCGGCGTCGAGGTGGGGCAGACCAACGTGTTCTTCTTCGACGGCGAGGGCAAGCAGGTCGCTGCCTTCGACATTGCGGTGACGCGCGATCTCAACGGCGTGCGGGCGGCGCTCAAGCAGACGATGCCGCAGGCCGACATCAAGATCGAGGGCGTCGCCGACGGCGTGATGCTTACCGGCAGCGTGTCCAATCCCGGCGAGTCGCAGCAGGCCTACGACATCGCCAGCCGGCTGGTGGGCGACGGCAAGGTCGTCAACGGGCTGACCATTCGCGGCCGCGACCAGGTCATGCTCAAGGTCACGGTGGCGGAAGTGCAGCGCGACGTTGTCAAGCAGCTCGGCGTCGACCTCAACGGCACGCTGAACCACGGCACCGCCGTGGTCAACTTCAACAACAGCAATCCGTTCGGCGCGACCGGTTCCGCGCTCAGCGGCAGCTTCATCGACACGCAGGGCGCCATCAACCGCGGCTCCGACGGCAGCTTTGCCAACGGTTTTCCGCGCATTGGCGCCACCATCCGCGCCATGGAGCGCGCCGGCGTGATGCGCACCCTGGCCGAGCCCAATCTCACGGCGATCTCTGGCGAAAGCGCCACCTTCCTGGCCGGCGGCGAGTTCCCGGTGCTGGCCGGCTACAACTGCGATCCCGTGACCCGCGTCTGTACCCAGTCGGTGACGTACAAGAAGTTCGGCGTCGGTCTCAATTTCACCCCGGTGGTGCTGACCGAGGGCCGCATCAGCCTCAAGGTGACGACCGAGGTGTCGGAGCTCTCTAACGAGGGTGCGCTGACCCTGCTCAGCGGCGGCGTGCTTCCCTCGATCAAGACCCGCCGCGCCGACACCACCCTGGAGATTCCATCCGGCGGCTCGATGGCCATGGCCGGCATGATCCAGGAGCAGACGAAGCAGGCGATCCAGGGCTTGCCCGGCCTGCTGCAGCTGCCCGTGCTCGGCACGCTGTTCAAGAGCCGCGAATACGTCAACCGGCAGACCGAGCTCATGGTGATCGTCACGCCCTACGTGGTGCGGGCGGTGGCGCGCAAGGAGCTGTCGCGTCCCGATGACGGTTTCGTCGACGCCACCGATCCGGCGGCGGTGCTGCTCGGTCGCTTCAACCGCATCTACGGGGTCGCCGGCAAGCGCGAGATAGTGAAGGGCTATCGCGGCGACTACGGCTTCATCCTCGACTGACGGTCGCATCAAGGACAAGACAGATGACCAAGTTCAACCTTCCGCTCATGCGGCCGAGCCGACGGCGCCCGATGGCGGCGCGAGCCTTGCTGCTCCTCGGCGCCGGCATGGCTCTCGCGGCCTGCCAGCACAACCGCTCTGAGGTCACCACCGGCATCGCCGACCTGGCGCCGGCCGACTACCAGCAGCGCCACCCGATCGCCATCAAGGAGGGGGAGCGCACCGTCGAACTGTTCGTCGGCCGCGCCCGCGGCGGCCTGACGCCGGCGCAGCGCGCCGACGTTGCCTCCTTCGCCCATGCGTGGCGGCGCGAAGCGACCGGCGGGATCATCGTCGAGGTGCCGGCCGGCACGGAAAACGCCCGTGCCGCCCACGAGGCGCTCAGTGACGTGCGCTCCATCCTGGCGGCATCCGGCGTTCCCGCGGGCGCCGTCGCCACCCGGCCCTATCGGCCGGTCGATCCGCGCATCATGGCGACGCTCAAGCTCAACTACCCGAAGATGACGGCGTCCGCCGGGCCGTGCGGCCTGTGGCCGAACGACGTCGGGCCGGGCGCCGGCCGCCCGTACATCGAAAACGATTCCT
>Ga0209466_1000031_pt1 | contig 28818 bp, 28 predicted proteins | sample PanSoiPlo30MoBio_FD_188323 | JGI IMG/M metagenome (GOLD analysis project Ga0209466, IMG submission 188323) | Tropical forest soil microbial communities from Panama analyzed to predict greenhouse gas emissions - Panama Soil Plot 30 MoBio (SPAdes)... | ecosystem: Environmental > Terrestrial > Soil...
CCCCAGCGGGGAGAGGTCGCGCCGAAGGCGCGGGTGAGGGGGCAAGGGCCTGCCGAGAGTTACTCGCCCCCTCACCCCAACCCTCTCCCCACTGGGGAGAGGGAGCGCGCCGAGTTTGCGGCACATCATTGTTGCCCTATTCCGCGGCGCGCAGTTCGGCGCGCACTTCGTCGAGCAGTTCCTTGACTTTGCCGCCCTCCAGACGGGCGATGTCGTCCTGGTATTTGAGCAGCACGCCCAGCGTGTCGGAGACCGTGGTGGGATCGAGCGCCACGGCATCGAGCTCGGACAGCGCGGTCGCCCAATCGAGGGTCTCGGCGACGCCCGGCGCCTTGAACAGGTCCTGCCGGCGCAGCGCCTGCACGAACAGCACCACCTGCTGCGACAGCGTGTCGGCGATCCCCGGCACTTTTGCGCGCACGATGGCGAGCTCGCGCTCGGCGCTGGGATAGCCGACCCAATGGTAGAGGCAGCGGCGCTTGAGCGCGTCGTGGATTTCGCGCGTGCGGTTGGACGTGATGATCACGATCGGCGGGTGCTCGGCCTTCACGGTGCCGAGCTCCGGCACGGTGATCTGAAAGTCAGCCAGCACCTCCAGCAAAAACGCCTCGAATGCCTCGTCGCTGCGGTCAAGCTCGTCGATCAGCAGCACCGGCGCGCCGGCCGGGTCCGGCTCCAGCGCCTGCAGCAGCGGGCGGCGGATCAAAAAACGCTCGGAGAAGACGTCGTGCGAGAGTTTTTCGCGATCACCCTCTCCTTCGGCCTCGGCGATGCGGATGGCGATCATCTGCGCGCCGTAGTTCCACTCGTAGACGGCCGCCGCCACGTCGAGCCCCTCGTAGCACTGCAGCCGGATGAGCCGCCGCCCCAGCGTCTCGCTTAGCACCTTGGCGATCTCGGTCTTGCCGACGCCCGCCTCGCCTTCGAGGAACAACGGCCGCTGCATGCGCAGCGCCAGGAACAGCACGGTCGCCAGCGAGCGGTCGGCGAGGTAGTCGGCGCTGCCGAGCAGCGCCAGAGTCTGGTCGATAGAGGAAGGCAGCGGCCGGGATGGGCTGTTCATGCGCCTAAGTACCTAATGCCGGCCGCCGAAAAAAGGACCCCCGGCCGAGCCGGGGGCAAACATGCCGAATGCACAGCCGTGCTCAGGCCGTCGCGTCGGCGAGCGCGCGACGCGCCAGCACGCCAATCAGGTGGGCACGATATTCGGCGCTGGCGTGGATGTCGCTGTTGAGCCCGTCGGCCGGCACGCTGAGGCCTTCCAGCGATTTGGCGGCAAAGCGCTTCTTCAGCGCCTCCTCGAAGGCGGTGACGCGGAACACGCCGTTGGCGCCGGCCCCGGTGACGGCGACGCGGATGTCCGGCCCGCGCTTCGCCGCGAACACGCCGACCAGGGCGAAGCCCGACGCCGGGTGCTTGAATTTCTGGTACGCCGCCTTCTTGGCAATTGGGAACTGCACCTTGGTGATGATCTCGTCCGGCTCGAGTGCGGTCTCGAACATGCCGGTAAAGAACTCGTCGGCCGCGATGCGGCGCTTGTTGGTGATGATGGTGGCGCCGAGCCCGAGGCAGGCGGCCGGGTAGTCGGCATTGGGATCGTTGTTGGCGATCGAGCCGCCGAGGGTGCCGACGTTGCGCACCTGCGGATCGCCGATCGACGCTGGCACCGAGGCCAGCGCCGGCAGCGCCTCCTGCACCACCGGCGAGGTCGCCACGTCGTTATGCTTGGTCATGGCACCGATGACGATCGAGCGACCTTTCAGCTCGACGCCCGACAGGCCCTCGACCCGCGACAGGTCGATGATGGCGCTGGGCCGCGCCAGCCTGAGCTTCATCACCGGGATCAGCGAATGGCCGCCGGCGAGCAGCTTGGCATCCTCGTTCTTGGCCAGCAGGCTCGCGGCCTGCCGCACCGTGGCGGGACGATGATAGGTGAAGCTGTACATATGTCTTGGCTCCTCAAGCCGCTTCGCGGGTCTTCGTCTTCTGCAGCGCCGCCCATACGGCCTGGGGCGTGGCCGGCATGGCCACGTCTTCGCTGCCGATGGCGTGGGTGATGGCATTGATCACGGCCGCCGGCGACGCGATGGCGCCGGCTTCGCCGCAGCCCTTGATGCCCAGCGGATTCGACGGGCAGCGGGTCACGGTGGTGTCGATGCGGAACGGCGGGAAGTTCTCCGCCTTGGGCATGGTGTAGTCCATGAACGAGCCGGTCATGAGCTGGCCGTCGCGGTCGTAGACCGCGCCTTCGAGCAGCGCCTGGCCGACGCCCTGGGCGATACCCCCGTGCACCTGGCCTTCGACGATCATGGGATTGACCACCACGCCGAAGTCGTCGACCGCCGACCACGCCACGATCTCGGTCTGGCCGGTGCCGGGATCGATCTCGACCTCGCAGATGTGAACGCCCGACGGGAACGTGAAGTTGGTCGGGTCGTAGAACGCGCCCTCCTTCAGGCCCGGCTCGAGCTCCTGGCCGGCGAACTTGTGGGCGATATAGGCATTGAGCGCGACCTCGCCCCACGCGGCCGACTTGTCGGTGCCGGTCACCGTGAACTTTCCGTCCTTGAACTCGATGTCGCCTTCGGCGGCCTCGAGCATGTGGGACGCCACCTTCTTGGCCTTGGCCTCGACCTTGTCGAGCGCCTTGACGATGGCCGACATGCCGACCGCGCCCGAGCGCGAGCCGTAGGTGCCCATGCCGAACTGCACCTTGTCGGTGTCGCCGTGGACGATGGACACGTTGTCGATCGGAATGCCGAGCCGTTCGGAGACGAGCTGCGCGAAGGTGGTCTCGTGGCCCTGGCCGTGGCTGTGGGTGCCGGTGAGGACCTCGACCGAGCCGGTCGGATTGACCCGCACCTCGGCGGATTCCCACAGCCCGACGCCGCAGCCGAGCGACCCCACCGCCTGCGACGGCGCGATGCCGCACGCCTCGATATAGGCCGAGAAGCCGATGCCGCGCAGCTTGCCGTGGCGCGCCGACTCGCGCTTGCGCTTGCCGAAGTTCTTGTAGTCGGCAAGCTCGAGGGCCTTCTGCAGCGACGCATTATAGTCGCCGGCATCGTACGTCATGATCACCGGCGTCTGGTGCGGGAAGCCCTTGATGAAGTTGCGCTTGCGCAGATCGGCCGGGTCGATCCCGAGCTCGCGGGCGCCGATCTCGGCCAGCCGCTCCACCACGAAGGTCGCCTCCGGCCGGCCGGCGCCGCGGTAGGCATCGACCGGAACCGTGTTGGTGTAAACCGCGTCGACCTCGCAGTAGATGTGCGGGATGTCGTACTGGCCCGACAGCAGCGTGGCGTAGAGGTAGGTCGGCACCGACGACGAGAAGGTCGACATATAGGCGCCGAGATTGGCGATGGTCTTGACGCGCAGGCCCAGCATCTTGCCGGCCTCGTCCAGCGCCAGCTCCGCATGGGTGACGTGGTCGCGGCCGTGCGCATCGGTCAAGAAGGATTCGGAGCGCTGGGCCACCCACTTGACCGGCCGGCCGATCCGCTTGGAGGCCCAAAGTGAAACGACTTCCTCGGGATAGATGAAGATCTTCGAGCCAAAGCCGCCGCCCACGTCGGGGGCGATGACGCGCAGCTTGTGCTCCGGCGCCACGCCGACGAAGGCCGCGATGACGAGCCGCGCGACGTGCGGGTTCTGCGTCGTATTCCACAGCGTGAAGCTGTCGGTCCCGGAATCGTATTCGGCGATCGCGGCGCGTGGCTCGATGGCGTTGGGGACGAGGCGGTTGTTGATCAGGTCGAGCTTGGCCACGTGCTTGGCCGACGCGAAGGCCGCATCGGTCGCCTGCTTGTCGCCCAGGTGCCATTCGTAGATCGTGTTGCGCGGCGCCACCTCGTGGATCTGCGGCGCGCCTGCGTCCTTGGCCTTGGCAGGATCGGCCACGGCGGGAAGCGCCTCGTAGTCGACGCGCACCTGCTCGGCGGCGTCGCGGGCTTCGGCCAGGCTGTCGGCGAGGACGACGGCAACCGGCTCGCCGACATGGCACACTTTCTGGCTGGCCAGCGCCGGATGCGGCGCCATTTTCATCGGCGAGCCATCCTTCGAGTGGATCATCCAGCCGCAGATGAGGTTGCCGATCTTGTCGGCTGCGAGATCGGCGCCGGTCAGCACGTGAACGTTCGGCTGCTTCACGGCGCTGGTGTCGACGCTCCTGATCCTGGCGTGGGCGTGGGGCGAGCGGATGAACCAGGCATAGGCCTCGCCCGGACGGTGGAAATCGTCGGTGTAGTGGCCCTTCCCGGTGACGAACCGGATGTCTTCCTTGCGCCGCACCGCGGCGCCGATCCCGGTCGCACTCATGAAGTCCTCCCTTTTATGATTTTGCTTTTTTGTTCTTGTTCGCTCCTATTCGGCGGCCTGCTGCGTCGGCGCTCCGCCTCCCATGGCCCGCGCGCCGGCGGCGATCGCCTTGACGATGTTGTGGTAGCCGGTGCAGCGGCAGAGATTGCCGTCGAGCTCGTGCCGGATGGTCTTTTCGTCGAGCTCGTGCCCCTTGCGGCGGACGATATCGAGCGCCGACATGATCATGCCGGGGGTACAGAACCCGCATTGCAGGCCGTGGTTCTCGCGGAACGCCTCCTGCATGGGGTGCAGCTTGTCGCCGGTGGCGACCCCTTCGATGGTCAGGACATTGGCGCCGTCCACCGACAGCGTGAGCAGGGTGCAGGACTTCATGGCGACGCCGTTGACGTGGACGACGCAGGCGCCGCATTGCGACGTGTCGCAACCCACATGCGTGCCGGTGAGGCGCAGGTTCTCGCGCAGGAATTGCACCAGCAGGGTGCGCGGATCGATGTCGGCGATGACCGGCTTACCGTTCACCGTTAGCGACACGGCAGGCATGGGAATCCTCCTCGATGGACGCAAAATGGTCGCGATTGAGCACCGATCAGCGGAGCCGACCGGCTTCGGGGGCGAATTTGCGTCGATTTTGCCCCGATCCCGTGTATTGAAGCAAGAACAAGTCTGAACCCGGCCTGCCATCACGGTCAAGACCGGGCGCGGTCGCGCGATCGCCGGTAACCCGTCACGTGCCCTGCACGGTGGCTGCAAACTTGGCAAAGAACTGGTCGGCGAGCTTTTTGGCGGCGCCGTTGACCAGGCGCTGGCCGATCTGCGCCAGCTTGCCGCCGATCTGCGCCTCGACGTTGTAGCTCAGCAGCGTGCCGCCATCCTGGGCTTTCAGCGTCACGACCGCGCCGCCTTTGGCAAAACCCGCAACGCCGCCATCACCTTCGCCGGAGATCTTATAGCTGTTTGGCGGGTCGAGATCGCTCAGCCGGACCTTGCCTTTGAAGCGCGCCTTGACCGGCCCGATCTTGTTGGTGGCGACCGCCTGGAACTCGGTATCCGACAGCTTTTCCAGGGACTCGCAACCCGGGATGCAGATCTTGAGCACCTCCGGGTCGTTCAGTTTCGCCCACACCGCCTCCTGCGCGGCCGGCAACTGAACCTCGCCGTTCATGACCATGGCCATGCTGCGTCTCCTGTCCCACGCCAAAAATGATCTCTCGACTTACTGCCCCGCAAGCCACCTGGAAAGCACATTTTGCCCGAGCTTTTCGATTGGCGGCGCGCGGCCAGCGGATTATGGGTGTGGGCCCCCATGCTCGACCCACTCGGCTCTTCCCTGCTCGGCCCGCTGTTCGCAAGCGCCACCATGCGGGCGCTGCTCGCCGACCGCGAGCGGCTGCAGCGCATGCTCGACGTCGAGGCGGCGCTGGCGCGCGCCGAGGCGGCCGTCGGCGTGATCCCGCAACAGGCGGTTGCGGCGATCGTGGCCGCCTGCCGCGCCGAGCATTACGACCTGGCAGCGCTGGGCGACGCCGCGGTCGATGCCGGCAATGTCGCGATCCCACTGGTCAAGGCGCTGACCGCCGAGGTCGGCAAGAAGGACAAGGAAGCGGCGCGCTACGTCCATTGGGGCGCCACCAGCCAGGACATCATCGATACGGCGCTCGTGCTCGACCTGCGCGCCGCCATCGACGCGCTGCGCGCCGATCTCGACCGCGCCATCGCGGGATTTGCGGCGCTGGCCGAGCGCCACCGCCACGTCGCCGCCGCCGGCCGCACCTGGCTGCAGCAGGCGCTCCCCATCCCGCTGGGCCTGAAGTTTGCCGGCTATGCCGCGGCGCTCGGCCGCTCGCGCGCCCGCCTCGTGCGCCTGCGCACAGAGGCGCTGGTGCTGCAGTTCGGCGGCGCTGCCGGCACGCTGGCCGCGCTCGAGCATGACGGGCTGAAAGCGGCGGAGCGCATGGCGGCGGAACTCGCGCTCGGCGTTCCCGACGCGCCCTGGCACAGCCATCGCGACCGCCTCGCCGAGCTCGCGGCAGCGCTGGCCATCCTGGCCGGAACCTGCGGAAAGATCGCCCGCGACGTGGCCCTGCTGATGCAGACCGAGGTCGCTGAAGCCTTCGAGCCGGCCGCGGAGGGACGCGGCGGCTCCTCGACCATGCCGCAGAAGCGCAACCCAGTCGGCGCGGTGGCGGCGCTGGCGGCCGTGACGGTGGCGGCCAATCTGGCCGCCACGATCCTCAATGCGCAGGTGCACGAGCACGAGCGCGCCACCGGCGCGTGGCAGGCGGAATGGCCGGTCTATCCGGCGTTGGCGCTCGTCACCTCCGGGGCGCTGCACGCGGTCGCCGACATCGCCGAAGGTCTCACCATCGATGCGGAGCGCATGCGCCAGAACCTCGACGCGACCGGTGGACAGATCATGGCGGAGGCGGTCACATTCGCGCTCGCGCGCAAGCTCGGCAAGCAGGAGGCGCATCACCGCATGGAGGCGGCGGCAAAGAAGGCCCGCAACGAGAAGCGGCATCTCAAGGACGCGCTCACCGCCGATGCGGGCGTGACGCAGCACCTCAAGCCGGCCGAGATCGAGGACCTGTTCGATCCCCTCGCCTACCAGGGCGTGGCCCAGGCCTTCATCGACCGTCTCATTGCATCGACCAGATCCTAAATAATCGAGGAACGCTCCATGCCGATGATCGAATCCGACGGCTGCCAGCTCCATGTCGACGTGCAGGGGGACGCGGACGCGCCGGTGCTGATGCTGTCGAACTCGCTCGGCACCACGCACCGCATGTGGGACGACCAGGTCAAGCCGTTCACCCAGCATTTTCGACTGGTGCGCTACGACCGCCGCGGACACGGCCAGTCCGGCGCCCCCAAGGGCCCCTACACGATGGAGCAGCTCGGCCGTGACGTGCTGGCGATCATCGACGCGCTGGACATCGCGAAGATCAACTGGTGCGGGCTGTCCATGGGTGGCATGGTCGGCATGTGGCTCGGCGCCAACGCGCCCGAGCGCATCAACAAGCTCATTCTGTCCAACACGGCGGCCTATTTTCCCGACAAGACGCTGTGGAACGACCGCATCCGCACGGTGCGCGACAAGGGCTTGGCCTCCATCGTGAACGCCAACATGGAGCGCTGGTTCACCAAGGATTTTCGCGCCCGCGCGCCGCAGGCCATACAGCGCATGGCCGATATGTTCCAGACGACGCCGCTGGAAGGCTATGTCGGCTGTTGCGAGGCGGTGCGCGACATGGACCATCGCGACCTCCTCAGCCGGATCACGCTGCCCACCCTGATCATCGCCGGCCGCCACGATCCCGCCACTACGGTGGAGAACGCGGAGTTCATCCGCAGCCGCATTCCGCGCGCCGCCCTGACGCTGCTCGACGCGGCGCATATTTCCAATGTCGAGCAGCCGCACGACTACGCCGAGATCGTGCTCGGCTTCCTGCTGCAGAAGTAACCCGGGAGATTCTTAGATGGACGACAAGGAACGCTACGGGCGCGGCATGGCGGTACGGCGCAAGGTCCTGGGCGCCGCCTGGGTCGATCGCGCCAACGCGCGCAAGACCGCCTTCACGGAGGAGTTCCAGGACTTCATCACCCGCTGCGCCTGGGGCGAGGTGTGGACGCGGCCGCATTTCGACGAACGCACGCGCCGCATCCTGGTGATCGGCACCACGATCGCGCTCGGCCGCTGGGGGGAGTTTCAGCTCCACGTCCGCGCCGCCCTGACCGAGGGCGGTTTTTCCGCCGACGACATCAAGGAGATCATCCTGCAGCAGGCGGTCTATTGCGGCGTGCCGGCCGCCAACCACGCCTTCAAGGAAGCTGCGGAGATCCTGGCGGAAGTGGCAAAGGCAAAGGGGGGTTGACGGCCGGCGCCAGCGCGGCGCCTGCGTGCGCGGGCGCAGCGCTCGCCTGGGCCTGATCGCCACGGGCAAAGGTCGCGAGCCCGCTCGCCATCACGCACAGCATCAGTTCGCCGAGCGCGCCGAGCCTTGGCTCCGGCTCCATCACCACCGGCGCGACCGCGACGATCGACGCAATGGCCGACAGCAACAGGGCAGCGTTCAGCATCCCGTCGCTGATCCTGTCTCGGCGCACGCGTTCGTAAGCCGCATAGAGCAGCACGAGGAGAAGCCAGATCCCGAGAAACAGCCGCGCGACCACCAGCACCACCGCAAGCGCCCAGGTGGCTTCGGGCGACAGCGACAGATGGTTGGCAAAGGCCAGGATGGCCTCGCCGATGCGCGGCGTGCCGAGATCGAGCAGCGGCCGGGTCATGGCGGCGAGCGCGCTCGCGATCCATACGAGCGAGAGCAGCAGCACCATGGCGCAGGACAGAATCCGCGCCGTGCCGCGCAGGGCTCCCATCAGGGCGCGCCGGCGCGCCAGAAACCACGCCGGCGGATCAGGCAGATGGATGAAAGTCTTGAGGTTGACGCCGCTTTTTTTCATGGCGCAGCCAACCACGACGGGTGGGGCGCCGCAAGAATATGGTTGTTTAATCGTTAACACCGACGAGTTCCCGCCCTCACCCGCCGCGGCCGGCGCGGAATTCCTGCGGCGTCATGCCGGTCTGCTTGCGGAAAAAGCGGGCGAAATGCGACTGGTCGGAAAACGCCAGGTCGTAGGCGATCTCGTGGATCGGCTGGGCGGTGAACACGAGCTGGCGCTTGGCCTCGGTGAGCACTCTTTGGCGGATGAGATGGCCGGCCGTCACCCCGGTGGCGCGCTTGACATGGTCGTTGAGCCGGTCGGACGTCATGGCGAGCTTGGCAGCATAGAAGCCGAGCAGCCGCTGCTGGCGGAAATGCGCCTCCACCAGGCGCCGCAGCGATTCCACCGTGGCGTCGGCGGGTTTGAGCGTCACGCTGCCCGAGCGCGCGCGGCTCTGCGCCAGCCGCCACACCTCGATGGCGATCAGCGCCAAGAGGCCGCGCATGGCGATGCGAAAGCCGTCGCGCGCCAGGAAACGTTCCTCGTGCAGGTCGGCGCACAGGGCGGAGAGCCGGATGATCTCGCCTTCGCTGGCCAGCGGCACCACCGGCTCGGCGGAGAGCGCCTTGAGCCGCGCCAGCGCCTCGCCCGTGCGTTCGCCCAAAGCTTCGGCCACGTCCTCGGTGAAGCTCACCACCCAGCCGTCGGTGACCTGCGGCGTGAAGCGGAAGCCGTGCGCGGTGGTCGGCGCCACCAGGATGGCGGCGGGCGCCGCAAACCCGAGCGTGGTCGCCTCAAAGATCATCTCGCCGCCGCCGCGCTCGATCACCAGGATCTGGAACAGGTTGCGATGGCGGTGCGCGCGGATGGTCCAGTCGTGAATGGAGGAGCGCGACGCAATCGTCTCGATATGGATGAAGTCGAATGCCTGATCGTCAGGCGGATCGCCGTAGAGATGAAACAGAGGCAGGCCCGGCTGGCTACGCATGGCCTGGCAAGGATAGACCAATCTGCGGGCGGGCGGGAACGCCGTCCGCCACGTTGTTCGCTGCTTAAACCCGACCAAGATTTCCAGTTGGCGTGATGCCCCTGCTCCACTGCCGAGTCGGCCGCCACCCTTCGAGACGGCCGCCTGCGGCGGCCGCCTCAGGATAATCAGCCCGAGCGTTGCTTGCCCTTGTCCGTCTGGCCCGAGTGTTCGCCCATCTGCGACAGCTCGGCTTCTTTCTCCTTTTCCTGGCGCGCTTCCTTCTGGCCGAGGTTTGCCCCCTGCTGCTTTTTCCCTTTTTCGTCTTTCTGGTCGAATTGCTTGCCCATTGTGGCCTCCGGGATTTGGCCTCCCGGAGAACAACGCAGGCGGCCGCCAGATCGTTTCGGGCGGAATTTGCCGCAACGGGCGGCGTCACACCCGCTTGTAGGCCCGCTCGTGGTAGACCAGCGCCTCGCCGGCGCCGCCGAGCCGCACGGCCTCGACCACCCCGAAAATCACGTCATGGCTGCCCACGCTCTTGATCTCGCTCACCCGGCAGTCGAATGCCACGACCGCCGAGGCGAGCACCGGCGACCCGGTGGCGAGCGTCATCCATTCGCCGGACGCGAAGCGCTCGTCGCGATTGCCCGTGCGGCCGGCGAACAGGTCGGCGATGTCCTCCTCGCCGGCGCGCAGCGTGTTGACGCAGAACACGCGGTTGGCATTGAGCAGCGGCGCCGAGATGCTGCGGCGGTTGAGGCAGACCAGGAGCGTCGGCGGAGCATCGGAGACGGATGCGACCGCGGTCGCCGTGAAGCCGGTGCGGCCGGCCGGGCCGGCGCTGGTGACCACGTGCACGGCGGCGCCGAGCCGGCTCATCGCTTCGCGGAACGTCGCGCCGTCGACGCTCTTGAGCGAGTCCGGCGCGATCGCCTCGAAGGCGCCGGCCATGGCGTCGTCCGGCCGCTGGTCGATCCAGTTCATGTAAATCAGTCTATCATTCGGCGCTGCTTGCGCGAGGGCTGCCGCGCCGGCGTGGCCGCACTGCCGGTGCCAGACGCCAAACTCCCCTGCGCGGCGTCGCCGGGATTGATCCAGGTCGGATCGATCCAGCCGTCCTCGTCGTAGTCGGCCATGCATTCCTCGGCCAGCGCCACCATGCGGTCGAGCGCGCCGGAACCGCGCGCGTTCCACAGCGCCTGGATGCGGATGTCCTCGTGGTTGCCGGCGTAGTTCATCTCGTAGAGCTCGTGGCGGCCGCCGAACTCGGTGCCGATGGCATCCCACAGGAGCTTCATGATCTTGATGCGCTCCTTGTAGCCGATGCCATGCGAGCCGCGCACGTAGCGGGCGAGATACTTGTCGATCTCGGGATTCTTGAAATCCCTGGCCGAGGACGGGAGGTAGATCAGGGCCGAGGCCATCAGCTTGTCGACGATCTCGCGCACGCGGCGGTAGGCATCGCCGGCGAACACGCGGTAGCTGGCGCCCGACTGGGCGTTGGGGAGCACGCTGTCGCCGACCCAAGGCACCGGATTCATCGCCATTGCGTCGGAGATCGCCCAGAACAGGTTGCGCCAGGCGATGACCTCGCCGAGCAGCGCCTGGTTGCCGCGAAACTCGTCCGAGCCGATCGTGCGCAGCGCCTTGGCGATGACGCCAACCAGGAAGTCGAGCTTGACCGCCAGCCGGGTGCAGCCCTGGAACTGGAAGCCGTGGAGGAAGCCGGAGCGCGGATAGAAGATCTTGATCTTCTCGATGTCGCGGCAGATGAGCACGTTCTCCCACGGCACGAAGGCATTGTCGAACACGAAGATGGCGTCGTTCTCGTCGAAGCGCGACGACAGCGGATAGTCGAACGGCGTGCCCAGCAGGCTCGCCGCCATCTCGTAGGACGTGCGGCAGATCAGCTTGACGCCCGGCGTATTCATCGGGGTGATGAACATCACCGCCATGTCGGGGTCGTGCAGCGGCATCGCGGCATTCTGGCCGAGGAAATTGTAGTGGGTCAGCGCCGACGAGGTCGCCACCACCTTGGCGCCCGACACATAGATGCCGGCGTCGGTCTCCTTCTGGATGGTGATGAAGACGTCCTTGACCTGCTCGGCGGCGCGGTCGCGGTCGACCGGCGGATTGACGATGGCGTGGTTCATGAACAGGACGTAGTCCTGGGCGCGGCGATGCCAGGCCTTGGCGTTGGGCGCGAACTGGCCGTACAACTCGTCGTTGGTGCCGAGCGTGTTCATCAGCGACGCCTTGTAGTCCGGCGTGCGCCCCATCCAGCCGTAGGTCATGCGCGCCCAATGGGCGATGGCGTCGCGCTGGCCGACCAAGTCCTCGCGCGAGCGCGCGATGCGGAAGAAACGGTGGGTGAACGTGCCAGTTCCGGTGTCGACCGGACAGGTGAGCACGTCGCGCTGCGCCGGGTCGTGCAGCGCGTCGTACAGCTTGGCGAGCGAGCGCGCGGCGTTACGGAACGCCGGATGCGTCGTCACGTCGTCGACGCGCTCGCCGTAGATCCATACCTCACGTCCGTCGCGCAGGCTCTCGAGATATTCGGCGCCGGTGAAGGGCCGCGGCTTGCCGGCGATGACGTCCTCGGGCTTGCTCATGCGCAATCTCCGGCGCCGCTTCGCGGCGCAAAAAGGTCCGCCGCCAAGGTAGCAACCCGGGATGGCTGGAACAATTAAGGCCCGTTTGGAGCGGCTATGATGTTTTGACGCTGCCGACCGGGCTTGTCGGCTTCTCGCCGCCGACGGCGCGCTGCTCGCTGCCGGCGCGCTCACGTGCGACCGTGCCGTCGTTGCGGAACGGCTGCGTCAGCAGGCGGTCGAGACGCAGCTCTCCCGGGTTGCGGAACAGCGGAATGCCGATGGTCATGCCGTCATGGCCGGCCTCGGGCTGCGGCCGGTAGGTGCCGAACAGGCGGTCCCACCAGGGCAGATTGAACCCGAAATTGCTGTCGGTCTCGCGCCGCTCGATCGAGTGGTGCACACGATGCATGTCCGGCGTCACCACGAACCAGCGGATCACGCGGTCGAACCGTGGCGGCATGGTGACGTTGGAATGGTTGAACATGGAGGTCGCGTTGAGCACCACCTCGAACACGACCACCGCCGCGGCCGGAATGCCCAACACCAGCACGGCCGCGATCTTGATCAGCAAGGACAGCAGAATCTCGATCGGATGGAAGCGCACGCCGGTGGTGACGTCGATGTCGAGGTCGGCGTGATGCATGCGGTGCAGCCGCCACAGCGCCGGCACGTGATGGAACACCACGTGCTGGCCATAGATGACGAGGTCGAGCAGGACGAAGCCGAGCACGCCGGCCAGCCACCCCGGCAGGCCCAGGATATTGAACAGGCCCCATCCGCGCTCGGACGCCAGCAGGGCGGCGCCCACCGCCGCCGTCGGGATGATGAGCCGCACCGCCAGTGCATCGACGACGAGGATGCCGATGTTGCTCGGCCAGCGGCGTTGGCGCCCGATCGACAGCCCGCGCCGCGGCGCCAGGAACTCCCACGCCGCCATGGCGGCGAACACCGCCGCGGCGGCCGCGATACGGAGGGTGATTTCGACGGTCGGGTCCATGCTGGCCTGCGTGAAACCAGCATATAGGACTTGGCCCGGCGGCATGAAAGCCACGGGCCCGGGCGAAGGTATTCGCCCGGGTCCACGGTTACTTTCTTGCCTTCGACTGTCGGCGATCTAGGCGGCGCTGCGCCGCGTGTCCCGGCTGTCCTGGCGCCGCGCATCGGCCCTGCCGGACATCTGTTCCGGCGCGTCGAACACGGCCACACGATGGCGGAACACCATCTCGCCGCCCTTCCAGCCGGTGAACAGCAGGAGGCCGGTCACCACCAGCGACAGAACCAGGCCCCAGGGCTTGATGGCCGGGCCGGCGCCCTGGCTGTAGCGCAGGGCGAAGTTGATCACCGCCAGCACCACGGCGGCACCGTTGCCGAGGAAGTGCTCCCAGGCATCGGGCAGCGCCCGGATGCGCGCGTCACCGAGGAAGTCGGTGAGGCCGGCGATGGCCGCGATGGCGGCCATGACGACGCCGGCGCCGATCAGCCACATCGAGGCCTGCGCCCAGAAGTCGTTGCCGGTACCCCAGAACGCCAGGTCGGAGGCGAGCGCGCCGACCAGGAAGGCGACCGGGAACAGGACCAACATCGGATGTAGCGGATGCCCGGCCACATTGGCCGTACTCACAGGATTGGGGGCCATGACGAACCTCCTGGATTGTGGGAAAATCCTATTCGATTCAATGTCCAACCTTGGGTTTTGTTCCGGTTTTCTGCAGTCGCAGGGGAGTTCCGCGCCGTTGCCGCGCGGCCGGAGCCCCTGTAAGAAATCCAACATCGTGGAGTCGTCGGCCGCGCCGAACTCAGGAGGACGCCGATGGAGGTCTTCGTCCAGCAGGTCATCAACGGCATCACGCTGGGCTCGATCTACGGCCTCATCGCCATCGGCTACACGATGGTGTTCGGCATCATCGGCATGGTGAACTTCGCCCATGGCGACGTGTTCATGGTGTCGAGCTTCATCGCCCTCATCACGTTCCTGATTGTCACGGCCTGGCTCGGCATCAGCTCGGTTTTCCTGGCGCTGCTGATCGTGCTCATCGTCGGCATGGTGCTGACCTCGCTCGTCAACTGGACGATCGAGCGCCTCGCCTACCGGCCGCTGCGCGGATCGTTCCGCCTGGCGCCGCTGATCTCGGCGATCGGCATGTCGATCTTCCTGGTGAATTTCGTCCAGGTCACGCAAGGGCCGCGCAACAAGTCGATCCCGCCGCTGGTGCAGGGCGACTTCGTGCTGATCGACAGCGCCACCTACCCGGTCACGCTGAGCTACAAGCAGCTGATCATCTGGCTGATCACCGCCGTCCTGCTGGTCGCCTTCTGGTATCTGGTGACCCGCACCTCGCTCGGCCGGGCGCAGCGCGCCTGCGAGCAGGACCAGAAGATGGCGGCGCTGGTCGGCATCGACGTCAACCGGACCATCTCGATCACCTTCGTCATCGGCGCCGCGCTCGCGGCGGTGGCGGGCGCCATGTATCTGATGCACTACGGCGTGGTGAACTTCGCCGACGGCTTCGTTCCCGGCGTGAAGGCGTTCACGGCGGCGGTGCTCGGCGGCATCGGTTCGCTGCCCGGCGCCGTGCTCGGCGGCCTGCTGATCGGGCTGATCGAGACGTTGTGGTCCGCCTATTTCTCCATCGACTACAAGGACGTCGCCGCCTTCTCCATCCTGGCCATCACGTTGATCTTCCTGCCGCAGGGCATTCTGGGCCGGCCAGAAGTCGAAAAGGTCTGACGGCGCGATGCGGTGATCCCAAACATGGCTGCCCAGCCGCCAGAGTCGAAACCGCACGTCGACATCGTTCGCGCCATCAAGGACGCCGCGCTGGCCGGGCTCCTGGCTTTCGGCCTGTTCCTGCCACTGATCGGGTTCCAGACCGTCACCAACATGCGCAACGAGCTCGAGCTCGACACGCGCTGGCCGCTCCTCGCCTGGTTCGTCGCGATCGTGGCGGGCGGCCGGCTGCTCTACAGCCTCGTGCTGGCGCCGTGGCGTGCCCGACGCGCCGGCCAGCCGCCGAGCCCGCGCGTGGCCGCATTCACCAGCGCCTTCGGCCGCTGGTTCACGCCGTTCGCGCTCGGATTCGTCATCGCCTACCCGATCCTCGCCATCCTGTTCGCCGGCCTCGGCGGCGCCGTGAAGTGGATCGACAATTTCGGCATCCAGATTCTCATCTACGTGATGCTCGGCTGGGGGCTCAACATCGTGGTCGGCCTCGCCGGCCTGCTCGACCTTGGCTACGTGGCCTTCTACGCGGTCGGCGCCTATTCGTATGCCCTCCTGGCGAAAGCCTTCGGGTTCTCATTCTGGCTGCTGCTGCCCCTCGCCGGCACGCTGGCGGCGTTCTGGGGCATCCTGCTCGGCTTCCCGGTGCTGCGCCTGCGCGGCGACTATCTCGCCATCGTGACGCTCGCCTTCGGCGAGATCATCCGCCTGATCCTCATCAACTGGGTACCGGTCACCAACGGCTACGCCGGCATCAGCGGCATCCCGCGGCCGACCTTTCTCGGCATCCCGTTCAACGCTTCGGACGAAGGCTTTGCCGCCACCTTCGGGCTCGAGTTCAGCCCGGTCCACCGCACCATCTTCCTTTATTACGTGATCCTCGGCCTGGCCATGCTCACTGCCTACGTGACGATGCGGCTGCGCCGGCTGCCGGTCGGGCGTGCCTGGGAGGCGTTGCGCGAGGACGAGATCGCCTGCCGCGCGCTCGGCATCAACACCACCAACACCAAGCTCACGGCCTTCGCCATGGGCGGCATGTTCGCCGGCTTCGCCGGCTCGTTCTTCGCGGCCCGTCAGGGCTTCATCTCGCCGGAATCGTTCACCTTCCTCGAATCGGCGACCATCCTCTCGATCGTCGTGCTGGGCGGCATGGGCAGCCAGATCGGCGTCGCCATCGCAGCCGTCGCCATGATCGGCGGCACCGAGATCCTGCGCGAGCTGGAGTTCCTCAAGGAGATCTTCGGCAGCGATTTCGACCCCACGCAGTACCGCATGCTGCTGTTCGGCCTCGCCATGGTTCTGATCATGATCTGGAAGCCGCGCGGCCTGATCGCCACGCGCGAGCCGTCGGCGGTGTTCGAGACGCGGCGCACCATCTCGGTCGATCTCGTCAAGGAAGGGCGAGGATGATAGGCGCGGCCGACGCGGTGCTCCAGGTCGAGCACCTGACCATGCGCTTCGGCGGCCTCATCGCCGTGCGCGACCTGTCGTTCACCGCCGCGCGCGGCGAGATCACGGCGCTGATCGGGCCGAACGGCGCCGGCAAGACCACCGTGTTCAATTGCATCACCGGCTTCTACCAGCCGACCGAGGGCCGCCTCGCGCTGCATCACGGCGACCGCGCCGTGTGGGACGAGCTGGAGGCGCTGACCGATCGCGGCGACCGCAGCGTGCGGCGGCCGGAGGGCGCGCTGTTCCTGCTCGAGCGCCTGCCCGACTACCTGATCACCAAGCAGGCCAAGGTGGCGCGCACGTTCCAGAACATCCGCCTGTTCCCCGGCATGAGCGTGTTCGAGAATCTGCTGGTGGCGCAGCACAACCCGCTGATGGTCGCTTCCGGTTTCACGTTTCTCGGCGTGCTCTGGCCGGGCGCCTATGGCCGCGCTGAAAAGGCCGCGGTCGAGAAGGCGCGCATGTGGCTGGACAAGGTGGGCCTCACGGCGCGCGCCGACGATCCGGCCGGCGAGCTCCCCTACGGCGCGCAGCGGCGGCTGGAAATCGTGCGCGCCATGTGCACCGACCCGGTGCTCCTGTGCCTCGACGAGCCGGCCGCCGGCCTCAACCCGCGGGAAAGCAGCGAGCTCAACGAACTGCTGCTGTCGATCCGCCAGGACCACGCCACCTCGATCCTGCTGATCGAGCACGACATGACGGTGGTCATGGAAATCTCCGACCACGTGATCGTGCTCGACTACGGCACGAAAATCTCCGACGGCACGCCCGACCAGGTGCGCAACGACGCCAGCGTGATCGCTGCCTACCTGGGCGTCGAGGACGAAGAGGTGGCTCAGGCCGAAGCCGAGGTGGGGCTGTGAGCGAGGCGCTGCTCTCCATCCGCGGCGTCACCGCCTGCTATGGCCGCATCATGGCGCTGCACGGCGTCGACCTCGACGTGCACGAGGGCGAGATCGTGACGTTGATCGGCGCCAACGGCGCGGGCAAGTCGACCCTGATGATGACCATCTTCGGCAATCCGCGCGTGCGCGAGGGCCGCATCCTGTTCGACGGGCGCGACATCAGCCGGCTGCCGACGCACGAGATCGCCCATCTGCGCATCGCCCAGGCGCCGGAAGGCCGCCGCATCTTCCCGCGCATGACGGTGCTGGAAAACCTGCAGATGGGCGCCACCGTGACCGGCGCGGCCCATTTCGCCGACGATCTTGCGCGCGTGTTGGCGCTGTTCCCACGGCTCCAGGAGCGCCTCGCCCAGCGCGGCGGCACGCTGTCGGGCGGCGAGCAGCAGATGCTGGCGATCGCCCGCGCCCTCATGGGCCGGCCGCGCCTGCTGCTGCTCGACGAGCCCTCGCTCGGCCTTGCGCCGATGATCGCACGGCAGATTTTTGACGCCATCCGCAGCCTCAACGCGCGCGAGAAGCTCACCGTGTTCCTGGTCGAGCAGAATGCCTTTCACGCGCTCAAGCTGGCGCACCGCGGCTACGTCATGGTCAACGGCGTCATCACGCTGACAGGCACCGGCCGCGAGCTGCTTGAACGCCCGGAAATCAAGGCCGCCTACCTGGAGGGCGGCCGGCACTGAGGCGTTGACTCATTGCGCGGCTCTCAGAGGACCGACCATGGCGCGAGCATTTGAGAATGAAGGTCGGGACGTCACTTCAAATCAAATACGGTCCGAAGCAAGTCTTTTACCGCCGCGTGTGTGGCGCGCATCGCCACCTCATCGTATCCAACGTGGGTGTTATTCTCGACGCACGAATCGTCCCAAGTGAAGGGCCGTCTCGTGACCGTGTTGACGAGCACGCCAAGCTTTTCTTCCCTGACGTGGCATGAGCCCAATGTCTGAATTTTAACGGCCAATGGTCCGGGAGGTACTGCCGGGTTATCAAACAGGTGCCACACATTGGGGAATTCGGTCAGTTGGGCGTCCCTGCCGTTGGCTCGCAGCCGTTCATAAAACCTCCTGCAGGGCGCGATGCTCACCACGTCGTCAGACCCGCCGTGAAACTGCCGGATCGGCCGGCTGCTGACGTCTTCCTCCCCGATCACGGACGGGCTTTCACAAGCCGCGTAGAGCGGGATGTAGGCCGCGAAGTCCCTCCCTGACGCCCATGTGTCGCGAAACCGCCTGAGGCTGGCGTAGAGAGCACCTCGTCCACCGCGGGACGTGCCCATCAATGCGATCCGGCCGGGATCGATCCGGGAATGGGCGGCGAGCAGCTCCTGGGCGCGGTAGGCATCGAGCGTGTACGCGAAGAAGCCCAACGATCCCTGATTCGCTGAAATGTTGTCCAAGTTTCGTCCTGAGTGGCTGTCGATTGCGAACGTAGCAACCCCCATCGCATTCAAGATGCGGGACCACAGCTCATTGCTGGCGACCAACCCCCCGGCTCCGTGCAGGATAATGACCGCCGGGACCCGCCCAGTGGTCCCTTGCGGCAGGCGCAGTTCGCCTGTGATCGTGACCGGTAAGCCGTTCTTGTCGCCCGTCAAGAACTGCTGATCCGTCAACGTGAGAGACTGAAATGAGCGCAATTCGATGCGCGCCGCCAGGTCCCTGTCTGGGTCCTCGGCGAGTGCTACTGAAACATTGAGCAGAGCGAGACCGGCGGTTGCTAACTTGGCGAGGCTTCGCATCGATGTTGATCCGAACACATGGAGCCTAGCCATATTGCTCGCTTCACCGAAAGGGAGCACCACGAATTCCAACGCTATACTTCGTCACCACGCCCGCGAAGGGTCATCTGGACATCGGCTCACGGCCCACTCGGACCCCTTCGCCGTCATCGCCGCGGCAGTTATCACCCGGTCGCATTTTCCGCGGCAAAACGGTACCCATCGGGCGACACCCGTTTGCGGAAGGCCCATGGACTGGTCGATTCCCCACTTGCTCTATGAGGAAGATTCGTTTGGCGTGTTCGTCCTCGTCACGCTGGCGATGGGCGGCGGCGCCGCGTGGGCGTCCGGACGCGCCATCGCGGCCACCTGGCGGCCGTGGTGGCAGATCGTGGCCTATATGCTGATCCTTGCCGGCGCCGTCCGCTTCATCCACTTTGCCCTGTTCGACGGCACGCTGCTGTCGCTGCATTATTACGTGGTCGACGCCGCGGTCTGCCTGTTTTTTGGCTTCTTCGGGTTTCGGGTGACCCGCGCTGGCCAGATGGCCACCCAGTATGGGTTTCTCAACGAGCGCACCGGCCTGTTGTCGTGGGCGCGGCGTGCCGCCGCAAGCCGCTCGGACGGCGCGAAATCCGGATGACTTTTGGCCGAACTGGCGCTTCAATCGCCGGGAAGCTGCGCCGGCGGCGGCGCGGCGGAAAGCTACAACACGCAAGGGGACATCGATGAAAAAACTGATTGCGCTCGGCCTCGCCCTCGGCACCGGCCTGGCCATGGCCGGCACCGCCCAGGCGCAGGTCAAGTTCGGCGTCACCGGGCCCTTCACCGGCCCGAATGCGGCCTTCGGCGCGCAGATCAAGAACGGCGTCGATCAGGCGATCGAGGACGTCAATGCGACCGGCGGCATCCTTGGGCAGAAGATCGTTCCCACATACGGGGACGATGTGTCCGACCCCAAGCAGGGCGTGTCGATCGCCAACAAGTTCGCGGCCGAAGGGATCAAGTTCGTGATGGGGCCTTTCAACTCCGGCGTGACCATGCCGGCCTCGGAGGTCTACCAGGAAAACGGCATCCTCCAGATCACGCCGTCCGCCACCAACCCGAAGATCACCGAGCGCGGCATGTGGAACATCTTCCGCACCTGCGGGCGTGACGACCAGCAGGGCGGGGTGGCCGGCGACTACATCCTGAAGCACTTCAAGGGCAAGAAGGTCGCCGTGGTGCACGACAAGACCACGTATGGCCAGGGTCTCGCGGACGAGACCAAGAAGAAGATGAACGCCGGCGGCATGAAGGAGGTGCTGTACGAGGGCGTCAATCTCGGCGAGAAGGATTTTTCCGCCCTCGTCTCCAAGATCAAGGCGTCGGGCGCCGACCTGGTCTATTGGGGCGGCCTGCACACCGAAGGCGGGCTGATCGTGCGGCAGATGCGCGATCAGGGCATCAAGGCGCCGCTGATGGGCGGCGACGGCATCACCTCGGACGAGTTCGCATCGGTGGGCGGCCCTGGCGTCGAAGGCACGCTGATGACCTACGGCCCGGATCCGCGCAACCGTCCCGAGGCCAAGGGGGTGCTGGAAAAATTCCGCGCCAAGAAATTCGAGCCGGAATCCTACACGCTCTACAGCTATGCGATGGTGGAGATCGTGAAGCAGGCGGCGGAAGCCGCGAAGTCGCTCGATCCGAAGAAAGTCGCGGCGCAGATGAAGTCCGGGCAGAAGTTCAAGACCGTGATCGGGGAGATCTCCTTCGACAAGAAAGGCGACGTGACCCGCATCGATTACGTGGTTTATGTCTGGAAGAAGAATCCCGAGGGCAAGATCACCTATACGGAACTCAAGTAATCGGCCAAAACAGGGAGCGCGTCGGCCCGCCCCGTTCCGGGGCGGGCTTTTCTTTTCAGTTCCGTACGCTGGGCACATTCGCCTCCGGAAGCGCCGATTGGTGGCCAACGGCGCGCGCCAATGTGCCGACCCTGCGGCGCCGCGATTGCGCGCCATGGCCCACCCTGCAAGTGCGGCCGCTACCCGATGCGGCCGAGCACCGGAAACGTCTCCAGCAGCCAGAAGCTCGCGTCGGTGACGAAGCCGGTGAGGAACGCGATGCCGGTGAGCACGAGCAGGCCGCCCATGGCCTTCTCGACCGTGCCGAGATGGGTGCGGAAGCGGGCCAGGAACGCCGCGAACGGCTCGACCGCGATGGCCGCGATCAGGAACGGGATGCCGAGCCCGAGCGAGTAGACGGCGAGCAAGCCGGCGCCCTTGGCGACCGTGGCCTCGGACGCCGCCACCGCCAGGATGGCGGCCAGGATCGGCCCGATGCACGGCGTCCATCCGAACGCGAAGGCGAGCCCCATGGCATAGGCGCCCCACAGGCCGACCGGCTTGGCGACCTCGAGCCGCTTCTCCCGCATCAGGAACGGAATGCGCGTCAGCCCTAGGAAGTGCAGGCCCATGACGATCACGGCCAGGCCGGCAATCAGCGTCAGGGGGTCGATCCCGGTGGGCAGTGGCAGGCCGGTGGCGGCCTTGATCTCGGCGAGTTGGGTCGCCAGCCACGCCTGCAGCCGACGCAGGCCCATGCCGACCGTGCTGGCGGTCGCTCCCAGCGTGATGAACACGGTGGAGAACCCAGCCACGAACAGCGCCGCCGCCAAGGCCGTGTGGCGCCGCACCGCCCGCTCCGGCACCTTGTCGGCCAGGCGCTCGAGCGAAGCGCCGGTGAGATAGACCAGGTAGGGCGGAACCAGCGGCAGCACGCACGGCGAGAGGAAGCTCAGGGCGCCGGCAATGAGCGCATAGAAAATCGTCACATCGGCCATGGCCCTGAATGCAATAGCCGCAGCCGACGACGCAAGCGCCCTCGCCCGGATGTGATCCCGGGTGATAGGGTCCGGCCTCCCGCGGCCGGCGGCCGCCACCCGCCGTGAAGCTGAGAGTCAGGATGCTGCGCAAGCTGCCGATCGTCGCCGTGTTCGGGCAAGGCAGCCCGATTCCGGCCGAACGCGCAGAGCTTGCACGCGCGGTCGGCGCCATGGTGGCGCGGATCGGCGCGCATCTTCTTACGGGTGCCGGCTACGGCGTGATGGCAGCGGCCTCGGAAGGATTCACCGCGGTCGAGCCGCGCGCCGGCTTGTCGATCGGCATCGTCCCGCGCCGCCAGAAGGGCTCGTTCGAAACACCCAACCGTGATCCCGACGGCCGCCTCTACCCCAACCCCTTCGTCGAGATCGCCATCATGACGCCGCTGCCGCCGCGGGCAGTGGACTGGCGCCACGTCCCGGCCCGCAACCACATCAACGTGCTCACCGCCCATGCCATCATGGCGCTGCCCGGCCGCGTCGGCACGCGCAACGAGCTCGACATGGCGGCCGCCTACCGCGAGGAGGAGGCGCGCCCGCCAGACCAGCGCCGCACCATCCTGGTCGGGCCGGCCGCGGAGTTCACGGCCAAGCATCGCGCCATGTTCCTCCACGCCGCCGACGCGGCGGCGGCCGAGCGCCATCTCGGTGGCATCCTGTCCAGACTGTGCGGGTGACCCATGGCGGCGCCGTCGCGTAACCTGATCACCGACATTCCCGGCATCCGTGTGGGCCATGCCGACGACGCCCGCCTCGGCTCGGGCGTCACCGCCGTCGTGTTCGATGCCCCGGCGGTGGCGGCGATCGACGTGCGCGGCGGCGGCCCCGGCACGCGCGAGTCCGCGCTGCTCGATCCCGCCATGACGGTCGAGCGCATCGACGCCATCGCGCTCGCCGGCGGGTCGGCATTCGGCCTCGATGCCGCGTCGGGCATTCAGGCCTGGCTCGCCGAGCAGGGGCGCGGCTTCGCCATCCGCTCCGCGCGCGTACCCATCGTGCCGGCGGCGATCCTGTTCGACCTTTTGAATGGCGGCGACAAGGCCTGGGGGCGCTTTGCGCCCTACCGCGAGCTCGGCTATGCGGCGGCTGACGCCGCGGCCGCCGCCGCCGCGAGCGAGGTCGGCCTCGGCAGCGTCGGGGCCGGGCTCGGCGCCACCACGGCGAACCTCAAGGGCGGTGTCGGCTCGGCATCGGCGCCGACGCGCAGCGGCCACACGGTCGCGGCGCTGGCGGTGGCCAATGCCGCCGGCAGTGCGGTGGTTGGCGACGGCCCGTGGTTCTGGGCGGCGCCGTTCGAGCGCGACAAGGAATTCGGCGGCCGCGGTTTTCCCCAAAAGCTGCCGGCGGAGGCGCTGGCCTTCCGCACCAAGCGGAGCCCGGGTGAAAGCACCACGCTGGCGCTGGTAGCGACCGATGCGGAGCTGACCAAGACGCAGACCAGACGCCTCGCCATCATGGCGCAGGACGGGCTCGCCCGCGCCATCCGTCCGGTGCACACGCCGCTCGATGGCGACGTCGTGTTCGCGGCCGCCACCGGCGCGCGGCCGCTCGGCGATCCGATCGTCGCCCTGGCGGAGCTCGGTGCGGTCGCAGCCGACGTGCTGGCACGGGCCGTCGCGCGCGGCGTCTATGAAGCCACCGCCTTGCCCTTCACGCCGGCGCTGCCGAGCTGGCGCGACCGATTCGGTGCGTAGTGAAATGGCGAGTGAGTAGAGACGAATAGCGAGCAGCGAATAGCGAATGGTGAATAGAGAAGGACCGGCCAAATCCTCGTCTACTCACCATTCACTACTCGCTACTTGCCCTTGGCCGTTCAACCGAGCCGGTCGGCGGCATAAGGCGTCGGATCGCAGAACGGCGTGTCGCCCAGCATCATCTCGGCGATCAGCCGTCCGGTGACGGGCCCGAGGCTCATGCCCACGTGTCCGTGCCCATAGGCCAGCCACAGGCCAGGATGCCCGGGCGCGCGGCCAATCACCGGACGCGAATCGGCAAAGCACGGCCGGCTGCCCATCCAGATACTGGTCTCGACCGGCTCGCCGAGCGGCAGCAAGGTTTTCGCGATCGGCAGTACGCGCCGGAGCTGCGCCGGCGTCGCCGGCGCGTCGCGCTCGGCGAACTCGGCGCCGGTGGTCAGGCGCAGGCCCTGCTCCATCGGCGCCAGTGCAAAGCCGTTCTCGCTATCCACCACCGGCCGGCCCAGCGCCGCATTGCCGGACATGGCGAAATGGCGGTGATAGCCGCGCTTGATCGCCAGCGGCAGATTGAGGCCGCGCGGTTCGAGCACATCGGGCGCCCACGGACCGAGCGCGATCACCGCCGCCTCGGCGTCGACCGGCCCTTCCGCCGTATCGATCCGCCAGCGCCCGGCCGCGCGGTGGAGCGAGCGCGCGTCGCCCGTGAGCACCAGGCCGCCGAGCGCGGCGAAGCGCGCCGCATAGGCGCGCGTGACCGCGAGCGGGTTGGTCAGGCTCGCGACGTCGACCCAATGCACCGCCGCCTGGAACACCGGGGCGAGCACCGGCTCGAGCTCGCGCGCCCCATGCACGTCGAGAAACTTGATCGCCACGGCCAGCTCCGACGCCAGCGCAAGCTCCGACCACAGGTCGGACAAGGCCGACTCGGTGCGATAGAGGGTGAGGAAGCCGTTGCGGCGCAGATAGCGCGCGCCACCCGACTCGCCGAGCAGAGTCTCGTGCTCGACCACTGCCCGCGCCAGCAGCGGGCGCATCAGCCGCGCGGTTTCGACGCGCCGCTCCGGAGTCGAGGCGGCGCGGAAGGCGAGCAGCCATGGCAGCAGGCGCGGCAGCGCGCGGAGATGATAGTCGGCCTGCGGCGCACGCCGCAGCGCCACCTTGAGTAGCGTCGCCAACCCGCGCGGGAACGATGTCGGATAGATCGTGCTGCCGATGATGCCGGCGTTGCCGAACGAGGTTTGCTCGCCGGGAGCACGGCGGTCGAGCAGCGCCACATGCAGCCCGCGCCGGGCGAGATGGAGCGCAATCGAGGTGCCGACGATGCCGGCGCCCAGCACCATCGCGTCAGTTCGGGCCATGACCTGCACTCATCTCGGCTCGGCGGATACTGCCTGCCTGACGCCGCACTCGCAACGCTGGGCACCGCCGCCGGGAGTCCTCCACAGCCGACTTGATGAGATTTCGTGACGGCCGCGCCGGGCTCCGGCCCGCTGTTCGTGCGATCAGGCGCCGTGCGTCCTGGCCTGGACCTGCCCCTCGAGTCGCGGTTTCCATCCGACGGCGCGTGGCCAACCTGTCTGCCGGGGCAAGTTGCCGCCGGGGTGGCGGCATGTTAGGCGAAACCAGGTTGGGAGAAGACGATGTCTCGGCCGCTCATCATCGCGCCATCGATCCTATCCGCCGACTTTGCGCGGCTCGGGGAGGAAGTGCGTGCGGTCGACCAAGCCGGCGCCGATTGGATCCACGTGGACGTCATGGACGGTCACTTCGTGCCCAACATCACCATCGGGCCGGACGTCGTGAAGGCGCTCAGGCCGCATACGAAGAAGACGATGGACGTGCACCTGATGATCGCGCCGTGCGATCCCTACCTGGAAGCCTTTGCCAAGGCCGGCTCGGACATCATCACGGTGCATGTCGAGGCAGGGCCGCATCTGCACCGCTCGCTCCAGGCGATCCGCGCGCTGGGCAAGAAGGCCGGCGTCACGCTCAATCCGGGAACACCCGAAAGCACCGTAGCGCCGGTGATCGATCTCGTGGATCTCATCCTGGTCATGTCGGTCAATCCCGGATTCGGCGGCCAGGCCTTCATCGCCTCGGCAGTCGACAAGATCAGGAATCTGCGGGCGATGGCGGGCGGGCGCCCGATCGATATCGAGATCGACGGCGGCGTCACTCCGCAAAACGCGGCGCAGGTAGCCGCCGCCGGCGCCAATGTCCTGGTTGCCGGCTCCGCCGTCTTCAAGGGCGGCCATGCCGACGGCTATCGGGCCAATATCGCGGCGATCCGCAACGCCGCGGCGCTCGCCCGCGGCGAAGCGGCGTAAGCGTCAGGCGGCGCGCACCATGCTGACGAACTTTTCGACCTCGCGCTTGAGCTGATTGCTCTCGCGCGCCAGCGACTGTGCCGAGCCGAGCACCTGCGACGAGGCCGATCCGGTCTCGCTGGCGCCGCGGTTCACGTCGGTGATGTTCATCGCCACCTGGGCGGTGCCATGGGCCGCCTGCTGGACGTTGCGTGAGATCTCCTGGGTGGTGGCGCCCTGCTCCTCGACCGCGGCCGCAATGGCGGCGGCAATCTCCGAGATGCGCCCGATCGTGCCACTGATCTCCTTGATGGCGCCGACCGAGTCCTGCGTTGCCGACTGCATGTTGGCGATCTGCGTGCCAATCTCGTCGGTGGCCTTGGCGGTCTGCGCCGCCAGCGCCTTGACCTCCTGGGCGACGACCGCGAAGCCGCGCCCCGCCTCGCCGGCGCGCGCCGCCTCGATGGTGGCGTTGAGCGCCAGCAGATTGGTCTGCTCGGCGATCGCCGTGATCAGCTTCACCACGTCGCCGATGCGGCTTGCCGCGCTCGATAACTCGGTGATGCGGGCGTCGGTCTTCTCGGCCTGCTGCACGGCCTCGATGGCGATCTTCGCCGAGTCCTGGACCTGACGGGCGATCTCATTGACCGAGCTGGTCATCTGCTCCGCCGCCACCGCGACCGACTGGACGTTGGCCGAGGCTTCCTCCGACGCCGAGGCCACGACGCCGGACAGCCGCTGGGTCGTTTCCGCGTTCTTGGTCAGCGTGCCGGCAGCCCGCTCGAGCTCGGTCGACGAGGTGGACACGGCATCGACGATGTTGCCGACCGCCGCCTGGAACTCGTCGGCGAGCCGCCGCATCTCGGCCTTGCGCCGGCTGGCCGAACGCGTTTCCGCTTCCTTCTGATCGGCGCGCAGCCGCTCGGCCTCGACCATGCTGCCCTTGAACGCCCGCATGGCGTTGCCGAGCGCGCCGATCTCGTCGGTGCGGCCCTCCAACGAAACCTCAGCCGACAGGTCGCCGGCCGCCACCTTGAGCATCGCGTCCTGGATCATGCGCAGCGGACCGCTCACGCGGCGCGACACCATCAGCATCATGCCGGCGGCGAAAAGCACCGCCGCCGCCAGCAGGCCGAGGTGCGTGCCGAGCTTCCACATGACGCTCGCATACTGGCGCGCCGCATGGTCCTTGGCGATGTCGAGGGCCGCTTCCGCGACGCCGAGCACCGAGCCCAGCCTCGGCACGGTGATCGGCGTCCAGTCCGCGGCCGCCATGTTGACCTTTTCGCCGGCCACCAGGGCCTTGAAAATCTTCGCCCGCTGCTCGACGTAGTCGCGCCCAAAAAACTCGCGCTTGGCTCGCTCGACCGCCTCGTTGAACCGCGGCGGCAACGGCAGCCCGGCGGCGAGGCTCTCGACCGCCGCCCACGCGGTGTCGATGCGGGAGAGATGGCCGGCGTATTTGGCCACCGGATCGGGCGGCATCGGTTGTCCGCCGAGCGGATTGGACACCATGATCGAGGCGTCGCCGCCGGCGTTGCGCACCACCATGGCCAGTTGCTGCAGCTGCAGCACATGATCGACGAAGGCGTCTTCGAGCTTCACCAGCCGCATCAGCCGGCCCGACAGATTGTCGACCGTCTGCAACAGCCCATTGGTTTCGTTGAACAGCTCCTGGGCGAGGCCGGGGCGCCGTTCCGCCTTTGGCCGCAGGAACGCCGGCGCGGATTCCTCGTGCAGCGCGATCAGCCGCTTGATGGCCTGGTTGAGACTCTCGATCACGGCCTGGCGGTCCGGGATGTCCACCCGCTCGAGGGCGACGACCGTCGACCGCAGGGCGGGCAGCTCGGCCGCACGGGCATCACGAACCTGCTGGTTCATCGCCGTGAACTGCTTGTCCTCCATCAGGTCGCGATACGAAGACGCGCGATCGACCCGCAGATTGTGCAGGGCGGTGAACAGGTGGGTCGACACGTCGACCACGGCGGTGATGCGGTTGACGGATGCCAGCCGCGTCCACGAGTCCCAGGCCCCGAGCGCCAACAGCACCACGGCGACGGCGGCCAGCGTGGCGATGACGAATTTCAACAAGGCGTTGACGGACAATCGCTTGATCACGGCGCACCCCATTACCGATGGCGTCCGCCGTTGTTACGAACGAAACGTAAATGTCAGGTAACGATGTGTCGCACCTCGCCGCTAAAATCGCGGACTGTAGTACCAGAGGTTGAAGCCGCTACGCGAGGCCGGCGAGCCGTTCGCTTTCGCGCCACAGGCGCGTGGCGTCGTCGTCACTCCGCGCCTCGGCGCTGGTGACGGCCGGCCGGCATTCATAAAAATACTCTCCCGTCACGCCGGCCACCTCGGGCGAACTCGCGAGGTAGACAATCGTCTCCGCGCCTTTGTCCGCCGGCTCGGCGCGCAACAGCATGGCCACGCGCACCAGAAGCCCGAGCCAGCGATTGTCGCGCTGGCCGAGACCGGTGGCGACGAATCCCGGATGCAGGCAATTGGCGGTGACGCCGGTACCGGCGAGCCGGCGCGCAAGCTCGCGGGTGAACAGAATATTGGCCAGCTTGGAACGGCCATAGGCGGCGCGGAACCGATAGCCATGCGCGAACTGAAGGTCGTCGAAGTCGAGCTTCTCGCGCACGTGAGCGTCCGAGGCCGTATTGACGATGCGCGCCGGAGCCGCCGCGATGAGCCGGTCGCGCAGCAGGTGCGTGAGCACGAAATAGGCCATGTGATTGACGGCGAAGGTCCGCTCCAGGCCGTCGCGCGTCACTTGCCGCGTAGCGAACAGGCCGCCGGCATTGTTGACGAGCACGTCGATGCGCG
>Ga0209466_1000032_pt1 | contig 28650 bp, 28 predicted proteins | sample PanSoiPlo30MoBio_FD_188323 | JGI IMG/M metagenome (GOLD analysis project Ga0209466, IMG submission 188323) | Tropical forest soil microbial communities from Panama analyzed to predict greenhouse gas emissions - Panama Soil Plot 30 MoBio (SPAdes)... | ecosystem: Environmental > Terrestrial > Soil...
CAATTCGTAGCCCGCATGAGCAAAGCGACATGCGGGAGCTGCCGTGCAGCATAGAGAGGCTGCTCCCGGATTTCGCTGCGCTCATCCGGGCTACGGCGCCGCGTCCGCGGCGGGGTCGCGTCAGCGCACCGGGCCGACGTTGATCAGCTGCACGCGGCGGTTCTCGGCCGCCTCGGGGTTGGCGCGCCGCAGGAGCTGCTCCTCGCCCAGGCCGACGGCTTCGAGCCGCGACGGTGCAATGCCGAACGGATTGATCAAGGCGTCGCGGATGGCGTCGGCACGCTGCTGGCTGAGCTTGAGATTGTACTCGCGGCTGCCTCTGCCGTCGGTGTGCCCGACAATCAAAAACCGGTAGCCTTGCAGATACGGATGATAGAGCGCGTCCGCCATCAAGCCGACGGCCTTGAACGAATCCGGGCGGATGCGGGCCGAATCGAGGTCGAACTGGATCGCGATGGTTAATTGCGCCAGCTTGTCGAGATCGTCGGTCAAGGGCGCGCGGTTCACTCGGTTGGCGCGCGATGGGTCATTCAGGCCCTGGACCGCCATCTGCCGCAACCGGGCGGCCGTCAATGCCGGCGCCGCCTGCTCGACGCCCTGCAGGCTGGTGATGAGATCGGTCGAGCTCAGTGCCACCTGGGTGGTCGGAGCGGACGCATTGATCTTCACCTCGTAGCCGGCATCGGCAACAGCTTGCTGGCATGGCCCGCTGATGTTCTGCCTGGCCTTGTAGAAGCATTCCATCAGGTTGCCGTCGCCCGCCTGAACGCCGGCGCAGACGCGCCGGATGTCGGCATCGCATACACGCGGCACGGCCGCGCGCGCCTGCTCGCGGGTCGTGAGCAGCGTCCCCAAGGCCACCATGCTCGCCCGGCAGCGGCTCGAGACGGCCTCACCCTTCTGCTGCAGACAGCGGACCAGGCGGCCACCGCCCAGATTGACGCCTTTGCAATATTTCCCGATGTCGCCGCCGCAAGTCGTCCCGAGCTGACCGACCGCATCGGCATAGCCGATGCTTTGACCGCTCGCCGGGCCGGCCGCGGCGCACAGCGACAGCGCGACAAGCGCAATAGTGCCGATCTTCATCTTTGCCATCCTGTTCCCCGCGGTCGAAGCACCACGACTTGAGGCCGCGCCTCCATGCCGGTTGAACCACCGCGGCCGGGCGCCCGAACCAACCGCCATCAACCACGACAGACGGGGTGACGAATTTGATCTGGATCAATCCGCCGCGTGGGCAGGCGCAAGTTGACGCCCACTCGTCCTGCTCGCACGGATCCCCACGCTGATCGCGTCCGGGGCAGACTCTTTCGTTTTCAGGGAAGGCCGGAGCAAGCGGCGCACAAGTGCCACGACCACGCGCCCCATCCGCCGGAATTTTGGCCTGTCGCAGTTGTTACGTATTTGGCCACTACCTTTGGTGAGCCTGTTGTTCAACATACGGGGATGGAGGGTACCATGCGGTGGGCGACACTGTTCGGGACGGCCTTGGCGACGGCCGCCTTTGTGTTCGGGGGTGCGGCCGCCAGCGCGGAGGATTTTTCTGCCAAGTTCTCCGGCTTCCAGGAAGTCGGCGGCGTCGGAGCGGGCCAGACGGGAGCAATCCTTTCTCCCGCCACGGCCAAGCTCGATCTCGACCTCGACAAGAAGACCCAGATGCTCACGTACAAGCTGACCTACTCGGGCTTCGTCAACAACGTCACGCAGGCGCACATCCACTTCGGCAAGCGGCATGTGGGCGGCGGGATCATCGTGTTCCTGTGCACCAACCTGGGGAACGGCCCGGCCGGCACGCCACTTTGCCCGGCCACCGCCGGAACGGTCACCGGCACGCTCACGCCCGCGAGCGTGGTCGGGCCGGCCGCCCAGGGCATCGCGATCGGCAACTTCGATGGGCTGGTGGCGGCGCTCGAATCCAACACGGCCTATGGCAACATCCACACCACCGTGTTCCCGGTCGGCGAGATTCGCGGGCAGACCCGCCGCGACGACGACGACCGGGACGGCGACCATAGCCACTGAGCGGCGGTAGGGCGCCGCGTATCGCGCCGATCACCTGCAAGGCGGATGACGCTTCGCGCAGCCGCAACGGACCTCGAGGAGGCGCATCCGCGTCTCCGCGCGGTGCACTCGGTTCGTGACGCAGATCACACTCGCATGCACAAGATCGTGAGCCCGCCCGAGCCATCGAACGACAGAGACGTGTGGCCCGCAGTCTGAAACCAGGGACCACACGGAGAGACCAATGAGCCAGATCGAGAACAGCCAGGCGGCCCGCGTGCTGCGGAACGACGAGTTGGACGCGGTGACCGGCGGCATCATCATCATCGGCGGCAAGCCGGCGACGAGCCTGTTCGTCAACCCGCTCGACATTCACGGGTTCAATCCTCAGCCCGATCCGCCCGTCATGCCCGTCGGGCACTGATCTTCCGACACGAGTCCGAGGCGGCCGCCCTGGTCGGCCGCCTCTTCGCGCATCGCCAGCGCGAGCAGCGCCGACAGTGCCGTGCAATGAACGCCGCGGCGAAACGACCAGCGCATGGCGGCCGCAGACACTCAGGGAAAACCCGAAACCATCCGTCAGGGTGCGCCCCGTTGCCTCGGCGGGCGCGCATTTTCATAATTCCGCCCGGGACAGACGCGCGCGCAACCGGCGCGGGACGGCGAGCGGGCGGCCCGCCACTTATTTCGTGCAAACCCGTCTGCTGGCGCGCGCCAGCCGTGGGGCCGGGCGGAGCATGACACGCAGGGAGGCGTCCATTGTTGCAGAAGCCAAATCCCGATGCTGCGGGGGCGCCATCGTCACCCATGCCGGAGGATCCGTTCGCCCAGCAGCCTGCCCTGCAACTCATCTATGATACGGCGCCGATCGGCCTCGCGTGCCTGTCTCCCGACTGCCGCTACTTGCAGATCAATCAGCGCCTCACCGAAATCTGCGGCATCTCGGTCGAGGATCACATCGGCCGCTCGGTGCGCGATTGCGTGCCGGCGCTCGCCGACGCAGTGAAATCCATCGTCGATTCGATCATGGCGACGGGCGAGCCGGTGACCGGCATCGAGGTTGCGGGCCAGCGCGCCGACCGCAGCGAGGAGCGATTCTGGATCACCTATTGGCATCCGCTGCGCGGCCCGGCCGGCAACGTCGTCGGGGTCAATGTCGCGGCGGAAGAGATCACCGAGCGTAAGCGCGCCGAGGCGGCCCTGCAGGCGAGCGAACGCCAGTTCCATACGCTCGCGGATGCCATCCCGCAGCTGGTGTGGATGGCCGACGCCCAGGGCCGCATCTACTGGTTCAACAGTCGCTGGTACGACTACACGGGACAGCCGGCCGGCGACGTCGGCGCGCACGACTGGCAGGCGATCCTGGCCCCGGCGTCGCTGCATGAGGCGCGCGATCGCTGGAAGCGGGCGCTGGACACCGCAAGCGCGGCCGAGATGGAATTGTCGCTGCGCGGAAAGGACGGGCAGTATCGTCCGTTCCTGACGCGCACCGTTCCGCTGCGCGACCCGGCCGGCGCCGTCTATGGCTGGATCGGCACGCATATCGACATCAGCGAGCGCAAGCGCCATGAGCAGGAGATCCGCAGCGCCAAGGATGCGGCCGAGCAGGCGCTGCACGAGCTGCGGGAGACGCAGAATTCGCTGATCGAAGCCGAGAAGCTGGCGGCCCTCGGGCGCCTGGTGGCCGGCGTTGCGCACGAGATCAACAATCCGGTGGGCGTCGGGCTGACTGTGGCGTCGTCGCTGCAGCGGCGATGCGAGACGTTCGCCGCCGAGGCCGCACGCGGCGAGCTCAAGCGCTCGAGCCTGAACGATTTTGTGGCAACCACCCGCGATGCGTCGGCGCAACTGATCGCCCTGCTCAACCGCGCCGCCGAACTGATCCAGTCGTTCAAGCTGGTGGCGGCGGACCGAACCTATTCGGACCAGCGCACGTTCGACACTGGCGAGCTCACCGAGCAGGTTCTCACCAGCATGCGGCCAGGCCTGCAGCGCCGCAACCTGACGCTCAAGGTCGGGTGCCAGCCCAATCTGACGATGAGCAGCTATCCCGGGCCGTACGGCCAGGTGCTGACCAACCTCTTTCTCAATTCGGTCATGCACGCGTTTCCGGACGGCAAAACCGGCACGATCGATATCAGCGTGCGGGCAGCCGGGGCGGACAACGTCGAAATTCTCTTCTCAGACGATGGCTGCGGCATGAGCTCCAGCATCAGACGGCAAGCGTTCGATCCGTTTTTCACGACGCGGCGCGACCAAGGTTGCACCGGCCTCGGGCTGCACATCGTTCACAGCATCGTGACCCAGCGCCTGGGTGGCCGGGTCAGTCTCGACAGCGAGCCGGGCGCCGGGACGCGAATCCAGCTCATCCTGCCGCGCGTGGCGCCGGCCGCGGCCTGACTGATTCGGCCTGCAGCAAAACTTTGGCGGCCATGACGCTGCGGCAACCGGCCAGCCGCCGCCCCGACGACCGTGTTCCCCCACGCCAGGTTCGTCCCAGCTAGGCTTTTTCAATGTTTAATAGGAACAGTATCCTGTGCATTAACCGTGATTCCACTATCGAGTTGTATTCCCGCAACACACTTCGAAAATGATCACAGGGCGCGGGTTTTCTTCCTTGCATGGCCATATTCTCGGTCGAAAAACTCATGTCACGCCCAGCTGGGGGCAAATCAGGCTCGGGGGAGCCATAAACGAGACGGGAGACGAGGGGATGATGCTCCAGCGTCAACCTGCTGCCTCGGCGGCGTCAACGGTCGTTCTCGTCGGCTGCGTTGCAGCTGCGCTCTTCGGTTTGGGTTCGCGTGCCGTCGAAACGACCAGCGCACCGATCGAGGGCAGGACCACAACCGGGTCCGCCTTACGAGTCGCTTCCGCGAATCTGATGCTGCCGTCCGACCTTCCCTCGAGGCGGGTGGCATCCGCGAGCCTGACGCCGCCGGCCGAAATGCCAGCCGTGAAGGTCGCCGCGGCCAATCCGTTCCCGCCGACGGCGTCGCTCGAGCTGCCGCCGGCGAAGGCCGCGGCCGCCGATCCGTTCCCGCCGATGGCGTCGCTGGACCTGCCGGCGCAGGCGGCCGCGAGTCCGGCGCCAGCGCCCGAACGCACGTATCAACTCGCCTCCGCGAGCTCGATGCCGGAGCCCGAATCGCCGGTGCAGGCCGTGGCCGCCAATCCGGTGCTGCCGGTGCCGGAAGAAGCGGTCTCTGAGCACGTCGCCTCCGTCAGCCCGACGTCGCCTGCCAAGACGCTGCCGGCGCTCGGCAACATGATGCGGCTGGCGTCCGTGAACCCGACCGAGCCGGTGCCGGACGTCCAGCCGTCGGCACGGCGCGAAGAAATTCCCAACGAATGCCTGGTGGCACAGCTCTGCATCGACGACTACCTGTGGTCGCTGTACCAGCGCGCGCCGAAAATCGACACCGCCAAGATGCAGGAGCGGATCAAGGTCACGGTCAAGCGCAAAGGCAAGCTGCGAACCGTCGGCAAGACGATCACGAAGTACGTGGTCCAGGACTTCACCTGGAAGGATCCGATTGCGGCCCAACGCGCCAACATGTCGATCATGGATTACGTGATCGGCGGCATGGACCGGCGCTTCAGGACGAAGCTGTACCAGGCGCTGCGCACGATGGACGCGGCCGGGCTTGAGCCCGGCATCACCAGCGCCTTCCGCGACGACTACCGGCAGGCCATCGCCACCGGCAACAAGGCCGCGAGCGACAGCTCATTCCACGGCGGCAGCCGCCGCGGCGGCTACGGCCACGGCCTTGCGATCGATCTCGTGAGCGTCAAGGGCGACACGCGGATGCAGCGTTTCGCTAACAGCGAAATCCTGTGGAAGTGGGTCGACGAGCACGAGAAGGAGCTCGGAGTCGGGCGGCCCTATCTCGATCGCGATCCGCCGCATATCGCACCGCGCGACGGCAGGGAATATGCCGCCAAGCGCGGCCCGGCGGAGGCACGGCGCGCAGCCTTGGAAAAAAAGAAGCAGCGCACAGCCCAGGCCAAGAGCAAGCGCCAGCCCGCAGCCGCGCGCGCAGACCATGGCAAGGCGAAACGCGCGAACGGCGATCCCGGCAAGTCAAAACGCGTCAGCGACGATCGTAGCAAGACGAAGCCCCCCAAGACGGCATCGTCGAAGGCAAGAAGCATCTGACTGCAGCGAACACGGCCGGTAGAGCATTTTCCGATCCATGCGAATCGGAAAGCGGTTTGGTGAGCGTTGGATGTCTGCAGCTCGTGTGGCGTCGATCAGTGCGACAGTTTTGGCGGTCATTGCCCTGTGCAGCATGCCGGCAGAAGCCGCCCGCCCGCGGGGGCCGTTCTTCTGGCCGCAACTCGGGCACTGGTGGAGCAACCCGGCGCCGGCGCGGCACAGCCAGCGGCACCGGCGCGCCAAGCCCAAAGCGACGAAGCCAGACCAAGCCAAGGATGCTCCGAAGGACTCGCTCCAGGTCATCGTCTCAATCGCGGATCAGCGCATCTCGGTCTATGACAATGACGCGCTGATTGCGCGCTCGTCGGTGTCGACGGGTGTCGAGGGCCATCCGACGCCGCTCGGCGTGTTCAGCGTCATCGGCAAGAAACGATGGCACCGCTCGAACATCTACAGCGCAGCCCCGATGCCCTACATGCAGCGCATCACCTGGTCCGGTATCGCGCTCCATGCCGGCGTCGTGCCGGGGCACCCGGCCTCGCACGGCTGCATCCGCCTGAAGAACGACTTTGCCATCCGGCTGTGGCATCTCACCCGGCGCGGCACCCGCGTGATCATCGCACCGGACGAGACCGGGCCGGTCGAGATCGCCCATCCACGGCTGTTCGCAGCCACGCCGAAAGTGGTGGCCGGCACGCCGGAGCCTGCCGCCGCCCTTGCGGACAACGCCGCCATTACGGCGGCGGCGGCGCCTCCGCCATCAACCCTGGCTGCCGACACGCAACAAGTCACCGATCCCGCGACCTCGGATTCGACGCAGACCACCGCCGCGCGACGAAAGGTCCGCGTCTCCGTGTTCGTCAGCCGCAAATCGGGCCGGCTGTTCGTGCGCCGGGGCTACACGCCGCTGTTCGATGTCCCGGTCACCATCCGCGATCCGGAGCAACCGCTGGGCACGCATGTGTTCACCGTCATGGCGCCGCAGAACGAAGGTGAGGTCCTGCGCTGGACCGCCGTGTCGATTCCTGAAACATCTCCCGCCACGCCCGACCCCCCCAAACGGCGCGCGCGTGGCAAACAACCGGTGGAGACCGCCCCGGTGGTGTGGTCGCCCGATCAGGCCAACGCGGCGCTCGACCGCATCGACATTCCCCAGGATGCCGTCGAGCGCATCTCCGACCTGCTGACGCCGGGGTCCTCCCTCATCGTGTCCGATCAGGGCATCAGCCGGGAGACCGGAAAGGACACTGACTTCATCGTCCTCACGAAGTAGATCGGCGGGACCGCGGCGCTCCCGGGCCGAGCGTGCGCGGCTGCAGAATCATCATGTCGAGGTCGGCCAGCCGCGTCGGGCGTGCACGGCGCCGGCGTGTATTCACTGGACCGCGCGCCTCAAACAGAGTTGATGTTTCTGAACGCCAATTTAGTGGCGCACGCACGGCTGCCGGCGCATGGCTGAATTGAGGGGCCAGGCAAAAGGGTCAGGCCCATGCTCAAGACCATGTCTTGCATCGTTGCGGTCGTGGCGATTGCGATGTCGTCAGCCGCCTCTGCGCAAGCCCCCGGCGGGCGCGCCACGGTCGCGCCCGGCGCGGCAGCCTCGGGCGTCAATCCGGGCGGCATGAGCCCGGGCGGGATCGGACCGGGCGGAACCTTGATCGCACCCGGTCTCGCTCCGACCGGTGCGAACATCGACCAGATCGAATCCGGCGTCCCGCTGGCGCCCGGGCCAGCCGGCCAATTCCAACCGCCGACCACGCCGAGGATGCGGCCGCAGCGCCGGTGACCGCGATCGGATCGCGGACGGGTTGCGGCGCGCCACACGCGCCGGGCAGGGTGCTCACGCTGCCGTCACGGGCAATGGCCGGTCACGCCTCGGCCCACTGGCGCAGCAAGTTGTGATAGCAGCCGGTGAGCGAGACGAGCGAGGCATGCTCCGGGTGATCGCGGGTGAGCTGCAGGATCGCCATGTCGAGGTCGAACAGGAGCGCGCGCTGCGTGTCGTCGCGGATCAGGCTCTGGGTCCAGAAGAAGCAGGCGATGCGCGCGCCGCGGGTGATCGGCGTCACGTGGTGCAGGCTGCTCGCCGGATAGACGATGAGGTCGCCAGCCGGCAGCTTGACCGAATGCGTGCCGTAGGTGTCCTCCACCACCAGCTCGCCGCCGTCGTAGTCCTCCGGGCCTGAGATGAATAGCGTTGACGACACGTCGGTGCGGATGCGCACCGGCGAGGCCGGATGCACCCGGATGGCATTGTCGATGTGCGAGCCGAACGTCATGCCGGCGTCATAGCGGTTGAACAGGGGCGGGAACACCTGCTTCGGCAGCACCGCCGACATGAACAGCGGGCTCCTGCCCAGCGCGTCGAGCACCATGCCGCCGAGCTCGCGCGCCTCCGGCGCGGTCTCGGGGAGCTGCAGGTTGTGCTTCACCTTGGCGGACTGATGCCCCGCGGTGACGCGGCCGTCGACCCAGGCCGCCTTGGTCATCACGTCGCGGCAGCGCGCGACCTGGTCCGGCGTCAACACTTTTGGAACGTGCACCATCATGGGCGTTGTCCGCAGATGATGCGCAAAGACTCTCTGCTGTCATCCCGGACGGCTCGCGGCGCGCAGCGCCCAAGCGAGCCGATCCGGGACGCAAGTACCCCGGCATCGCAAGATTGCTCGGCAGGGGTACATGGGTCCCGGCTCTCGCGCCTGACGGCGCTCGGCCGGGATGACAACGGAGAAGCTGCGCCCGTCATTGGCAGTCGCACTCAGAACCGCATGCGCAGCGACAGCGACGCCCAGCGGCCCGGTCCCGGCACCGCGTTGGCGCCGAAATACTGGAAATAATAGAACTCGTTGGTGATGTTGTAGACATTGAGCTGCAGGCTGGCGTTGGGCGTCAGCTTGTAGGCCATCATGGCATCGAACTTCCAGAATGCCGGCACGAAGGCCGTGTTGGTGATGTTGGCAAAGCCGAACGACTGGTGGATGGCCCCGGCGCCGATCGTCCATTGCGGCGTGAGGTCATAGGTGGTCCAGAACGTGAGGTTGTGCGCCGGCGTGTTGGGCAATTCGCGCCCGAGCTCGTTGAGATTGGGATCGCTCTCGATGCGCGACTGCAGATAGCTGTAGCCGGCGAACACGTTCCACTGGTCGGTGACCTTGCCGACGGCGCCGAACTCGACGCCGTCCACCACCGCCGTGCCGGCCAGGCGCGAGACCGTGTTGTCGGTCGGGTCAGTGATGCGCAGGTTGAGCTTCTCGATGTGGAACACGGCGCCGGTGAGCGAGAGCCGGCTGTTGAGCATGTCGGCCTTGGCGCCGGCCTCGAGGCTGATGGTCTGCTCGGGCGCCAGGTTGGCGACGCTGGCGTTCTGCAGCACGCCTAGCTCGGCCGACGGATTGAAGGAATTGCCATAGGCGACGTAGACGCTGGAATTGGCGGTGGGATGACCGACCACGCCCAAGCGATAGCTCAGCATGTTGTCGGTGCGCTCGAGATGACGATTGACGGCGAGCGCCTGGTTCGGATCGTCATAGGTCGTGCTGAAGCGATCGAAGCGCACCGCCCCCATGAGCTCGATGTACTGGTTCAGCTTCGCCTGGTCGGACACGAACGCGGCGGCGTCGGTGGCCTCGGTGGTGATCGGCTTGAACACGACCGGCGGGCCGCCGACCGGCGAGGGAAACGGATCGACGAAGACCACGTTGGTCCGGCAGGGAAGGGCGGCGGCGGAGAAACCGGGATCGCAGATGTCGATCCGGTTCTGGGCGCGCGTCTCGCGCGTGAGTTCGGTGCCGCCCACTAGCGTGTGCGACACCGGGCCGGTGTTGAACTTGGCGACGAAATCGCTCTGGTTGGCCAGATAGGTGTTGTCGGTCTCACGCTCGCGCCGCTCGCGGCCGACCGTCATAAGGTTGACCGGGTACAGCGGCAGTCGCTGGCCGGTGACGACGTTGTTGTTGGCGCCGCTGGCGATCTGCTGGTTCGCCGCATTGCCGATGTTGCGCAGCGAGGTCGGCAGCGAGAAGCGGTCATTGTCGATGTAGCGCGTGGCGTTGCTGAACTTGATGCCGTTGTCGAACTCGTGCTCGACCTTGAAGGTGCCGATATGAGTCTCGGTCTCGGTGATGTCGCGCAGGGGCCCGGTGGGCACGCCGTACCAGTTGGTGCGCGGCACCGGCAGCGGCGGCACCGGCGCGCCGTTGCCGAAATAGCCCGGATTGATCAGGGCGCCGGTCACCGAACTGTAGGCCGGCTGCGGCAGGTAGGTCACGCCGTAGTCCGGCGCGCCTTCCTCGCCTTGGTAGATGTAGCTCAGCGTGACCTGTGTGTTGTCCGTCGTTTTGGCCGTGATGGACGGCGCAACGCCCCAGCGCCGGGTCCACACGTTGTCGCGCGTTGGCGTGTCGACATCCTGGTAGAGCGCGGCGATGCGCGCCGCTACGTTGCCCTGGACACCGCCGGCGTCGATTTCCGTGCGCACGCCGGGACCGGTCGAGCCGGTGATGATTCCCTCCACGAACGGCGGCGCGTAGGTCGGCAGCTTGCTGACGACGTTGATGGCGCCGCCGGTGGTGCCGCGGCCGAAGGCGAAGGCGGACGGCCCCTTGTAGACCTCGACGCGATCGGCACTGAACAGGTCGCGCGTGTACCAGCCGGGATCGCGCATGCCGTCGCGGAACAGGTCGCCGCGCGCCACGAAGCCGCGGATGATTGGGCCGTCGCCCTGCTGGCCGCCCTCGCCGGCGCTGAACGTGATGCCCGGCACGTAGCGCAGCGCATCGTCCATGGTGGTCGAGCGCTGATCCTGGATCACCTTCTGCGTTACCACGTTGACGGTCTGCGGCGTGTCGATGAGCGGCACCGGATAGCGCGAGAGCGTCGACTGCGTGGCCTGGTAGCCGCCACCGCCGGTCTCGCCCTGCACCTCGATGGTGGGAAGCGTTTCGCTGCTCTGGGCGAACGCGCCGGTCGTCAGCATGACGGACGCCACGCCGAGCGCGGCCGGCGTCAGCGGCTTGCGCGGTGTCGCCAGGATGTGCGCCGCGCCAGCCCGCCGACCCCTGGCCCCATGGTGGCGCCGACGGCCTGAGCGCCGCCTGTGCTTCGACATTGAGGGCCCCCGTTTTCTTTAGAACAATGAAAATCTATAGTGTTATCCGATAGATGTTGAGTATCACGACAGTCGTTTTCTGGCAATACTTGCCGAGTTAGCGTGTAGTATTAAATTATAATACTTATAATCTAGCAACTTCTTGTATTTTGTAGTTTATCTGGCCCCTGCGAGCCGCTATACGATCCATACTAAACCTACGATTTATTAGAATCTCTCCAAACGGCCGCACCATGGCACCATCACCTGCTGCCCGCCCGCGCCGCCTGTGGCGCAACGTCCACCTGGTGGTCGGCATCGGCGCCGCCCTGCTCCTGATCCCGATCGGCCTCTCCGGCAGCCTGCTGGTGTGGCACGACGCACTCGACGCCGTGCTGCATCCCGGCCGCTACGCCGTAAGCGCCGGGCCCGTCAGCCCACCATCCGAGCACGTGGCGGCGGCGCGTGCGGCGCTCGGCGCGACGTTCCAGCCGGTGGTGGTGCGGTATCCCGAAAGCGCACAGGCGCCGGTGACGGTGTCGGCGCGCGACTCGGTCCCCGAGCGCGGAACCCGCCCGCGCCTCCTCACGGTCTATCTCGACCCGCCCACGGCCGGGGTTCTCGGGGTGGCGGATTTCCGCAGCTCGTTCATCGGCGTCCTCCACCGTTTCCACGAGAATCTGACGATCCCGGAATACAACGGCCGCGACATCGTGGGCTGGGCCGGCGTGGCCATGCTGATCATGGCGCTCACCGGCCTCTATCTGTGGTGGCCGCGCAACCACGCATGGTCGGCCGCGCTGCGCTGGCAACGCGGGGCCGGAACCGCCTCGCGCCTGCACCACCAATTCGGCTTCTGGATCTGCGCGCCGCTCGCGGTGCTGTCGCTCACCGGCATCTATCTCGGCTTTCCGCAACAGGGCCGCGCCGTGTTGTCCTCGGTTACCGCCATGAGTCCGCAGCAGCGCGGCGGCTTCGGCGCTCCGTTGCTGCAGCAGACGCGGCTCACCATCGATCAGGCGCTGCATGCCGCGCTGGTCAGCACCCCCGATGCGCGCCCGGCGGCGATTTTCCTGCCGACCCAGCAGGCCCAGACCTGGCGGGTGCAGCTGCGCCAGGCGGACGAGCTCATCACCGTCATGGTGGACGACCGTGGCGGCGGCGCCAGCAGGGCAAGCCCACAGCTTGCCGGCGACAGCGTCGCGGCCTGGATCCGCTGGATCCATGACGGCAGCCGCGGCGGCATCGTCTGGCAGGTCATCATCTTCCTGTGCGGCATCTTCCCTACGGTTCTGGCCATCACGGGCGTGATCATCTGGCTGCAGCGCCGCGTGCGGCGAGCGGCGACACTACGCTCGGCCGGCGGGCGGGCAGGCGAAATTCCTCAACTGGGAGCGGCGGAATGACGACAGCATCAGGGTGCAGAATGCGCAGGCTACGCCGCTTGCTCCACCTCTCCCCGCGTGCGGGCAGAGGTGGCGCAGGTGGCATCTTTGGCGCATGTGCGCTCAACTCCGTAGCATTCTTCCTGGCAGGCGGCGCGGAGGCGCAGGACGCGACCGCGCCGACCGGCGACGTGACGGCCGCCACGCCTGCCATCAACGCCGGCCTGCTGCCGCAGGATTTGTCGCCATGGGGCATGTTCCTCAATGCCGATCTCGTGGTGAAGGCCGTGATCGTCGGCCTGGCGTTCGCGTCGCTGGTGACGTGGACGGTGTGGCTGGCGAAGACGCTCGAGCTCTACGGCGCCAAGCGGCGGGCGCGCGCGGGGGTGCGCCGGCTGCGCGAGGCGCGCATGCTCGCCGAGGCCGGTCGCGCGATGCACGGCGGGCGCGGCGTCGTGGCCAGACTGGTGGCCGCGGCCGGCGATGAAGTCGGCCTGTCGGCCAACCTGCCCGGCGACGGCCTGAAGGAACGCATCGTGTGGCGGCTCGAACGCATCGAAGCGGCGGCGGCGCGCACCATATCGCGCGGCACCGGCGTGCTCGCCACCATCGGCGCCACGGCGCCGTTCATCGGCCTGTTCGGCACCGTCTGGGGCATCATGAACAGCTTCATCGGCATCTCCAAGGCGCACACGACCAACCTCGCCGTGGTGGCGCCGGGCATCGCCGAGGCGCTGCTGGCCACCGCCTTCGGGCTGGTGGCGGCGATCCCGGCCGTCGTGATCTACAACGTGTTCGCGCGTTCGATCGCCGGCTACCGCGCCACGCTCGCCGACGCGTCGGCCGAAGTGATGCGGCTGGTGAGCCGCGACTTCGACCGCGACAAGACCCAGAAATTCCCACTGGCGCAGGCGGCGGAGTAGCGTCATGGCGATGCGGCTCGGCCATGCCAGCGACGATCTCGAGGAGACCCACGAGATCAACGTCACGCCGTTCATCGACGTGATGCTGGTGCTGCTGATCATCTTCATGGTGGCGGCGCCGCTGGCGACCGTCGACATCGCGGTCGACCTGCCGTCCTCCTCGGCCGAACCGCAGCGCAAGCCGGACAAGCCGGTCTACCTCACGGTCAAGCCCGACCTGTCGCTCGCGGTCGGCGACGACGCGATTCCGCGCGACGCGCTGGCCGGCGCGCTCGCCGCGGCCACCGGCGGCAACAAGGACGAGCGCATCTTTTTGCGCGCCGACCGCGTCGTGAGTTACGGCGACGTGATGGAGGTGATGGATGCGCTGCGCGCCGCCGGCTATCTGAAGGTGGCGCTGGTCGGGCTCGAGATCCGGGACAGCAAATGAAGGCGCGCGCGCTTCGCCTCGACGACGAGGTCGATCGGCGCGAGCTGTGGCGCTGGGCGCTCGCCGCCCTCATCATGCTGGCGGCGCACCTGGGGATCGTCGCCACCTACCTGCTGCTGCACCGGCCCGATACCGGCCCGAGCGGCGCGCCCGTGGTGGTGATCGATCTTGCGCCCTATCCGAGCGCGCCGCGCCAGGATCCGGTCGAGCTGCCGCCCGACCCACCGATGCAGGAAGCGCAGCCAGAGCCGGAGCAGAAGGTGGAGACGCCGCCCGAAGTGCTACCGCTGCCGCCGCTGCCGCCGCTCCCGACTCCCGAGGTGGTGACAACCGTGCTGCCGCCGCCGCCGGAGCAGCCGGAGAAGGAGGTGGAGGACAAGCCGCCGCCGCCCAAGCCGGTGCGGGCGAAAAAGAAGCCGGCGCCGCGCACCACGCCCACGGCCAGTGCACCAACGCGCGCGGACGCACCGGCATCGTCGCAGCTCGGCGTATCGCCGGAGGCGAGCCGCGCGCAAGCCTCGTGGCGGGATCTGCTGATGGCGCATCTCCAGCGGCACAAGCGCTACCCGGCCGGGGCTCAGTCGCGGGGAGAGCAGGGGACGGTGGTGCTGAGCTTCAGCATGGATCGCAACGGCCACGTGCTGTCGGGCAGCGTCGCGCGCAGTTCCGGCGTGCCGGAGCTCGATCAGGAAGTCCTGGCCATGATCCAGCGCGCGCAGCCACTGCCGGCGTTCCCGCCGGCCATGCCGCAGGCACGCATGAGCCTCACGGTGCCGATCCGCTTCAACGTGCGCTGAGGCGGGGCGAGCGCGCGGGCGGGCGGCCGGTCTCCCGACGTGACGCTGACGTGGATGGCCCTTCTGTGCGATCATTGTGCCGCGCCCGCTTGTCCTGCGCTCCCGGCCCCACCGCATTGGAAACGACGCCATGCCGCAAGCCACCGTCGTCATCGTCGGCGCCGGGGCGTCGGGTCTCTCGGCGGCCGGGGCGCTCAAGCGACGCGGTATCGACGCCGTCGTTCTCGAGCAGGATCAGCGCCTCGGCGACACCTGGGCGCGGCGCTATGACCGGCTGCGGCTCCACACGGTCCGCGGCCTGTCCGGTCTCGCCCACTATCCGATTCCGCCACGTTATTCCCGCTATCCATCGCGCCAAGAGTTCGCCGCGTATCTCGCCGATTACGCCCGCCACTTCGGTCTGCGCATCGAGACCGCGTGCCCGGTCGGCAAGATCAGAATGGACGCGACGACGCCGTCCGCCTGGACCGCCGCCACGCCGCGCGGCGACTGGCACGCGCGCGCCGTCGTGGTCGCCACCGGCCAATACCGCGTGCCGATCCTGCCGGCGTGGCCGGGCCGCGAGAGCTACCGCGGCGATCTGAAGCATTCCGCCCACTACACGACCGGGTCTGCCTACGCCGGCAAACGCGTGCTCGTCGTCGGCCTGGGCAACAGCGGAGCCGAGATCGCCACCGACCTCATCGAGCAGGGAGCCGCGCACGTCGCCTTGAGCGTGCGCACACCGGCCCCGATCGTCTCGCGCGATCCGCTGGGCATCCCGGTTCAGCGCGTGTCGATCCTCATGAGCTTTTTGCCCGCCGCTTTCGCCGATCGCGTGGCGCGACTGGCCTCACGCCTGGTGCTCGGCGATCTCTCGCGGCATGGGCTGCCGGAGCCGGAGTGGATGCCCTACTCGGCGCGACGCGTTCCCGTCATCGATGTCGGATTCGTCAGCGTGCTGAAGCGCGGCCTGGTCCATATCCGGCCGGCGGTCGCCGGGCTCACGCCGGGAGGCGTCGTGTTCGGGGACGGCAACGTCGGAGCCTTCGACGCGATCATCGCGGCGACGGGATTCCATACCGGGCTGGACGCGCTTCTCGAAACGCCCGGCGTGCTCAATGCCGCGCATGAGCCGATCCATGTCTCCGGCGAACCGACGGCGCAGCCCGGCCTTTACTTCATGGGATACGGGCACAGCCTGCGCGGGCACCTGTTCGAGGCGAACCTTGCTTCCCGCAAGCTGGCGCGCAACATCGGCCGGCATCTCGCACAAACGACGTGATGCCGCCATCACCATGAGGCGGCGCCAGGGTTCGGTGCGGGCGCTTTCGCCGTGGCGGCCGCGATCCCGGCGGCCACCATGGTGGCGCCGGCGCTCGCCAGGACCGGCACCACGTAGCTGTGGCTGACATCGAAAGCGAAGCCCGCCGCGCTGGGACCGATCAGGGTGCCGAAGGCCACGCTGGTATAGAGCGCGCCGATGATGGTGCTGACATTGCGTCCACCGAAATAGTCCATGATGACCGCCGGAAGGACCGCGACCCATCCGCCGTAGAATACGCCATAGACAAGCGCAAACGCGGCAAGCGACCAGACGTCGGTCGCAATGGCCCAGGCGGCCAAAGCCAGCGCCATGCCGACAAACATCATGACGAGCGCGGCGGCGCGCCCCATCCGATCCGCCAGGCTGCCGAGAAAGAAACGTCCACCGGTACTTCCGACCCCGATCATGCCTACGAGAATCACGGCGGACGCCGGCGCGACGCCGTGATCCAGCGCGTAGGGAACGAGGTGAACGAACGGCACGAACACGCCGAACGAGCACATCAGGCAGGCCGCATAGAGGCCGACGAACTGCCGCGATGCGATCGCCGCGCGCAGCGAGGCTCCGGCCGGCCGCGTCGATCGCGCGCCTGGCTGCATGATGTCGCCGTCAAGCCCTGAGCCGCGATGGCGTGGATCGTCCTCGATCAGCAGCGCCATTCCGGCGCCCACAACGGCGGCAAGACCACCGAGCAGGAGGTAGGCCCCGCGCCAGCCAAGGCCGGCAATGGCGAGCGAGGCGAGCGGCGGCATGACCAGCGTGCCGACACCAATGCCGCTGACGGCAAGACCGGAGGCCAACCCGCGGCGCTTCACGAACCAGCGCTGGACGGCGCCGACGGCGGGAACGTAGGCGCATCCGAGCCCGAGTCCGACACCAAGCCCGTATGCGACGTAGACCTCGGCCAGGCTGCGCGCGAGGCCGGCGAGCGCCAGGCCCATCCCGGTCAGGATCATGCCGGTGACGGCCAGCCAGCGAGCGCCCCAGCGGTCGGCGAGCGGGCCGCTCACGACTCCGAGGCCGAAGTAGAGAAAGCCGGCCAGCGAGAACACCAGCGCGACCGATCCGCGCGAGGCGCCATATTCCTGCTGCAGCGGCCCCACGAAGGCGCTGAATGTGTAGACGCAGCCGAAGCCTACGAACGTGACGGCGAACGCCGCCGCAACGACGAACCATCCGTAGAACACCCGCGGCTGCGACGAGGCAGGATTTTCAGTCACGACGGCCTCCAAAATGCTTGACCGCAACGTGGTTGCGCGGGTCGCGCGCGTCCACCCGAATTGCTTCGGCCGTGCCCGAAGTGTCGGTCCTGGCAATGGAATGCCGACATCGTCATATTCAGAGCATGTCGAACGCACCGCAAATGGCGGAAGTTGCCGCGCTGGTCGGGGACCCGGCGCGCGCCAACATCCTTTGCGCGCTGCTCGGCGGGCGGGCGCTGACGGCGACCGAGCTGGCCTTTGCCGCCGGCGTGTCGCCGCAAACGGCAAGCGGTCATCTCGGCAAGCTGACGGTGGCGCGCCTGCTGGTTCTCATGAAGCAGGGCCGTCATCGCTACTACCGGCTGGCGGGACCGCATGTCGGGCACATGCTCGAGAGCATCATGAACGTGGCGCTGACCGGCCCGCCGCGTTATCAGCCCAAGTCCACCCCCGACGACGTGCTGCGGCGCGCCCGCACCTGCTACGATCACATCGCCGGCGTCCTCGGCGTCGCGCTGGCGGACCGGCTGACCGAGCGTGAGTTCGTTGTACTGGGCGACGAGGCCGGCGAGGTCACGCCTGCCGGCATCACGTTCCTGTCGCGGCTCGGCGTCGATCTGTCCGCCGCGCGCGCCAAGCGCCGCATCTTCTGCCGCCCGTGCCTGGACTGGACCGAACGCCGGCCGCATATCGGCGGCGCCGTCGGCGCGGCGCTGGCGACGCGGTGCTTCGAGCTGAAATGGATCGAACGGGTGCGCGACACGCGCGCCCTCACCATTACGCCCACCGGCCGCCGCGGGCTGATGGAAATGTTCGGCCTTTCGCTGTGAGCGGTGTGGCCGGCCGCCCATCAATTGCGACGCGGCCGAGGACTGTGATAACCCTCGCGCGATGCAGAACGGCGATTTCAGCGTGCGCGAGATCCTGGCCGGAGCAGCGCCGCAGGGCGTGCCGGTCACCGTCAAGGGCTGGGTGCGCACGCGGCGCGACTCCAAGGCCGGCATATCGTTCGTGCACCTGTCGGACGGATCGGCATTCCATCCGGTGCAGGTGGTCGCGCCTAACACGCTGCCCAACTATGCCGAGGAGATCCTGAAACTCACGACCGGCTGCGCCGTGGCGGCAACCGGCATGATCGTGCCGTCGCCGGCGAAGGGGCAGCCGTTCGAGATGCAGGCGAGCGCCATCGAGGTCATCGGCTGGGTCGACGATCCCGACACCTATCCGATCCAGCCCAAGCCGCACACGATGGAGTTTTTGCGCGAGGTGGCGCACTTGCGGCCGCGCACGAACGTGATCGCGGCGGCGACGCGCGTGCGCCACACGCTGGCGCAGGCGATCCATCGGTTCTTTCACGAGAACGGCTTTTTCTGGGTCAATACCCCGATCATCACGTCGTCCGACGCCGAGGGCGCAGGGGCGCTATTTCGGGTCTCGACGCTCGATCTGGCCAATCTGCCGCGCACCCCGCAGGGCAAGATTGACTTCGGGCAGGATTTTTTCGGCCGCGAGGCCTATCTGACGGTGTCGGGCCAGCTCAACATCGAGGCCTACTGTCTGGCGCTGACCAAGGTCTATACGTTCGGGCCGACGTTCCGCGCCGAGAACTCCAACACCAGCCGCCACCTCGCCGAGTTCTGGATGATCGAGCCGGAGATCGCCTTCGCGGATCTGGCGGACAATGCGACGCTGGCGGAACGCCTGCTGAAGTACACGTTGGCGGCGCTGCTCAAGGACAGCGAGCAGGACCTCGCGTTCTTCGACGAGCGGGTCGAGAAGGGGCTGGTGGCGAAACTGCAGGGGATCGTCGCGTCCGAGTTCGTGCGCATGGATTACGGCGAGGCGATCGCGGTGCTCGAGCGGGCGAAGGAGAAGTTCGAGTTCCCGGTGAAATGGGGCGTGGACCTGCAGTCCGAGCACGAGCGCTATCTCACCGAGAAGCATGCCAGGAAGCCGGTCGTCGTGATGAACTACCCGAAAGGCATCAAGGCGTTCTACATGCGGGTGAACGACGACGGCAAAACCGTCGCCGCGATGGACGTGCTGGCGCCCGGCATCGGCGAGATCGTCGGCGGCAGCCAGCGCGAGGAGCGGCTCGACGTCCTGGACGCGCGCATGGCCGAGCACGGCATCGACAAGGAGCACTACGGCTGGTACCGCGACCTGCGCCGCTACGGCACGGTGCCGCACGCCGGGTTCGGCCTCGGCTTCGAGCGCACGCTCGCCTATGTCACCGGCCTGTCCAACGTGCGCGACGCGATTCCCTTCCCGCGCACGCCGGGAAACGCACGATATTGATGCGCGTTGCCGCGGCGACGTCGAGCCCGGCGCCGGCCTTCAGCTCCCCGGCAGGTCGTAGGCCTCCTGGAAGAACAGATCCCTCCACGACGCCGGCCCGTTCTTCACGAAGCCGACGCGATGCAGGAAATCGACGATCTTGCCCAGCCGGCTCGGCACCTTGGTGTATTCCATGTCCTGGCCCGAGAACGTGAGCGTCAGGTCGTCCTCGGTCAGCTTCCTTTCGTTCGTCATCTCGATATAGAGCCTGGCGGCGCGCCGCTTGTCGGCATTGATCCAGGCGAGTGCGTCGTCATAGGCCTTGTTGACGGCGGCAAACGTCTTGGGATTTTCGGCGCGGAATTTTTCATAGGACGTGAACGTCACGCCGGTGGTCGGGCCGCCCATGATGTCGAAGCCCGACGTCACCGTCCGGAGCCCGGCCTTCACCTCCGCTTCGTGGAACGGCGACGTCGCGAAGTGGGTGTTGATCTCGTGCACCTGGCTGAGCACGGCCGCCAGCGCCTCGGGGTGCGGCAGCGCTACGGTGATGTGGTCGAGCCTGGTATGTTGGCCCTTGCCCCACACCTGCTCGGCCGCGATGTGCAGCATCACGGCCTGGGTCGAGACCTTCAGCGACGGCACGGCGATGCGGTCGTTGTCGGTAAAATCCTTCAGCGAGCGGATGTTCGGATTGCGCGTGTTGAGCCAGAGATTGTTGCTGGCGACCGCGCCCAGGGCCTTGACCCCGATGCCGCCGCGCGTGCGGTCCCAGATCACCGCCAGCGACGGCACGCCCTGGCAGGCGAAATGCAGGTTGCCGGACAGCATGGCGTCATTGATCGCTGCGGGCCCGCCGAGCTTGGCCCAGGTGACCTTCACGTCGCTCAGGCCGCTCGCCGCCAGGTATTTTTCGACGAGCTTTTGGTTTTCCATGACCATGGCCGGCAGATAGACCGCGCCGAATTGCTGCCCCAGGATGACTTCGTTCACCTCGGCACGCGGAACGCCAGTCATCGTGGCAAGCGCGATGGCGGCTGCGAGCCCTAGACGGATATTCCGCATTTCACCGTCCTCCCTCTGGCCTTGCTTGCCGCAAGCCTTCATCGGCTGCCGCGTCGAGTCAATCCCGCCCGCAGCGCGTCCGTCCAGCCGGCCTTACTTGCCGGATGCGAGAAGATCGTACATGGCGCGCAGCGCAATGCGGTAGCCATTGGCGCCGAGGCCGGCAACGATCGCGGTGGCGACGAGGGACACATACGAGTGGTGGTAATACGCCTCCCGTTTGTGAACGTTGGAAATGTGCAATTCGATGATGGGCCCCGGAAACATCTTGAGGGCATCGAGGATCGCGATCGACGTGAACGTATAGGCGGCCGGATTGATGATGATGCCGCTGCCCTCGTCGATTGCCTCATGGATCCAGTCGATAAGTTGCATCTCGCTGTTGGTCTGGCGAAATTCGATCGGATGCCCGGCCGCTTCGACGCGGCACATTTTCTCGATTTCGGCCAGGGTGGCACGGCCGTAGATGTGCGGCTCGCGAATCCCGAGACGGTTCAGGTTGGGGCCGTTGAGGATGTAGATTGGCTTGCTCATGCGTCTCCCCGCCATTTGCTCCGTTCCGGCACTGCAGCGGGACCGGATCGGCAGAGCATAGCCAACGGGAAGACGTCAGTGGGGGCGGGGTTGATCGGAACGGCAAGTTTTGTCCGCGACTGGCCAAGGCCGTCGCTATGACGAACGCTGGGTCACCACAGTGACATCGCCGTTCATCACCGCGTGCCGCTTGCGCTGGATCAGCCGCTCGGGAAGTCGGTTTGCGTGGCGCCGCGGGCGTCGATGTGCGGCTCGCGCAATACGGCGCATCATCTCTGCCTGTTGTCGCCAATATTCTGCATTCGGCATGGCAGGCCTCTTACTTAACAGGCCCCTGTGCTCGCGGAAGAAACGCGGCAGGGCGGCAACTCGTTCCAATAGTCGGCACATCCGCCAGGCCGGTTCGGATTGACGGCGATCACATCTGCGGGAGCAGCATCGATGATGGCTATCGGCGCCCGCGCCGCAGCCGCACGTACAGCGCGCCGTCGCCGCCGTGGCCGACGTGGGCGGCATCGAAGCCGACCACGAGGTTGCGGAATTCGGGCGCGTGCAGCCATTGCGGCACCAGGCGCCGCAGCACGCCGCGTTCCGCGAACGGATCACGCTCGGCGCCGCGCACGCCCTTGCCGGTGACGACGAGTGCGATCCTGACACCATCCGCCTGGGCGGCGCGCAGGAAATGCGCCAGCGCGTCATGTGCCTCGCGCTGCGTGAAACCGTGCAGGTCGAGCCGGCGCAAGATCGGCTCGTGTCCCTTGGCGATGCGCTGGCGCAAGCGGCGCTCGAGGGGAGCCGGCGCCGGTGCGGCCAGCGGCGCGGCCGCTCGCGCCCGGGCGGCAGGCGGCACGGCAGGCGCGGGATGCCGTTCAGGCGCCGGCTCGCCGTGATGCGACGAGTGCGGCGCGCTTTCGCTCACAGGCAGCGGCTTCAGCGGCTTGATGGCGCGGGTGACGGCGGTCCACAGCGTGTGCTCTTCGGCGCTCAGCCGGCGCGGACGGCGGGGCGGGCTCATGGCTTCCGGATCGGAGCCGCCGGAGCCGCCTCCGTCTTCCGCTCGCTGCTTTTCGGGACCGGGTCTGGCAGCGGCACCGGCTCGGTCGCCGACGCCGGCTCGGACGCGATCGCGGCCTCGGGCTTGGGCGGCGGCGACGGCACGTGACGCCAGGCGGCGAACGGATCGATCTCGCGCGGCACCAGCATGGTGAAACGGCCCGGCTGCTTGATGCGACCGCCGATCAAACCCGCTTCGTCGCCGGCGCCGAAATAGATGTCGGCGCGCGCCGGCCCGACGATCGCCGAGCCGGTGTCCTGCGCCACCATCAGGCGACGGAATTTCGTTTCCGGCGCCTCGCTCTCGATCGGCAATTCGGCTTCGATGAAGAACGGCGTGCCATAGAGGTGCAGGTGGCGATCGACCGCGATCGAGCGCACCGGTGTCAGCGATACGCCCTGGGCGCCGACCGGCTCCTGGTGATCGGCCAGGCCGGTCACGCGGAAGAACACGAAGGAATCGTTCATGCGCCGGAGCTCGCGGCCGTCCTCCGGATGGGCGAGCATCCATTGGCGGATGCGCTCCATCGACATGTCTTCCTTCGCGACCTCGCCGCGCTCGATCAGGACGCGGCCCACCGGCAGGTAGCGGTGACCGTTATGGGCATCGTAGTTGATGCGCAGCATGGCTCCGTCCTCCAGCCGGATGCGCGCGGAGCCCTGGATATGGATGAAGAACGCGTCGATCGGATCTTTCAGCCAGCAGATCTCGAGGTGGCGGCCGTCGAGCGCGCCGTCCTCGATCTCGGCGCGGGTGAAATACGGAACGCTCTTGCGGCCGACCCGGCGATAGACCTTTCCCTTGTTGGCGAACTCGCCTTTCTTCTTGCGCGCGCCGACCATGAACAGGTCGCGCGGACGGCGGTACATGGGGACGGTGTATTCCGGCGTGGGAAAGCGCGATCCGGCGACAATGGGCTCGTAATAGCCGGTGAGGAAACCGGCGGGATCGCCCAACTTGGCGATGCGCAGCGGGAGAAAATATTTTTCGAAGAACGCGCGCGCCTGCTCCGGGCCGGGCGACGGCGCCGCCCTGGCGTGGCGGCAGATGCCCTTCATGGCCTCGGTGAAGCGCCGAGCGGCCGGCTTCGCCTTACCCTGCGCCAGAATGGCGCGGCAGCTCGCCAGGAACGTCGCATAGGCCGCGGCGTGGTCGTCGGCGCTCCAGCCGTCGAGCCGGCTCCAGGCCGACGGCTCGAGTGCGGCATCGGGAAATTTCAGCGAGCCGGGCTCGGCGCGGGGCGCAGCCGTTGCCGCCAGGAGGCAGAGCGGGAGGACAAAAAATCGCGCCGCCCGTGTGGCAATCATTGCCCGGCTTCGGTCGCGACCAGTTTCCAGTTGGGATCGCGCGAGGAGACGTCGCGCGCGAACGTCCACACGTCGGTGACCTCGGTGACGCGATCCGGCGCACCCTCGATCACCTCGCCGGCGCGATTGCGCGTCACCGACACGAGCTGCGACACGAAGCGGACCGTTACCTGCGCGGTGCGGGCCCGCAGCTCGGCGCCGACGATCTCCGCCTTGTCGATCGACACGAACCGCGTCTCGACCGTCTCGCCGCGTCCTTCGCGTTCACGAATGGCCGCCTCGAAGCCCTCATAGACCTCGCGCGACAACAGGTTCTTCAGCGTGCGCTGGTCGCCGTCGGCGAACGCCGAGACCACCATCTCGTAGGCGGCGCGGGCGCCGGTGAGAAAGTGCTTGGCGTCGAATCCCGGCTCGACGGCCGCTATGGCGTCGAGGCCCGAGGCGATCGGTGAGCCCGGCTCGGCCACGCCCTTCCAGCGTTCCGGCGTGCTCTCGGCCACCGGCTTCGGCGCCGTCTCGGCCGGCCGCGGCGGCAGCGTCACGACCTTGTCGGTGGTGGCCGGCCGCACGGCATCGCGCGCCGAATAGGGATCATACGGCGGGCGCTCGCGCCCGGTGCGCTGGCCCAGCACGCTGCGCAGCCGCATGAAGATGAACACGGCCAGCAGCAGAAAAATGATGGTATAGATATCGAACACGTCTCGGATGCTCTCGGGACGGAACCGGCCGGCGATGCGTCCACAGGCCCACCAGGTGGCGGCGGTTCGCTACTATCTAGGTACGCGGTGGGCTCGTTCCAGGGGCCAACCGCCTCCTGATGCGACGCAGCGCGTCGCCATAACATAAACGATCCGAATGGCGGCGCCAACATGGCGTCCGGGCAGGCCAAAAAACTTTCCTGCACTTTCAATCGCCTATAAACGCCCTGGAGGATGTGCAATTGCCGGCCCCGATCCGCATGTCGCTGTCAAAATGGCTGCTGATCGGCTTCCTGGTCCTGCCCCTCGCCGAACTGGCGGTGTTCGTTGCCGTCGCGCTGCAGATCGGCCTGCTGCCGGCCCTCGCCCTGGCGGCCGCCACCTCCGTCCTTGGCGTCGGCCTGTTGCGGCTGGCCGGCCGGGGGCAAAGAATTCCGCATATTCGCGTCAGCACGATCGACGGTGACATCGCCGCCGCCGGCAGTCCCGGCTTTTTCCTCGCTGTGAGCGGGATTCTGTTGGTCCTTCCGGGCTTTCTGACCGATGTGCTGGGATTGCTCGTGCTCCTGCCGCCGGTCCGGCGCGTCGTGGGTGCGGCGCTTGGCCGCCTTTTCCGGCCGTCGTCACGCGCCCGCGACGACGTGGTCGATCTCGATCCGGACGAATGGGCGGAGGATCATACCGGACGGCCCCCGCCCGACGAGCTGCCAAAACCATAGGCACAGGCAGCAACCGTCGCGCCGCGGTCATCCTTGTGGCATACGACCTCCCGTGTTAGCCAGCCAGCCGAGCGCAGTGCTGCCTCCGGAGGAGACCCTATGACGATGCCCACCAACGGCGGACCGGCCGCCGGCGGCGCCCAGGCTGGTGGCCAGCAGGCTGCGCCGGCGCAGCTCAATGTCCTGGCCCAGTACGTCAAGGATCTGTCGTTCGAGAATCCCAATGCGCCGCGCTCGCTGCAGCCCAGCCAGCAGCAGCCGGCCATCAACATTCAGATCAACGTCGGCGCCAAGCCAATGGCCGAGAACGACGTCGAGGTGGAGCTCAAGATCGAGGGCAAGGCGGAAAGCGCCGGCATGATCCTGTTCCAGTTCGAGGTGCTCTACGCCGGCATCTTCCGCATGCAGAACATCCCGCAGCAGGACCTGCATCCGATCATGATGATCGAGTGCCCGCGCCTGCTGTTCCCGTTCGCGCGCGAGATCATCTCGAACGCCGTCATGAACAGCGGCTTCCCGCCGCTGCGTATCGATCCGGTGGATTTCGTCGGCCTCTATCGCCAGCGCATTACCCAGCTGCAAGCCCAGGCGCAGCAGGGGGCGAAGTCTCCTGGCGGCGATCCCGGGTCTTCCGGATCGGCTGGCTGACGCTCGCGACGGCCGTGTCGCGTCCGCTAGGCTTCCGATGTCTGCGTCCCCGCTCCCGGCGGATCGGGCTTCAGATAAACGATCAGGCAACAAATACAAATTCCCAGCCCCGCCAGCGGATATTTCAGCGCTACGACCGCAGCCAGCCCGAACAGGCATAAGGTCGTGATCGAGCGGAAGCGCATGATCCTGCGCGCCGTCGGCGACACATCATCGACAGGAGTCGCGCCAACAAGCTCCCAGATCAAACATATGTAAGTCGCGTTTACGAGGAAGAAGACCGCGGCATAGAAGGCGACCGGCTGCGGCGCCAAACGGCTCACGGCCATCCAGGCGGTGGACAGCGGAAGCAGCGACATGGAAAACAGATGCGCGAAATTGAACCACAACAGACGCGGCGTTGCGTCCGTGGCATAGCGCAGAAGATAATAGTGGTTGGTCCACACAATGGCGATGAACAGGTAGCTCACCGCGTAGCTGAGCCATGTGGGCCAGAGCAACAGGAGCGCCTCGAAGGTGGGATGCTCCGGCGGCCGCAGTTCCAGAACCAGCACTGTTATCAGGACGGCAAAGACGCCGTCGGAGAACGCGCTCAGTCGCTCCGGGGTCGCTCTACTGAGCACGGTCATGTCATTTCCTGTGCATTGCGGCCCGGTTGGTAATCGCACAAGATTTGTCAGTGTGATGGGCCCTCGACGTCGCGTGCTTGCGGCTGCCGGTCTCGATGCGAGACATCAGGCCGACCGCGCCGCCGGCGCGGCGCTTTCCGGCGCCGTTAGATAGTCGCGCCAGATCGCGTGGTCGCCGAGCGTGGCGACGAAATCGCGGTGGGCGGCGCGTTCGGCGTCGCTCAGCCGCGCGGCCAGCGGCGTGGTGCGCACGCGGATGATCGCCTGGCCGGCGCGCGCCGACACCGTGACGGTGACGGTTTCGGTCAGGCCGAGCTGCGCCTGGCGTGCGCCGATCAGCTCGATATAGACCTCGGCGAGAATCTCGGCGTCGAGCAGGGCGCCATGCTTGGTGCGGCGCGAATTGTCGATGGCGTAGCGCGCACACAGGTGGTCGAGGCTGTTCGGCCCGGCCGGATGTTTGCGGCGCGCCAGCAGCAGTGTGTCGACCAGGCGGTCGCGTGCGATCAACGCCTTGCTGCAGCGCTCGAGCTCGGCATTGAGAAAGGCAAGGTCGAACGCCGCATTGTGGATGATCAGCGGCGCGTCGCCGATGAACGCCAGGAGTTCCTCGGCGATCTCGGCGAAACACGGCTTGTCCTTGAGAAAATCGATCGACAGCCCGTGCACCGCGAAGGCCTCGGCCGGCATGTCGCGCTGCGGGTTGACGTAGCGATGGAAGGTCGTGCCGGTAGGAATGCGGTTGAACAGCTCGACGCAGCCGATCTCGACCAGGCGGTGGCCCTGAAACGGGTCGAGGCCGGTGGTCTCGGTGTCGAGGACGATTTCCCGCATGCGCTTCTTTCTGTCGAGCGCCCGACGTTGCCCTTCCGTCAGGTCTGCTGACGACCCGGCAACGACGCAACGGCGCGCAGAATGCCATGGACCTGGGCGCGGGCGGAATCGATCCCGCGCGAGCTGTCCACGACAAAATGTGCGCGCGCGCGCTTCTCCGAATCAGCCATCTGTTTCGCCATTATGGCGTCCAGCTTGGCCGCCGTCATGCCCGGACGTTCGAGTGCGCGGGCGCGCTGCACCTCCGGCGGCGCCGACACCACGACTACCGCATCGACCCGCGCATCGCCGCCGGTCTCGAACAGCAGCGGGATGTCGAGCACCACCACGCGCGCCGCCTGCGCGGCGGAGGCGGCGAGAAATCTTTGCTCCGACTCGCGCACCAGCGGGTGCACGATCTCCTCCAGGCGCTTGATGGCGGCCGCGTCATCGAGGACGCGCGCCGCGAGCTTTTGGCGGTCGACCTTGCCGCCGGCGGTGGTCCCGGGAAACGCCGCTTCGATCGCGGGCGTGGCCTCGCCGTCGTAGAGGCGATGAACCGCTGCGTCAGCGTCGTGCACCGGGACCCCGGCTTCGGCAAACAGGCGGGCGGTGGTCGACTTGCCCATGCTGATCGAACCGGTGAGCCCGAGGATGAACATCACACCGCCTTGGGAATGTCGGCCTCGATGTGCGCGCGCAGCTCGGGCGTGACGCGCGGCGTTACGCCAAACCAGCGGGCGAACGCCGGCACCGCCTGGTGTAGCAACATGCCGAGGCCGTCGACGACGCGATGGCCGCGCCCGCGCGCGGCGCGCAGCAGCGCGGTCTCCAGCGGCACATAGACGATGTCATAGACGATTGCTTCGGGCTTGAGCAGCGCCAGGTCGATGTCGAGGGCAGGCTTTCCGGCCATGCCCAGCAGCGTGGCGTTGACCAGGAGATCGGCGGCACCGAGCAGGGGCGCCAACTCGGTCCACCCATGCGCGGACGCGCCGAAATCGGCGGCCAGTGACTGGGCCCGCGCCACCGTGCGATTGACCACCGCCACGGCGAGGCCGCGCTGGCGCAGCCCATACGTGATGGCGCGGGCGGCGCCGCCGGCGCCCAGCACCACGGCGCGGCCCGCTGCGCCGTTCCAGTCCGGGATGGTGGCGTCGATATGGGACAGGAAGCCGTGGGCGTCGGTGTTGCCGCCGACCAAGTGTCCATCCTCGTACCAGACCGTGTTCACGGCACCGATGGCGTTCGCTGCGTCGTCGCGCCGGCTGACCGCGCGGAAGGCGGCTTCCTTGTGCGGCACCGTGATGTTGCCGCCCACATAACCGCGCGCCCGCAGGTCGCGGATAAATGTCGGGAAGTCTTGCTCGGTGACATCGGCGAGCTCGTAGGCCCCGGGGATGCCGAGCGTCCTGAGCCAGAAAGTGTGCAGCTTGGGCGAGCGCGAATGCGCTACCGGGTGGCCCATTACGCAGGCCTTGGGCATTGTTCCACTCATGCCACGAGCCCCTGCTGGCGAAAGAAGTTCAGTAGCGGCAACAGCGGCATGCCCAGGATGGTGAAATGGTCGCCTTCGATCCGCTCGAACAAATGAATACCTATTCTCTCCAACTGATA